>TARA_R110002110_G_scaffold410123_1_pt1 | contig 53793 bp, 43 predicted proteins | sample TARA_R110002110 | Tara Oceans TARA_R110002110 (sample SAMEA4397330) | marine metagenome | biome: Polar Biome; feature: [SRF] surface water layer (ENVO:00010504); material: water (ENVO:00002006), including particulate matter (ENVO:01000060) such as... | depth 5 m | reverse complement strand
TCGTCTCGCCGGCGGCCAGGCCGTCCAGCAGGCTGTCATTGACCGTGTACGTCCAGTCGACGATCCCGAGTAGATTACCCGTTGAATCTGTGGAAATAGCCGCACCGAAGGTGCCAAGATAACCCGTGCCATTGTCTGCAACCGATACCGTATGGGTATCCGTCAAATCACTATCTGTGAACCCTATGGAGCCCGTATCGGTCAGGTCGGCCGTGTTCTCGCCAGCATCACCGTCGGTAAGTTCGGTCACCGAACCGCTTGTGATGGCGACGCCGCCCCCCAAAATCGGTGCATCGTTCGTGCCCGTGATGGTGATGGTTACCGTCTCAGTGTCCGTGCCGCCATTGCCGTCATCAACCGTGACGTCATAGCTCTGAACGAGGGTCTCGCCGGCCGCCAAGCCGTCCAGCAGGTTGTCGCCAACAGAGAAGGTCCAGTCAACGACACCCGCGCCGTCTCCGGTGGATGCATCGCCGATAACAGCACCAAACGAACCGAGACTGCCGGGGTCGTTTTCGGTGACTGTCACCGTGTGTGCGTCCGTCAGGTCCACATCGCCAAAGGCCAGCGAGCCCGTATCCGTCAAGGTGTCGAAAATCTCACCCGGCGCGCCGTCCGCAATTTCCGTCACGCCACCCGTCGTGTCGCCGCCGGTAATCACCGGGGCGTCGTTGGTGCCCGTGATGGTGATGGTCACCGTCTCGGTGTCCGCCCCGCCGTTGCCGTCATCAACCGTGACGTCATAGCTCTGCACGATGGTCTCGCCGACCGCGAGATAGTCCACCAGGGCGTCATTGACCGAGAAATCCCAGTCGATGTCGCCACCGTTGACCACCGCGTTGAACGCGCCGATGTAGCCGATGCCGTTGGCAACACTGGAGGCCGTGTGGGTGTCGCTCAGGTCGCCGTCGGAGAAGGCGAGCGAGCCGCTGTCTGTCAGATCGTCGACATTCTCGCCCGGCGCGCCGTCCGCGATCTCGGTGACATCGCCGGTGGCATCACCGCCGGAGATCACCGGGGCCTCGTTCGTGCCCGTGATGGTGATGGTCACCGTCTCGGTGTCCGTGCCGCCGTTGCCGTCATCGACCGTGACGTCGTAGGACTGAACCAGCGTGTCGCCGGCCGCCAGGCCATCGAGCAGGCTGTCATTGACCGTGAAGGTCCAGTCGATGTCGCCGCCATTGATCACCGCGGCGAAGCTGCCGAGGTAACCGGCACCGTTTTCGACGCTGGAGACCGTGTGGGTGTCCGTGATGTCCACATCCATGAACGGCAGCGTGCCCGTATCGGTCAGATCGGCGGTGTTTTCGCCGGCGTCGCCGTCAGCAAGCTCGGCGACCGAACCCGTCGTGTCGCCAGCTGCGATCACTGGGGCATCATTGGTGCCCGTGATGGTGATGGTCACCGTCTCGGTGTCCGTGCCGCCGTTGCCGTCATCAACCGTGACGTCATAGCTCTGAACAATCGTCTCGCCGACCGCCAGGCTGTCCACCAGGCTGTCGTTGACCGTGAAGGTCCAGTCGACCGAACCCGTGCCGTCGCCCGTCGCGGCATCCGTGATCACGGTCGTGAAGCTGCCGAGATAACCGGCGCCATTGTCGGTCGCGGACACCGTGTGGCTGTCGCTCAGATCGGAATCGGAGAACGCAATCGAGCCCGTGTCGGACAGATCATCAACATTCTCGCCGGCATCCGTGTCCGTCAGCTCCGTCACGCCGCCCGTGTTGTCGGCAATGCCGATAACCGGGGCGTCATTGGTGCCCGTGACGGTGATCGTGACCGTCGCCTGGTCCGTGTCGCCGTCAATGTCTTCGAGTTCGTAGACGACCGTGACGGTCGTGGTCTCGCCGTCGGCAAGATAGTCGAAGTCGCCGTTCGGATCGAAGGTGATCGTGTTGTCGACATTGACCACGGCCGTGCCCGAAGCCGGGCCGGTGATGATCGTGACCGAACCCACGCCATCAGGTGCGGAGTCATTGTCGAGGATGTCGATGACAACGCCGGGGCCGTCTTCGGCGACAGAACCGGAATCGTCAATGGCATCAACGAGTTCGTTGTTGTTGATGATCTTGCCGTCGACGAAGATCTCGAGGGTTTCCCAGTCCTCAACGCTCAGGTCGAGGGCCGTGAAGGTCGCATCCGCGCCGTTGTCGGTCAGCGGGTTGGAGTTGGCATCGATGAAGGCCTGGAGCGCCACCAGATCGGCCTGAATGGCCGCATCGGCAAACTGCTCCGAGGTCACATAGATCTGGAGCGTATCCGTGCCTTCGCCGCCGTCATAGACATCGAGGCCGCCATACTCGCCGACCACGAACTTGCCCGTGTCGTTGCCCACATTGCCGTAGACGAAATCCGCGCCGAGGTTGCCGTCGATGATGTCGTCGCCGGCGCCGCCGTCGAGGTAATCATTGAACGAGATGTCGACGCTGCCGGCACCTGTGCCGGCGCCCGTACCCGTGCCCGAACCCTGATGAGAGCCCGAACCCTTGCCCGATGCCTTACCGGAGCCCTTGCCCGAACCGCTGCCCGATGCCTTACCGGAGCCCTTGCCCGAGCCGCTGCCCGAACCATGACCCGAAGCCGAACCGCTGCCCATGCCACCCGAACCGCTGCCGGTCACGCCGTCATACTCAATGCCACTGCGGAAGAACGTGCCCTGCACGGCAACGTTTAGGTTGACGTCGTTATGGTCGCCGTCGCCGCCGCCGACGATGTCTTCCCAATTCTGGTTGCCCTCGACGGCAACATCTTCCTCATGGTCGACCCCACCCGGGTTCAGGGTCTCGTTGGAGAAGAAGACGCCCGCGCCCTGACCCGCCAGAGGCGAGCCGTCGGACACGACCGTCCAGTCGCCGCCACTCTCGGAGAAGGTCACATCGTCGCCGTCGGCCAGACCCGGATTGAGGTTCTCGCCGTTCGGAATGATGAAGAAGCCGAGCTTGGTCGCGCCTTCGAGCGCATCGCTGTCCAGCGAGATCGTGACTTCGTCGCCCACACCGGGGCCCGAGTTCTTCACATCGGCGAAGATAACCTCGCCCGACACCGGCAGTCCGTCCGGACCGGCCAGGTAATAGCCGAAGCTGTTGTCGTAACCCGCCAGCGAGCTCAGGAAATCCGCCGTGATCGTGATGTCGCAGGCGCCCGAGATGTCGAAGCTACCATCGTCGTTCGAAATGTCCTCGATGACGAAGGAGGCCGGTGCGTCGCCGTCGATGATGTCGTCGCCGCCCTGGCCGTAAACAACGTCGTCGCCGACACCGCCGACAATTACGTCGTCGCCGCCCTCAATGCTCTCACCGAGGGTCGTGTATTCGATGGTCTGGACATAATAATCGCTGCTGTCGCCCGCACCCGCCGTCGTGCCGTCGGCATATTCGCGACCGGTGAACCGGACCTCGCTGAATTCGCCGATACCGGAGATGGTGAAGCTACCGACATTGCCGCCGCCCGTGATCTCCGGGCCGAACTCACCCGAACCGACGAGGTTGCCACCAGCATCGAAGGCCTCCCAGGCCCCCTGCTCGCCGCCATGCTCGGTCGCATACATACGTGCAACGGTGATGGTCGCCTCTACTGCCGGGCTGTCGAACGACGCCACGAGCGCCTCGGACGAGCCATCGGAAGAGTGATTGATCTGATTGCCCACCGGGCTGCCACCCGCAACACCCACGCCGTGACCGTCATAGGTGACCGTGCCCGCGCTGCCGTCGAAATCATAGGCCGTCAGCGTCACACCGGCGTCGTTCCAGCCCTGCTGGTTGCCGGACGCAACGAATGTCTCAGGCTCACCGGCACTGTCTACATTGTCGCCGTAAATAAGGTCATCGCCGGCACCGCCGTCGATATTGTCGTCACCAAGTTCGCCGCCCGTTGCCGGCGTCTCACCCTCGATATATTCGAGATGGAAATCCGCACCCGCTTCAGTGGAGAAGAACTGCAGCGTATCGAATCCGCCCGGAACTTCGATCGTGAACTCGGCGCGACCGTCGGGCGAGCCCGAAATCGCGTCTTCATCACCGGTCCCAACCTGGACGCCATCGCGATAGGCAACCCAAGTCGCCGTCTCAACGCCGTCACCCGGCTGATTTTCCGCAAACAATGCGCGCAATCCAACCGTGACACTTTCCAGTTCCATGCCGCCGAAATCGACCTCGATACCCTCGATGCCGTTGACCTCGGGGTCACCGCCCTGAACGCCAATGCCGCGCGTCACGCCGCCCTGATATTCGAAACCGAAATCGCCGACCGTGCCACCGTCAAGATCGCTGAACGGCGTCACATTCACCTGGAAACCGTCTAGTTCCTGGTTCCAGAGCACATCGACGTCATAATCATCACGCGGAACATCGCGCCCGCCGAGAATAAAGGCGCTTCCGGGCGTGCCGACTTCGGTGTTGTCACCGATCAGCAGATCATCGCCGTCATTGCCGGCAATCGTATCGTTATCTGCGCCGCCGGCGATCTTATCGTCGAGGCCGCGGCCGGTGAGTGTGTCTTCGCCCGCGCCGCCGTTGAACAGCACGTTCGTGTCGTAACCGGCCTGGTTGGCTTCGCCCTGGCTCGATGCAAACGTGACCGTATCGTCACTGCCGAGCGCGTCATACTGGGTGCCGGCCTCATAGGTGCCCGCCTGAACATCATCGAAGTCGACCGTGTCAGGCTGCTCGGTGAACAAAGGATCAAGTTCGAGGGATACCGGATCGCCATCGACGAGGACCGTGAGATCCTCCCAGTCCTGCACCCGGATGCCCAGATTGCTGAACGTCTGGCGCGCGCCGCTGTCGGTGTTGATGTCCGCATTCGCGGCAATGAACTCGCTCAATGCCACAATGTCAGAGAAGATGCCCGCGTCGGCGAACTGAGCCGATGTCAGGGAGATGATCAGCGTGTCCGATCCAGTGCCGCCATCGTACCAATCGACGCGACCGCCATTCTCGCCGCCGACGAACAGGCCGACATCATCGCCGCTGTCGCCATCGACATTGTCCCGGCCAACGCCGCCGTCGAGGAAATCATTGCCCGAACCACCCTTGAGCGTGTCGTCGCCAAGCTGGCCCAGAATCGTGTCGTTGCCCGAACCACCATTCAGGTAGTCATTGAAGGATACATCGGCGCTGCCACTTCCGCTGCCGCCATGATAGCCCGAACCGTGATGGGAACCACGACCAGAACCGCTACCCGACCCTGAACCACGACCGGAGCCGCTGCCCGAACCGGAACCGCGTCCGCCGCGATGCCCAGAACCATGGCCGGAACCGCTGCCGCCCGCATCCGGACCGTCACCCATCAGGATGTCGTCGCCACTGCCACCATACAGCCGATCCGCGCCCGCGCCGCCGATCAGCGTGTCGTTGCCAGACCCGCCCTTGAGTGTGTCATTGCCAGAACCGCCATCGAGCAAGTCGTTGCCCGCGCCTCCATCAACCCAATCGTTGCCGTCACCAGCCTCGACCGTGTCATCGCCTTTGCGCGCCCGGATACTATCATTCCGGTTCGTGCCACGAATGGAGTTGTTGCCGTTGGTGCCGTTAATGCGTGCCATGTCCCATCGCCTTTTGCGTGGTTGCTGCGGGGTTACTTAGCTGGATCATTCCGGAGACTGCCCCCAAAAACACCGGCCCTCTACGCGCATATACACGCAAGAACCATACCAGTTAGGTCGCTACCTGTTGATCGGTCTGGCAAACGCACACGCCAGACCACTCGTTTGAGCCATCGGTCCGGTAGCCTCCCCCGCCCCCGGGCACTAAGCAACTCAAATAAGCCTGCATATTCTATACATACACTGGGATGATTCAACAGATTTTACATACAAATTTATTCTACATTTTAGATAGTTACGAGATATCCGCGGTGGTAGTGGAATCTCCGCACACCGCTATGCGTGCGTTGCGGGGCAGACATAATTACCGCACAACTCGCGTTCCCGGGCTCTAAGGCCTATCAACGGTTATCAACTAAAAGATGACCCCAACCGCCGCCAAATCCGGCGACTGTTTCGCAAATTGTTCGTCGCATATTGAGAATAACTACCTTGAATCTGATCAAATTGCGCATTCCACCCGTCGTCACAGGCGTGCTTTTCGCGAGCATGTCGACGATGATTGGCGGGGTCACGGCGTGCTCACCCGCCTGACCATTTCCCAATCGGATTCACTCACATTCGCGTCTGTCCGCTACGGCCTGGCGGCCATTTTCCTGCTCGCCGTGTTGCTGATAACCGCACGAATTCCGCGTGTATCCAGACGCGACATGGTCTGGCTCGGGCTTTTCGGGGTGATCATGTTTTCGGGCTTCCCGTTTTTCATGACCCGGGCCCTTGAAGACACCACCGCAGCCCGAGGAGCGCTTGTGTTTGCGACGCTTCCGTTGACGACGATCGTGATCGGCGCCCTTTTCCGGGTCGAACGCCTGACAATGCGCAAGGTCATAGGAATCGGGATCGCCATAACCGGCACGTCGATTGTTTTGGGTAAGAGCGTCGCAACTACCGCACCCAACGCCTTGCGCGGCGATGCCTACATGTTCCTCGCCATCCTGTGTGCTGCTGTTTTCAACTTTTTTTCAATAGGTTACTTCAAACGATATGGCAGCCTCGCCGTCGTCGCAATGACGATGACAATTGGCAGCGCAGCCCTGTTCGCCCTGGCCATCGCATTCGGCCACCCCTTCACGGGCTCCCTTGATTTCGACCTCCAGGGCTGGTTCATCATGTTCCTGCCGGCCATTCCCGGCGCCGCCCTCATGAATTTCCTGTGGGGACGGTCCCTGCAGCTGATCACGCCAACTCAGGCCACCATTACTGTCGGCCTCAACCCTGTGACCGCACTATTTCTGGGGGCCTGGATCCTTTCCGAACCCGTCACCTTACGCATCATCATCGGCGTGGCGCTTCTAATCACCGCCATCGTCGTGACCACTTCCGACAACCGCGTACCCGCCGCAAAGCCGCGCTGAGCCGGGCAAAACCGCAGATCATTCCCACATTTCCTTAACACCCTGTAAATTCAGGAAGTTTTAATCACGGCCTCCTACCATTCAACCTGCGATGCCGGATTGTCCGGCACTCCTGACCGTAAGGAGACTGACATGTTTGGGACAAAAAGCCTGTTCGCTGGGTTGGTCCTGTCAGTCGTTGCCGGAAGCAACATTGCAGTAGCAGCCCAGCCAAATCATTCGTGCACCGATCGCGCGAGCGCCCTCACCCACCTGTCCAAGAAGTTCAGCGAGGAGCCGGTTGCCATCGGCCTCGCCAACAATGGCGGCGTGGTGGAAGTGCTGACCGATACCGGGGGCTCGACCTGGTCGATCATCATCACGATGCCCGACGGACTGGCCTGTATCGTTGCCGCAGGTGAGCATTGGGAACCGCTGTTGCCGGTCAAGGCCGGATCGCGAATATAGCGGATTTCCGGGCGTTACTGCCCCGGAAGTCCGTCATAGACAACTCTGTCGCCGGCGCGGATACCCAAGCGCCGGGCCGTGCCAGCATTCAACTCGAGCACCGCGCGGGCGCGATTTCGCGAGGAGATCGTCGTCCGTGACAGCGGGATGGTGTTTTCAGCGATGCGAACAATCCGACCATCCGCCCCGATGAAGAGCATATCCAGCGGCAAATAAGTGTTGGCCATCCACATGGTCAGCACCCGGTCCCGGCGATAGAGGAAAAGCATCCCGGCATCGGGCGCCATTTCATTGCGAAACATCAGACCGCGGGCCCGCTGCGCATCGTTTGTCGCGACCTCAATATCGAAGCTGTGAACCGCGTCGGCCGTCTCGATTTTGAGGGTCGACTGTTCGAATACGACATCGTCCTGCGCGAGCGCTGGCACGAGCGCAAACAGAACGAACAATAACGGCAACACCGCATTTGGAATTTTTACAATTCTATTGTATTTCAACAATTTCATACTCGTTTCTATTGTTTAACATGAATTTTATGCACCCGCTCCACCAGCGTCTGGACCGGTGCACGAACCGCCCCATCGCCGGGCAAATCAGCAATCGTCTCGAACCAATGCGCAGGTGGATTTCGGCCACCGGCACGATTCCATTCGAGGCCACGTAGAACCGATTGTGCCGCATCCGTGGGGAGGTTGGGAACCATGTATCCGTTCAGCGTTGCCCACACGCCGGACCAGCAGCGCGCCACACTCCAGGGGTTGTATCCCCCGCCGCCCGTGACAAGCATACGCGGCGCAAGGCCGGCAACGCGCGCGACGGCGCGCCAGATCGCCCCGTTGCTCAACTCCATGCGGCTCAGCGGGTCGTCAGCCAATGCGTCGGCGCCACACTGCAAAACCAGTATCTCAGCTCCGTAACGCCGCCCGATCGGCATCACGATCTCATCGATGATCAAATCGAACTCGGAATCCCGCAATCCGCGCGGCACCGGGATATTGCAGGCGGTGCCGCCCTCGCAATCCTCCACACCGCCGGTGAAGGGCCAGCGCCGCTCCTCATGGATCGAGAGCGTGAAAACCCCCGGATCGCCGGCGAAGGCGTCTTGAACGCCGTCGCCGTGATGGGCATCGAAATCGAGATACAGAATGCGCGTGAAACCCAAATCCTTCAAACGCAGCAGCCCGAGGGCCAGGTCGTTGAAATAGCAGAAACCACTGGCCCGGTCCGGGCGCCCGTGGTGGGTCCCGCCGGCCGGGCTATACACAATGCCGGAATCGACAGAACCGAGCATTTCCGCCCCTGCCAGCACGGCCCCCGCCGATGTTGCGGGGCGGCTGTACATGGTGTCGTGGATCGGATTCTCCAGGCGCCCCAGATTGTAACGCGCGCGATCCTCGGCGCTCAGTTCATTCGACCGCTCGCCTCGGCGCAATGCCTGGAGGTATTCCGGGGCATGAAACCGCACAATCTCAGCCGGGCTGGCCGCTGCGCTCTCGACATAGGCGTTGTCCGGCAGCCAGCCCATCGCCCGACAGAGATCGATGGTTGCGGGCACGCGGGGCACGGAAAGCGGGTGTTTCGGGCCAAAGTTCGAGCGCCGGTAAATCTCGTTGCCGATGAACAATGGTCGGGCAAGCCTGCGATGGGTATCCGGGGAGCGGGCGCGCGCAGTTTGGCTCATGCATTTTCCCTACCGTGACGCGGCGCGATTGGCAATCGCAGGCGTTGACCTTTCGCGCCCGCACACATCATATTGAACTTCACCACATGGGGAGCCATTGCGGCTGAGAGGTCTCGCATCGTGCGGGACGACCCTTGGAACCTGATCCGGTTAACACCGGCGGAGGGACGTGGATTTGCCTGCTGCCGACCCCAACAATTTTACGCCCGCGGAAATGCTCGGGCTGGATGTACGCAACGCCCGGCTGGCCTGGGGCGAGACCGTTCTGCTGGATAAGTTCTCATTTTCCGCAACGGCCGGTTCATGGACCTGCCTGCTCGGTGAAAGCGGCGTCGGCAAGTCCACGCTGCTGCGGACCATCGCAGGGCTTATCGACCCCGTCGCATCAACGGAAATCCGGGCCCATGACGGGACAATGCTCGACGCACGGGTCGCCTACATGGCGCAGCAGGATCTCCTGCTTCCCTGGCTCAGCGCGCTCGAGAATGTGGCGCTGGGCGCGCGATTACGCGGGGAACGCGTGGACCGAGACCGCGCTCTGGATATCCTGGCACGCGCGGGCGTGGCCGAGCGGGCAAACGCGTTGCCGTGGGAGCTCTCGGGCGGGGAACGCCAGCGTGTGGCCCTGGCGCGAACCCTGATGGAACAGCGCCCGATCGTGCTGATGGACGAGCCCTTCTCCGCGCTGGACGCCATCACACGCACGCGCCTGCAGGACCTTGCCGTAGAACTTCTGGCCAACCGCACAGTGTTGATGGTGACCCATGACCCGTTCGAGGCCCTGCGCCTGGCCGATACCATCTTCGTGCTGAGCAACAGCGCACAGCCAACCGATGCGCCCATCGTGCCGCCAGGCCCGACGCCGCGGGACCCGACAGACCCCGCACTGCGGGATTCGCACCGCATGATCATGCGACACCTGATCGGCGACGCCGACCAGACAACGGCAGGCCAAGCGTGACCTATCTGCGCCCGCTGATCGTTTTCATCGGAATTCTGGCGGTCTGGCAGGCCGTCGTCAGCGGACTGGATATCGCGCCGTTCATCCTGCCCGGCCCGCTGGCCGTCATGGATATCGCCATAGAGCGCGCCGATACGATCGCCGGGCACGCCCTGGTCACCCTGAGCGAGATTCTCCTGGGCCTCTTGTTCGGGACGATCCTGGGCACGCTCAGCGCGCTTGGCATGGCCTACTTCCGCAGCGCGCGCGCCTGGGTGCTGCCCGTGCTCGTGGTCTCTCAGGCGGTTCCGGTGTTTGCGCTCGCACCGGTTCTGGTGCTGTGGTTCGGCTACGGACTGTTCCCCAAGGTCGCCATGGCCACGCTGATCATCTATTTCCCGGTCACTGCGGCCTTCTATGACGGGCTCCGGCGCACCGAGCCCGGATGGGTCGATCTGGCGCGGACCATGGGCGCCTCAAAGGCGGCAATCCTGCGGAAAATCAGAATACCCGCGGCCTTACCGGCCTTCGCATCAGGCCTGCGTGTCGCCGCCGCCGTGGCACCGATCGGCGCCGTGGTGGGAGAATGGGTCGGCTCCTCGGCCGGGCTCGGCTACTACATGCTGCTCATGAACGGTCGCGTTCAGACCGACGCCATGTTCGCCGCCCTCCTCGTCCTCGCGCTGCTCGCCGTGGCGATCTATTTCATCATCGACGTGGCCCTGCGCCGGTTGGTCTCCTGGCAAGCCGACATGGACCCCGCGTCACATACCTAGTTCCGCCACCCCCAGACACACGGAAAATCATGAAACGTCTTATCTCGATTGCACTTTTCGCCCTTTTTGCAGCCTTCACCACGCCGGCGGTGGCGGCCGACAAGATCACGGTCCTGCTCGACTGGTTCGTCAATCCCGACCATGGACCGCTGTTCGTCGCACTTGAGCGCGGTGAGTTCGAAAAACGCGGACTTGAAGTCGAACTGATCGCACCGGCCGATCCCAACGACCCGCCCAAGTTGGTCGCGGCGGGCCGTGCGGACCTGGCGATCTCCTACCAGCCCCAGCTTCACCTGCAGGTTGCCCAGGGCCTGCCGCTGACACGGATCGGCACCCTCGTGGCCACGCCGCTGGCCTCGCTGGTCGTCCTCGCGGACGGGCCGATCACCTCGATCGCACATCTCAAGGGCAAGAAGGTCGGGTTTTCCGTCGGCGGCTTCGAAGACGCGCTGCTCGGCGCGATGCTGGCCAAACACGGCCTCACCCTCGACGATGTCGAACTGGTGAATGTCAATTTCTCGCTCTCGCCATCGCTGATGAGCGGCCAGGTCGACGCCGTGATCGGCGCCTACCGCAATTTCGAGCTCAACCAGATGGACATCAACGGCCGACCCGGTCGGGCGTTCTTCCTCGAAGAAGAAGGCGTGCCCGCTTATGACGAGCTGATCATCGTCGCCAAGAACGACCGTCTGTCGGATCCCAACTTTGCGGCCTTCCTGGACGCGATCGAGGCGGCGACGCAGTTCATGATCAACCGGCCGGATGAGGCCTGGGAGCTGTTCATCAAGGGGCGCAAGGACCTGGATGACGAGCTCAACCGCCGGGCCTGGCGTGACACCCTGCCCCGTTTCGCACTGCGTCCGGCAGCACTGGACCGGGGCCGGTATGACCGTTTCGCGGAATTTCTCAAAGGCCGCGGACTGATCGAGACCGTTCCGCCGGTCGACAGCTATGCGGTCGAACTGCGTTAGAAGCGCTGCATTCGCGCTATTTCGCCGGCACGGGAATGAATACGCCGTCGGCCAGGTCGGCCGCGGTCTCTTCTTCCCGTAACGCTGCAGCCTGCTGGCGCCGCCATAGCTCGGCATAGGCGCCGTCCTGGGCCAACAGATCGTCATGGCGACCGCGCTCGATAATGGTGCCATCATCCAGCACGATGATCTCGTCGGCATTGACCACGGTCGAGAGTCGGTGGGCGATGACCAGGGCTGTGCGGTCCGCCGACACCTGTTCCAGTGCTGCCTGTATTTCGCGTTCGGTATGGGTGTCGAGCGCCGACGTGGCCTCGTCGAACAGGAGAATCTTCGGGCTCTTCAGGATTGTGCGCGCAATCGCAACGCGTTGCTTCTCGCCGCCGGAAAGCTTGAGCCCGCGCTCGCCGACCCGGGTGTTGTAGCCGTCGGGCAGGCTCATCACGAAGTCATGCACCTGGGCCAGCCGCGCGGCCTCCTCGACTTCGGCCGGGCTGGCCACCGGGCGACCGTACTGGATGTTGTAGAAAATGGAATCGTTAAACAGCACCGTGTCCTGGGGCACGATGCCGATCGCGGCACGCAGACTTGCCTGAGTCACCGCACGGATATCCTGGCCGTCGATGCAAATGGCCCCGGCCTCCACATCGTAGAAGCGAAACAACAGCCGCGAGATCGTCGATTTACCCGCTCCCGACGCGCCGACGATGGCCACCGTTTTCCCTGCCGGCACCTCGAAACTCACATCCTTCAGCACCGCACGCCGCGGGTCGTAACGGAACGAGACATGCTCGAAACGGACGACCCCGTCACCGACAACCAGTGGCCGCGCATCGGGCTCGTCCTCGACCTCGCGGTTCTCCTCCAACAGGCCGAACATCTGTTCCATATCCACCAGGGATTGCTTGATCTCCCGGTAAACAAACCCAAGAAAATTAAGGGGTTGGAACAATTGCATCATGTAGAGATTGACGGCGGTAAAGGCGCCGATGGTCATGGCACCATCCGCTACCCGGAACCCCGACAACACCAGAAGGATCGTCATGCCAAGCGCCATGATCAGCCCCTGCCCAACATTCAGCATCGACAGGGTCGTCAGGCTTTTGACAGCCGCCTTCTCATAGCGCTCCATAGAGACGTCGTAACGCTGCGCCTCATGTCTCTCGTTGCCGAAATATTTGACCGTCTCGAAGTTCAGCAGACTGTCGATCGCCTTGGTGTTGGCCTCGCTGTCGCTGTCATTCATGGCCCGGCGGTATTTCAGGCGCCATTCGGTGAAGGAAAGGGTGAAGATGATGTAGACCACCACCGTCACGAAGGTGATCGCGCTGAAGATGAATCCGAACAGCGACCACAGTATGCCGCACACCAGGCCGATTTCGACCAGAGTCGGCAGAATGCTGAACAGCATGAAGCGCATCAGGAAATCGATGCCCTTGATGCCCCGTTCGATGGCGCGGCTGAGGCCACCGGTCTGCCGGTCCATGTGAAACCGCAGCGCCAGGGCGTGCAAATGCTTGAAGACCCGCAGCGCAATCGCGCGAATGGCGCGCTGGCCGACCTTCGCGAAGACGAAATCGCGCAGTTCTGCAAAGGCTTGCTGGCCGACCCGCAACAGGCCGTAACCGACCAACAATGAGACGGGAACGGCGATGGCCGCACCTGTTGCATCGGCTTCCAGCGCATCCACCGCCTTGCCGAAGACCGCCGGCACCGCGACGGTGGCGACCTTGGCGGCCACCAGCAGCACCATCGCGATCGCCACGCGGACACGCATCTCGAGCTGTCCCTTCGGCCACATGTAGGGCGCCAATGCACGAATAGCGCGCAATTCTGCGCCCGAACGCCGTTCGGGTGTTTCGATCAATGGTTCAGAAGTACGTCTGTGGCCTGACATGAGGCGATGATTTAAGCCTAGAACGCGCCAAAGGCCAGATCAGGGGTAATTATTGACCTGAAGAATGTCGAGGCAGTAGAGCACCGGGGATCCTTCCGGTCCGGTGCACAGGACATGGGGAACACGGCCATGGCAGCGCAAACCCTCGACAATCTTTAAATTTAAGGTGTGCGGGTCTTGCCCTATGCGGTCAGGTAAATTAGATGGTCTTGGTTCGCGGGCCCGGAAGCGGTCCCGCAAAGCCCGGTCGGCGATACCCATCGCCGTGCGATTGCCGATAGCGCGAAAAACGCGATCGATCCGCGACTGCCTGGTGCACGAAAAGCCGCAAGAAAGCGGCGTGCACAACGCCGGCGCGGTAAACGACGGTATCGACGTCCGGGGAGATGAGAGGAACGTACGACCGATGCTTGCTGCGACGCTTGCACCTTTCGTTCTGGGAGTTTGCGCACCGATGGTGCGCCGGCTCGCCGGCAACTATACCGGGTGGGTGCTCGCCGTATTGCCGGCCGCGCTGACCCTTTACTTTGCGCAATTTCTCGGACCCATCGCGGCCGGTGAGACGCTCTCCTTCTCGACCGAATGGATTCCGTCGCTCGGCATCGCCCTGGCCTTCTACGTCGACGGGCTAAGCCTGCTGTTCGCGCTGCTGATCAGCTTCATCGGCACATTCATCGTTCTTTACGCCGGCGCGTACCTCAAGGGTCATGCCGATCTCGGCCGGTTCATGATGTTCCTGCTGATGTTCATGGGCTCGATGCTGGGACTCGTGCTGTCTGACAACGTGGTCAGTCTTTTCGTCTTCTGGGAACTGACCTCGATCACCTCGTTCCTGCTGATCGGCTTCAACCACGACAAGGCCCGTTCGCGCCGTGCCGCGCTCCAGGCATTGGTGGTCACCGGGGGCGGCGGCCTCGCCCTGCTGGCGGGCCTGCTGCTGATGGCCCAGGCCGGCGGCGCGATGGAACTCTCGACCCTGCTCGTCGACGGCGACGTTCTGCGCGAGCACCCCTGGTACCTCGCGATCCTGATTCTGGTCCTCTGCGGCGCGTTCACGAAGTCGGCCCAGGTGCCGTTCCATTTCTGGCTGCCCAACGCCATGGAGGCGCCGACACCGGTCAGCGCCTACCTGCACTCCGCCACCATGGTGAAAGCCGGGGTCTACTTGCTGGCACGGATGAACCCGGGCCTCGGCGGGACGGAGATTTGGCAGATCGTGCTGATGGTCTTTGGCGGCGCGACATTGATCACAGGCGCGATCCTGGCGCTGCGCAACACCGACCTCAAGCTGATGCTCGCCCAGACAACAGTTGCGAGCCTCGGCCTGCTCGTCTTCCTGATCGGCATCGGCGAGGACTATGCGATCCAGGCGGCGATGGCCTACCTGTTCGCGCATTCGATGTTCAAGGGCGCGCTGTTCATGGTCGCCGGCTCTATCGACCACGGCACCGGCACGCGCGACCTGCACCGCCTGTCCGGACTGGGTCGGCTCATGCCCTTGACCGCAGTGGCAGGCGGGCTCGCCGCGCTTTCCATGTCCGGGCTGCCCCCCTTCTTCGGCTTTATCGCCAAGGAATGGGTCTACAAGGGCACGCTCGACGGCAGCCTGCCGCTTGTCCTGACCGCGGTCGCGATCACCGGCAACGCACTGATGTTCGCGGTCGCCTTCCTGGTCGGCTTCAAGCCGTTCTTCGGAAAACCGGGCGACACGCCCCATAAGCCTCATGAAGGCTCACCGGGGCTGTGGATCGGCGCCCTCACGCTAGCCGTGCTCGGCTTGTTCTTCGGGCTGTTCAGCAACCTTTCCGAAAGCTTGTTCGTCGGCCCCGCGGCGATCGCGGTCGCCGGAAAGGCCATGGCGGTCGACCTCTACCTCTGGGGCGGTTTCAAGGCCCCGGTGGTCGCCAGCATCATCACGGTTGCCATCGGCGCGCTGCTGTTCTGGCAGGGCCGACGCGCGAGCGATGCCCTGGCGCGGCTGATCGACCCTCTCTGGGGGCCCGACAAGGGCTACGACCAGTTCATGGATGCGATCATCGCCATGGCCCGCAGCATCTCGCATGCGCTGCAGACCGGTGTCCTCAGGCGTTACATGCTGATCACCTTCCTGGTCCTGGCGGCCGCGCTCGTGCTGCCGCAGTTGTTTGACGATATCGGCGTCACGTTCCAGACACCGCCGGCTGACCTGCTGGTTTGGTCCGTCGCCCTGCTCACGCTGGGCGGGGGTCTCGCGGTGGTGCTCATCCGATCACGGCTGATCGCGATCATGTCCATGGGCATCATGGGCATCGGGGTCGCGTTCGTATTTCTGCTGTTCGGCGCGCCGGACCTCGCCTTCACCCAATTGATGGTCGAGACCCTGTCGGTGGTGATCCTCGCCCTGGTCATTACGCGCCTGCCGGTGTTCGGGTCGGACCATCGCGGGCCGCTGCAGATCACCCGCGATGCCACGATCGCCGTGGCGGTCGGCGGGGCGCTGGCGGCGCTGCTGCTGACGATCGTCGGATCGCCGCTGGACATCAGCCTGAGCGCCTATTTCGGCGAACGCAGCTACACCGAAGCCTTCGGTCGTAACATCGTGAACGTTATCCTGGTCGACTTCCGCGCCCTCGATACGCTGGGCGAGATCGCGGTCGTCACGATCGCCGGCGTGTCCGTGCTGGCCATTTACGCGATCACCGAGAGCGTGCGTGGAGATAAACCGACCGACAGCGACGCGGAGAAGAGGCCATGAACTCGTTGATCCTGCGAACCGCGACCCCGCTGCTGACAGGGCTGATGCTCCTGTTCTCGATCTACGTGCTGCTGCGCGGCCACAACGAACCGGGCGGCGGCTTCATCGGCGGGCTGATCGGCGCCTCGGCCTTCGCGATCTACGCCATCGCCGAGGGACTGGCTGCGGCACGGCGCGCGCTTGTGGTCCCGCCCATCGCGATCGCGGGCACCGGACTCCTCCTGGCTGCGCTCAGCGGGGTGGTGTCGATCCTGTTCGGCGACGCATTCCTGACCGGCCAGTGGTGGTTCCCATCCTTCGCCCCGGACATGAAACTCGCGTCCACGGTCGTGCTGTTCGACATCGGCGTTTACCTGGTTGTGGTCGGCGCGATCGCCGGCATCGCCTTCGCTCTCCAGGGGCGTGAATAGTGGAATCGATCCTCGCCATCCTCGTTGGCTTCCTTTTCGCGATCAGCGTCTACCTGTTGCTGTCGGGCTCGTTGATCCGGCTGATCCTGGGCGTGTTCGTCCTGGGCAACGCGACACACTTGCTGATTTTCGTGTCCGGGCGACTGACGCGCGAGAGCCCGCCGCTGATCGACAAGGGATTGAAGATCGCCGAAGCCGGCATCGCCAACCCGCTGCCCCAGGCGCTGATCCTGACAGCCATCGTGATCAGCTTCTCGCTGTTCGCCTTCCTTCTGGTGCTGTCCCGCCGGGCCTACCGGACCCTCGACACCGTCAATACCGACGAAATGCGCATCGCCGAGCCGGAACCCGATGCCCAACCGATGCGAGGCCGCGATGTCTGATATGACAGCATGGCTTGTCGTCTGGCCGGTCGTGATTCCGCTGATCGGCGCTGCGCTCGCAATCGCTCTGTGGGGGCGCGCGAACGCCCAGAGCGCGATCGGGCTGATCTCGGTCGCATTGCAGCTGGTGGCAAGCCTGGCACTCCTCGGCCATGTCTGGACGAACGGGCCGATCGCGATGGCCATCGGCGGGTGGCCTGCCCCGTTCGGGATCGCGCTGGCCGCCGACACGCTGGGTGCGGGCCTCACCGCCGCCGCAAGCGCCGTCGCCCTGGTGATCCTGGTCTACGGCCTCGCCGACACCGATATCGAGCACCGGCGCGCCGGCATCATCCCGCTGCTGCTGGCCCTGATGATGGGCGTCGCCGGCGCTTTCCTGACCGCCGACATCTTCAACCTCTACGTCTGGTTCGAGGTCACGCTGATCTCGTCCTTCGGGCTGATGGTGCTGGGCGGGCGTCGCGAACAGCTTGATGGCGCCGTGAAATACGCCTTCCTCAACCTGCTGGCGACGACGCTCCTGCTGATCGCTATTGCGCTGCTCTACGGGATGACCGGCACGCTGAACATGGCCGACCTGTCCGGTAAGGTCGCGGCCCTGCCGGACGATGCGCCGGTCGAAACCATCGCGCTCCTCTTCCTGGTGTCGCTGGGCATGAAGTCAGCGCTGTTCCCGCTGCATTTCTGGCTGCCGGCGGCCTATCACACGCCGCTGCCGACCGTGTCGGCGATCTTTGCGGCGCTGCTGACCAAGGTCGGCGTGTACTCGCTGGTGCGCGTGTTCATGATCGTGTTCTCCGACGGGGGAGAGATCGCCCGGGAGGCGATGGTCTGGGTTGCGGTTGCGACCATGATCGTGGGCGCGCTGGGCGCGTTGGCCGAAACCGATATCCGCCGGGTCGTTTCCTACACCGTCATGAGCGGCGTGGGAGTCATGGTCGGCGGCCTGGCCATCGGCACCGAACTCGCGCTGCTCGGCACTACCTTCTACATCATACACTCGATCATCGTATCGGCGGCGCTGTTCATGGCTGCGGGCATGGTGGCACGGGCCGGTCGTGGCACCCGGATCGCCGACCTCGCGGGCCTCTACAAAGGCGCGCCCTTCCTCGCCGTCGCGTTCCTGATCAGCGGATTGTCACTGGCCGGTGTGCCCCCGCTGGCCGGCTTCTGGCCCAAGGTGTACCTGGTCCAGGCAGGCCTGCAGGCGGGCGAGTACGCCATCGTCGCCGGTGTGCTTGTCTCCGGCTTCCTGACCCTAATGCTGATCGGGCGAGTTTTCGCGCTGGTGTTCTGGCGCGAGGCAGCGGGCGGGGCGCGGGCCACGGCGACGGACACCGCCTCGACCAGCTCCGCCAACGACGGCACCCTGCTGAAGGGCGCGCTCGGCACGTTGGCGGCTTTGACTTTCGTTATCGGCGTCTACTCCGCGCCCGTTGTCGACATGTCCGCGCGTGCCGCCGCGGAGTTGCTGGCGCCCGACGCCTATATCAAGGCGGTACTACAGAACGCGGCGCAGACCGCCGCGGCCGACACTGACAACACGGAGGCACCGCGATGAACCTCCTGACCTTCAATATCGTGCTGGCGCTGATCTGGGGCGGCATCACCAGCAGTTTCTCGCCAAGTAACTTGCTCTTCGGGTTCGTGCTCGCCTTCGTGTGCCTGTGGCTCGTGCGCGAACGGTTCGATCAGCACAATTTCTACCGGCCCTTCCGAATCCTCCGGCTCATCGCGCTGTTCGTCTACGAGCTGGCGCTCTCGGGCTTTCGGGTCGCGCGCGACACGCTCTCGCCGCGCATGGAGTTCCGGCCGGCGATCGTCGCTTTTCCGCTGGAACTCGAAAGCCCGGTCGGCATCATGTTGCTCGCCAACCTGATCACCCTCACCCCCGGCACCCTCAGCGTCGATGTCTCGACCGACCGGTCCACGCTGTACATTCACGCGATGGACGTCGACGACGCGGATGCACTTCGGGCCGACATCCGAAACGGGTTCGAACGCCGAATCCGCGAGGCACTGGAGTAGGCCCATGGAAGAATTCGGCGCAAGCTTTCTCGACGGATCGATCCTCTTCGCCTACGGCGCGATGATCGTCTCCTTCGCACTGACCGTCTACCGGCTGCTGCGCGGGCCGACCCCTGCCGATCGGGTGGTCGCCCTCGATATGCTGGCACTGCTCGGGATCGGTTTTATCGGTCTGTTTTCGATCTCCACCGGGGAGTATGCGTTCCTCGACGTGGCGATCGCGCTGGCACTGGTCGGCTTCCTCGCGACGGTCGCCTTCGCACGCTATGTCTACCGCAGCGCGCTCCAGGAGCACCACAAGCATCCCACCGAGGGCACGGGAGGCGAGACATGATCGATCTCGTCGCCGGAATCATCATCCTGATCGGCGCCCTGTTTTCTCTGATCGCGGGGATCGGGCTGTACCGGCTGCCCGATATCTTCGTGCGCATGCACGCTGCGACGAAGGCCGGCACCCTCGGGGCGGGACTCGTTCTGCTAGCCATCGCGGTCGACTCCCAGGATCTCGGGGTCATCACCCGCGCGATCGCGGGCTTTGGTTTCCTCTTGCTGACGGCACCGGTGGCCGCGCACTTGCTCGGCCGCGCCGCCTACCTGTCGCGGGCGGAACTCTGGTCGGAAACCAGTATCGATGAACTCGCGGACAAGTACGACGCCGACGGGCGGCGGCTGGCCGGAACGCCGGCGGCCGATCTGCAGTCCGGCAAACGCGACGACTCTTATCCCGGCTGAAGCGCGAGGGATATAACCCCCCGCATGCATCCGGCCAGCACCATCACCGCCATGTTCGCCGCCCATGTGGCGAGCATGACCGGTTTTGCGGCATATCCAGCCCTTCTGGTGCCGCTTCAGGAAAGCTGGTCCTTATCGAATACGCAGGCCGGCTGGATTGGCGGCATCTACTTCGCCGGCTATGTCGCCGCCGTCGGCGCCATCGTGCCGTGGACCGACCGCGTCGATTCGCGGCGAATTTATCTGGTCTGTTTGTTGATATCCGCTGCCGGCCTCGCCGGATTCGCGCTGCTTGCCGACGGGTTCTGGTCGGCCCTGATTTGGAACGCCATTCAGGGTGCGGGCGTCGGCGGCACCTATATGACCGGCCTCAAGGTTTTGACCGACCGCCTGCCCGCACCCGTGCCGTCCCGCGGCATTGCGATCTACACGGCCGGGTTCTCGGTCGGCGCGGCCCTGTCCTTTGCGATGAACGGGGTGATCGGCGCGGTGTTCGGCTGGCCCTGGGCGTTTGCCGTCGCGGCGATCGGGCCCATCGTGGGAGCCGTCATCGTCTTCGTCGTTATGCACCCCCGCCCGCCTCTCGCCGAGGAACGCCCGCCGACCCGGACCTTCGATTTTCGCCCTGTGCTGCGAAACCGGGCGGCGATGGCCTACGTCCTGGGCTATGCGGGTCACTCCTGGGAATTGTTTGCGCTGCGCGGCTGGATCGTCGCCTTCCTGGTCTTTGCCAGCGAGAAAAGCGGCGGCGCAGCTAACGCGGAGGCTGCGATTATTGCGGCACTGGCCAATCTCGCCGCCGTTGCCGCGAGTTTGGGGGGCAATGAATTATGTGAGCGGTTCGGACGCCGACGGGTCGTCAGGCTGGCCATGCTGTCATCATTTGTTGCCGCACTTGTTATGGGCCTGAGCCCCGGCCTGCCGTTTTCGGTCGTGGTGGTGCTGTTCTTTGTCTACAGCGGCCTGATCATGGGCGATTCCGGATCGCTCACCGCCGGCGCGACCCAGGCACCTGAGCCTGGATATCGGGGCCTGACCCTGGCGGTGCATTCCCTGTTCGGCTTCACTGCGGGCTTCCTCGGCCCGCTGGCCGTCGGGCTAACGCTGGATGCCGCCGGCGGGCAGACATCCCAGACAGCCTGGTTCTTCGGGTTCGCGACCATCGGTGTCGGATCGCTTGCTGGCGCTGCGGCCATGACATTTATCGGACGGCGCATGGTGCGCGACCCGAGCGATTGATACGCACCGCTTGTTCCGCGGGCGGACGAGGACTATTTTCATCAAAATTCATCCAAGCCGATAAGGATCACCGCCATGGAAATGTCCGGCGAATACAAAATCAATGCGTCGCGCGAAAAGGTCTGGGCCGGTTTGAACGACCCGGATATCCTGAAACGGTCGATCCCTGGTTGCGAGGAAATCGACCAAACATCCGACACGTCCTTCACCGCGAAGGTCACGGCGAAAGTCGGGCCGGTGAAAGCCAAATTTACCGGCGCCGTGCAACTGACGGATATCGATGCACCCAACGGCTATCGCATTTCCGGTGAAGGCAAAGGCGGTGCTGCCGGATTTGCCAAGGGCGGCGCCAACGTCCAACTCGAGGATGACGGCGACGGCACCCTCCTTAAATACGAGGTCGATGCCCAGGTCGGCGGCAAGCTGGCACAGCTCGGCGCGCGCCTGATCGACGGCACGGCCAAAAAAATGGCCTCGCAGTTCTTCGAGAACTTCGCAGAAGCGGTGACGGAAGGCGAAGACGGCGTAGCAGATGCACCAGCTGAAGCCGCGTCTGCAGCAGCGCCGGCGTCTGCACCAGCGGCGGCCGGGCAGGTCACGGCGATGTCACAGGTCGGGGCCGGCACGTGGGTCGGCGGCCTCGTTGTTGCCGCCGTCGTGCTGTTCGCGCTGTTCGGCTAGGGGTCAACGCAGGAATCTTCGTAATATCTGGGGTTTTTGGTGCGCTGCGGCTTGACGCAACGCGCCCTGCAGAAGAAACTCTGACGACGTAATAATCGGATCAGCACGCGGGGCACCGCGTGGTGACCTTTGGGGGCAACCCAAAACTGGGAGGAGTGTTATGCCCACCGTATCAATGACGGTGAACGGAAAGTCCGTATCGGCTGAAGTCGAGCCACGGACCCTACTCGTTCAATATCTTCGCGAGAGTCTGGGAATGACCGGCACCCATGTCGGTTGCGACACGAGCCAGTGCGGCGCGTGCGTTGTCCATGTGAATGGCGAATCCCTGAAATCCTGCACGATGCTGGCGGCCCAGGCCGAAGGCGCCGACGTGACCACGATCGAGGGGCTCGCGAATGGCGACGAACTGCATCCGATGCAGGAAGCATTCCGCGAGAATCACGGCCTCCAGTGCGGTTTCTGCACGCCGGGCATGGTGATGAGTGCTCTCGACCTGGTTCAGAAGAACCCGGATCCAAGCGAACAGGAAGTCCGCGAATGGCTGGAGGGGAACCTCTGCCGCTGCACCGGCTACCACAATATCGTTAAGTCCATTCTCGCCGGCGCCCAAGCCCTGAAGGGATAGTGCGATGACCGGCACGGGGATTGGTGCTTCAGTTAAGCGGGTCGAGGACCAGCGTTTCCTCACCGGCAATGGCAACTACACGGACGATATCAATCGTCCCGGGCAGAGCCATGCGTGGATTCTACGCTCGCCGCACGCCCATGCGACCCTGAAGTCGGTCGACATTTCGAAGGCCGTAAAGGCCGACGGCGTCATCGCTGTCTTCACGGGCGCCGATATGGCGGCCGATGGTGTCGGGAGCATTCCGTGCGGCTGGCAAATCCACAGTAAGGATGGCTCGCCGATGATGGAGCCGGGGCACCCGCCCCTGGCGCACGAGAAAGTGCGCTATGTCGGCGACCAGGTGGCGATCGTTATCGCCGCCACGCGCGACGCCGCACGTGATGCCAGCGAACTCATCGAAGTCGACTACGGCGTATTGCCGGCTGTCGTCGATATGGACTCCGCCCTTGCCGGTGGCACGCTCGTGCATGACGACGTGCCAAACAATCGCTGCTTCGATTGGGAGATCGGCGAGAAGGATGCCGTCGACGCGGCCTTCGCTGCGGCAGACCATGTCGTCTCCATCGACCTGGTCAACAACCGGTTGATCCCCAACGCGATGGAGCCCCGCGCGGCGATTTCGGATTTCGATCGCTCGACGAGCCAGTACACGCTCTTCACCACGTCCCAGAACCCACATGTCATTCGCCTCTTGATGGGCGCCTTCGTGCTGCAGATCCCCGAGCACAAGCTTCGGGTCGTCGCACCGGATGTGGGCGGCGGGTTCGGCTCCAAGATTTTCCATTATGCCGAGGAAGCGATCCTCACCTGGGCCGCGGCCAAGGTCCATCAGCCGATCAAATGGACGGCCGAGCGGTCTGAATCCTTCGCGACCGACGCCCACGGGCGCGACCATGAATCCCATGCGGAGCTCGCGCTCGACAAATCGGGCAAGTTCCTCGGGCTGCGGGTCGAAACGAAAGCCAATATCGGCGCCTATCTGTCGACCTTCGGCTCCAGCGTGCCGACCTATCTCTACGCGACACTTCTGGCCGGCGTGTACACGACACCCGCGATCTATGCCGAAGTGCAGACCGTGTTCACCAACACGGTCCCGGTCGATGCCTATCGCGGTGCGGGACGGCCGGAATGCACCTATCTGCTCGAGCGGCTGGTCACCAAGGCCGCACGCGACGTCGGGATCGACCCGGTCGAGCTGCGCAAAATGAACATGATCCAGCCCGACCAGTATCCGTATCAGACCCCGGTCGCGCTGCAGTATGACTGCGGTGACAGCCCCGCCACGTTCGAAAGCGCGCTCAAGGCTTCGGATTATGCCGGGTTTGAGAAACGCCGCACAGACGCCGAAAAGTCCGGCAAGCTGCGCGGGATCGGCATCTCGACCTATATCGAGGCCTGCGGGATCGCGCCGTCCGCCGTCGCCGGCGCGCTCGGCGCACGTGCGGGACTTTATGAATCCGCCCAGGTCCGGGTCCACCCCACCGGTTCGGTGACGGTCTATACCGGCACCCACAGCCATGGTCAGGGCCACGAGACGACCTTTGCCCAGCTGGTCTCGGAGTCCTTCGGCATCCCGATCGATCAGATCGAGATCAGCCACGGCGATACCGACCAGGTACAGTTCGGCATGGGCACTTACGGATCACGCTCGCTGGCCGTCGGCGGCCCCGCGATCCTGAATGCCTGCAACAAGGTGATCGACAAGGCCAAGAAGATCGCGGCCCACATCATGGAAGCCGACGTGTCGGACATCGAGTTCGCCGACGGCAAATTCACCGTCGCGGGCACCGACAAGGAAATGGCCTTCGCGGAAATTTCGCTCGCCGCCTATGTCCCGCACAATTATCCGATCGAGGAGATCGAGCCGGGCCTGGATGAGAACGCGTTCTACGATCCGCTCAACTTCAGTTTCCCGGGCGGCGCGCATATCTGCGAGGTCGAGATCGACCCTGAGACCGGTGATGTCGAGGTGATCAGCTTCACTGCCGTCGACGATGTCGGGCGTGTGGTCAATCCGATGATCGTCGAAGGCCAGGTCCATGGCGGGCTCGCTCAAGGGCTGGGCCAGGCGATGCTCGAAGGCTGCATCTATGATGATGCCGGCCAGCTCCTGACCGGGTCTTACATGGACTACACCATGCCCCGGGCCGACGATCTGCCGAACTTCTCGGTCGCGACCCAGGGCGTGATGGGGGCGTCGAACCCCCTCGAAGTGAAAGGTGTCGGCGAAGTCGGCGCGATTGGCTCACCGCCCGCGGTGGTCAACGCCATTCTCGATGCACTGGCGCCTCTCGGCGTCGACGATATTTCAATGCCCGCCACCCCGCAGAAGGTGTGGCAGGCTATTCAAGGTTCCAACGTCCGCCAGGCGGCGGAATAACGTCTGGTTAGGGAGATAGACGATGTATCAGTTCAACTACCAAAAAGCGGGTTCCGCCGACGAAGCCGCAAGCGCCGTAACGGCCGCAGATGACGGACGTTTCCTGGCCGGGGGCATGACCCTCATCCCGACGCTCAAACAGCGCCTGGCCCAACCTTCCGATCTTGTAGATCTGGCGGGCATCGGCGATCTCGTGGGTATCGAGGATGGCGGTGATTCCATCACCATCAAGGGCATGACCCGCCATGTTGATGTTGCAAACTCTGACGTCGTGAAGTCCAAGATCCCTGCCCTCGCGAGCCTCGCCGACAATATCGGCGACCCGCAGGTCCGCAACCGCGGCACCATCGGCGGATCGCTGGCCAACAACGACCCGGCCGCCGACTATCCGGCCGCCGTCCTTGGGCTGAACGCGACCGTGATCACCAACAAGCGTGAAATCGCTGCCGAGGACTATTTCGACGGCATGTTCACGACGGTGCTCGAAGAAGGCGAACTGATCACAGCCGTACGCTTCCCTGTTCCCGAGAAGGCCGCCTACACCAAATTCCCGAACCCTGCGTCACGTTACGCGCTCGTCGGCGTGATGGTCGCCCAGACCGGTGGCGAAACCCGTGTCGCGGTTACCGGTGCGGGACAGGATGGTGTGTTCCGGGCCGGCGACATCGAAAGCGCATTGTCGGGCAGCTGGAGCGCCGACGCCGCGAAAGCTGTGAAGATGTCCGATGACGGTCTGAACACGGATATTCACGCCTCTGCTGAATATCGCGCCCATCTGATTTCGGTCATGGCGAGCCGCGCGGTCACCGCTGCGGGCTAGTCTTCCTACGCCAGATTGCATTCCAATACGGCCGGGGCTTCGCTCCGGCCGTATCTCTTCGTCCGGTTGGCCCCATGCGCGCCCTGCGCTATATCAATCACAGTTACCGCCGACCGTAATACCCTGGAACATGCGCGCACCACGGGGTCCGCGTCGAACATCGGATGAAGTCCCTTGATCAACATTCCTGAGAACGTCGAAGACACCCTCGAACTCCTCTCATCGGGCAATTATGTCTCTGACCGGAGCCTGTCCACGGCGGTGTATCTGTCCCTGAAGCTCCGACGCCCCCTCTTCCTCGAGGGCGAGGCCGGGGTCGGCAAGACCGAGATCGCAAAGGTCCTGGCCGAGACACTCGGCCGCCGCCTGGTTCGCTTGCAGTGTTACGAAGGCCTCGATGTCGCATCGGCCGTCTATGAGTGGAATTATTCCGCCCAGATGATCGAAATCCGGATGGCTGAAGCCGAAGGTATGGGCGACCGCGACCGGCTCGGCGACGACATCTTCTCCGACAAGTTCCTCATCCACCGACCGCTCCTGCAGGCCCTCGACCCCTCCGCCGACGGCCCGCCCGTGCTGCTCATCGATGAGCTGGACCGCACGGACGAGGCCTTCGAGGCCTATCTGCTGGAGGTGCTGTCCGACTTCCAGATCACCATTCCCGAAATCGGCACCGTACGCGCCGACGAGCCGCCAATCGTCATCATCACGTCGAACCGCACGCGCGAAATTCACGACGCCCTCAAGCGCCGTTGCTTCTACTACTGGGTCGACTATCCCGATGCGGAGCGCGAGCTGGAAATCCTGCGCATCAAGGCGCCCCAGGCCGACGAGCGGTTGTCGCGCCAGGTCGTCGATTTCGTGCAACGTCTGCGCGCCATGGATCTATTCAAGGTTCCCGGCATTGCCGAAACCATCGATTGGGCATCCGCGCTGCACCAGCTTGATGTGATCGAACTCACCCCCGATGCCATCGATGACACGCTCGGCGTCCTGCTGAAATATCAGGACGACATTGCGAAGATCCGTGGCAGCGAGGCCGCGAAGATCCTCGACGAGGTCAAGACCGAGGTCGCGCTGGCCCAGGCCGCGAACTAGGCACGTGTCCGAGAAAGCGATCCCGGACGAGGCGCGCCCGGCCATCCAGGCCCAGGCCAAGCTCGACGACCTCGCCGATGTCGGCGAAGGCGGTGCCGGCAAGATCGCCAACAACATCATGCATTTCGCCCGCGTGCTGCGCGCCGCGGGCCTACCGGTCGGACCCGGCAAGGTCATCGAGGGTATCAAGGCTGTGGAGACGGTCGGGCTCGACAACCGCGACGATTTTTACTGGGCACTCCACGCCGTATTCGTAAACCGGCGCGATCAGCGTGAAATCTTCGATCAGGCCTTCCACGTCTTCTGGCGCAATCCCAAGCTGCTGGAGCGCATGGCGTCACTCGTCCTGCCCTCCTTCGTCGATCCCGACGCACAGCAGAATGCCGAGGAAATGAACCGGCGCCTCGCCGATGCCCTGAAACAGGAACAGATGGAAGTCCCCGGCGAGGGCGAAGGCGGCCAGGACGAGGAAGACCCGGAGATCACGATCGACGCGGTGATGACCTTCTCGGCCAATGAGGTACTGCAAAAAACGGACTTCGAGAAAATGTCGAGCGAGGAACTCGAGGCCGCCAAGCGCGCGATCGCGCGGATGCGGCTGCCGATCATGGAGGTGCCGATCCGCCGGTTCCGACGCGACGCACGCGGCCGGCGCATCGATATGCGCGCCACATTGCGGGCCGCCCTGCGCGGCGGCGGTGCCACCATTCCGCTGCAATACCGCAAACGCCAGCGCCGCCATCCGCCACTCGTCGTGCTCTGCGACATCTCGGGATCGATGAGCCGATACTCGCGCATGATCCTGCATTTCATGCACGCCGTGACCAACGACCGCGATCGCGTCCACACCTTCCTGTTCGGCACCCGGCTGACCAACGTCACACGCCAGCTGCGCTACAAGGATGTCGACGAAGCACTCGACAAGGTCGCCGAAGCCGTCGATGACTGGTCGGGCGGCACGCGTATCGGCCACGCCCTGCATGAATTCAACACCGACTGGTCACGCCGGGTACTCGGCCAGGGTGCGGTGGTCCTGCTGATCACGGACGGGCTCGATCGCGATGCCGCCGATGGCCTGGACAAGGAAATCGAACGGCTTCACATGTCGAGCCGTCGCTTGATCTGGCTTAATCCGCTCCTACGTTATGACCGATACGAGCCGAAATCGCTGGGCGCGCGGGCCATGCTCCCGCACACCGACGAATTCCGCTCGATCCATAACCTCGAAAGCCTGGAACAGCTTGCAGAAGCCTTGTCCCGGGCCGATGGTCATGGGACGTTTCAGAGCAAATCCTGGCAGGAGGCAGCGCAATGAGTGAAACCGGTATCGACTTGCAGACGCTTGATCACGACGATGTCGTGGAGAAGGCCGCCGATTGGCGTCAGTCCGGCAAGAATGTCGCGATCGCCACGGTGGTCACCACCTGGGGCTCCTCGCCCCGCCCGGTCGGCAGCCAGCTGGCCGTGGACGAGGATGGCAACATGATCGGCTCGGTGTCAGGCGGCTGCATCGAAGGTGCGGTAGTCCATGAGGCACGTGAGGTCATGGCGGACGGCAAGCCCCGCCTGCTCGACTTCGGCGTCTCGAACGAAATGGCCTGGGAAGTCGGCCTCGCCTGTGGCGGCAAGGTCGAAGTCTGGGTCGAGCGGCTCGACTGACCCGCCATGCGTCCCGAAACCCTTACATCACTCCTCGCCGCCCGTGCCGCCAAGCAGCAGGTCGCGCTCGTCTCGAACCTCGACACAGGCGATCAGACGCTGGTCTTCCGCGACCGGGTCGAAGGCACGCTTGAACTCGACGACGATACTCTCCAGGCCGCGCGTGACGCCCTGCGCGACGACAAGAGCGGACGCCTGCGCCGCGACGGCGCGCCGCTGTTCGCACAGGTCTTCAACCCGCCCAAACGGATGATCATCGTCGGCGCAGTGCATATCGCACAGCCGCTGGTCACGCTGGCCCAGACCTCGGGCTATGAGGTTGTCATCGTCGACCCGCGCGGCGCCTTTGCGACCCGCGACCGCTTCCCCGGAGTCACCCTGAGTGAGGATTGGCCCGACGACGCACTGAACACACTCGGCGTCGACAACCGTACCGCGGTGGTCACACTGACCCATGATCCGAAGCTCGACGATCCGGCACTGCATGTCGCGTTGCGCTCGGAAGCGTTTTATATCGGCGCACTCGGTAGCCGGAAAACCCATGCGGGCCGGGTCGAACGTTTGACCGAGGCCGGCTACACCGAAGACGAGATCGGGAAAATCCACGCCCCGGTCGGCCTGGCCATCAACGCCAAGAGCCCGGCCGAAATCGCAATCTCGATCATGGCGCAGGTCACGCAGGTCCTGCACGGCGCATGAAGTTCGGCCCCGTCCCGCTGACCAAGGCCGAGGGCGCAATGCTCGTGCACGGCCAGACCCTGGGCGGGCAACGCTACCGCAAGGGACGCATCCTCGACGCTGAAGACATTTCCCGGCTCACAGACGCCGGCGTCAACGACGTCACGGTGGCAATCTTCGAGGCCGGAGACATCGACGAGAACACCGCCGCCAGTCACTTGGCCAAGGCCGCGACGGGTTCTGGCGTGCGCGCCGGCATCGCGGGCACGGGACGGGTCAATTTGTTTGCCCGCACGGCCGGTCTTGCGATGTTGGCTCCAGAGGCCGTTGACCGCATCAACCGGGTCGATGAGGGCATCACCATTTCGACATTGCACCCGTTTGACAGGGTCGAAGCCGAACAGATCGTCGCGACGATAAAAATCATCCCGTTCGCCGTCTCCGAAGCAGACCTCACCAAGGCCGAAGACGCCGCGCGTGCCGTTGGAGATGACGGCCTGATCGCCGTGCGCCCCTATCGTGCCCGGCGCGTCGGCCTGATCCAGACCAACCTGCCCGGCCTGCCCGACAAGGTGCTGGCCAAGACCGAGGGCGTGGTGCGCAACCGGATCGAGGCCCTCGGCAGCACCCTTTCCTCACCCGTGACCGTCGATCACGACATGATCGCCATCGAGGCCGCGCTGCATGGACTGCTGGGAAGCGGCGCCGAATTGATTTTAATCATCGGTGCATCGGCCACGACCGACCGCCGCGACGTGATTCCCGCAGCGATTACGCAGGCGGGCGGAAGTATCGAGCATTTCGGCATGCCCGTTGATCCCGGCAACCTGACGGTCCTTGCGCGGATCAACGAGGTGCCTGTCCTCGCCTTGCCGGGATCGGCGCGATCTCCCCGGCTTGGTGGCAATGATCTCGTGCTCGAACGGATCATCGCCGATATCCCCGTCGACAGCGCGCACATCATGGCCCTCGGTGTCGGTGGATTGTTCAAGGAAATACCCTCGCGGCCCCTGCCCCGCACCCATGCGGCACCACGCGCACGACGGCAGGAAACTTCCACACCACAGTTTGCAGCCGTCATTCTCGCGGCCGGCCAATCGCGACGCATGGGTGCCATCAACAAACTGCTGATCGAGGTGGACGGCAAACCGATGATGCGCCATGCGGTCGATGCGGCACGCGAGGCCGGTGCTGACCCCGTTATCGTCGTGACCGGGCACCAACCCGATGCGGTGCAGGCCGCCGCAGGGGATCAGGCGACATGCGTCCACAACCCCGCCTTCGATGACGGGCTGAGCACATCGTTGCGGGTAGGAGTTTCGGCCATTCCCGAGACATGCGACGGGGCTCTGATTGCCCTGGGTGATATGCCGAAAGTGGGTGCTGAACATCTGCGCCAGCTGGTCGCGGCACATGATCCCGACGAAGGACATCTCATTTGTGTGCCGACACGGAACGGAAAACGCGGTAATCCTGTATTCTGGGACCGGCGATTTTTTGAAGACATGACCGCGTTGGGCGGCGACGTCGGTGCCAAACATCTGATCGGCGACTATGACGATGTCGTGGTCGAGGTCGCGATGTCCGACGACGCTGTGCTGACAGATGTTGACTCCCCTGCTGCACTCGAACGTCTCGCCGCTGAAGGGTCCGAGGTAAAGTCATGAGGGTTTTCAGAACACTGCTTCTTTCACTGACGGTCATGGGCATCGCGTTTGCGACCAACGTACCGGAAGTGCACGCGCAGGCCAAACCCACCTGTTCGGTGCGTGACGGCGTCAATTTCCACAGTCAGAAAAACTACGGCAAAGCCTTCGAGTGCTGGGATCAGCATGCGCGTCTGGGCAGTTCGGCGGCACAGTTCAATATCGCGCGCATGTATGTCCTTGGCGAAGGGGTACCGCGGAACAAGATCGAGGCCTTCAAATGGCTAACGATCGCCGACCGTAGCGGACGTCCCGAGGCCCGCAAGGTGCTGGCGAACATACGCAAGACCATGACGGCGGAAGAAGTCGAGGAAGCGCAGAAGCGCATTCAAAAACATTACACGGGCGGGCGCTAAACCCCTCAAACCTCGCGATCGACGAGGATCTTCATCATCTCGCTTGTGGTCTGCAGAACGGCGATATTCGCTTCGCAGCTGCGCCGGGCGACCGAAATCTCGACAAACTGTGACGGCAGGCTGACGTTTGGCATTCCCACGACCCCATCTGCATTCGCAGACGGATCGGAGGGGGCATAGGCAGGAAACGCCGGGTTGTCGATCGGCCATACTGTGGCTTGTGGGCCCCCGCCCGCACCGGTTGACTGCATCAGGCGTTGCGGGACATATCCGTCATACGGCTCCACCCGTCCCGAGGAGCCTGCATTGGCGATATTGTCAGCTGCCACGCCCAGGCGTTGCGCGCTCACGCGCAAGCCGGCCACAGCGGCATTCATGGCTTCGATCATTGCTGCACTCCTCTCAATCCCTCAACAATCAGGATCGATGTGCGTATCAGCAACGAACATCTCGAAAACTTTGGCTCTAATGCCATCGGGTTTTCAGAAGAAACTGCCCGCGCGTATCAACGCGCATGCGAATTGGAAGTGTTCTCGGAGTGGCCCGGCAGCTCACCAAAGTCAGCCGCCGGGCAAAGGAATTAGCTGCCGTCGGAAGGCCAAGCCTGGCTGGTCTGCTCTCCGGCGAGCGTTTTACGAAGCTGATCGAGTTCGCTGCAACCACTCGGACACAGGGTCTCGAGCTTCGCCAGCATACCCTCGGCTTTCTCGCGGCGGTCGGTTTCGATGAACAACTCGCCGTAATACTCGATCGCACCCTTATGTTCCGGGTTCAGCCGCAAGGCGCGCTTGTAGTTGCGTTCCGCGCGGTTGAAGTCCTTGGACTTGCGATAGCTGTAGCCAAGAAGATTGTAGGCATCGGCCTCACGTGGGCTGGATTCGACGACGCCATTCAAAACCTGAATAGCATCCCGGTAGTTTTCCTCCTGAATCAGCCCTTCTGCGCTCGCCAACTGGGCACGCACTTCAGACGGGGTGAGCTGTGTCGTGGTGTCAGAGCCGGCCGCATAGGCCCCGCTGGCGCCGAAAGCCATGAATGTCACAAAAAATGCCGTCGCTAAACTTGCACGCATCGCGTTTGTCTCCGCTGATTTGACGGGGCGCCTCGTTACCCCTTGTTCAAATAATCGGGCGCCGCCCCCGTTCACGTATTCCGGCATCTTGGGTCATGCTAACCTTCCTCCATAAATAGTGACAATTTGGCTCTGTTCAACATCATGTCATCAACCAGCAACGTGAATCCCGCTCCAAAGGCAAAAAACCCCACATTTCCAAGGGTAAAGATCACCAAACGTGGACTGCGCCTCGGCAGCGGTCTCGTCCTATTCGCTTTCGTGCTCACCCATCTGACGAATCACGCACTGGGTCTGATCTCGCTTGAGGCCATGGAGGCAGGAAGACACTATTTTCTGCTGCTGTGGCGAAATCCAGTTGGGACCACTCTTTTTGTCGGGTCTCTGCTGGTCCACATGATGTTTGCGCTGCATGCGGTGTACTCGCGCCGGCGTTTGAAAATGAGCATCGGCGAGGCGTTACAGCTCCTTCTGGGCTTCGCCGCGCCCGTCTTGCTGATCGGTCATATTCTGGGAACGCGTGCCGCCGTTCAGACATTCGATACCGTCGACAGCTACACCTATGTCCTGCTGGCGATTTGGGTCGACAACCCGATGAGCGGGATTCGCCAAACAGCAGCGACCATCGTTGTCTGGATACATGCCTGTATCGGCCTCTATTACTGGCTGCGCCTCAAGCCCTGGTTCGCGCGGAGTGTGGCCTGGCTATACGGTCTCGCACTCCTGATACCGGTGCTTGGCCTGCTCGGTTTTGCTGCGGCCGGACGAACCGTCGGCCGCCTGATTGCAGATGACCCAGGCTTTCGCCTGGACATCGAAATCGAGAACAACACGCCAACGGCGGAACATATCGAGTTTCTTCATCTCCTCGAGGCCCAGATACTGTCGGGCCTCGGCGCCCTTTTGTTGCTGACGCTGCTGGCGCGCGGCATTCGCCTGTATGTGGAGAGCCAGCGCGACATCGTGCGGATCCGTTATCCCGAAGGTCGCAATGTCTCCGTGCCGCCGGGCACGACAATCCTTGAGGCGAGCCAGCTCAATGACATTCCCCACGCTTCGGTGTGTGGCGGGCGCGGGCGATGCTCGACCTGCCGGGTACGCGTCAACGGTCCGCTCGAAGATCTGCCGCCGCCCGACGAGGCCGAACTCAAGGTTTTGCGCCGGGTCGGTGCGGCACCCGATGTGCGGCTCGCCTGTCAGACGCGCCCCGCAAAAGACGTGTCGGTCACCCCGCTCCTGCCACCAAATGCGAGCCCGCGCGACGGCTTTGCCAAATCCGCGGCCATGCAGGGGCAGGAACAGGAAATCGCTATTCTGTTTGCCGACATCCGAGGTTTCACATCCTTCTCCGAACAGAAACTCCCCTATGACGTGGTCTTTGTCCTCAACCGATATTTCCGCTCCATGGGTGAAGCCATCGAGCAGGCCGGCGGGCGTGTGGACAAGTTTATCGGCGACGGCATCATGGCGCTGTTCGGCGTGGACGGCAGTGCTGCAGATGGCGCGACGTCCGCCCTGCTCGCGGCACAGGGCATGTCGGCCCAACTGGATGAACTCAACCGCCTGCTCGAGGCCGATCTACCGGCCCCGCTGCGGATCGGAATCGGAATTCATATCGGCCCCGCCATTGTCGGCGAAATGGGTTATGGCCCAGCCATCTCCGTGACCGCGATCGGTGACACCGTCAATACGGCAGCCCGGCTCGAGGCCAAGACCAAAGACTTCGGGGCACAGCTGATCGTGTCGGAACAATTGTCCGCCCTCGGCGAACTCGACACCGGAAATTTGCGGCGCGAGGAGATCGAGGTGCGTGGCCGACGCGAGCCGATGTCGATCTATATTCTCGACGACGCGAAAGAACTCGATGGCCGGTTCGGCGAAAGCCGGAAACGCCGCAATTCCGAGCCTGCGTCCGTCTAGTCTTCCATCGCCCGGTCGGCGGCCCGCTGCAGAACCGACGGCCAGTTGGACAGCGACACCAGGTGGCTGTAGACGACCGGCAGCCAGTTCTTCTTGCGCCAGTCGAGGAAGACCTCGTCGGGCAATTTGTCGAACTTCTCGCGGTCGATGACCTTATAGCCCTGCATCTGGATCTTTCGATCGTCAGCCAGGCGGATCTCCGTCGAGTTGTCGGTCAGCAATTCATGCTCATTCAGGGCGGCGACGAACTGCCGGGTGGCTTCATACTGTCCGTGATAGGCGCGACAGAATTCGAGCGCCCGATCGGTCAGTTCCGAAGGCTTGCCGTCGTCGTTGAAGAGCTGGCGTTCGCCGCCATCGGTCATGGCGCCAGATTCCTCGTCGACACAGAGAATGAACTGTTCCTTTTCTGCGTTCTCCATGAGGATGAACGGATAACGCCGCACATAGGCCGGCACATAGAAACCACGCGCCCAGCTGTTATCGATACCCACGAAGGCATTGGTGCCGGTCCGCAATCCGGTCACGACCACAGGCAGGGACGGTTCAGCTGTCGAGAAGACAATCGGGTAATGGCGCGCGGCGACAGCAAACTCGACCACATTGAGCGGAATCGCATTTGCGTCCGACGCAAAACCAACATCCATGTTCTCGATCAGGCCGGACTTGGCGTGCCGGGTGGCTTCCACCGGGCGCGGCGCCTTGTAAAACAGCGGAAAGCGAGGTGCCTGCTGCGCGTCAGATGCTGCGGTTTCCTTCGCTTTCGCGGCTGGCTCTGCCTTCTTATCGCCTTTTGGCTTACGGGCCATCGGTCATCTCCAAATCCATTATTTCAATCTGCGCGGCACGGTAGGCTGAACGTATATCCCAATGCACCTCGGGAAACCTATACGCAAATCGAGGCAAGTGCCGACAATTATACCGCTCGCTGGGTCAGTCCGCCGTCGATCGCTGTCGCCGTTCCCGTGATGTAGCTGGCTTGCTCGCTCGCCAGAAACACCGCCATCGCGCCGAACTCTTCGATTGTGCCGACCCGACCCATCGGGATTGACGCCGCGACCTCGCCCTTCACGGTATCGATGTCCTTGTCTTGCGCCTTCGCGGTGAGCGTATAGAGATGATCAATCCTGTCTGTCGCAATTCGCCCCGGCATCAGCGCATTGATGGTCACGCCATCCGGCGCGATCTCGAATGACAGCGTCTTGGCCCAGTTGGTCAACGCGATGCGGATCGAATTGGATATGCCCAGGCTCGGGATCGGCTCCACGACCCCTGTAGACGTCACCAGCAGTATCCGCCCCCAGCCCCGCGCGCGCATCCCGGGTAGAAGATGCCCCGTCAGACGGGTCACGCTGACGAACATCGCCTCAAAGGATTCCCGCCAGCTATCGGACCCGACCTGGCTGATCGGTCCGAACGGTGGTCCGCCGGTGTTGTTCACGAGAATATCGACGCCCCCAAAAGCATCGTCCGCGAAGGAAGCGACCCGGTCGACGGCATCGATATCCGACATGTCACAGGCCGTTCCCAGAACTTCCGCCCCATGGGCCTCCCGCATCGCGGCGGCTGCGGCGTCACAGGCGTCCCCATCGCGACTCGCGACGATGACGCGCGCGCCCTCTGCGGCCAGTGTGTCGGCGATGCCGCGCCCGATGCCACGGCTGGCACCGAGCACCAGCGCGCGCTTACCCGTCAATCCCAGATCCATATTGTCCTCCCGCAAATAGAAACGGCCCGCAGAACACCACGGGCCGATTCACGATACACATTTGCTGATTACGTCACGAACTATCGCCGTCCTTCGCTTCAAGAACATCGTCGAGCGGACGGGTCAGGTTCGTAAAGGTGGCGCTCGGCACCCAGTAGGTCCATTTGCCGACGCGCGCGTTGATCTCTTCAACAGCCGCACGTGCCGCCACGGCGCCTTCGGATTGATCTGCCGGATCGCCGGTATAGGCGGCATCGAAGGTCGCCCACTTCTTGCGGTCCAGTTCGGCCAGTCGCACATTCACGGTCAGACCATCAAACGTCGTCACGCTTGCCGTGGCAGCGTCTGCGGGAAGTTCCAGCTCACCACGCGGGCGGACGTCTTCCAATTCAACCTTGGCCAGAGCGCGGCTGACAGACGTGGCCTTGTCGCCATCCAGCTTGCGGCCTTCCGGAGCACCACTGATCGCAAAGCCTTCGTCAGTTGGTGCGCCACGGGACAAGGTGTAGGCCCCCTCGCCCGTGCCGATCGATACAGTTGCGACCTGATTGGCGGGAATCCCCACAATGTCTCGCTGGAGCCAGGGGATCAGGCGGGTCTGGACATTCGTGACGCCTGTCACCAGCCAGACGTTGTTGGTATCGGGCTCGCGAATATAGGTGCCCGATGCCCGGCCATCGAAGAAGCGCGCGCTCGGCCGGCCGATGATTGTCTTGGCCAGAACATCGCCCTGCGCGTTCTGCACGCTGACATAGGCAGAATCCGATAACTCGACATCGATGTCCTGGACCTCAAGCCGGTAGAAACGCTCAGGCTTCGCGGTCTTGCGCTCGACATAGCGCATGTCGGACAGGCCAATGATCAAACGCCGGATATCGGTTTCATCGATCGGATAATCGTCACGATCGGGGGTAACCCAGCCTTCCCCGTCCCGGACTATCGTGAATGCGCCAAAGCGGCTCTCGACTTCGATCCGCGTGGCCGCGTCCGGCGATTTGCGGAGCTCGGCAAACACGGGCTCCCGCTTGACCAGATCGAACGATGAAGTCTCTCGGCCAAAGCCGATGACGATCGTCAAAACCACCGTTGCGGCCGTGAGAACCAGCCAGCCCAGAAATACGCGTGGACTCATGTCTCGTCCCCCTAGTGCAGCACGGTGCGGTGATACCGCGACCGGCGAATTCTGCGGACAATCGCCAGGAAGATCGCCAACACGGCAATCAACAGCGGTACCGCCCAGATATTAAACACCCGGACCCGTCGCTCGAGGGATTCGACATCCTCGCGCAGCGACCGCTGCACATCGCGCAGCTCCCGGCGTGAATCGAGCATCTCGAGGCGGAAATTATCAATCTCGGCCTGTTGCACAGACGTGAGAATGACCCCCGTGGTCTGTTCCTCGCGCTGCAGGCGTTCGATCGTCTGGTCCATCTCTGCAATACGCGCGAGCAATTCCTGTTCCTTGTCGCGGAACTTGTTGTTCGCCTCACTGCGCATGTTCTCGATGACCTCGAACGGCCGGATCGAGAAGCCGCGGCCACGAAGGCCAACCAGACCCTGGCTGCCGCGCAAATTGTCGATGGCGTTAATAAAGAAATCCGCGTTGTTGGCTGTCGGGATCGCGACCTGCTCGCCCGCCACATCCTGGACCTGCGCCCAGTTCTGGTCCGCGAGCATATCCACGTCTCCGACGAGAATGATACTGGCATCGCTGTCGGCGGCACTTTTATGTGCCGCGCGCAGCGCCTCGGCCGCAGCTTCATCCTCCATCGCTTCAAGGACCTTTTCAGGCGGCCCGTCCGGGAACGCCGACTTGATCTTGCCCGTCAGCCGCGCGGCGAGATTGTAGACCGTGTCCTGCGGCTCGAAGCGATCCAGCAACGCGATCGGATTGGGCTGCTGTGAAATCTCAAACGCGCTCATCAAATCCGACGTCGGCGTGGTGAAGATCAGCGGCTCAAGCTTGGTCTCCGCATCCTCGGCAGACATGAATGCGCCCGATGTGCTGACGATAATGCGCTGCAACTGCGCCGACACCGCATCCGATTTCGCAAACCGATCACCCTGCAAGGTAAGCCAGGCAACATAGTCGACGGCCACTTGCTGACCGGTCTCGGGATTGGGGAAGCCCACCCGAACGGCATCATCGAGATTGGCGACAAACTGGCCGCGCTCGACCGTCACACCCCAGGCATTGAGCAGAGGCTCGATCGCGGCCTGTCCCACGCCCGGCGGCGGCAATTGCCCAGCCGACGGCCCCAGCAGGGCCATTGATTCCGCGAACGGATCGGCAAATGCCAGCACCTGCCCGCCGTTTACGGCGAACTGGTCCATGGCATACAGCATCTCGTCCTTGATCGTGTGCGCGCCCGCAATGACCAGAACCTGTGTGTTCTCCGGCACCGCGGTGGCGTCCTTGTCGAGGAACTTGACGTCAAAGAACTGACGCAAGCTGTCGACGACGAGCCAGGGTTTGAAATTGTCGAACTGGGTGCCCTGGAGCGGCAGATCGCTCATCACCGCGACCACCGGCTTCTCGGGCTCGGCCAGATTGGAAATCAACCGGGTCAGGTCATATTCGAGGAACGGCGCGCGCTCGGGTGCGAGGTAACCAATCGCATCGATATCATCCGTCGAATTCGTCCCCGATACGCCGAAATAGGCCCGCGCACCGGACTGGTCGAACGGCAACCCCTGCAGGCCATCGCTGACGGCCAGGTCTTCCTCGGTCGAGAACGGCAACGGATCAAATATTTCGATGCGGACCTTGCCGTCTGACAGCCGCTCATATTCGTCGAGAAGCTCGCGGACCCGATCAGAATGGCGCGCGATATTCGGGCCGATCTCATCAAACCGCTCGGAATAATAGAAGCGAAGGTCGATGGGCTCTTCCAGCGTCGCGAGCACGTCGCGCGTGCCGTCCGACAGGGTGAACAGGCGATCCTCGGTCAAATCCAGCCGCGTGCTCGTGAGCACCGTGTTGGCCAGCGCGTTCAACGCCACAAAGAAGATGACGGCAAGTGCGATCGTCGCCCATGCCAAGGCTTGCCGGTCGGCATTCCGAATGCGATCCCACATGGCTCAGACTCCCTTCTTCGCTTCGACAATCGCCGCGTTTACAAACAAGGCAATGCCGATGACGGACAGGAAGAAGACCAGATCGCGAATGTCGATCACGCCCTGGGACACCTCATTGAAATTGGTCAGGAAGCTGAGTTCTGCCACCGATTCCACAAAGGTCTGCGGGGTCCAGGCCCGGAAGAAGGATTGGATGATTTCCACACCACTCATCATGAAGGTGAAACTAAGCGCCGAGGCCAGCACGAAGGCGATGACCTGGTTCTTGGTCAGCGCCGACACGCAGGCGCTCAGGGCAAGGAACCCGCCGGCCATCAGCCAGCTGCCGATATAGGCAGCCAGAATAACGCCATTGTCAGGCTCGCCGAGCATATTAACCGTGATCCACATCGGGAACGTCAGCGCCAGGGCGATGCCGGCGAAGACCCAGGCGGCAAGAAACTTGCCGATCACGATCTGTCCCGTAGTGACCGGCAGGGTCAACAGGAACTCGATGGTGCCCGATTTCCGTTCCTCGGCCCAAAGCCGCATGCCGACCGCGGGAATAAGGAACAGATACAAATAGGGGTGATAGATAAAGAAGACCTGCAGGTCCGCCTGCCCCCGCTCCAGCCATTGGCCGAAGAAGAATGTGAGGCCGCCAGCAAGGGCCAGGAAAATCACGATAAAAACGTAGGCCAACGGCGACGTGAAGTAGGCCGACAATTCGCGGCGTCCGACGATCCAGATATTAAGCATTGGACGTCTCCGAATTCGCATCGGGGTCTTGCTGCAGGCCCTCGACGGCATAGGTCAGATCGCGGAACACGTCCTCGAGACGCCCGCGTTCGACATAGATTTCATTCACCTGGATGCCCTTCTCGTCGATAGCCGAATGCACCGATCCGAGGATCTCCGAACTGTCTTTCGACAGCGCAAGCAGTTCAACCATCGTGCTGGTCTCAACCGTGGTGCGCACCTGGTGCACGCCGCCGAGGCCATTGAGCATCGCGATGCAGGCCTTGGCCTGTGCAACGGGAAGCCGTATGCCGACCGCGTTGTGGAGACGGGAGCGGGTTTGCAGCGCGAGCGGATTCTCGTCGGCCACCATCTTGCCCTTGGCGATCACGATCGCACGCGAACAGACGGCCTCCACCTCTTCCAAAATATGGGTCGAAATGATCACGCCCTTCTTGCCGGACATCTCCTTGAGAAGCTCGCGCACCTCGTGCTTCTGATTGGGATCGAGCCCGTCCGTGGGCTCGTCGAGGATCAGCAGCTCGGGCTCGTGGACAATCGCCTGCGCCAGACCGACGCGGCGCTTGTAACCCTTCGAGAGCGTTTCGATTGGCTGATACAGCACGTTTGCGATGTGCAGCTTCTCGACCGCATAGTCGATGCCGCGCTTGGTCTCTTCCTTCGACAGGCGGCGTATCTTGCAGACGAAATTCAGCAGCGAAATCGGCGTCATGTCGCCGTAGAGCGGCGCGCCTTCGGGCAGGTAGCCGATCCGCCGCTTGATCTCCAGCGGATAGCGCGTCACGTCCTGGCCCGCCACCTCCACGGTGCCGGACGTCGGTGTCAGAAAACCGGTCACGATTTTCATCGTGGTGGATTTTCCCGAGCCGTTCGGTCCGATGAATCCGAGCACTTCGCCCTGGTCGACCGAAAACGAAACGTTGTCGACCGCGGTGATGGGACCGTAATTTTTCGTCAGGCCCCGAATATCGAGCAATGTCGTCACGTCGCTTCTTCCCTCCACAGCTGACAGCAAAATAGCTGTCGCCAGTCATCCGGTTCGACATGTAGGCGACGGCGGTGATTTTGGGCCAGAGGCCGATCTGCTCGCCGTTGCCGTTACATGTCCGGCATTTTTTGTTTTTCGCAGGGGGTTTCCAGGTTCCCTGCATGGCCATTTCCGACCGATTTAGGCAATTGGCCCAGACGTTTCAAGCGGGAAACCTAGTCTCCCCTCGACCCGATATCGGGCCGCTACACATCCATATGTCACAAACGGGCGTACAATACGCGAATTGCACGCAAAATACCGCCGCCAAACACATAATTTTGAACGTTTTGATCTAGGGGTACGGGCAGACTTCCCCGGTGACCTGAATGAAGGCCCGCGCGCCGGCCACGAGGCTGAAGCGGAATTCCCTATCGCCCACCGCGACGGAATGATGAAGCGGCAACAGCCCCTCCGCTCGGAACGTCTCCCCGCCCAAATGGCTGAAGGTCGCCGTAACCGGCTTGCCCGGGTCAAACCAGCCGACCGGCTGCCCTCCTGCATTGCGCGCGGCCTCGCCGCTGGCCGTGATGGTGACCGCACCATTGGCGAAGGATACCGAGCCGTTCGCGCCGCTCTGAATTTCGTTGTTCACGATGAACCGCTTGGTGTTGCCCAATGGTTCGCAGGCGATATCGTCGCGGGCCAGGCCAACCACCGAGGCGAGCCGCTCGATGCTGATGCCACTGGCGATGCGTTGGCGCGCGGCAGCAAGAATTTTGGCTTCATCCACATTCGGGACGTCGGCTTCGTAACGGTCCTGCCATTCGCTAACCCGGTCGCGCTCGGCGCGAAGCGCGGCCGTGAGACCCGCGATCTCCGAGCGGAGCGTTGCACTTTCCGTCGTGACATCAGACAGCCGGCCTTCCAGCACCCGCACCTCCTTATTGGCAACCTCGGTGCCGATATTCTTTGCCCACAGGCCGACGCCCAGCCCGACGGCCAGCACCAGTCCCCAGCGAAAAAGGAATCCAAAGACCTGCTTACGCTGACGCAGGCGGTTTCTGTTATCTGACAAGCCGAGCGACATACCTGACGGTCTTTCGATTAGGCGCCGAACAATCCGAGCTCACGCAACGCGATGAAGCCCATGGCCAGCCCGATGATCGCGAACAATGTCGCGATGGTCTTTTCCATCGTGCGCTGGGCAATCTTACCCTGGAGGCGTGGACCGATCTGGCCGCCGATGATCACACCCGGGATCGTATAGGCGACGAGGTTCCAGGGGATGGCATTCGCGCCACCGGCTGCGAGCAGCGCGGAGACCTGCGTGAACGAGGCTGCGGCAATAACCACAATCACCGTGAACACCGACGTCGCCGCGGCGACCGGCACCGGCACATGATTGCGCTTTACCAGCTGCGGCATGATGACTTCGCCGATCCCGACCCCCAGCAGACCGGTCAGGAATGCGCCCACACCTGTGGTCGCCGCACCATCGACACCCTGCTTGGGCTTCTTGAAGTTGTAGACCTGCCCGTCGGCGGCGGTGACGCTGACCGGCTCACGGCCGGTACCCTCGAACTCGTCCGGCCCCTCGGTGACCATTTCCTGCGGCGGACGGTGACGAAAGATGATCGGTGCCAGCACCAGCATCAGCAACGCATAGGCCGCCTTCAGCAACCCTTCCTGGTCTTCGAGAAAGGCCAGCATCAGCGCCCCGACAACCGAGACGGGCACGGCGACCATGAGGAACGGAAACGCGCTTCGAAAATGGATCAGCTTCTTGCGGTAGTAGCCCACGAAGCCCGAGGAAAATCCGAACACCTCGGTCATCAGGGCCGTGCCGATCGCCGCGGCGGTGCCCGCCAGGACATACTCAGACCCCAGAAGCGGGAAAATAATCAGGAAGATCGGGGCGAACAGGGCCGCACCACCAATACCGCTGAGCATCGCCGTCGTCGCGACACCCATCGAAATAGGGAACATGAACCAGTATCGCGTCCAGTCGAGATCCGCGAGAAATTCCATCGGGTCATCCCTTGTTGGGAAACTAAGTGTGAGCCGCCTCACTTGGGGCCGCGCAAGCTAACGCGCTCAACTCCGAAAATCCACGCGCAAATGAGTGATCGATTGCCCCCCAAACAGCTGCGGACAGCGCTGTTAACGATTATTTATCGAAACTTCCTCAAACTCACGCAACCTCCAAAACAACTGCAATGAGTTCGTGTTATGACCATCAAATTGAAGCTTTTCATCGTCCTTGCCGCGATGACAACCATACTTCTGTCTGCTTCTGTCGCAATACTCGTGACCGTCAGCATGCAGAACAAGAACCTTGGTGAAGTCGAAGACGTCGCCGAACGAACTCTCAATCAAACCTTCACCCTCGCCTTGTCTCTTAAGGATCTGCGGTTCGATGTCGCGCAGGTGCAAAAATGGCTGGCTGACATATCCGCGACGCGCGGCCTGGATGGACTGAACGAGGGGTTTGATGCGGCCCAGGCTTCCGCCGAATCCTTCGGGAACAATCTGGCGACCGCCACCGACCTCGCAAACGAACTTGGTCAGTCGGAAATCGCGGCCCTTCTCGACAATGCCGCGATTGCATTCGGCCCCTACTACGAAGCCGGGAAGACAATGGCGCAGTCTTATATCGACTTCGGCCCTGCGGGCGGTAACTCGAACATGTCGAGCTTCGATGCTGCCGCGGCAGCGATCCACGACGAGATGCAACGCCTGGAGGAATTGGGCGCCCTGCTATCGGATGGGGATAAAAACGATCTTGTTGGCGGCATCCACAACGTCGAGACTCGAGGTTCGATTATTCAGTGGCTCGCCGGCCTCGTGGCACTCGCGACTTTAATCGTGACCGGCGCCATGGGTTTGGGAATCTGGTTCTACGCCCTCAAGCCTCTGCAAGGTCTGGGCAACGCAATGTCGCAGCTTGCAGCTGGCGACAACGAAACAGATATTCCCGCCGTCGAAAAGAAGGATGAAATCGGCGAGATGGCGCGTTCCGTGCAAATCTTCAAGGACAACGCGATCGAGAAAATTCGCCTCGAGGCCAAGCAAGCCGAAACTGCGCAGCAGACGGAACGCGAAAAGAAGGTCGCCATGGTGCAATTGGCCGACGAGTTGGAAAACAGCGTGGGTTCAGTGATTTCCTCCGTGACGGCATCTGCCGAACAGATGAAATCGTCTGCCGTGTCGATGACATCCATCGCGGACGAGGCGAGCCAGCGTTCATCCAGTGTTGCGGCATCGTCGGAAGAAGCCACCGCGAACGTTCAGACGGTCGCAACGGCGACGGAAGAACTCTCGGCCTCGGTCGAGGAGATTTCCCGTCAGGTTGCCCAGAGCGCACAGATGGCACTTGCTGCGGTCGAAACGGCCAATGCTACCAACGCGAAGGTTGAGGGCCTGGCCGAGGCGTCCCAGAAAATCGGTGAGGTCGTGAGTTTGATCAACGATATCGCGGCGCAGACCAACTTGCTGGCGTTGAACGCCACCATTGAGGCCTCCCGCGCCGGTGAGGCCGGCAAGGGCTTCGCGGTCGTGGCCTCGGAGGTCAAGTCACTGGCCACCCAGACGGCCAAGGCGACCGAGGAAATCGGGGCCCAGATCGCGACCATTCAAGGCGAGACCCAGGAAGCCGTGTCGGCGATCCAGGAGATCGGCAAGTCGATCACCGAGATCTCGGACACGGCCACGGCGATTGCCTCGGCGGTCGAGGAGCAGGGTGCGGCGACGCGTGAGATCGCCGAGAATGTCCAGCAAGCCTCAACGGGCACCCAGGATGTCTCGTTGAACATCGCCGAGGTGTCGCGCGGCGTGCAGGAAACAGGTTCGTCGGCCCAGCAGGTGCTCGGCGCCGCCGAGCAGCTCGGCAACCAGTCGGATGAGCTGCAGGCTGCCGTTTCGTCATTCCTGGATCGGGTGAAAGCTGCCTGACCGGCCTCAGACGAAAACAAACCCCCAAAGAAACGGGCCGTCCCTTTCCATATCGAGGGCGGCCCGTTTTCCTTTTGCGCCGAAGATGCGACCCTTTACTTTGTTCGGCACCGGAATGAATCCGGTCAGCGGAAGATAATTGCCAAACTTTTCGGATCTGCGGAGAGCAAGGGCGAAGGGGAAAATAATGACAATCGCATTTGACGGCCGGGTGGCCGTGGTAACAGGCGCCGGGCACGGGCTTGGAAAGAACTACGCACTGGCACTCGCCGCGCGCGGCGCCAAGGTTGTGGTCAACGACATCGGTGGTGAGATCGATGGCAGCGGCCAGTCCGGCACGCCGGCAGACGCCGTGGTCGCGGAAATCCAAGCCGCCGGCGGCCAGGCCGTCGCCAACTATGACAGCGTCGCCGAGCCCGACAGCGCGGCCAACATCGTCCAGACCGGCATTGATGCGTTCGGCCAGGTGGACATCGTCATCAACAATGCCGGGATCGTCCGCGACAAATCCTTCCACAAGATGACGCTGGAGGATTACGAATTCGTCGCGCGGGTGCACTTCCTGGGCTCGGTTTATGTGACCCACGCCGCCTACCCCCATATGCGTGAGGCGAATTACGGCCGTATCCTCATGGTCTCCTCGAATTCCGGCCTCTACGGCAACTTCGGGCAGACCAACTATTCCGCTGCGAAGATGGCCGTCGTCGGCTTCATGAACACGCTGAAGATCGAGGGCGCACGCAACAATATCGTGGTCAACGCCCTGGCACCGCTCGCCGCGACGCGGATCGCCGAGCCGTCGGGCATCTTCAATACTTATGACGCGGACCTGGTCACGACCGACGCCGTGGCCGCGATGGTCGCCTATCTGGTCAGCGAGGATTGCACGGATTCAGGCAATATCGTCGCAGCGACCGCGGGGTATTACTCACGCATCCAGATCATGGAAAGCGAAGGCGTAAACGTCGATCCGCGCGCCGAGATGACCCCGGACAAGATCGCCGAGCTGTGGCCGCAGATCCATGAGATGCGCAACCCGCAGCCCTATGAAGATGCGTTGTCCAACCTGACCGCAGTGATGGCCAAGGAAGACTAGCGGGATCATCCAATACCCAGCGTAATCCCGCCGTCGACCAGCAAGGCAGAGCCGGTCACGTAGCGGGCCTCATCGGATGCCAGGTAAACCGCGGCATAGGCGACATCCCAGGCGTCGCCGACCCGGTTCAACGGCACCGCCGCCTCGCGCTTTTCCCAAAGCTCTTCCACATCGTCATCGCCATAGGCGCCCTGCAGGGAATGGGAGACCATCGGCGTCTGCATCAGGCCGGGCAGGATCGCATTGCAGCGGATGTTCTGCGGTGCATATTGCCGCGCGATGACGCGGGTCATGTGGGTCATCGCGGCCTTGGTCGTGGCGTAGGAGAGATACGGCACGTTCAGCCAACGCTCCCCGGCGATCGAGGACACATTGACGATGGCCCCCTCGCCCCGTTCCAGCATCTTCGGGATCGCGTGCTTGCTGGTCAGGAAGGCGCTCTTCAGGTTGACGTCATGCACCCGGTCCCAGCTCTCCTCGCTGGTCTCCACAGGGCCGCCGACCTCGGCAATACCGACATTGTTGTGCAGGATATCGAGATGGCCGAACGCCTCACATGCCGCGGCCACCATGGCCTCGACCTGGGCGCTGTCCGTCACATCCACAGCGAAAATGCTCGCCGTGCCGCCCTCGCCCGCAATGATATCGGCGGTTTCCTGCGCGGCATCCGGGTTGATGTCGGCGCACAGCACCTTCGCGCCCTCACGGGCGTACAGCACCGCCGCGGCCTTGCCGTTGCCCCAACCCTCACCGATCGATCCGGCACCGGTGACGATCGCGACCTTGTCCTTCAGCCGATCAGGCATCCTCTTCGGCCTCCAACATGTTGCGCAGCTCGCGTTTGACGATCTTACCGTAGTTGTTCTTCGGCAGCGCCGCAGCGACCCGGTAGCTCTTGGGTCGCTTGAAGCGGGCGATGTTGTCGAGGCAGAGCTGATCGAGCGCGGCGGTGTCCAACTCTTTGCCCTCGCTGGGCGCGACGAAGGCGATGACCTCCTCACCCCATTCGGCATGGGGGCGCCCGACCACCGCGCATTCCACCACGTCGGGGTGGCGCAACAGCACCTCCTCGATCTCACGCGGATAGATGTTGCTGCCGCCGGAGATGATCATGTCCTTCGAGCGGTCCTTCAGGGTCAGATAGCCATCATCATCAAACGCGCCCATGTCGCCGGTGTGCAGCCAGCCGCCGCGCAGGGATTCCGCACTGGCGTCGGGCCGGTTCCAGTAGCCGCGCATGACCACCGCACCGCGGACCAGGATTTCACCCACCTCGCCCACAGATACTGCGTTGTCATCGGGATCGGCGACCTTCACATCAACCACCGACTGGGCGTAGCCGACCGAGGCCAGCCGTTCCTCGTGGCGCGGATGGTCGGTGTCCACATGATCCTCACGCGGCAGCACGGTGATGCACATGGGGCTCTCGCCCTGCCCGTAGACCTGCACGAATTTGGGCCCGAACCGATCGAGCGCCTGTTTCAGGTCGGCGACATACATCGGCCCGCCGCCATAGGTGACGGTGCGCAGATTGCCCGCGCCTCCATCACCCGAATGGCCACCCGGGTGCCCGACCAGGCGCTTGACCATGGTTGGTGCGGCAAACAAGGAAACCTCTTCATGATGTTGAAATAACTCGAAAATCTCGTCCGGCTCGAAGCCGCCGGATTCCGGCACCACCTGGCGCGCGCCGACGGCGAGATGGGGGATGCCGTAGAAGCCGGACCCGTGGGACATGGGAGCCGGATGCAAGGCCGCACCGTTGGTCGGCACCCGGTCCACATCGACGAAATAGGTCAGCGTCATCTCCCACAGATTGCGGTGGGTCAGCATCGCGCCCTTGGGATTGCCGGTCGTGCCCGACGTGTAGAACAGCCAGGCGAGATCGTCGTCGGCCCGGTCCACCATCTCCATGGGATCGCTTGCCAGAAAGCCCGCATATTCCTTGTCGCCGACGACCACGATCCGGGCCTTGCTGCCGGCGATCTCCAGGCCCTTGGCCGCCTTCTCCGCCAGGTCCGGCGTCACGATCAGCGCGCCGGCGCCCGCATCGTCGAGGATGTAGGCCAGTTCCTTCTCGTGCAGCTTGTTGTTGATCGGCAGCGCCGTCAGCCCCGCATGGAGCGCACCGTGGAACGCTTCGAGATATTCCGGCGTGTTGGTCATGAACAGACCAACCCGGTCATCCTGCTTAAGATCCAGGTCGCCACGCATCGCGCCCGCCAGTGCCGCAGCCCGCCGTGCCAGCGTGCCGTAGTCGCAGTAATCCGCCGTTCCGTGGGAAATCGCCACCCGGTCGGGAAATGATCGCGCCGCGCGCACCAACAACTGATTGAGATTCATGGAAAACAGGCCCTCCGTGGCCCTAGAATGGCGCAGGCACAATTGAGCGGCAAGAGACATGCTTCGAGACGCTCGCATTGCTCGCTCCTCAGCATGAGGAGCTAATAAACCCTCACCCTGAGGAGGCCGCATCGCGGCCGTCTCGAAGGGCTCAGAGACAGGAACAACCATGTACGAACTCTATTACTGGCCGACGATCCAGGGGCGCGGCGAATTCGTCCGCCTGGCGCTGGCCGAAGCTGGTGCGGACTATATCGACGTGGTGCGCCAGCCCGAGGACGATGGCGGCGGAGTCCCCGCGATGCTGGCGCTCATGGGCGCGGAGGACGACCCGACCGCGCCGTTCGCGCCGCCGATCCTCAAAGACGGCGACGTGCTCATCTGCCAGACGCCCCTGATCCTCGACTATCTGGGCGCGAAGCACGGCCTGACACCCACGGACGAGGTCCAACGGCGCTGGACCCTGCAGCTGACCATGCTGCTGGCCGATTTCCTGATCGAGGCCCATGACGTGCATCACCCGCTGGCCAAGGAATTCTATTACGAGGACCAGCGCGACGCGGCGCTGCGCCGGGCACCCAGCTTCCGCGATGCGCGCATCCCCAAATTCTACGGCTATCTCGAGCGGGTCATCGAGCAGAACCCGGCCGCCAGCGGCCACCTGGTCGGCAATGGCGTGACGACGGCGGACCTGTCCCTGTTCCAGATCATCGAGGGCATGCGCTATGCATTTCCGAAGGCCTCGGCACGGCTGGAGCCGGATTACCCCGGTATCGTCGCGTTACATGCGAAAGTGGCGGCACGACCGGGAATCTCGGCCTATGTGGCGTCGGGTAATCGCATCCCCTTCAACGAACACGGCATCTTCCGCCACTATCCAGAGCTGGACGACCAATGAGCCGCACGGGCGCGAACGTGAACCGGCTGCAGGACCTTTCCTGAGCCCATGCCGGCCGAGACCGCCAATACGCTCGCCGCTCGGATCGCGATCCTGATTCGCGACCGGAATTACGTCCACCTTTGGGTGGCGATGTTCCTATCCTCGGTCGGCTCAGGGCTGCTGCTCATGAGCCTGTCTCTGGTGGTCCTCGACCGCAGCGGCTCCGTGCTTACCGCAAGCCTTGTCTTCGTTATGCCCTGGATCGGCGCGTTGCTCCTGATGCCGGTCCTGAGCCGCCTCACCCGACTGTTCAGCCCGATCGGGCTCCTCATCCTTGCCGACCTGGCCGCGGCGGCTGCCGCGATGGCGACGGGGTTCGCCTTCGAATTCGCCTTGCCGCTGGCGTTCCTGTTTCTCCTGCCGCGCGCGATGGCGGACAGCACCGGACGCGTGAGCCGGTTTCGCGCCCTCAAGCGTCTGATCGCGCCCGCGAAACTGGAGGTCGGCTCGTCACTATTCAACACCTGCACCTATCTCGGCGCGGGGAGCGGGCTGCTGCTGGCGCCCCTGCTCACGTCCCTGCCGATGCCCCTGATCGCCGGGATCGATGCGGGAACCTTTCTGCTCTCCGCCGCCATATATGCCAACGTCCGACGGCACCATGCCGCGCGGGCGAAACCGCAACGGCGGGAAGACGCGCCGGCACCCGAACGGACATCCTGGAACGCAATCACCGCAGCGATCCGTGAACATCGGCTGATCCCTCTTCTCGTGGTCGCCGGCCTCGCAACGGGCACATCCCAGACCTTTCTCACCGTGGGACGAGAAGTGATACCGCTTCGCGTTTTCGACCTCGGTGCTCCCGGTGTCCAACTGTTCCTCGCGGCAGCGCTGTGCGGTCTCGTCTGTGGGCCGCTATTCGTTTCACGTTATCTGCAGGCGGGCGCCTGGCTGCCGCAACGGCCCTCGATGTGGCTCACGGCGGCGGCCGCAGCTGGCGTCTTGAGCGCCACTATCGGCACGGCGCTCGCGGCGCTCGCTATGTTCGCGGTGTTGGCGTTTCTGTTCGAAACAACCTACACGCTGATCCAGAACAGGCTGGTCGTCCGGGTGCCCGAGGACCAGGTCGCCCATGTGATCCTGACCCGCAATGTCGTGCAACTCACTGCCCTGGCATGCGCCGTACCCGCTTTCGGCGCCGCAGTGGATCGGTGGGGGTTTCTTGCATCCGGCTTGGTCCTGATGGGCACAACCCTCGCCGTCGGGGCAATCCTTGACGGCAGCCTCATGCTGTCATCCGTTCGTCACGAACGAGAGTCATGACGACCGTTTGGCGAAACCGATGATAAACAACCAAAAGCTGGCGGCGACTGGCACGTCCAGGCGGAGCACCGCCTAGAAGAGGAAGTCGTCCTCGTGGAGGTCGGCCTTCTGCACGCCGATCAGGGTGACGCTATCATCCGCGTCCAGGCTGATCACCGTATCGGCACCGGCATCTGTCGTTGACCCCAGCAGATCAGCCAAACCGGTGAAGCCGAACTCGGACACGTCCAGCCGGTCGTCCGTGCCCGCACCGGCCGAGAAGTCTGTGACGGTGTCGTCACCGTCCCCGTTGTCGAACTGGAACAGATCGTCGCCGCCGCCGCCGGACAGGTCATCATCGAGCCTGCTGCCCTGCAGCACCTCGTCGGATGCCGTGCCGAGCAGCGGATCGCCATCGGCCAGGACCGTGATATTCACATTCCCGGTGTCGAACCCGCCGTTCCCGTCGGTGATCGTGTAGGTGAAGCTGTCGGTCCCGACAAATCCAGGATCGGGCTCATAGAAATAAGTCTCATCCAGGACGTTAAAGCCCAGGAAGCCATTCGCCGGGTTGGTCGACGCGATCGGCGACAGCGGATCATCGTTGGCGTCAGTGTCGTTGGCCGTCAGATCCATGAACACGCTGACAGTGCTGGAGATGATGTAATTGTCTGTCACCGCGACCGGCGGTACGGGCGGAGATATCACCTCGATATCGATGGTCGCCGTTCCGCCGGTCGCCGGATCGTCATCGAACAGCTCGACGATGAAGGAATCGTCCGCGGCCGTGGCACCGGTGTGGTCATAGGCGATGTCGCCGTTGAGAATGTCGGCGAGCGTGAATCTTTCCCCGTCCGACAGCACCACCCCGCCATTGCTCAGGCTCCCCACAACCGGCGCGCTGTTCACGACGAATGTGACGTCCGCGTCCGCATCGTCGGGATCGAAGGCCGACAGGTCCAGCGTAGTCAAAACGACAAGGCCGCTCTGGTCCACATGTACCTGATGGTCACCGCCGAAGGCCGGCGCGTCGTTGATCGGGTTCACGGTGATCATCACCGTGGCGGTGTCCAGCCCACCGGCATCGTCGGTAATGGTGTATTCGAAGCTGTCGGTGCCCGAGAAGTCCTGGTTCGCGGTGTAGGTATATTTCTCGGTAATCACATCGAATGTCAGGATGCCGTCCAGCGGGTTCGTGGAGCCAATCGGCGTCAGCACGCGACCCTCGGGGTGGCTGTCCGCGCCGTTGCCATTGTCCGCCAACACATCGATGACGATCGTCCCTTCCTCATCGATGACGATGCTGTCGTCTTCGGCGTTCGGCAGATCGGTCACGCCCGCCACCGTGACCGTCACGGTCGCCGTGTCGAACCCGCCATTGCCGTCCGACACGGTGTAACTGAACGTATCATTCGCGCTTTGCCCATCGAGGAGTGCCTGGAGCGCCACCGAACTCGTCGGATCGTAGTTCACCGTCCCGTCCAGGTTGAGACTCAGCGCTGCGCCCAGGACACTCACTGCCGGAAGCGCAGACGCATCGATCTCGATGGCATCGCCATCCGGGTCGCTATCGTTGGCCAGAAGGTCAAGATCCATCACCGTATCTTCGTCCAGTGCCGTCGCGGCACCGAACACCACATAGGCAGCCCCCGATGAAGAGCCGTTTGGGGCAGCGGCACCCGAACCGAGAACGATATCGTCGAAACCGTCCCCGTTGACGTCGCCGGCTCCGGAGACGCCGAACAACCCCAAGGCATCATTCTCGGCAGCCCCATCGATGCGATAGCCGTTCGAGCCGTCCAGTGCGTCCAGATCGAGATGGGACGAAAATCCCTGATTGGAGCCATAGACGACATAGACCGCGCCGGCATTACTGGCATTGGTATCAACGCCAAATGCACCCACAAGTATGTCCGCAAACCCATCGCCGTTGACATCGCCGGCGCCGGCAACCTTGATTCCGGCCACATCACCGGGATTGGCGCCATCGATCGTGAAGCCATTCGATCCGTCGAGGCTCGTCTGATCGAATACGGATGCAAAACCGGCATCTGTGCCGAAGATCACATAGCTCAGACCCTGGTAACCGTTGAGCGGCGGAGAGGCATTGACGATGATGTCATCAAAGCCGTCTCCGTTGATGTCGCCCAGGGACGAAACCGAGTCACCGATCGTGTATTTCACCGTCAGGCCATCGAGACGGAAGCCATTCAATCCATTCAACCCGGCAAGATCGAGCGTCGCCGCTGTTGCACCAGCCGAACCGAACACGACAAAAACATTTCCGCCATCCGGCGCGGTGAGATCGGAATATTTGTCCGCAATGATGAAATCGGCCGCGCCGTCACCATTCAGATCGCCGGCGCCCGACACCGCGCGCCCACCGCTGCCCGAGAAAATATTACCGTTGTCCACGTCGTCCGAGGAATGCTGAACGATATAACCGTTCGATCCATCGAGGTCACCCGGCGTAAGGTTTGCCGTGAACCCCTGGTCGGTGCCAAAAATCACATAGGCATAATCTGACGGCCCCGCATCATCCATGAAACGGGTCACGCCAACCAAGACGTCGTCGAAGCCATCGGCATTGAGATCGCCTGCGCCCGAAATGCCACCAATAGAGTCAAACCCGGAAAATCCGGAGAATTCAAACCCGTCGGCACCATTCAGCGAAGCAACATCCAAACTTGCGCCAAATGCCTGATCGGAACCGAAAACGACATATGCCTCGTTGCCAGAACCCACGACAATGTCGTCAATGCCATCGCCGTTGATGTCTCCGGCATCGGAAACAGCGGCACCGAGAGTATCCCCCGCTTCCCCGTCGATCCGGAACCCATTGGTGCCGTCAATCGTCGTAAGATCGGCAGACGCAGAGAATGGCTGGTCAGAGCCGAACACAACATAGACGGCGCCCGCCTCTGCACCGTTTGAATCATCGAATCGCGCGCTGATCAGAAGATCATCGAACCCATCATTGTTGATGTCACCGGCACTCGACGTGGAGCCTCCTGCCTGGTCGAACTCCACATTGCCGTCGAGCCGGAAGCCATTCGGTCCGGTCAGGTCAGATACACTGATCACCGCCTGTGGGGTAGCGAGGGCGAATGCATCATCCATCGCGACAGGCGGCGCATTGTCGGTGTTCCCGTCGATCATGACCGTGACGGTCTCGGTGTCGGACGCGCCATGCTCATCGGTGACCGTCACATCGAAAGTCTCGACGGCGGTCTCGCCGGTGTCGAGGTCATCCAGCGCGGGCGTCGTATTGTCCAGCGTGTAGGTCCATTCGCCCGAGTCATTGACCGTGAGCGCGCCATGGGTTCCAACGCCGCCGCCATCGACGGACCACGCCAGAACCGCGCCGTTGTCGACATCCGTGCCGCTGAGTTGCCCGGTGACCATGTTGGTCGCGTCATCCTCGATGACCGAGCCGGCGTCGTTGCCAACGTCGAAGCTGATCACCGGCGCATCGTTGCGGCCGGAGATGAAGAAGGACAGTGGCGCCGTATCGATGGCGCCATCGTTGTC
>TARA_R110002110_G_scaffold91264_1_pt1 | contig 54172 bp, 45 predicted proteins | sample TARA_R110002110 | Tara Oceans TARA_R110002110 (sample SAMEA4397330) | marine metagenome | biome: Polar Biome; feature: [SRF] surface water layer (ENVO:00010504); material: water (ENVO:00002006), including particulate matter (ENVO:01000060) such as... | depth 5 m | reverse complement strand
GCCAGAGCCAGAGCCAGAGCCAGAGCCAGAGCCAGAGCCAGAGCCCAAAATCAAGTCAAAGCGAGGTGCGGCATCGCGCGGCAGTGCCAAGCGCAAGCAGCGTAATCCGCCCGCGCCTGCTTCTCCGCCCTCGGAGCTTTCATCATTGGCTCGAGCGGTGAACGCAGCGACAACGGAGCAGGCAATGCCTGTGCAGATTCTTCAAATGCCTGCTGTGGGTTTTGCACTGAACAGATCGGCTTCAGATGACCTTGCGCATGGCAGGGCGGGCAATGTGGAGTCAGGGGGTGCTTCTGCCACCGTCAATAGTCGCAATACTGATGTCGACAATAAGAAAAGTAGTGCCGGGCTCAGGCGTTCGTCGCGGGTCCTTAATCGCAAGAAGGGACTCTTTGGTTTAGGTGGGTTGATGATCCTCCTGGCCGCTCTGGTCGCGGGCGTTGTTTTGGGATTGTTGCTGACTCTGAAGGGTTTTTTGTGATACTTGTCACAGTGTCGGTCCACCGGTAGTCCCGCAGCTTAACTGCATGCTAGACTCGATGGACTTTATCGGATAATTGAGCCGTAGGTAGGGGAGTACAAACATGTTCAGGAATAACGCAGTGATTCGGCGAGCAGTTGCTTTAATAGCAGTGATGATGGTTCCGGGTATTTTGTCAGGGTGTGCAAGTTCACATCCCGAAGTAAGCAGCGACGAACGCTTCACCGACCAGGATTACAACTACGTTGTGGGCCCCGGCGATTCGGTGGAAATCTTTGTCTGGGGTAATGAAGAGCTTACCACCCAAGGTATTGTGCGACCCGATGGCAAATTTACAACCAGGCTGGTTGAAGACCTCGAAGCCAGTGGCAAGACCTCCACCCAGCTCGCACGTGATATAGAGAAGGCCTATAGCGAATACGTCAAACAGCCCGTCGTTAGTGTTATCGTCAATGGTTTTGTCGGTGTTCCCGAGCAGCAGGTGCGTGTCGTCGGTGAAGCCATGTCACCCACCAGCGTTCCCTACCGCAAGCACATGACGCTGCTCGACCTGATGATCGATGTTGGCGGCATGACGGAATATGCCTCTGGTAACGATTCGGTGCTCGTACGTACGCGTGATGGTTCGCAATCCAGCTACGGCTTGCGTCTGGATGATCTCCTCAAAGACGGCGATATCTCGGCCAACATGGATCTGCTGCCGGGCGATATTGTGATTATCTCTGAGTCCTGGTTCTAATCGCCCCAGTCCTACGACGGAGTCGATAAGACTATGCAGGAAACGATTGCTCAAATTTTCAGCTATATCTGGGGAGTCTGGCGGTTCCGCTGGTTGGCTATCGCTATTGCCTGGATTGTGGCGTTGGGTGGGTGGGCTTTCGTCCACCAGATGCCTGAGTCCTATGTCGGTACTGCGCGGATCTTCGTAGATAGCAACAATGTTCTTCGTCCGTTGTTGCGCGGCCTGGCAATACAGCCCAATGTTGAACAGCGTATTGCGATGATGAGTCGAACCCTGCTGAGTCGGCCTAACCTTGAAAAAGTTATGCGCATGACTGACCTGGATCTTGAGGTGCAGTCCGAGCTCGAAAAGGAGGAGTATCTTACGGATCTACGAAGCACTATCAGCCTTAGCGGAGATCGCGCGAACTCCTCCCTTTATTCCATCAGCGTTAAAAGCGAACAACCCGATACAGCCAAGCGCGTTACTCAGGCGTTGATCAGCGTGTTTATCGAAAGCGGTTTGAGTGGCAAACGCGAAGACAGCTCCAGCGCCCAGGACTTTCTGGACAATCAAATCAAGGAGTATGAGGGACGTTTGATTGAGGCTGAGGCGCGTCTGGCTGCGTTCAAACAACGCAATGTAGGTACACTGCCAGGCGAAAGTGGCGATTATTATGAGCGGTTGAACAATGCCAACGTAGAACTCAGTAGCGCAAGACTGCAACTAAGCGAGCTTGAGAACCGGCGCCGTGAGTTGAAGAAACAGGTCGAAGGTGAGGAACCCGTGTTCCTGTCAAGTGGCGCTGCCGGCATGGACACTCCCTTGGATGCACGAATCAATGCGCTTAATGCCAACATGGATGCATTGTTGGCAAAATACACGGAGCGTCATCCGGAAGTCAGGCAGATTAGAGCGCTGATAGAGGAGTTGCGGGCAGAGAAGCAAGCGCTAATTGATGCCGGCCCTGACTACAATGCCTTTGCGGGGCTGTCTACCAGCCCTGTTTACCAGGGAATGCGTTCAATGCTTGCTGAAACGGACGCCCAGATTGCAGAGCTCAGGGTACGAGTGTCAGAGTTTGAGCGTCGTGTCGATATATTGAACGAGCGCGTGAACAGTATTCCTGAGATTGAAGCGGAGCTGACACAGTTGGATCGTGATTACCGAGTGATTGCCAGGCAGCACCAAGAGCTGTTGGAGCGGCGTGAATCGGCCAAGCTGTCGCAAGATGTTGAGCAAAATGCCAATGATGTAACTTTCCGGGTTATTGATCCACCCTTCGTTCCTGCACGTCCCAGTCAGCCGAATAAACTGCTATTGAATGCTGCTGTGCTGTTGCTGGCACTTGGCGCGGGCGCTGCAGCAGCGTTGTTAATGTCTTTGATAAAACCGGTTGTTGTGGATCAACAGTCTTTGGCGAAACTAACGGGATTGCCGCTGCTTGGAGCAGTGACGATGATTCCCTCTCCACAGCAGAGAAAACGGGAATTTTTTGGAACTCTGGCCTTCTCGTCATTGGTGGCCGTGCTTTTGGTCACTTTTGTGGGGCTGAATGTTGGAAACTTAACGCTGCTGTCATAGCCGGGGGATTCGTGCGGGCCATGCCCCACAGAAGGACATCATGAGTACGATAGAGAAAGCAGTTAACAAGTTAGGCCGCGAGAACGCTTCCGGACCGGCGCAAGACAATGGGCCGGGAAAAACATCGGATACGCTTGAGAAAGTGGTGGCGAGTAACGAAAGTACAGTGAGCTCAACACCTGCCGCTGCCCAAAACGTGATTGATGGGCAGCCACAACGTCCCAGCACAATCGAGCAGTCAGCATCGGCCACACCCAGTCAGAACAAGAGCATTAAATTGCCTCTCGCCCAGCTATCTGAAAAAGGTATGTTGACTCCGCTGACGCCTCGCAGCCGCATTGCAGAGGAGTTTCGGGGGATCAAACGACCCTTACTGCGCAATATTGATGGCAACACGGCCGGCTCTCTGAAGAATGCCAATCTGATTATGGTTACCAGTGCCTTGCAAGGTGATGGTAAGACCTTCACTGCAATCAACCTGGCCATCAGTATTGCTATGGAGCAGGACAAGACGGTGTTGTTTGTTGACGCTGATGTTGCCAAAGCTTCAGCGGGGACACGCCTGGGCATACCCCCTGATAGTTTGGGTTTGATTGATGTGCTTGAGAACGACTCACTGGATCTGGGAGACGTTATCGTTCAAACCGACATACCTAACCTGCGTATCGTGCCGGCCGGTAATGTACACGAGCGTGCTACGGAACTGCTGGCCAGTAACAGCATGAATCAGCTGATGTTGGAGATGTCATCGCGCTATCCAGATCGCGTTATCGTGTTTGATTCTCCGCCGCTGTTGCTCACCACAGAGGCCAGCGTGCTGGCGAGCTTTATGGGCCAGATTGCATTTGTAGTCAGTACTGACGAGACCCCACAAGAAGCCGTCTCTGAGGCACTGGAACATATTGGTGCTGACAAGGCGATTGGCATGATCCTGAACAAGGCGCACACCAGGCGCAACAAATTATTGGGGTTCGGGTACGCCTACGGGTATGGCTACGGTTCGGGCTATGGTCATGATGAGCGTCCGCTGCCGGCCAAGGGCGCATGATGCTAAAGAAACCGATGCAGAAAAGGCGGAATCTTCACAGCCCACTATTCATCGCCTGCGCTATAGCAACGCATGGTATGAGTGCACAGTCTGCTGAATGGGAAAACAGTGCTGGGATAGCCGCAAGTGCTGTTTATACAGACAATGTGTGTCTTTCTCAGGATAACAAGCAGGATCAGTGGATAGGTCTCCTCACGCCTGATGTGACCTTGAAGGGCAGTGGTAGTAAAGCTAATCTTGACTTGCAGGCCGCCGTGGAAATTAACAGTCTCACAGACGGCAAGCTGGAAGATTTAGGCTGTAATCCACAGAGTATTGGTGGTCGGAAACAGTTTTCACCCAGGGTCAGTGGTAGTGCAGATGCTGTACTGGTTGATGACTGGATGTTTATCGATCTAAGTGCAAGTGCTGATCAAAACAGCACTGGTGCATTCTTCGCAGGCGGCGACGACTCCCTCGATCGTCGCGGTAACACCAATACAACCTATCGCTACGCCGTTAGCCCATACCTTAAACACCGCTTCAAGGATTTTGCCGATTTCCTGCTTCGCTACAGCTGGGATGATCAGCGCAACAGTAAAGATCTGGTGGGCGACAGCAGTGGTGAAAAAGTTTCACTTCTTGTCAACAACGGTTCGTCATCTGCCGCCTTGAGTTGGGGCATTTCCGGGAATTACGATAAAGTCAGTTATGATGACACCCCCGGCCGTGAAGAATATGAGAGTGAACTGAAATCTGCACAGTTCAATCTTGGATATCAGATTACTCGAACCCTTCAGGTCAATGGTTTTTACGGTCAGGAGTGGAACGATTTTGTTTCACTCAGTGATGACATAGATGGAGACTATTGGGATGTAGGGCTGCGCTGGACTCCCAATTCGCGAACGACGGTTGATGTAGGTACTGGTGATCGTTTTTTTGGCGATACTCCACGGTTTTCTATACAGCATCGCCATAAACGCAGCACGTTTAACGCTTCTTATGCCAAGGTGCTAACTTATGACAGGGACTTACGTACCCTGAACGACCCGTTTCCGGACAATGGTGCAATCCTGCCTGATACACCCACAACGCTAACCAATAGCCCTATTGTTGATGAGCGATTTACGTTGGGATATGTATACACGGGCCGTCAAACGACTATGTTCGTTAACGGCAATCATTCGAACCAGACTCGCACTGAAGACAACCGGGATTCAGTTTTTCAGGGCGCATCCGTGGGTATGAATCGTAAAATATCGCGCGATACGAGCCTCTCTGCCAGTCTGAACTGGAATAAACAGGACCCTAAAGACGAGCGCGGTGCTTTGATTGATACGGCAGAAACCTGGTGGACAAGTCTGGGTGCCACCAAACGCATCTCTACCAGAGCTAATGTGTCGCTTGATTATCGCTATTACGATAGAACGTCAGATTCTGTGTTCAATTCCTATACGGAGAATCGGGTAACCCTGACGCTCAGGTTGGAACTCTAGGAATAACCCAAAATGGCAGCAGACCCTGATTCCAACGGCCACATCCTGTGCATTGTGGGCGCCAGGCCCAATTTCATGAAAATCGCCCCTATCATGCGGGCTTTTCAAAGCTCCGTTTACCCGCTCAGTGCGCGATTATTACATACAGGACAGCATTACGACGCTGAGATGAAGCACTCGTTTTTCGAGCAGCTCCATATTCCTGAGCCCGATATCGATCTCGAGGTAGGCTCGGGCTCTCATGCTCAGCAAACCGCAGAAATCATGAAGCGTTTCGAGCCAGTCCTTGATGAGAACCCTCCGAGAGCTGTTCTGGTGGTTGGGGACGTAAACTCTACGATCGCTTGCGCACTGGTGGCCGTAAAAAAAATGATCCCGGTTATTCATGTTGAGGCAGGCTTGCGCAGCGGCGATCGTCATATGCCCGAAGAGATCAACCGGATTCTTACCGACCAGCTGTCAGATATTCTGTTTACGACAGAACGCACAGCTGAAGATAACCTTGCGCGAGAGGGCATTGATCGTAGCCGGGTCCATTTCGTCGGTAATGTGATGATCGACACTCTCTTGTACAACCTGAAGCAGGCAACGGATTTTCAATCTGTGCTGGCGCAAACACCGCTCTCTGGTGCGACTCGTGGCGAATATGGACTCATGACCTTACATCGCCCCTCTAACGTGGATGATCCGGTAGTCCTCGAACGCCTGTTGCGCGTGTTGGGCGAAATCAGTAAAACGACCCCTTTGGTCTTTCCGATTCATCCACGTACGCAGGCGGTGGTGGAAAAAGCCGGTTTGCGTGATTTGCTCGACAGTTTTGCGATATATACCTTGCCTCCACAGGGTTATTTGCAGATGCTGGGACTCATGCGGGATGCGCGTGTCGTGTTGACCGATTCCGGCGGAATACAGGAAGAAACCACAGCCCTTGGCGTACCTTGCCTGACTCTCAGGGAAAACACTGAGAGGCCGATTACGGTTGACGAGGGCACCAACACCATTGTGGGCACTGACGTCGATATGATAATTAGCTGTTATCAGGACGTTTTGCGTAATGGCGGTAAGGCTGGCAGGGTGCCAGAGCTCTGGGATGGTAAGTCTGCAGAGCGCATAGTCGAATCGATTGTTACTTGGTTATCAGGGGATGAGTGATGGACGTCGAGACCAGTCCGGCGAAAAGCCAGATGCTGGCAAACGCTATGACAGTAGACGTCGAAGACTACTTCCAGGTATCCGCGTTTGAGCAACACGTCGAGCGAAGCCAGTGGTCCAGCCTCCCCTGCAGAGTAGAAGCTAACGTAGAACGTATTCTTGCTCTGTTCGATCAATATCAGATTAAAGGCACTTTCTTCACACTCGGCTGGATAGCTGAGCGCTATCCAGCGATGGTGAAGAAAATTGTCGCCGGTGGTCATGAGCTTGCCAGCCATGGCTGGCAGCACACTCGGGTAAATACTCAGTCACCAGCGCAATTTCGCGAAGATATTACTCGTACGAAAGCACTGCTGGAAGATGTTGGCGGGCAGTCGGTAACCGGTTATCGCGCGGCAAGTTACTCAATCGGCGTAGAGCAGGCCTGGGCCTGGGATGAACTGGCTGCAGCCGGTTATCGCTACAGTTCAAGTATAGTCCCGATAAAACATGATCTTTATGGTATTCCTGACGCGCCGCGCTTTGCTTTCGACGCCGCCGATGGGCGCTTGCTCGAGATACCGATAACAACAGTAACATTGGCCGGGCGCAATATTAACTGCGGAGGGGGAGGTTGGTTTCGACTGTTTCCCTACCGCTTCTCTCGCTGGGCCTTGCGCAGCGTTAATGAAAAGGAAGCGCAGGCGGGCATCTTCTACTTTCATCCCTGGGAAATTGACACGGACCAACCGCGTCCCCAGGGTATAGGCCTGAAAACCCGCTTCCGTCACTACGTGAATCTTGGCCGCACCTTTGACCGTTTAGAGCACCTGCTAAAGGACTTTGACTGGGATCGTATGGACGCCATTTTCCTGAAGGATGGTGCACCGAAATGACGTTGCTTGTAAAAACTATGGAAGCATCGGTTGCAGCGCAGTGGGATGCGTACGTCCTCGCGACCGAAGGTTCTACCTTTTTTCATCGCGCCGGTTGGGCTGAGGTGTTGGAGCGCGCATTCGGTCACAAGACGCATTTCCTGTATGCCGAGGACGAGGGGGATATCGTGGGCGTGCTGCCCCTGGCCGAAGTGAAGAGTATTCTGTTCGGTCATTCTTTGGCTTCTACCCCTTTTTGTGTCTATGGCGGAATTGTCGCAGATTCGGAAGCAGTGGCGGCCGCATTGAGAGGTCATGCATGTCGCCTGGCGGAGAGGTTGAAGGTTGATGCATTGGAGATGCGTAACACGAGCCCCGGTAATATTGGCTGGCCGGTCAAAGAGCTGTATTACACATTCAGAAAGCCAATCGATGAAGATGATGAGGTTAATCTGAAGGGAATCCCTAACCGACAACGCGCGATGATTCGTAAAGGGATCAAGGAAGGTCTTCAAAGTGCCTGGGATGATGATACTGATCGTCTTTATCGCGTCTATTCTGAGAGCGTTCGCAATCTGGGTACACCGGTTTTTACATCCTCCTACTTAAAGATTCTGAAAGAAGTATTTGGTAGTGATTGCAGCGTACTCATGATTACCTGTGAGGGTCATGATATAGCCGGCGTAATGAATTTTTACTTTAAGGATGAAGTGTTGCCCTACTACGGCGGTAGCACATCACAGGCGCGCACGGTGAAAGGGGTAAACCACTTCATGTACTGGGAATTGATGCGGCTTTCCAATGCGCAGGGATGCCGTGTATTTGATTTCGGGCGTAGCAAAGCAGGTACCGGCCCCTTCAGTTTTAAAAAGAACTTTGGGTTTGAGCCGCAGCCACTGCCCTATGAGTACTATCTGGTTAAGGCTGACGTCATGCCTGACCTTAATCCGAGTAATCCAAAGTATCAGGCGTTGATTAAGGTATGGTCAAGACTGCCACTGCCAATCGCCAATTTTATTGGACCTCATCTCGCGCGTTATCTGGGTTGATTCCGTGAAAACGCCATTGCTTTTTCTGTGTCATCGCATCCCGTATCCGCCTAATAAAGGCGACAAAATCCGTTCGTTTCATCTGCTGCATCATCTGAGTCAGTATTTCGATATTTATCTAGGTACTTTCGTCGATGACCCCGATGACTGGCCATATGCCGATGATGTGCGTAAGTATTGCCGAGATGCCCTGTTTGTTGATTTGAAGCCGCTACAAGCGAAACTCTGCAGCTTGACTGGTCTGCTGAAGCGGCAAGCTTTGTCGGTTCCCTATTACTCGAACAGGCAAATGCAAACCTGGGTCGACTCTACAGTTGAGGCAAATTCAATAAAGCATGTTATCGCGTATTCCTCGCCGATGGGCCAGTACGTCATAAACAGCGACTGGGAATACTCACGTAAAGTGGTTGATTTTGTGGATGTTGACTCTGACAAGTGGCAACAGTATGCGCAGCAGAAGCGTTGGCCATTGAGTTGGTTGTATCGCAGAGAGGCTCGCCGGTTACTTGATTATGAAAAAACACTGGCTGCCGAGTTTGATGCTGGCCTGTTTGTGTCTTCGGCTGAGGCTGCTCTTTATCGCCAGCTGGACCCGAAGTCTGCAGCGAAAATTGGCTTTTACAATAATGGTGTCAATGCGAACTATTTTTCTCCAGACGAATCTCGAGAAAGTGCATTGCCTTCGGGAGTTCCGTGTGTGGTCTTTACTGGGGCGATGGATTACTGGCCCAACATTGATGCAGCTGTCTGGTTTGCTGAGCACGTAATGCCTTTGTTGAGAGAGCAGGTTCCCGCGCTTGAGTTTTATATTGTCGGCAGTAACCCAGCGCGTGCAGTGCGCGAACTCGCAGAATTGCCAGGCGTTTCGGTGACAGGTCGGGTGGAGGACGTAAGGCCCTATATTCAGCACGCCGTAGCCGCAGTCGCGCCCATGCGTGTTGCACGAGGCGTGCAGAATAAAGTGCTTGAGGCCATGGCGATGGCACGCCCCACGCTTGTAACAACCAAGGGGCTGGAGGGTATAGACGCAAAGCATGGGCAACATGTCTTGATTGCTGATAGTCCAGAGCAGTATGTGAACATGCTTGCCGGGTTGTTGAACGACAGTTGTGTAGGCTTGGGACACGCTGCGCGGGAATTCGTCAAACGACACTTTGACTGGGACAACAACCTGCCTGAGGTTGTTCTCTTGCTGGATCATAGTGAGGAGTTAATTCTGGACGCTGCTCATGCGTGATCATGGCGTCGCAGTGACTGAATACAAGGCAAATAGTTTTAGCTGGTTCTGGCCACTTGTTGCGTTAGGTTACTGTGCGCTCGTCCTTCTGTTGTTCAAAGACACATCAATGTCGATTTGGTCGATATGGCAGCGGTCTGATACTTATGCGCACGGTTTTCTAATTGTTCCAATTTCGCTATGGATAGCATGGAATGCCCGAGCACAGCTTGCCACCATGACGCCGCGGTCAAATCCGTTAATTCTTTTGCTATTGCCTGTTGCGGGGTTCGGGTGGCTGCTTGCAGCTATGGTGAATGTGCTTGTGGTGCAGCAATTGTGCCTTGTCGCGATTTTGATCCTCGGCCTTTGGGCCATATTGGGCAACGCGGTCACACGAGTTCTGGCGTTTCCCCTTGCCTTTTTGTTCCTGGCTGTTCCAATGGGGCAGGCACTGATACCACCCTTAATGGAGTTTACCGCAACCTCTACTGTCTGGCTGGTGCAGATGTCGGGCATTCCAGTCTATCGGGAGGGTATGTACTTTATGTTGCCCAGCGGAAGCTGGTCCGTGGTAGCTGCCTGTAGTGGCTCTCGCTACTTAATCGCTTCGTTTACCCTTGGTCTGCTCTATGCACACCTGACATACCGCAGTCGTTTCAGAATCGCGGCATTCGTATTGGCCAGCATTCTGTTTCCCATCTTGGCTAATTCTCTGCGAGCGTACATGATTGTAATGATTGGCCACTGGAGCGGCATGGAGCTTGCTACCGGTGTTGACCATCTCGTCTATGGGTGGGTGTTCTTTGGCATTGTCATGGTACTACTTTTCTGGCTTGGCTCATTGTGGCGTGAGGATGACCTGGAAGCAGAGCCATCAACAGAGTCAACGGCGAGCGTCTCGCAGTCGTTGCCGCAGGGCTTAGGTAGAACCGGCTTTACGCTGGTGGCGACTTTACTTCTGGCGGGGGCATGGCCTTTTGTTCACGGAGCATTTGCAGCGATGGCACCACAGTCATCTTCAGCAGTGCTGCAAGCACCAGCAGCGCAGGCTCCATGGACCGCCATCGACCAAAGCCCGGTTATCTGGGCGCCACAGAGTCCCGGAGCAGACCGTGAATTTGTCGCGTGGTTTGAGTCAGATTCCGGGCAAGCTGTGGGTCTTTTCGTGCAGCAGTACCTGGAACAGGAGCAGGGCGTTGAGCTGGTGGGTAGTAACCTTCGGGTCAACCCCCGGAATCTTCCCTGGCGTATTGTTCGTAGCAATCAGTCTCTTGCCACACTCGATGATGTTCCCACTCTGGTAGATCAGTGGCTATTGCGCGATGCCAATCAGGATATGCTGGTATGGGCCTGGTATCGCATAGGGGGAAATTACACGGCTAATCCCTACGTAGCCAAACTATTTGAAGCGTGGAATACACTCAGCTTTTCACGCAGAGACGCGAGTAGAATCATTGTGGCCGCCCCATTTAGTGACACCTCGAAGCCCGAGGCCGTATTGCAGCGTTTTCTTGATCAACACCTTGTTGAAATTGAAGCAACGCTGGACAACGTTGCCGGATCGGACGCGGATTGATGATGAACGACCAACCGCCATTGGTAGTCCACATCATCTATGCACTGGGTACGGGTGGCCTTGAAAACGGGCTGGTAAATATCATTAATCGTAGTCCCGCCGAGCGCTATCGGCATGCAATTATTTGTCTCACTCAGGCACACGATTTTGTTTCGCGAATAACGGCTCCCGATGTCCAGGTGATAGAGCTTCATAAAAAGCCGGGCCATGATGTTGGCTTGTACTGGCGTTTGTGGAAGACCCTACGGACCTTGCAGCCTGCTATCGTTCATACGCGGAACCTTGCAGCGCTGGAAACTCAGGTGCTGGGCCTTGTCATGCCAGGTGTGAAACGAGTGCACGGCGAACATGGTCGTGATGTCAACGATCTCGATGGAACCAATCCGAGATATCGACTGTTACGCAAGGCATTGCGGCCACTCATTCATGCCTATGTCGCAGTGAGTCGCGATTTGGCGCAATGGCTTGAGACCTCTGTTTCAGTCGATTCATCGCGTATCCATCAAATCTACAACGGTGTTGACCAAAGTCAGTTTACCCGTTTAACCGACAGCGATTCGCGCGGTGTACTTCCAGTACGACTCAGCAATTCAGATGAGCAAGTTGTTATTGGGACCGTCGGCCGGCTTGCTGAAGTTAAAAATCAGGCACTCATTCTTCAAGCCCTGGTTGAGCTACGTTCCCAATACCCATCCGTTGCCCAAAAAGTCCTTCTCGTCATAGTCGGTGATGGGCCTCTTGCAGCCAGCCTCGCTGATACCATAGAAAAGGAAGGGCTGCAGAGCAGCGTATGGATGGCCGGAGATCGCTGCGACATAGCGGTACTATTGCGCAGTATGGATGTGTTTATCTTGCCATCACTGGCCGAAGGGATATCCAATACTATTCTGGAAGCGATGTCCTGCAGTTTGCCTGTCATTGCGACAAAAGTTGGTGGCTCGCCGGAGCTGGTGGAGGACGGTACAACGGGGCTGTTGGTTCCCGGTAATGACGCTCAGGCAATGTGCCAAGCGATTGTTGAGCTTGCTCAATCGCCGGAGAAACGCGCTGCGATGGGTACGGCGGGGCGTCAGAAAGTTGAAAACAGCTTCAATTGGTCAAGAACAGTCGCCGGGTATCTCGGTATTTATGATCGACTTCTCGGCCGGGTTGAATCCACTTCGGCTTCACTGACGGCACAACCGGATAAAACTCGTTAGGATAGTTTATGTGTGGCATAGCAGGAATATTTGATTTGACGGGTCAACGCGATTTCGACAGTCGCCTTCTGGCCGAGATGAATCAATCACAGTATCACCGAGGTCCAGACGAGGGAGGCGAGCATCTTGAACCTGGTGTGGCGCTGGCGCATCGTCGTCTCTCTATCATTGATCTGTCCTCAGGCCAGCAGCCCATGTTCAGTGCAGATGGGAATTTGTGCGTTGTCTATAACGGCGAAATCTACAATTTTGCGTCGCTTGCTGAACAATTGAAAGAGCGCGGTTACCAGTTCAAGACGCGCTGTGACACGGAGGTCATACTTTATGCCTGGCAGGAGTGGGGCGAAAAGTGTGTCGATCACTTTCGAGGCATGTTTGCTTTCGCTCTGTATGATCGACGGGCGCAGTCACTCTTTCTCGCGCGCGATCGTTTTGGCATAAAACCTCTGTTTTTCAGCATTCTGCCGGATCAGCAGCTGCTGTTTGGTTCAGAGCTTAAAGTCTTGCGAGCACATCCCGGCTTGCCGCGTAAGCTTTGCCCGCAGGCGGTAGAAGATTATTTTGCGCTGGGCTACGTGCCAGAGCCCAAAACGATCTACCGGGATGTCTATAAGCTGAATCCAGGCCACACGATGTTGTTCGAACGCGGTAGGACGGTGCCGCACCAGCGGCAGTATTGGGATATCCCGTTTGCGCCGGTTCAGTTTGAATCTGAGGCTGATATACAGGAGCAGTTGCTGCACCGATTGCGGGAAGCGGTTGACGTGCGTCTGGTGTCCGAAGTGCCGCTGGGTGCGTTTTTATCGGGCGGTGTCGATTCCAGTGCAGTGGTCGCCATGATGGCGGGTCTGCAAACTGACCCTGTTAACACTTGCGCCATAGGTTTTGATGTAAAGCAGTTCAATGAAACTGAATATGCCAGACAGGTGGCAGACCGGTATAGAACCAACCATTTTGAGCAAACCGTCAGTAGCGATGACTTTGATCTGCTGGACACGCTCGCAGGGCTTTATGATGAACCTTACGCGGACAGTTCGGCAATACCGACCTATCGAGTCTGCCAACTGGCTCGTCAGCGTGTAACGGTCGCTCTTTCGGGGGATGGTGGAGACGAACATTTTGCCGGGTATAGGCGCTATCGTTGGCACATGAATGAAGAGCGGCTGAGGTCAGCCTTGCCGTTGGGGCTGCGCAGGCCTTTGTTTGGCGCACTGGGACGTATTTACCCCAAAGCAGACTGGGCACCCCGCATGTTCCGTGCGAAGACGACTTTTGAATCCTTGGCGCGAAACTCCGTTGAGGCCTATCTGCACTCTGTCTCGCTTACCTCCGCGGAGCAGCGTACAGGAATGTTCAGTAGCGCTTTCAAGTCGGAGTTGCAGGGCTATACCGCACAAGAAGTCTTCAATGAGCACGCGCAACGAAGTCCCACTGATGATCCGCTGTCGCTGATTCAATATCTCGATATGAAAACCTACCTAGTGGGCGATATTCTTACCAAGGTGGATCGAGCGAGTATGGCACATTCATTGGAAGTACGCGTGCCTCTGCTGGACCACCCCTTCGTTGAATGGGTTTCCGGCCTTCCTGCAAACTATAAGCTGCGTGGGCAAGAAGGTAAGTACATCCTGAAAAAATCGCTGGAGCCTATGTTACCCAACGATGTGTTGTATCGGCCAAAAATGGGATTTGGGGTGCCACTGGGTAAGTGGTTCAGAGGGCCTCTGAAAGACCGGCTGCGCCGTTCCATACTGGAGGGCGGTTTGGCGGATTCCGGTGTGTTTGATCATGATTACCTGGAGACCATGGTCGCTGATCATCAGTCCGGCAGGCGGGAATACAGCGCGCCGCTGTGGTCTCTGCTGATGTTTCAGGCGACGCTTGCAAACGATGATCTTTCTCTGCGGTGAACTGAGCTATGCGCATACTTCATGTTCTGGATCATTCAATACCCCTGCACAGCGGCTATACGTTTCGCACGCGCAATATACTGCGCCAACAACGCAAACTCGGTTGGGATACGTGCCATGTGACAGGCCTCAAACACACTGAATACGCAGCTGAGACTGAGGAAGTCGATGGACTGATGTTCTATCGAACGAAGGCCAGTTCTTCTTCGTTGGGAAAGTGGCCTGTGTTGAATCAATGGGATGTGGTGAATACGCTGGCGCAGCGTATTGAAGAGGTCGTGTTAATAGAAAAGCCCGACATACTGCATGCACATTCGCCAGCACTGAACGGAATGGCGGCACTGCGGATCGGCAAGAAGCTGGGTATCCCGGTCGTATATGAGTGTCGCGCTTTCTGGGAAGATGCTGCGGTCGATCACGGTACCAGTAGCGAATGGGGGCTGCGCTATCGGATGACGCGTGCGATGGAAACCTATGTTTTCAAGCACGCCAACGAGATCACCACCATATGCGAGGGCTTGCGCAGTGAAATCGCTGGTCGCGGTATTTCAGTGCAGAAAATTTCCGTCATTCCCAATGCGGTTGATGTCGATGATTTTGCTTTCTTCAGTCCCCCTGATGTATCCCTGCTGTCAGAGCTTGGACTCGAAGGCAAAACAGTCCTGGGTTTTATCGGCTCGTTCTATGCCTATGAGGGCCTTTGCTTTTTGTTGGATGCCCTACCTGCGGTGTTGGAGCATGAGCCTGATGTGGCGTTGCTGTTAGTTGGCGGTGGTCCACAAGAAAGCGCAATTGAGAATCGTATTCAGGAGCTTGGGATTGGCCATGCAGTCGTTCGCAAGGGCAGGGTGCCGCATCAGGAAGTGCACAAATACTATGATCTGGTGGATCTGTTTGTTTATCCGCGTCATTCAATGAGGCTTACTGAACTGGTCACCCCATTGAAGCCTTTAGAGGCGATGGCTCAAGGCCGGTTGCTCATCGCTTCAGATGTGGGTGGTCACAAAGAGTTGATCGAACCTGGAAAAACAGGCTATCTATTCAGGGCCGACGATCAACAGTCGCTGATTGACTGTGTGGTGCAGTCATTGGCGCAGCGAGACGAATGGCCTGCAATACGCAGAAACGGGCGTGCTTACGTAGAGAACGAACGCAACTGGCCCGTGAGTGTGGCGAACTACCAGTCTGTTTATGGGGCACTCCAGTGACAGACATGGCACTGCGTATTGGTCTTGTCGGTCCCGTCCCTCCGCCGAATGGTGGTATGGCGATGCAAACCAGGCAGCTGGGCCAACTTTTGTCGGCAGAGGGTATCTTTGTCGAACATCTGGCGACAAACGCACCTTATCGCCCTCGTTTTATTGCCAGCATTCCTGGTGTGAGAGCTTTGATTCGTCTGGTGCCCTATTTTTTTGGCGTTCTGAGGCTCTCCCGTCGTGTTGATGTGATTCACCTGATGTCTAATTCAGGTTGGTCGTGGCAGCTTTTTTCTGCCCCGGTGTTGTGGCTGGCATCGCTGTCGCGCACACCTGTCGTTGTGAACTATCGAGGCGGAGAGGCTGGGCAGTATTTTAGACAGTCATTCAGGCGTGTGAAACCCTCATTGGATAGAGCTTCTGCTGTTATTGTGCCCTCTGGTTACCTGCGGGGCGTATTTGATGAGTTTGGCGTGGCAACACAAGTTATTCCTAACATTGTCGACACGCGTGTTTTCAAACCCGGCAATGAAAGGCCACCGCAGGAGTTTTTTACCCTGGCAATAGCCCGTAATCTGGAAGCGATTTACGGTATCGATACCGCAATCGAAGCCGTGGCAGTTGCCCGTGACAGGGGTGCGACAATACGCCTGAGAATAGCCGGTTCCGGGCCGCAAAAAAGTGAACTCGAGGGGCTGGTCGAAAAGTTGGGCGTAGGAGAACTGGTCAGCTTCGAAGGAAGGCTGGAGCGTGACGGCATGGTTGCGCTTTACCATCAGTCGGATGCGATGCTGAATCCAACAACCATCGATAATATGCCCAATTCAGTGATTGAGGCTCTGGCCTGTGGGTTGCCGGTGATATCCACAGACGTTGGAGGAGTGCCCTTTATCGTTACTCATGAATCAACAGCGTTACTGGTGCCAGCGAGTAACCCGCGCGCGATGGCGGATGCAATGATTCGTTTGGCGGGCGATGTTCCGCTTAGACAGCAGTTGCGCGGCAACGGCCTGCAAGTCATCGAGCAATATACCTGGGATTGCGTCAAGACACAGTGGATGGTTCTCTATAAACACCTGAAGGATGGCGTGTAATGGGCGTTCTACAGTGGGCCGTTGCAAATCTGTTATTTCCGCTACAGGAGCTGGCAAAGGGGCATTCCACGGTGCCTGTTCACCGCCAGATGGAAGAGACGCAATGGTTGTCCCGCGAGGCGCTTGACGAACAGCAGGCACAAAGTCTGCGCGAATTCCTCCAGCGCATAGCAAGCGACGTGCCTTACTACCGCGAGCTGTTCGCTGAGCTGGGGTTCGATGCCGCTGCCGTTAAGTCCACTGCTGATCTCCAGCGTTTACCCTTTCTCGATAAAGCGGTAATTCGCAACAATACAGAAAAACTGAAGGCCGACAGCGCGTCGGGACTCAAACGGTTCAATACTGGGGGTTCCAGTGGTGAACCATTGATTTTCTATCTTGGAAATGAGCGTGTCAGCCATGATGTGGCCGCCAAAAGGCGTGCAACTCGTTGGTGGGACGTGGATATTGGCGACAAAGAGATCGTCGTATGGGGCTCTCCCATAGAACTGGGGTCTCAGGATAGAGCCAGGTTGCTGCGTGACAAGCTATTCCGCACTGAGCTTGTGTCTGCGTTTGAGATGTCGGATGACAATCTGCAACGATTTGTGGAGCAGATACAAGCCAGCGCGCCGCAGATGCTGTTTGGTTATCCGTCATCGCTGGCGCTGATTGCTGAATATGCCAGATCCCATCAGATGAAAGTGGATGATCTGGGTATCAAGGTAGCTTTTGTAACATCTGAGCGATTATATGATCATCAACGAGAGAGTATCGAAGCTGTTTTCGGTTGCCCTGTTGCAAATGGATACGGAGGCCGCGATGCCGGGTTTATTGCACATCAGTGCCCCTCTGGCTCAATGCATATCACTTCAGACGATATTGTTGTTGAAATAGTCGATGCGCAGGGTAAGGTTTTACCGATCGGGGAGAAAGGTGAAATTGTCGTCACTCATATGCGCACGGGGGAGTTTCCGTTTGTGCGTTACAAGACTGGCGATATTGGCATTTTGAGTGGTAAAACGTGCAGCTGTGGTCGGGGTTTGCAAGTTCTGGAGGAAATTGAGGGCCGCTCTACCGATTTTATTCATGCAACTGACGGCACCGTTTTGCACGGCCTGGCACTTATCTATGTGCTCCGTGATCTGCCAGCGGTGAAGTCTTTCAAAATAATTCAGGAAACGGTAGATGAACTGCATGTGATGCTGGTTGCTGACCCTGAATCCCGTAGTGATATTGAACAGGTTGCCGCAATGCAGTTCCGACAGAGACTGGGGGCCGATATCCACGTATCTTTCAGTTACTTCGACGAAATCCCCCCCGAAAAGTCTGGCAAATTCCGCTATGTCGTCAGTCGGGTAGGGCAGTGATGCAGTGTGGAGTGATTAACTGAATGCGCGATATCCTCGTCACAGTCCTGGTTTTTGGCTCGCTTTTCCTGATTTTGCGACGACCTTACATGGGTATCCTGGTCTGGTCCTGGCTGAGTTACATGAACCCGCATAGATTGTCGTGGGGGTTTGCCTACAACATGCCGTTTGCGCAGATCGTTGCTATTACCTTCTTTGCCGCAATGTTCTTTAACAAAGAACCCATCCGTCTGCGGTGGGATCCAATGATTTTCTTTATCCTCTTCTTTGTTGTATGGATGATTATTACCACCTTTTTGGCCATTTATCCCGACAACGCGCAGATCCAGCTTAACAAAGTGCTGAAGATACAGTTAATGGTGATCTTTACCTTTGTGATGATCAACACCCGCGTTCGACTCAATCAGTTGATCTGGGTAATTGTACTTTCCATCGGGTTCTTCAGCGTGAAAGGCGGTGTTTTTACAATTATGACCGCGGGGGCATTCAGGGTATGGGGGCCTCCTGGTACCTTCATCCAGGAAAACAATTCGCTAGCTCTGGCGACCCTCATGGTGGTTCCGCTGATGGTGTATCTTTACCATATCAACAAAGGAAATAAGTACCTGCGCTGGTTGCTCGCCGCCAGTATTGTGCTTAGCACAGTGTCGGCTATCGGGTCCCAATCGCGCGGGGCATTACTGGCAATTGCGGCAGTTGGGTTCTTCTTTTGGACCAAGTCGCATCACAAACTGCTGAGCGGCGCGATGATGATTTTTTTCGCCTTTGCGCTATTCAATTTTATGCCCCAAAGTTGGCATGAAAGAATGGATACAATCAGCAACTATGAGGAAGATGCCTCAGCCATGGGGCGGATTCACGCCTGGAAATTCAGTATTAATGTGGCCAATGACAGGCTGACAGGCGGTGGTTTCAGCTCCTGGTCCAAGGATATGTATGCGATATATTCGCCTGAGGCCAAAACGAATGTGGTAGCGCATAGCATCTATTTTTCGGTATTGGCTGATCACGGCTGGATAGGGTTGCTACTATTCCTGCTGATGCTATTTATGGCCTGGCGAAATTTATCCAGGGTGATTGGCAGCGGTAAAGGTGATCCCGTGTCGAACGACTCGGTGTACCTGGCCAAAATGATTCAGGTCAGTCTTGTGGCGTATATGGCGGGTGGGGCGTTTCTCAGTTTGTCGTATTTCGATTTACCCTGGCACATGATCGCTATGTCAGTAATTCTCAAGCAGATTGTTTTTATGGGTGATGCTGAACACGTCCTCGAGTCGTCGCAAAATGCGTTGCCGCACAGAGCGGGTGTTGACAATGAATAAGGAAAAACCACTCGTCAGCGTCATCGTGCCTACCCGCAATCGTGTAGAGCTGTTGCGAGGCTGTCTGGAGGGTATCTCTGTTCAAGACTATTCGCTCTTCGAGGTCATCATTATTGATGATGGCTCGGATGAAGACGTGATAACTGCTTACGAGACAATGCTGGAGGAATTTGGTGAGCGTTTTAAGCTATTCCGCTCCAACCTTGATAGCCGCCGCCGAATGGGACCTTCGGTAGCGCGCAACATAGGAATATCGCATGCCAGCGGGGAGATTATTGCTTTTTGCGATGATGACGATTTTTGGTGCAGTGCCGATCTGCTAAGTGTTGCCGTTGATGCGCTTGGCAGAAACGATGCAGAACTGTATTTTTCAGATCAACAGATTCTGCGGGATGGCCAGATAGTCAGCAAAACCAGTTTCAAAAATGTGAAGGCCAGATTAACCGGTGCTCAACTCTTGAATGAGTCACAGGTCTATGCGCTGACACGGAAGCAGATTTTGTGTTTTCCTGACTACGCCCATTTGAATGTGACGGTGGCTCAAGCGGCGCTATTGGAACGAACCCTCGGCTTCTGGGAAGAAACGCGCTACGCCGAAGACGTGGACTTGTTTGTGCGTCTCTGTGACCGAGCCAATGGAATATTATTCCGTGATAAGGTTTGCTCCAGCCACAACGCGCCCCAGCGCAACGCCCAGGATTCGGCATCACAGGGTGTTAGCCAGCTGAACAGGCGGCTACTCGAAAACTCTGTTTACTCTCACCTTGCTGCGGTTTGCCGCTCGAAGGAAGCAAGACGCTACGCTGCACTGTCGTTGGCTTCCAGCTCCAAGCTGATAAGCCAGCAGTTGGAACAGCAAAATCAATTGTCACAGGCCGCGCTATTTGCCCGGCTGGCGTTGGGCGTGCGCCCGGGTCTAAAATGGGGTTTATATACACTCTGGTTGAGTAGCAAGGCAATATTCAAGGGCGGCTGATCTCATGCTTGCGCTGGTTCGAAATCTCCGCGATCCGTGCCTGTGCCTGTGCCTGTGGGTGATGGCACAGCCGGTTTTCGCATCAGACCGTCCAGATTACTCAGGTTCAGTGCAGCTGGCCGCGGATAGTGCCAGCGGTGACGTATGGGAACGGTTTCGGAAGATTCGGCGCGGGGAAACACCCGATCCGGCGGGAAAGCCAGATAGTGCAGTGAGCCCGGATATTGTCGAGCCACCTCGGGCCGAAACTGCTGTAGACACTCGCAAGCAACAACCTGAGCCCGCCACTGTCGATCTTGACTGGTCAAGATTTGTCTCCCTGATGCATTGCCCGGACCGACCAACACACCAAAACCCGCGTTGGAACTGGTATCTCTGTGAACTCGCCAGCGCTCAAGAACCTGCTTTATCGCCCTATCAGATTGATATGCCGGTGTCGTTTATGACGCCGGCTGATGCAATGTTCAATGCGCGTAATCCCGCACGCCTGATGTTGTTTTTGCACCCGGATGAGGGCGGATCCGGTAGCTTTGTCACAGGCCGCTCTTCGTATTCTTTTGAGAATAATGTCGTTGAGATACATAATCAGGAAGAGCGTTATAAAGATAATCCCAAGGGGAGTTGGTGGGGTTACAGCGGTCACCAGGTTGGGGCAGTGGCTAACTACAATGGCCGCCGAATGGTAACCAGCGTTGACTATGTGCTGCAGCGTTTTGGCAAGCGCATCAGTCTGGAGAAAGGTATTCACCTCAAGGGTAAGAGCCTGGGTGGCGCAGGTGTTATGCATCAGGCTCTAGTATTGCCAAAGTACCGCGATAAGATTGCGATTGTTGATTCTGTCATTGGCCATATGAATATCCCGTCGTGTTGTAGAAGCCTCGTGTCGGACGCCTGGGGCAACGAGCTATTTGAGAGCGTCGATATTTATAAGCAATGGAAAGCTATCCAGCATGTACATTTTCATTGGCGTGGAGGCAGTAATGATAGTTTGGGCCGTTTTGATCCGCGTTTCTTCGACTTCTGCGAAGCCCGGAAGATAAGTTGCTCGGGCACTTGGCTGCGCAGTGGCCATGGACTGGCAGAGAAGGGCTACAGCCTTGATATGTCACTGTTCACCGACCCTAACCAGCAGGTGACACTGGACACTGTACTTCCCGTAATTACGCAATCAACCGCAAACTATCACACCGATGAGCGTGGCTATCATAACCGGGGAATCACGTGGAATACCCCCGCGATAGTGGAAACGATGAGCGAGTTGTCTGTTCCGCTGCAGTATATCGCTATGCCAAGCCCTGGTCCTGGTATGCCTGCGCAGCCGGAGCAAGTTTCTTTCTCGGTGACACCTCGTCACCTGACTGCTTTTAGCCTCGAATCTGGCAGTCCCGTGCAATGGCGTTTTGGCGACCAGTCTGGCCTTGTGGTTGCTGACGACACGGGTTTGGTAACTATCGATGGACTCCTGTTACGCTCCAAAGCGGGATATCGCGAGCTCAGGTTGACGCGTATGTCGGCGCCGTTGGCTGAACTGGATGGTGGTATTGTTTATACACGAGTCCCCAGAACCTCTGGCCCGGTGACAGTAGCGAAAAAGAGTGGGCAGAAATTCCAAATCGCTCATCCGGATGTCTGGGACAGACTACCTGAGTCAGGCCACATGTTTGAGGGCTTCAACGCACCCGGACAGCTGGTCCATCGCAGTTCCGGTGGGAAAGAAAGGGTTCTTTACGACTGCGTCTCCACCCAGCAAGCCTGTGTTCCGTTAGATGCGATGGTCTCACCAGACGCATCGCAGGTGCTGTTTTCCGTCTATCGGGGAGAACGCCTTGCGCGGCAGCAAAGAGAGCGTGCGACGCTGCCAAACGTTGTACTCTACGGCGCCACGGAGGCTCAGCTGTATGTCGCTAACCTGGTTACCGGTAAAGTGACCGCGCTGGCTCACACTCCAGGTGATTTTGACGTCAGTCCGGCGTGGCTCCCTGATGGTCGTATTATGTTTGCATCTACAAGAAACAAAACGTTCGCTCCTGTTCTGAATAAGGCATCTATAAGACGCCAATTCGAACCCCAGTTATACATTGCCAATCCGGATGGCACGTCAGCCAGAAATGTTAGTCCGCATGAAGTCGCCACAGCAATGCATCCCTATGTTTTGCAGAATGGCCGTATTGCATACAGCTCATTCTGGTTGAGCCACAACCTGGCTTATGTGGGCAACAACGGAAGTATCAACTGGCCTACAACAGTGGACAATATGTGGATGGTGTCTGATATCGACCATGAGGGCGGAGACATGACGGCCTTATTGGGCGCTCACCGCCATGCCTTTCAGAATTCCAGAGGCCGCACTAAAACGATGAAAGCGCTGCATTTTCTCGGACAAAGAGACAATGGTGATATTTGTGTGTCGAATTACTACCGGGCTAATAATCTGGGCCTGGGTGACGTTCTGTGTTGGCCGCCGGAGCCCAAGGGAGTAGAGGGGGCTCTGCCACACTTCTTGCCACGCGGTTTGTACTCGGTTGCAGACTGGTCCAAGTCTAACGATGAGCCTTCTTTCACTGAAGCAAAAATGCGGATCGGTGAACAGAGAGCGGTGTGGCTGGGTAAAGTTGGCTATCCCGATGGAACGCCAGACGGGCAACTATTGCTTTCGTATGGTCATGGCTACTGTACGCAAATCCAGGCTACCCTCGCAAAGGCATCTGAAAGGCGGCCAGCTGGATCTCAATTAAGTTGCGATGTGGGTATCTACAAAACCAGCAGAATTCCGAGCAAAAGTCCTGCTGATCTTGATGTGGTTGTAGACGATCCCCAGTGGCATGAATTCGCTGCCAGGGTCGTGCGCCGGAGGCCACTTCCCGCGTCATCGGTATTGCGTTCGGATGACGGTTCTTGTCAGTTGGCCAGTTCAGATGCAGGAAGTGCTGAAACATCACCTCACCTCCCGTATGTGTTCAATAAGAACTACAAATCATCAGCTAATCATGGCGGCGAGATAGATGGACTGTCGCATGACGAGTTGGCAGGTATACGTTTTTATAAGGTGCTGCCAAACGAACGCCGCACAGTGCTGTTTCGGAATTCAATCGGTAACGAGCTTGAGCTACTGGGTGATGTTAAATTACTGGCTGACAAATCGTTTAAAGTCAGATTACCCTGCGATACACCCTACTTGATGGCAGGCATAGACTCTGACGGGCGTGTTATAAAAAGGGATCAGGTGCCACAGTCGTTGCGGCCCGGGGAAAAGCGCGTTTGCAGTGGTTGCCACCTTCATTCGCGAGAGGGGAGAAAATACGAGTCTTCAATGGCCTTCGGTACCATCCCCGTAGACCTCACTAATGCGCTTCCCGTACCTACGTATACAGATAATGTGCAGCCGCTACTGGCGAAAAAGTGCGTGGCTTGTCACGAAAATGACGTGCCGCTGATGGACTATGAAAATTTGGTGTGGGATTATTTTCAGATTTCTGTGCCTGACAAAAACAAAGTCCAGGTTTCTCAATCAGACAATCTCCGGCGCCGTTTCGGGCTGCAGCGCCCGTACACCAGCAAATACGTCAATAACATGTTCGCACGTGAGAGCCTGCTGTACTGGAAAGCTGCGGGGAAGCGCACCGATGGCCGGACCGATTTGACGTATAACGATGATATTGATTTTGGCAGAGAGCACCCCAGTGTGCTCAGCGAGAGTGAGCTAAAGCTTATTGGTGACTGGCTTGATGCTGGAGCGCATCGATAGGCAATTCCCTCAGCTGCACATCGGGCTGCTCTGCAGATGGATCTGGTTTCAGGTAGCCGTTTTCTACCAGATAATCATCCGCTGCCAGTAAAGTGGCTGTTTGCCAAGGCTCCTTATTGAAAAAACCGTGTGTTTGATCAGCTGCCACCATAACCTTGCTATGGATATTTAACGCTTCGGATTGTATCGCGAAATCCTCAACCTGCGCGATTAGCGGGTCTTTGTCGCCTATCAGGTGAAGAGAGGGGGGCGTTGTGATACTGATACGCTGATTGGGAGAAAGCGATGCGGCGGCCTCTGGACCGATCATATCTATGAGTTCCAGCTCGCGGACACTGAATTCGAGCTCACGTGTAGCGTTGGTAATATCTAAAACCGGATTAAACAGAATCAGCATAGCCGGGGGTTCGGTTGCGTCTTCACACAAAGCGAGGCAGGCTGCAATATGACCGCCGGCAGAGGCGCCTGAGGCTACGATTCGATCAGGGTCTATACCGATTTTCGTAGCGTTTTCTCGCATCCATTGCAGTGCATCCCGGCCATCGGATACAGCTGCATCTGGCGTTGTGTGATGTTTGCTGTCGGTGCGGTAGTCGGCTCTTACTGCAACCATCCCCCGGTTTGCCAGGTGAGCAGCCTGCCTTTTGAAGTGATCAGGCCCTCCAGATATCCAGCCACCACCAAAGAAGAAAACGATAGCCGGGCGATGATCACTGCTTTGCCAGTCATTGGGCAGATGCACATACAGCGACAACTTGCCCTGTGGTGTAGCTTTATAAACGTATTTTTTCACTGATTCATTGCCGATCTTGAAAAATGCGTACACTGCAACGAGCAGGCACAATGCCGCGAATGCGCTAATCCAGATCAGACTCGGTGAGCTACTCTGCATCGCTGGCCCCTCCAAGTCGGTTCTTCAGAATCTGCGCGAGCTGGGTTATGCATTGCTCTATCGTGTCGTACACAGACCGATAAACTGTTTCGTGTTTATTGTAGGGGTCAGGGATCTCTATCGCCCCGCCTTTGCAAAGACCGCCGAGCAGGTAGGTCTTACCTTTGGCATTTGTGGAAATCTGCTCCAATGTTGCAATTTGAGCCGCTTCCATTACGAAAATCAAGTCCGCCCAGTCGACCAATTCTGGTGTCACAATTGAGGAGCGCATTGCCTGCATATCTACGCCATGTTGGTGGGCGATCCTGGTCATTCGTGGGTCAGGAGGCCTGCCTTCCATCTTATGAAACCCGGCAGACTTGAATTCTAACCGACCGGCTTCTATTTCAGATTCAGAAAGTGCATGTGCAGCGGCGCTACGATTGATATTACCGTAGCACAAATAGAGTATGCGCCTCGATGAAGCTGCGGCTTCTTCAATTTTTGTGAAAGCGCTATCGCGTAGAGCGTTGCGCAAGTAACGCCTCTCTTGAAGAAGTCCTGTAAGTCGCCTCCAGTAGTCGCTCAGTATGTGCTGGAGGTCCAGTAGCCCAGGTACTGGATCTCCCCACGACTGAGCGTCAAAGTGATCCCGCGGCCTGAAGGCTTTGGCAAAATCCTTGAAAGCCGAGCTGCGATCAGGAATTTTAACCAGTCTCGGGTCCGCGTCCTTGCGCAAAACAGCTTCCAGCCATTTCAAATCACTGGATAACTTGCGACAGTAGATTTCGCGTTTGTATGCTTGCTTTGTTGTGACGCTCCCCTGTGTGTACAGCTGGTGCAACATTGCAGGGAAATCAGCACCCGCGGCGACAGCCAACGGCAATGACCCCCAAAATCTACCGTTGATCTCCACTAACACGTACTCATCGTTGGCACCGCGCATGAATTCCACCATGGCAACACCGTGCCACACCAACTTTCTGATCAGGCGTTTACTGGCGTCAAGAAGATCTGAATCTATCTCTACGCTTTTCCTGTAGCTGCTACCACCCCCTGTGAGGGGCATTTCGTGAACTCGCTGGTGCTGGAAGGCGTAGATTACTTCACCTTTGTCTGCAATGAGCTCTATGCCTACACCAATGCCTTTAAAGTATTGCTGCAGGACCACATGAGCGTGCTTCAGCAGGTCATCGGTAATCTTGCGCAACTGATCGTCATTGTGGGCGTAACATACAGTCAAAGGCACTCTTTGATCACCTTCAGAGATCGATCTCCCAGGTTTTACGACCACGGGGTACGTCATTTCCTGGACGATGATATCGAGATCCTGCGAGGTGCTCAGTTGCCAACTTCCAGGTTGGGGTACTTCACATTCGTCTGCCAGGCGAGCTGTTTCTGCTTTGTCTAGCACGCAATTCAGCGCGTTCAGCGCCGGCATGCAAATCTTGCTGGCAAACTCGGTGCCGTCAAAAAACCGGGCGAGTGGCACGATGGTGCGCTCAGTTGCAGGCATCACAAGTTGATATCGGCCGGTATTGAGAAGTTTTTCAATCCAGCCCAGAAATGCAGATGTATCGTCCAGAGGGCTTGGGTAGTGCAACACTTCGTCTACAAATTTTGATGAGCCTGCTATGGGAGCTTGAGCATGTGATGCAATATCTATGGTAATGCCCTGTTTGCCCAGTGATCGGGCAATTGCCAGTGCAGGAAGTGTGTCGCCGTCCAGTATCAAGGTCTTCATAGGGCGTTAATCAGCCAGACGTTGAGCATCGGTTTTCAACAGTTCCAGCTTCTCAGTCATCTGAGAGCAAAGCGAGTCGATAGTCTGAGGAGCACTATTGAACGATCGTTGTTCCGCCAATAGCTTCTTAAGTTGGCGACGGGCAATTTTTGCCTTGCCACTGTTTACAATCTTTTTCAGTGAGTTTGCCTGGTGATCTTCATAAATGGAAATCAACTTTTCTGGCTGGTAGGTGAGCCGCACCGTCTTACACCAGTCGTCCCATTTGAAGGGGTTGATATGCGGCATGGTGCTTATCGGCAACCAGGGAATATCGAACGCGTCGGCTATAATCGCACCGTGTAACGATTCGGTGATGATGTATTCGGAATTGATAAGAGCGTGTACGACTGTCATCGGGTCAGAAGATCGTGGATCTATGTGATGGATTCCGAGATCCTCAGCAATGCTTTTCCAGTAGCCACTCTTTGCCGTATCGCAGTGCATAATCAAAGAGATCTTGTGAATTGTTTTTTCTGGGCGAGGGATTAGCTGTTTGAGCAGTATCGCCGGATCACCAATACCGAGCTCCTTGTCAATTCCGATCTGTGCAGCTGTATTGGGGCCTCGCACAAAGTATATGTTATATGAATTATCGATCTTGGGGGCGTCAAAATAGCCACATCCGGAGCCGGCAATAAACTTGACAGGTGCCGGGGGAATGCGATCGTCCAGAATTGTACCTATTCCGTAGAGTAATGCCTTCTCGCCATTGTTTTGCTCTTTATACTCTTCTCCTACCTGACAAGTGCCATCAATAATTCCCGGAAGAAGCCGCGGCCAGAGCCATGCGTTGAGATCATCCCCAAAGTTGCCTTCAGTATCATGGTAATAACACAGTTTCATCTTTGGTTGCTCCGGGGCGGTGTCGGTGGCATCTCAGGTGGTCGTAAGGAGGACAGTTTTTCAGTATAGAAACCAAGTCGTTCGGGGAAGTAGTTGCGGATAAGCTCGGAACAGTGTTGCCAAACCTTTTGAACCACGAATTCCGTATCCAGTTGATCAACAAAAAGAGCTTTTTCGGGTTGAGTGTTAGCGTGCTCGCTGAAAATTGTTGCGGCTTTGATATTGAGGAAATCAGCAATGCGATCACAGGCATTGGATATCTCGTTGGTTCTCAGAATCAGTGTCTTGTCTTTAGGAAGGGCGCTCTCAATCCGCTCATAATGATCGTTGTATTGTGCCAAATAGACATCTAACGAGGCGAGCTCGTGCTCACGTAGCAGCGCCTCCTCGGGAGCATAATCTGTCACTCGGTCCATCCAGAAATATTGTCTGTACTGCTCCCATACTGGAGGATGCTTCTTGAAATGAAAATTCATCCGCGAGCGCAGCCATTCCATGGGTTCCCTGATGGTGACAATATAACGTGCTGCGGGGAATAGTTCGACGAGGTTTTGAGCGACATAGACTAATGAATGGGTTGATTCCAATTCCAGTTTCAGCTGCTGATCTCTTTCCCTCAAGTAGGCTGCCATTGCCGACTCACTGGTCAAGTTCTCCAGATATTGAATAATGGCGGCATTGGTATTGGCGATATCTGGCTCGTGCCGAGAATCATACCGGTGCTGAAACATTGACGAAATCGATGTCGTTGCAGTCTTCGCTGCGCCCAGACAATAGCAGTGAAAGCGCCTGGGCAGATGGCGTCCGGTTTTTAATCTCAGAGAATTGTATAAATCCATCGTTTCGCTCTAACAGATATGCCTGTTATTTGATTTCAATTGATTGTCGGCGGAGGATCCGCTGATAAATCGTCGTCAGTTCATCAAAGAAAGGGTGTTTGCCCAATTTGAGTCCTATCAACCAACCCGTCGCCGCAAGCGATGCCAATATAAAAAAGCGGAGAAAGACGTTTTCAATGCGTCCTTCCACGAGCTCGTAAGCAAGCAAGGTTGGGGCGATAGTTGTTATCAGACTGGGTATCGCTTGTAAGGCGACTTTAGCCATTTCGCTATAGCGGATGCCCACCACTTTCTGCGCGTAGTACATGGAGGTGAGCAGCCGCACAAAGAAATAACCGACCAAAGCGACGCTTACCGCCTTTAAGCCAATGAAGCACGCAACCAATACGAATGTCACTTTTGCGGCGTTTGCGATTAGCTGTAGTTTCAAGGCAGTGCCTGGCTTGCCACATGCTATAAACAAGCTTTCTACGAAAATGGTGACCGGGAGAGTAAAACCGGCGGCGCACAGTATTTTAACCAGGGGAATCGCTGCATCCCACTGTGCTCCGTATAGCACCCTCATAACTTCGAAGGTGTATAGGTATAAAAATGCGAAGAAAGGCCAGGCAAAGATGAACGAATAGCAGACCGCCTGCGAGTACCCAGCAATCAGCTTCGGTTGGTCGCCACTGTTTCTGGAAAGCAGCGGTAGCATCACGGGCTTGAAGGCATTTACGAAAATGTTATTGAAAAGCTCAAAGGTGCCCCATGCTCTTGAGAAAAATCCCAACGCGGTTATGCCAAGCATACGGGCTATCAGGGCGTCTGTAATACTATAGGATAATTGCATCACAACATTTCCCGTGCCGACAATTGACGCGAACTGGAAAATTCGTCGAGCGCCCTTAATCGAGGGTAGGAAGCTCATCCTCTTTGGTCGGAAAAATGCGGAAAGTATCACCGTGGCGGAGGTCTCTGTTACTGCTCCATAGGCGAGGCACATGAACCCTTGACCTGTATAGGCGGAATAGACAGCAACAGATATGCCAAGAAATACTGCGACGAAGGAAATGCCGGCAGTGATATGGAAAAGCATCTTCTTGCGCAGTATTGCAAGGGTGACAGAGCCAAAGGGAATGAGAAAGAAATTGATCGACAGCAACTGAAGTAGCTGCTTTACACCAGGCTCACCAAAAAAGCGTGCTGCTGGGTCAGCCAGCAGGAAAACTACCAGCCCCAGCGCCCATGCAATCATCAAGCTTAATGTGAAGGTAGTTCTAATAGCTGTTTCATCCAGGTTTTGCTCCTGAATGATGTACTGATTAAGTCCGAAATCCCTGAATAGATGAGCGAGTGCAACGACAGAAAATCCAGCGGTATAGATGCCGATGTCCTCGGGAGTCAATAAACGCGCAAGAACCATGGTCGATGCAAACTGCAGCGCCATGATTAAGTAGCGGCCTGTCACACTGGAGGCAATGGCGGCACGTGTGGATATTGTCATTATTGAGATTGATCCGAGCTAAAGGTTCAGACTTGAGCAATGCCGAGTCTATCCTAAAACCGTAAACTAGGCTGCTCCAGTCGACCATATAGCCGCCAGAATGTGCTTGTGGCATCATTAAATGTGAGCTTATCCACAGAAAACGGCTCGATGGGCTCACGGCTTTTCCCGAGGTTCGCCAGAAGCGCTATAGTGCGTTTTTGATAAACTGTCGCTCCGTGTACTTTATAACTCGGTTGGCTTTTGGGATCTTGGACAATGGTAAAATGAAGCATTTGCTGTATTCGCTTATTTCCGCAGGCTTACCCATCATTTTAGGGACTAGCGGCAAGCAAAGATTTTCTGTTTTGACGTTTCACAGAGTGTTGTCGAAAGCAGATTATATGAGACCCAACGAGCCAACGATTGATCGTTTCGATTGGCAAATGGAATTGCTCGCACGCCATTTTAATCCATTGTCCCTTTCAGATGCTTTGCTCCGATTACGGGAGAAAACTCTGCCTCCGCGGTCCGTTTGTGTGACTTTTGACGATGGGTATGCAGACAACGCGACTCTGGCGATGCCGATTCTTGAGAAGTGGAAGATACCGGCTACCGTGTTTGTTTCCACCGGTTACTTGAACGGAGGGTTAATGTGGAACGATTCCATACTGGAATCTATTCGCCTGGCAGATGAAGAGACTATGGATTTGAGTGGGCTGGGGCTCATTGAACCTAGCCTTACGAACCACGTAGAAAGGCGTAAAACTGCAGTCGCTGTAATTAGTCAGATTAAACATTTGCCGCAATCTGAAAGAGATGAAGTAGTACAAGGAATCGCAAAGCAGGTACCGCAGTTACCTACGGATTTTATGATGACCGACGAGCAAGTCGTGGAGCTGATGACCCGCGGGATCGAAATTGGAGCTCATACCGTTACTCACCCCATCATGTCCACGCTCCAGAGTGAAGACGCTGAGCGCGAGGTAGTTGAATCCAGTAACTACCTGACAAATTTACTGGGGAAACCTGTAAGGTTTTTTGCTTATCCCAATGGCAGGCCGTCATTGGACTATCGTGAACGGGATCGCGATCTGGTCAAAAGATTAGGCTTTGAAGCTGCGCTGTCAACTCAGTGGGGAGCAGTGTCTGCCAAAAGTGACCATTGGCAGTTACCTCGATTTACACCGTGGGATAAGACAACAACTCGTTTTCAGGCTCGCCTTTTGCACAACTTCAGCCGTGTTTGAAAGAAGAGCCTGACGCTGTCACGGCGTTACAGGCGGGCTTTCTTCCGCGCTGTCAGTCGGCTCTTGCCAGCGGCCTGCGCGCTTGAGTTTCTGCTTAAGGCCGGGTAGGGGAAATTCCGATGTGTAGACATCTTGCGCATATCGCAATGCTTCATCATATTTCCCGAGCTCAACCAGTAGCAGTCCCAGGTTGTATTTGACTTGTACGCTCACGGGATCCAACTCTTCAGCGATACGATATTCTTCGAGCGCCGCGTCATTCTGATTGGTGCGCTGTAGAAAAATTGCATATAGCATGTGTGCTGTTGGATCTCGTGGACTGAAGTTTATGGCTCGTTGGAGGTAGCACTCCGCCGGCGGATAGCGGCCACTGGACCTCTTTTTCAGGTTGTTGATGCGGTAGCGGGAAATGCTGTTCAGTGCGCGATGGTGATTGGGCCATGCTCGTAACGTGTAGTCCAGGTTGGCCGGTATGTAGTTTTCAGTCTTACCGGGCCCAACAATGAGTTGCTCTACGTCAGGCTTGAAGTGGTAGGACTCAACGATATGCAGCTCTGATGGCAACTGCTGTCTCAGCATATAGTCATAGGGGCCGAAATTTTCCGCATCTCCTCTACATGCGACACCGCTTAGCGTTTCTCCTACCCATGGAGCGTGCCCAATGGGTACGCTGTATGCTTGGGTACTTATGTATAGTAAAAAAAAGGTTGCCAGTAACTTTCGAAATTCAAACTCGTGCTGTTTTTTCACGGTGCCGCCTTTTGAAAGTGATCCGGAATCTCTCATTAATGTATTATCGGTTGCTTGTTAATGGAATTCCAGAAAAAATCCTATGATTGAATGTCGCGTCACATTCTGGACTAAACAGGCTTGAGGGGGCGACTCTGAATCAATCTCGCTTAGAAGCACTAAGAGAAGTGTTGGATCTACTTCCATATGCGGGTGGCGCAGGACATTGCAGCCCTGACAGGTATGTTGCCGAATTTGAGCGAGCTGCTGCTGGCTCATACAGCAAGCTCGCTCCACAGTTTGTCGAGCTTGCCAACGCTATTGCCGCATCTGACGTTGTTGCAGCCGCTCGACTCAATCAGTATCTGTTGTTGAGCCTATTGATGCGGTTTGATGTTGATTTGGCAGATATCAATCTCACGCCATCAGTATTGTCCTTGTATCCCCGGGAGCTGAAGCGGATATGCGCTCTTTGCGAAAATCCCAATCTTGGTTACTTCCGGTTAGAGAATGACCCGTTCTTGAAAGATATTGCCATACTTACGCATCGACTCATCCCTGTCGGTGCAGAGTTTGTTGTGCCTGATGCGGGCGTGCCCAGATCTTTGATGTTTCGAGATGGAGCAAGGCAGCTGTTCACGGTGGGCTGGACGTGCATGGCCGTGTGTGGCGGGTTTAGTCCGTTTTTAGAATTGCATGCGCATCCGCACTCGCTGACAGACTTTAACGCAGAGGGCTGGCAAAAGACCTATAGGACGCTAGCCGATCTGTTACGTGCAAATCCTCGTTTGAAAGGAGTCTTCAGCAGTAGTTGGTTTTTGGATCCTGCTCTTAAAGGAGTGAGTCCACATCTCACTTACTTGCGTGAAGTGCCAGAACGTGGGGGAGCAGCTCTCGTCTTTAGCGACATTGATAGTGACGGTTCCTCGGGAGCGCTTGAGACGTCCAGGACCCGTCGCAGGATGTTCGTTGAGGGCCAGTACGTGCCCAAAATTTATGCCCGCATTTGGCCACGTGAGCGTCTTTTGAGTAACGTTGGCTCGGTTGCTGAAACAGGGGACAACCTTTGAAAAACCTGATTTACTATTTGGCAAAGTACGTGGGCGTATTCACGCTATGTCGTTGGCTGACACGTTCTGATTTGAGAATTCTCGCCTACCACGGCATATGGCTGGGTCCTGGCCATTTCGGCAACTTCCTGTACATGAGCGCGGAAAAATTCACTCAGCGGATGCAGAAGCTGCGGGACATGAAGGTACCCGTTCTTCCATTGGATGAGGCTTTGAAACGCCAGGCTGATGGCACGCTGCAAAATAATACGGTGGTGATTACTATAGATGATGGATGGTATAGCAGCTATCGCTATATGGTGCCCGCGTTGCTGGAAAATAAACTCCCCGCGACTTTGTATATCACCAGTTACTATAGTGAGGCGCAACTACCTGTCGCTAATGTAGCGGTTCAATATATGTTGCTGAAAACTGCCGCCCCTTTCCTTGATACAGCGTGCCTGGGCGATGAACAATCTCTAAGACTACCGCTAGTAACGATAGAGGACAGGGCAGCAGCGTTGGATCGTGTGTCCCAAGCGATGGATACGCTGGGAGCCGAGCCTGCCAGGCAAGATTTGTTACGAAAGCTGGCAGAAGAACTGCAGTTCGACTTTGACAAAATGATTAATGAGAAGTGGTTTCATCTGGTTGATGCGGCCATGATCTCATCCATGGCAGAGCAGGGCGTCGATATACAGTTGCACACGCACCGGCATAGGATTAGTGAACGCGGGCAGCTATCTTTGGAGCGGGAGATCGCTGATAACCGTCATTGGCTTGAGCCGCTGGTCAGTAGACCTTTGGAGCATTTTTGCTACCCCAGCGGAATATACGAGGAAGCCGCGTGGGCGCCTTTGGCTGAACTGAATGTTCGCTCTGCAACTACAACGGAGCCTGGATTGTGTAGACGCGATACACCGCCATACGCCATTCCCCGCATTCTTGATGGGGAGCAGGTGAGTGACATTGAGTTTGAGGCGGAACTCGCTGGTTTCGGTGAGATGAAGCGTCGCTTGTTGTCAGTATTGCGGTAGAACTTATTCAGTGCCAGGTTGCACGGCAGTATGCGCGCTTAGCCAGAGCTCAAGTACCATAAGTATCCATACCAGTTCACCGTAGTAGGCGGAATGTTGGTTACGGTGCATGTGAATGGTCTGGTCAATAAATTCCTGGCGAAAAATGCCACGCTTCTTCAGGGCAATAAGGTTATCGTAGGCCATGTCCTGCAGGGGTTTATGGGTCTCCATCCACACACCGAATGGCAGTCCAAACCCGTGCTTCTGCTTATTGATGGTCGCATCAGGCAACCACCCCTTCATTGATTCTTTGTAGTAATGGCGCAATTCACCATCACGAATCTTCCACTGACTCGGAATTCTCGTAGAAAGCTCTATTAGCCGATCATCCAGCATTGGGTAACGTACATCCACGCCGGCCAGCGCGCACATGTGCGATACCTTGCGCAGGTCGTTATCGGCCAGCGTATACTGCCAGTCCAGGTACAGCATTCTATTCAGCGATGAAGCATCTGCTGGCTCATGATAGGTTTTCTCAAGAAGCTGTAGGGGAATACTGGTGTCGACATTGGTAAGAAAATCTGAGGCAAACACCTCCTCAGCCGCATGGCGGTGCAAAAAATTGTAACTCTGCAGTCTGCCTGGTAGTTGAGTATTTGCCTGATCGATATAACTACGCGCTTTCTCTGCCAGGGGGATTTTCCCGGGTAAAACCTTGATAATCGGTTCCAGTACTCCGCGGCGTAACAGCTTCGGTACTTTGCCATAGCGTTCAAAAACAAACTGCTTCACATACCGTTCGTTGCCGCCGAACAGCTCATCCCCGCCATCACCAGCCAGCAGACAATTCACGCCATCATTCGCGGCAAGCTGGGCACAGAAATAAGCCGGTAGGGCAGACGAGTTACCAAAAGGTTCGTCATAGCTGGCGGCTATGCGCGGTAGTGCATTCACTACATCCTCGGGTGTTACATAGTACTCATGTAGCTGAACGCCAAAGTGTTTTGCTGTTAGACGAGCGTATTCCATTTCGTCATAGCCCTCGGCAGAAAAGCCGATAGAGTAGGCGTGTGCACTTTGCTCACTGACTTGCGCGAGCATTCCTGTTACGGAGGAGCTGTCCAGCCCACCGCTAAGAAACGCGGCTATATTACCCTCGCTTTCGCTTGCAGTGCTGACTGCGTCACGCAGAACACGACGCAAGTCCTGCTTCAGTTCATCCATGCTGCGGGAGCTTCGTTCCCTGAACTCCGGACGAAACCATGGGCTTACCGAAAGCGAACCGCCCTCAACTATGGCAACGTGGCCCGCAGGGAGTTTCTCAACGTTTTCGTAGATTGAAAGAGGGCTGGGTACCATGTGAAAGTAGACGTAGTCGTACAATCCCTGTGCCCGAAGAGTCCTGGTCCGGTTATGGGCAAGCACAATCGAAGCCGCTGAACCGAAAGCGATTCCGGTATCCATCCTTGAGTAGTAGATCGGACACTGTCCCGTTCTATCTGTCGCCAGCATGACCCGCCTGCTAACCGGGTCGATGATGGCTATGGCAAAAGCACCCTGCAATTGCTCCAGGCAATCAGTGCCATGCTCATGATAGGCCTCGCTTAGTGCAGCAGCATGGCCATTGCGTGCCGCCAGGTTGCTCAGGTTGCTATCGTGCCAATGTGGGTGCCCGGTAATCCCTATTTTGCCTCCATTTTTGAGCTCTAACACGTCAACCGTACTGGCACAGGCTGTTTTGGCAGATATTTTGGATACAGAGTGTAGCGTGCTGCGGGCAGCCTGGCGCATGCCTTCCATGAGCTTTTCGCTTTCGACTCCGCCCGCCTGCTGGTTGCTCCAACCGGCAATAAAGTGGCTATACCGGTCGCCAGTGTCGGTGTCTGTAGAGTTCACTCTGGAGATCCTTTTTGGTGATCCAGTGACTGTAGCCAACTGCCTGTTGATCTAAACAGCTCGTCACGCCACTCTGCACGTGAGAAAGTGTGGTCCGCATCCGTCATTTCGCTGAATTCAACCGTGTCGTTCAAGTTGGATTCTTTCCATACTGATGCAGTTTTTTTGAAGTCGTTGAACTCCTGTGCGATATAGTCATTGCCACTTGTGAGAATAAACACGCGCCCATCGAATAGCGCGAGAGAGCGCGTCAGGCGCTCGGGCAATGTCAGATTGCTAAGATCCGGTGCGGACGCCCCAGTCATCGTGTTGGTGCTGTTGGTAGAGGCTTCGCGCAATAGCTTGAACCAGGAGCGCATGGCCCGTAGTGGTGAAAACTGTCCCGACCTTACTTTATGCCAAAACCTCGGGTCTCTGATCCGGTTCCAATAATAGTGCTTCAGATAGGTTTTTGCCTGGCCAGATTCCGTGCGTATCCAGGGGTTTACCATATAGATACCGGCGACCCTCGAGTCACTGTAGGCGTAAAAGGCGGCTGCTGATGCAGACTCACATTCGCCCCAAAGCGCGATCTTCTCCAGTTGCGGATTCGCCTCAATTAGCGTGTCGATCGCTGTTTTTATGTCCTGTTGCATGTCAAGAAAGCCGCGGAAACTGCCGGCGCTGTCTCCTGTGCCACGGTGATCGAAGCGTAAGACGGCGCATCCCTGTTGTGTCAGTTCACGCCCAAGGATCACGAATTGCCGGTGCGCCCCTACGCGAAACTGCGGGCCTCCAGCAACGATTATCACCACCCCGATGCTGGCAACGTCTTCTGGCTGGTGCAGTATTCCCACAAGCTTGTCGCCTTCACAGTCAAATACGACAGGGGTTTCGCTCATGCGGACTCTCCCCTTTCGAGTATCAAAGCGGCCGTTGCCTCTACGAGCGTCGGCGCCAGCGTTCTTTCGTGTGCCTGCCAGAACGCTGGACCGATGACAGTATGATGTTCCAGATCAATACCGCGTGAACGCCAAAGCTCCATTGTTTTCTGATCTGGTCGAGGGGTTTTGCGTTCTTCGCTGGCCAGGACTGTAAACCACGCAACAGGGCAATTTACCGAAGCCGCGCAGCCATCAAGGTGGGCAGACTGTATGCCTGCATAGAGCGCAGGTGAAATATCGTAGCCGGCGACTTGTATGCTCTGTCCGCGATCAAGCACCTCTTCAAACTGGGCAATACTTCCGGCTTCTTCATCGCGTCCTATTGAAGCCGCAATTTTTATACGCAGAAATTGGTGCAGGCTGCTCTTGCCGCTGACCACCGGTTGCCACAGTATCAAGCGATGTATGTCAGTAAGTGCAGTCATTGCCTCGCAGGCCAGCAGCGCACCAAGGCGAATCGCCAGTAGCGATACACGATGATAGCCAAGTTCTTTCGCATAGGAGATCGCGCGACGGATATCCAGTACCCATTGCTGCCAGTCGGCGTCTTCAAACTCGCCTGCGCTATCGCCCGTTCCGTACGGATCCACAGTCAGCATCCCCACGCCATTCGGGGCTAACGCTTGCGCCAGCATCGTTGTCATATACCGGCAGCGGTTCATTTCCTCAGAGAAGGAAGGTACGACCACCAGGCACTCATGACGCTCAATCCCGGCGACAGGTGCGCAGTGCAATGAAAACAATGGCCCACGCTCTCCCTGAATGAAAGCGGGTTCAGGTAAGTAGGAAGTGCTCATCAGTCGAGTTTCTGTTTTACTACCTCAGTAAGGCTGCCCACAGTCGCAAAAACGTCGGCGTTCAACTCGTCATCATCGAATGTGCATCCAAATTCCTCTTCAAGCGCAGTAATCAAAGACACAACAGCGACTGAGTCAAACTCCGGTATGGCACCCAACAGGCCAGAATCAGCGTTCAGCTCTCCGCGCCGATCCTCCAGCATCAGTACGTCTTCAATAATCTGAATGATCTCTTGTTCCAAACTCATAGCATGTTTCCATTACATAAATACGGTTGACGCCTGGCGAATGAGTGCCAGCAGCGCATTTTCCAGCTCAATTCCTGAGCGATTCTAGAAATCGCCTCGGTCAGGGCTTATCAGTGTCACGCGTAAGTCAATCCAGCGCGGTTTCTTGATCGCTCTGTATAGTCGCCGTATAGCCCCACGCAATATTACCTGATCAACCAATGGGAGTATCTTTCCCCGTAGGTAAATTCTGCGGTTTCGAGTAAGAATTTTTGCTGCAGCCTCGTTGCCCTGCGCTTTTGCAAAGTAAATGAGGTCGTCAACTGTTGATAGGGTGCTGTCAGATGACGGTCGAAGTCTTTTCAACTGGTTGATATCTTCAATAGTGGGCAGAGAATCTATCTCTGTTTTCATCAAATATAAAGCCGCCATGGTGCGTAGACATTTTGGGCATTGACCACAGTTCTCATGAATACCTCGCCAGCAGACCTGCAGGTTGTTCGCCACCTGGGGCACCGCAGCAATTTCGCGGGTTTTACCCACTCGGGTATGGCTCGCGCCATCATGTATGACGGTCGTGCTTTCAGTAGTCCACATGGGATCAGTCAATGGATGCGACCCCCAGGGGTCCAGAAAACTGTAGGGGTGAGAAGAAGGCACGTAGAGCCGTTTCATCCCAAGTGCGGTGCCCGCCGATGAAATCAGTAGACCGTGCATAAAGTTCCAGGCGATCTTCTTGCCATCTGACCAATCGCGCGCATTGGTGTCAACAGGAATAAGTTTCTTGCCCAGTTGTGCGGCGAACTTCGCTTGTGCAATGACTCTACTGTCCCAATGCTCTTGCTCGTCTCCCATATCAAAGACACGGAGCATTACAAGATGTGTAATATCATCCATCCTACGGATGAGCGTATGGGAACTGTCAACGCCAGCTGAAAAAAAGCTCCCTATATTCTCGAAGTCCTTTGTTTGGTCGCTGGTGCGGCAGTTAATATTCACTATGGTCAGGCGCGGATTCCAATTGCTGAAAACCGCCTGAAGCTCCATGAGCTGTGTTACCAACTGCTTCGAAACGGTAACAGCCTCGGTAACATCTATAGTGCGCCCGGTCGCCATCGCTTCGAGCAAGCCAACGCCAATAAACCACTCTGCGCTTTTGTGTAACACAAATTCGCTAGGCACTTTAAACGATATCAGCTCACCATCAATCGTTGCAGACAATTGGTTAGAGTTTTCATCTGAGGTTACATCAATGTTATCAATGACCAGATTGTTCGCCATTATGAGTTGCCGCCATGGGAAGTGATTAAATGCCTACCAAAGATAGGGTGCCTTCTTTTCGATGCGCCAGCCAACGCAGTCAGGTAATCGCTTTCGGACTTGCGACCAAACCTTTCCAAACCAGCGTAGATGTACAATCTGCACTCCATAGGTGTCTATTAGCTGACGGGCGACTTCGGCATCCAATACGCTGGTTTTCTCCAGAGAAAAAATGCCGAGGATACTGGCGCCCCGTATACGGCGATAGCTTGCGGCGTCGAAGCTATTGGCGAGCAGCTCAGTCTCCCCAAGGCACTCGAGCGCTATCTGCGTTCTCCGGCACTTAAAGCACTCGCCACAGTTTTTGACTGGAAGGTTTTTCTCAATGCAAACATACAGCTCTTTGCTGAAGTGCTCGGCCGCCGCAATGAAGCGCAGTTTCTCTAGTCGCGTCTCAGTGTCTCCCACAGAATGAAACTGCACTCGCTCTGTCGCCAGTGCGGGGAGGAGCCACGGATCCATGATAGACATGTCATAGTGTTGTTTAATCCCCGCGTCTTCAGCTGCATAAGTAGAAGAGTAATCATACTGGGATATGCCGTTTTGCAAGCACATCACACATGCAACGTTGCCAAGAACATCGCGCTGCTGAAAAGGTTGGCTGAATACCTGGTCTATATTGGTATTCACCGACAGCATGGGTTTGTTCAGCGTTCGAACAATATGTTCTGCCAGCTCAGCTCTGCGTCGAAAGACTTCGTCTACATTGACGATTCCGTGTTGACCAGTATTTGCGAACAGGAAAAAGTCATAAGGCTTATTGCTTTCTTCTGCTGCCAGAGCGGTATACCAGCTGTCCACACCGCCACTGAACCCGGTCGCGCTGGTTGCTTCTTCGTTAGTCCAGGCACTGCACTTTTTCTCTACAATTATTTCTACGTCGTGAAGCTCTGGGCAGAGCGTCAGGAAATAATCTTTCACTTCGGTTGTCACTGATTCAGCAAGGCGTCTGGATACAGTGCCCTCTACTCGCAAGTTGACGCCTTTCTCCATGGCCAGCCACACGTAGAGAATGAAAAATGCGTCAACCGACTGCTTGTCCATCAGTGATGCGTAGCGAGAGTGAACCTCAAACCATATGCTTTCAGCGTTATCCACCACTGCTTCAATCCTGACGTGGTCGCCAGAATGCGAAAGCTTGAAACCTGATAAGCATATCTCGGTCATATAGGGTTTTTCACGGTAACTGATATTTTTTTGCTAACCACTTCACTCTGCGCAGAATATCACCTGATGGCAAATGATGAATAGCGCCGTATTTCAGCGATGTTTACCAGTTCACACTATTCTGGCTCGATGTCAGGTTGTGCTTTCCCGAATAAGGTAGCGTAACTGGCCGAAGTGTGAAGTGGTTTCAGTATTTACTGACATTTTGTCGTGCGATGTTCGAATTTCTGAAATACTGTTTTGCACTGGCCCTAGAGGTTGTTTTAAACCGTGCTCTTTAATTCTTTTGAATTTATATTTCTCTTTCTGCCGGTGAGCCTTGCGGGCTACTTCCTGTTAGCGCGCTACAGTACTTTTGAAATGGCGTTGGGGTTTCTTGTCCTTGCATCGCTGTTTTTCTACGGCTACTGGAACCCTGCTTACTTGCTTCTTATCCTGTTTTCGATCGTATTTAACTTTGCTATCGGAAGGCGCCTCGCAATAGGTCAGTCCTCGACGAATCGTTTTTTATTCCTACTTGGTATCGTCGTTAATCTGTCACTGCTGGGCTACTTCAAGTACGCCAACTTTTTTGTGGATAACCTGAACGCGGTGCTCGGCACCCATTGGTCCATCGGCAATATCTTCCTGCCGTTGGCAATATCATTCTTCACTTTCCAGCAAATCTCATACCTCGTCGATGCGTGGCAAGGGAAAACCAGTGAATATAACTTCCTGCATTATTGTCTGTTTGTCTGTTTTTTCCCCCAGCTAATCGCTGGTCCTATTGTTCATCACCGAGAGATATTGCCCCAATTTATGCGGCCTGAAAACCTCTCTCCCAACTGGTCGAATTTTGCGGTAGGGGTGTCAATATTTGCCCTCGGATTGTTTAAAAAAACGGTAATAGCCGATAGCCTCTCTGTGTATGTATCTCCGGTTTACGATACGACTGGCGGTGAAATCGACTTCTTCCTCGCCTGGGGCAGCACTCTGGCATACACGTTTCAGCTGTATTTTGATTTCTCCGGCTACTCAGATATGGCTGTGGGCTGTGCGAGAATGTTTGGCGTGAGACTGCCCGTTAACTTTTTCTCGCCTTACAAATCTACAAGCATTATTGAGTTTTGGCGACGATGGCATATTACGTTGTCCCGGTTCCTGCGCGATTACCTGTATATTGCGCTAGGGGGGAATCGCAAAGGCAGGTATCGGCGTTACGTGAATCTGTTTTTGACAATGTTGCTCGGGGGGTTGTGGCATGGTGCCGGGTGGCCATTCGTAGTGTGGGGAGCGCTACATGGTACTTATTTGATGATCAACCACGGATGGAAAAAGCTAACTGATACTGCAAATTTTAATCTGGTAGATAATCGACTTTACACAACGTTTTGCTGGGCGGTGACTTTTGTCGCCGTGGTGTTTTCCTGGGTTTATTTTCGCGCCCCAACGCTGGAACAGGCAAATCATATCGCCCTGGCGATGCTTGGTCAGTCTGGTTTCGAACTTCCGGCCGGAATCCTGGCCAGGATCGGTGGCGTGGCATCCGTTCTGGCGGAACTTGGAATAGAGCCAGCCAATGGCGGAGGTGCTATATTCATTGCAAATTATGTATGGATTCTGGCAGCAGCTGTGGTGGCGTTTTTCATGCCTAATGTCGCACAGATTTTTCATCGCTATGACCCGGTTCTGTACGAGTCAGCTCGCAGTTTTCATGATCAGCGCTCCAGCGCGTTCTGGACTTGGGATTACAGCCGCCCCTGGGCTTTAGTTGTGTCGATCGCTTTTCTCGCCGGAGTACTGACACTGATGCAAGTCTCTGAATTTTTGTATTTCCAGTTCTAGTATGAGCGTATCTGTTTATATCAAATCCCTCCTGGGTTTCACCCTGGCATTGGCGCTGCTGGTAGTTGGATTCAATTATGTTGTCGATCCCTACGCTATTACCGGGGTGACGCGTATAGAGGGTCTGAACGCACGCAAGACTGATATCAACAACTACACAAGGTTATCCAAGAAATACCAACCGCTTGATGCTCAGTACACTGCGTTGATCGTTGGCAATTCTCGAGTCGAGATGGGGCTCAACCCACAGCACCAGTGCTTCCAGTCTGCTGGTCAGCGTGTGTATAACCTCGGTATTCCTGGCGCGAGTCTACGTCAGCAACTGGCCTATGCGATGAACGTGATATATCAGCAACCAGTTGAGCAGGTGTGGCTGAGCCTCGATTTCACTGATTTTCTGTTGTGGCAGGGTGGCGAGATCCTAGGGCTGGTGGATTTTGATGAGTACAGCGTAGACGGCCTTGAGTACCTGCCCTCAGGAGAGAGTAATCCCCAATATTTTCAGCAGCAATGGATGGATTATTACAAGTCATTGTTTTCTCTGGACGCCACCATCAGCTCACTGAAAACGGTGTTGACACAGTCTTCACAGGGGCCTGATCGTGACACCCAAGGCTTTAATCCGGCAAGGGACTTCGGACGTGCTGTCGCTGTAGAGGGGCCAGCAGCTTTGTTTGCTCAAAAAATGGAGGTGCTTGAAAACAGCTACGACAGACCTCTGTACTTGCGTAACGACAATGGCCGGTTGGGGCACCCTTTCCGCGATCTTCAGCGATTTCTTGATTTAGCGGGGAAGCAGTCGGTATCGGTGGTTGCCTTTACTAATCCATTTCATGAGCAATATTGGGGCCTGTTCGAGCGTTATGGACTGATGCCACTCTACCGCGAATGGCAGACAGTGATTGTAGAGCAAATGCAGCAGAACCAGGTGCCGCTGTGGGACTTTTCAGCCGACTCCGAATTTATTCATGAACCTGTGCCAGCGTCTGGCAAAAAAACCGGTCCACTCCAGTGGTTCTGGGAACCAGCTCATTATCGAGAACAACTGGGCGACCGCATGATTGAAGCCATAGTGCCAGGCTGCGATGGCGAACGTGCAGGTTTTGGAATCAGGGTCGCCTGGAAGGGCAGGCTCGAGAGTCGGCCAACTTAAGCCGCAATCGCAACCTTCGCACGCTCCTTGAGATAGGCCACGGAAAGATAATGCTCAAGCTGGGCAAACTCACCCTGCGCACATTCCTGGACCTGCCCAAGTATTTCAAAGCCTATCCCGAGTGCAGAGTGGCACTGCCGGTAGAATCGTGCGTTGCGCCGTGAGCTCAGCACCAGTGCGTGGTCATAGCCTTGCTCGGTAGAGGTTGCTGCCAGTGCCGCACAGAAGTCGCGAAAGATATCCGGGTTGCGAACAGCGGGGCTGAGTACAAAGCGCTCCCACATGCAGCATTGATGTGCGTCGATTCCCAGTTCCGTCGCCGGGCCCAACGTGCACAGCTGGGGTGATGAGATCCTGATGCCCCCGATGCACTGACCGTCGCGGTGACCGAGAAACAGCAGGCCTCGCTGATCATGCTGGTCCTCAGAGCCGTCAAATTCTGGAATATTCAGTTCGCGTCTGAAACAGGCCTGACGCAACTGAAAGTACTGTCTGCGTAAGCGGGCATCATTACTCAACTCAAATTTTATCGGCAAACTCTTTCTCCTGACTACGATGTAATGGCGGTAGTGCTGACCGGGTGTCGGGTTAGCATCATTGCCACAGCAAGAGGCGGGCCAATATAAATATGTGTAGGAAAATCAATAGTTTACTGTGTTCAAGCCTCTGTTTTGGCGACAGGTATGCCGGATTGTGTTTCCCTTCGGCGACAGATAGTGGTGAGGTGTGAAAAAATACCATTAAATCAGTGGGATAGGGTGTCGCGAAAATGCGACAAGCGGTTAGTCCCCGTCTTTAAAGCGCTCTACGTGTATATGATGTCGCTTGAGCAGCTTGTAGAAATCTGTGCGATTGCGTTGTGCGAGCAAGGCTGCATCTGCAACAGAGCCGCTGGTCAGTCGCAGTACTTTCACCAGGTAATCATGCTCAAACTGTTGTCTGGCCTCACTCAGGGACGGCAGGTACTGGTCTTCGACTGTGAGGGCCTCACGTACCAGAGATTCAGGGATTACTGGCGTGGTGGATAAAGCGGCGGTGCGTTGCACGACATTCTCTAGCTGTCGCACGTTGCCGGGCCAGGGCGTGTTGATCATGACGTCGATAGCCGCGGGGGCAAAGCTGGTCACGTTACCCACTTTATAGGCGCCCGTGCTGCGCAAAAAATGGTTGGCCAACAAAGGGATGTCTTCCATGCGTTCACGCAGAGAGGGCAGGTGGAAGTTGACCACGTTGAGACGGTAAAAAAGGTCTTCGCGGAACAGGCCCTCGCTCATGTCGCGTTCCAGGTTGCGGTTGGTCGCTGATATGAGGCGAACATCAACTTCCTCGCTCTGGGTGCTGCCAATCGGGCGAATTCGCCGTTCCTGCAAAGCGCGCAGTAACTTCACCTGCAGCTGTAGCGGCATGTCGCCAATTTCGTCGAGGAACAGGGTGCCGCCGTGTGCCGCTCTGAACAGCCCGGCGTGTTCGTTGATGGCGCCAGTGAAAGCGCCTTTTACGTGACCGAACAGTTCTGATTCCAACAGTTGCTCGGGCAGGGCGCCGCAGTTGATAGCAACCATCGGCCCATTGCGGTTGGTGTCGGCTTCATGCACCGCGCGTGCCAGCAGCTCTTTGCCGCTGCCACTATCTCCGGTGATCAGAATGCTCACATCTGAATCTGCCACCTGCCGCACCTGATTAAGGATGCGCTCCATCAGTGGGCTGCGCGTCACGATGTGTTCGCGCCACTCCTCGAATATCACGCGTTGGCTGGCACCCGATTGCTGTAAAGCTGCGCGAATGGTGGTGAGCAGCAGCGTTTTGTCGACAGGCTTGGTGAGAAACTCGAAAACGCCCAGCTGTGTCGCAGTCACCGCTTCGGAAATAGTGCCCTGCGCCGATAGAATAATGACGGGTAGGCCAGGGTAGAAGTGCCGAAGCTGCTCAAACAGTTCGATGCCGCTGGCCCCGTCCATGCGTAAATCGGTAATCACCAGCTCAGCGGGTTCGTTGCGCAAGGTCTGCAGGGCTTGTTCCGCAGAAGTTGCAGTGCCGACGGCAAAACCTTCTGCTTCAAGTCTGATCGTCAGTAGCTTGAGCAGGCTGGTGTCATCATCGACGAGGAGAATCCTGTCCTGCATTACTTATTGCTCTCTGCGGGTGCTGATGGCAGCCTCCAGGTCCGTCAGAGCCTGGATTTTTTGTTTCAGTATCTGCTTCTCCTGCTGGATAGCGGTTAATTGTGCTTGCAGGTCCTGTTGCTGCATTTGCATTTCTTGTAGTTGCAGATACCCGTTGATGCGGCTCTGGTTGTATTGTTGCAGGATGCCAACTAATTGACGCTGGCTGGCAGACAGTTCGGCCTGCTGCATCAGGGTGCGAAAGGTATCCCTGGCCTGTGTCATCGCACCAAATGTATTCAGCTGCTGATGCAACAGGCCATAGTAATACACGTCATCGGCATCCACGGGCGGCTCCAATGCCCTGATTCTTTCACTAACCTGCGCTTCGCTCATGATGCTGACGTCCTGCTGCAGGCTCAGCCAGCGCTGCAGGGACGTTGTGACGACGTCATCTGCTTCCTGAGGTTCGATCACTTTGGCCGGCGTAGAGACGGCACAGCCGCCCAAAAGAGCCAGACACAGCAAGGCAACTACCGTGCGGGACATATTATGCGAAAACAAACAGGTAAATGGCTGTGCTGAACAATGCTAAGACGTCCACCCTGCATTTCAATGCATTCCCTGGCGACGCTCAAACCAATGCCTGAGCCTTTGAGCGGCCCGGTGCGCTGAGCAGTGCTTTGGATAAAGGGTTTAAACACCCGCTCTTGATCCTCCTCTGGAATGGGCTCTCCCGCATTGGCTACATCAATAACCAGTTGGTCGTGCTGGCGGCGGCACAAGATTTCGATTTCACCGCCGGGAGGCGTGTAGTGCACTGCGTTCGACAACAGGTTATCCAGTGTGGTTCCAAGTTTGGGCCGGTCCGCCCACCAGCGTTCTACTACGACCTTGCTTGATAGCCGCAATTGCTTTTTCTCGATACTGATGCGGTAGTTCTCAAGCAGCTGCTTCAGCATGGGTTCCAGCTCTATCTCTTGCTGGCTGACTTCCTGTGTTGGTAAATGATTATAGTCGATCAGGTTTTCAATGAGCCGCTGCAGCTCAATCGCGTTGTTGCGCACGATGGTCACGATCTCGTGTTGCTGCTGCGACAAATGCCCTGTCACCTGCTCGTCAAGCAGGTCTGCACCTTCGCGCAGACTTGACAGGGGCGTCTTCAGCTCATGCGAGATATGTCTCAGAAACTGCTGCTTCTGCTGCTCTGATTCATGCAGGCTGCGGCGCAGCCATTCCAGCTTGCTTCCCAGAGCCTGCAGCTCCTGCGGGCCCGAAATCTCTATCTTGTGACTTAAACCCGCGGTGCCCAGTTGGTGAATTTCCTGGGTCAGGTCTTTCACCGGTTTATTGATTCTGTATGCGAACAATAACAATAAAGCGAGCGTTGTCGCTGCCAGTATCGACATTTGCATGACCAGTGAGTCGACCACTGCGTCGGCTTCTGCCGCATTGTTGGCCAGCAGGGTATCTACCGAGTTAAGCAGCCACTGTTGTAGCGCCTGCGCCTGCTCGTTTATCGCAGCAAAAGACTGATCCAGGTGTGGGTTGCTCGCCAGTACCTGCGCCTCAGTTGGCAAGGCCGGGTTTAACTCGCCTGTAGCCTCATCCACCGGTGGCGCAGGTATGGTTACGACAGTGACGTTGGCCAATGACAGCAGTACATCAGCTACCGCGATGCCTGCAAACGGCAGTTTGAGCTGCAGACGGTTTATTTTTTCCTGCAGGCTATTTTTCTCACGCTCAAAGAGTTGTGCCAATTCGGGGTTGTTCAATGCAAGTGTTTGTCTGGCCCGCCTCTCCAGTTCCAGAATGTCGCGTTGTACCTCCTGCCCAAGGCGCGTGACGTCGAGCACAACATTGGTGGCTTCACGATCGGTCTTGGCTAAATTACCCAGCGTTTGTACGGTGAAAAGTATGGCAATACAAAGTGGCGCCAGCGCGGCAAAAAAACCGGCCAGAACGAGTTGCAGTACAGAGCGTGGTTGCCACAGTGACATGTGCGACCAGAGCGTTGAAGAAGGGGAGGGGATTGTAGCGCGCCGGAACCAGACTGCAAGCCCCGGCTGCCGGCTACTGGGGGTTCAGCTTTTCGATCTCAGCTTCAATTTCCTTGATCTGCTCACTGAAATAGTTCTGTACCAGGAAGTGCCTGAGTTCCTCAGCGGGCACCGGCTTGCTGAACAGGTATCCCTGAATCACGTCCGCGCCATTTGCGGTGAGGAAATGATACTGGCCTACGGTTTCCACGCCCTCTGCAACAATGTGCAAGCCCAGGCTGTTGGCCATTGCGATAATGGCGCTGACGAGCCCGGGATCGCCCTTGTCATTGTCGATATCGATAACAAAACTGCGATCGATCTTCAGTTCATCAAGTGGAAAGCGGCTAAGGTAACTCAGCGATGAGTATCCGGTGCCGAAATCATCAATAGACAGGTTGACGCCTATCTCTTTGAGCTGCTTGAGCGCGGCGACAGTATCGCGTGCGCCATCCATCATGATGCCTTCTGTCACCTCCAGTTCCAGCGCGGAGGGCGCGAGTTTTGCGTCCAGCAGAACCTGGCGGACATTATCCACAAAGCTATCATCAAACTGCAGGGCTGAAACGTTAACAGCGATTTTTGGCAACCACAGGCCTTCTGCTTCAAATTCTTTCATTTGACGGCAGGCCTCGTTGAGCGCCCAGTCACCCAGTTCGGCTATCAGGCCCAGCTCTTCAGCCAGGGGAATAAACTGGTACGGTGGAACCAGGCCATGTTCAGGATGTTGCCAGCGTATCAGGGCTTCTGCCCCGGCCAGGCTGCCTGTCTTGGTGTTGACCTGTGGCTGGTAATGCAGCACCAGTTGATTGCGTTCAACGGCCTTGCGCAGGTCGGTTTCCAGCTGCAGCCGCTCGACGCCGGTGGCCTCCATTTCTTTTTTGTAAAAGAGAAAGTTGTTCTTACCCGCTGACTTCGCGTGATACATGGCTGTGTCGGCGGCTTTCAGTAGCATCTCAACGCCACTGCCATCGTCGGGTGAAACGGCGATGCCGATACTGGGTGTGACAACCAGTTCATGCCCTTCAATCACCACAGGTTTGATCAGGGCTCCGATAATGCGCCGCGCGACCAGGCCTGCCGATGCGGGGCTGTCGATCTGGTTGAGTACCACAGTGAACTCATCTCCGCCAAGTCGAGAAACATCGATGCGCGGGCCCGCTTCAACATAGTGCGCCACCAGGTCGCTATCGCGCAGGCAGTTCTCCAGTCGCGCTGCGACCTCGCGCAATAGCAGGTCACCGGCGCTGTGCCCCAGTGAATCATTGATGCGCTTGAAGTTGTCCAAATCCAGAAACAACAATGCAAGTTTGGACTTGTTGCGTTGCGACAGCCGCAGGAGCAGATTCAGCTGCTCTGTAAAGAGGCGTCGATTCGGTAAAGAGGTAAGACTGTCGTAGTAGGCCAATTGACGCAGGCGATCCTTCGTCTTGGTGACTTCTGATACCGCCTGATTCAACTCCTGGTTGCGTCGTGACAGCTGGGCATTGCGTTCTTCAACCTTCATGCTCAGCAACTGGTGATCGACATCCATCTGCGCCTTGAAACGACTCAGGCCACTGATCAGCCCGTTCAGTATGGTCGCGATTTCCTTGATTTCTCCGGTCCCTTCAATACGCACCGGTTGTTTAAGCTCGCCGGCTGCCATGAGGTCAGCGGCTCTGGCAAGGCGTGAAATGGGGGCGGTTATACGCCTCGTAATGTTGAGGGTGATGAGGCTGGCCAGCAATACGAGCAGTACACAGGCGATAAACACCGCAGAGACAAAAGGCAGTACATTGGTGATCAGTCCTATCTGGCTGATACCCACATGGACGTAGCCGATCACGTGGAGGCTGTCGCCAGAGTCAAGAGCGAGCATCGCCCGGCCAAAATCCTCTGGCAGCAAACTGCGCTGCGCCGGATTGATGACGGCCATAATCGGCATGGACAGGTGCGTAATGCGGTGGCCACCCAATATGGAGGATAACCATTCGTAGGAGTGCGGTGCGCGGCTGGCGGTGCGGGTTACCAGCCCATGTTGGACTGCCGTAAGGCCAACCCGTACGCCGTTGAAACCCGGAAGTGAATAATTCGGCGCGGATAGCTGATTGACGCGCGTCAACAGCGCGCCGTCGGGCGCATGAATAGCCGCAAATGGGGTTGCAGGTGATGTGAGGAGGCCGCGTAAAAAACGGTCCATGCGGGCTTTGTCGCCGTAGTAGACGTGCATTTGAAGGTCAGGGTGGCTGAGCACGCTGGCGGCGGTGTCTTCGACGATTCTGTCGCGTTCCAACGTGTACTCACGTTGCGCGCTAAAACCGGTCACCAGGCAGGCAACCAGTAAAGTGATCGATATGACGAGGGCATTGATATTGCCTGCAATCGTCACAAAGCGAACCTCAGGTGTTTGCAGAACGGGCACCGTGCGACGGTGTGTTTGCAGTCCATCTATGCCACCCCATTTCCCGGGATCAGTTTCACGGGGGTTATCGTTTGTTCAATGACGTCCCTGAATCAAAAGCAATTCTGCCTGCGATCCCTGCGCAAGTCAGAATGACGCTCCTTCATTATTTTTTCGAAGCTATCACGTTAGACAAGATTAGTGCAATCGAGAACTCCACTAAACCACTTTTATCGCCTCATCCAGTGCTTTTGGCGGATCGAACTGTGCCAGCGGTTGTGCATAAGGATGCAGCGCTGTCAGCGGTTTTGGAAAACCGGTCTCGCTGATTACCTGCGCGTGACCGCGATTAAGTTGCCCGGGTTCCTTACAGCCGCAGGAATGCGAAATGACTTCTACTTCATGCATCAGGTTGTGGGCGTAGCTGGCGACGCGGGTGGCTTTGTCGGTAGGGTCGAGGCCGCGCTGTAATTCTTCGTTGTGTGTGGTGATACCAGTCGGGCAGGTGTTTTTATTGCATTGCAGTGCCTGTATGCAGCCCAGGGCAAACATGAATCCGCGTGCGGAGTTTACGCAATCAGCCCCCAAACAAAGCGCCGCAGCCACGCCTGCTGGATTCACCATCTTGCCGGAACTGATTACGCGAATGCGTTCCTTCAACTGATAGCGCACCAGTGTGTCGACAACGATGGGCAGGCTCTGGTTAACCGGCAGCCCCATGTAATCGATCAAGCTCTGGGGGGCTGCACCGGTTCCGCCATCGGCGCTATCGACGGTGAAAAAATCAGGCGCGTAGTCCAGGCCGCGCTCGTGAATGTGCAGGCACAGGTCCTCCAGCCATTGGGTTTGGCCAATGACCGCTTTGATTCCCACGGGTTTGCCGGTGACTTCGCGAACACGGTGAATCATGTCAAGCAGATCGCTCATGCAATTGATGTCGGTATGTCGATTGGGGCTCAGGGAATCTTCACCCACGGGGATACCTCTTGTGGTGGCGATGACGTCAGTTACTTTCTCCCCCGGGAGAATGCCGCCTTTGCCGGGTTTCGCGCCCTGTGACAGCTTGATTTCAAACATGCGCACCTGCTCTATCTCTGCCAGAGTCCGCAATTTGGTATCGCTCAACGCGCCGTGCTCATCGCGCACACCGTACTTGGCGGTACCGATCTGAAAAACGATGTCGCAACCGCCTTCTAGGTGATACCCGGAAATTGCGCCTTCTCCGGTATTCAGCCAGATCCCCGCCTTTTTTGCGCCGCGAGATAGCGCACTGATCGCAGGGGCAGATAGTGCGCCGAAGCTCATGGCGGAGATATTAAAAAATGCATTGGTGCTGTAGGGATGACGCGCATAGCCCTCACCAAAGCTGATGTTACTGCGCGGTTGCACCTCTTCTTCCAGCGGTACCAGGAAATCGTTGAGGAAGATAAAGTCACCCGGTTGGTTCAGTGGGTGAGTGGAGCCAAAGGCGACCGTAGAGTCGATGTTCTTTGCCGCTCGATAAACCCAGGAGCGCTGGGCGCGATTAAAGGGCAGCTCCTCTCGATCCAGTGCGAAAAAGTACTGGCGAAAGAACTCGCCCAGGTGTTCGAAAAAATAGCGGAAACGGCCCAGAACAGGGTAGTTGCGGCGAATGGTTTGCGATGTTTGAGTGACATCAACGACGTACATCCAGGCTATCGCCACTACCAGCATGATAATGATGAATGCCACCAGCAGTGCTCCGTACTCCAGAATCACCAGGCCTACCGATTGCAGTGTATCTATGTCCATTTTTGCGTTCCGCTATTTTGTCGGGATTGCTGTGATCAGCTGCGTGGAGGCAGGCCGTGAATCAGCGTCAGGAACCTGGTGTCTGTGCCCGCTCGGCGGTGTTCAGACAGGGCCTGATATTCAGGGTCGGCATACCAGTCGCGCAGGGCTTGCTCTGAGGGAAACCTGAACATGACGATGCGGCCTTCACGCGGCTCTGCGCCTTCCAGTGTTTCTGTATTGTCATCGTAGGTAATGAACTCACCGCCATAGCGCTTGAGCAGCGGAAAGAAGCCTTTTTCATAGATGCGGTAAGTGTCTGCATCATGCACAGTGAAATTGGCAATGATATAGGCGGGGGCGTCTGACATTGGTGAAGCTCCAGTTAGAGGTAAAAGACATTGGCCCCGTGATCGTCGTGGATAAAAGCGAGTCACGGAGAAGCCATACAATACCAACGCCAGAGGGGGACCGCTACTGCCACGCACGGCTGCAAGCCTGGAAGCCAATTTTCCCGTTTTTCTTGGATGTGACGGCCGCATATGCCAAAAATTTGCGACAAAGTTCAAATAAAATGTATTTTTACCCAGAAATTTATTGATGTGGGCGTCGCGCCGTCCCAAGATGGTAATCGAGCCGCGCGTATGCGCTGGGTAAGTGAGCGAAGGAAGGGAAGATTATGGGCAATATCATCAAGCGCAAGGCAGATAGAAAACCTCAGGGAAATACGCCGGCACGCCCCGTCAGAACGGGTGATATCAACGGAATAGCGGATACGCAGTCGCGTGTGCAGATCAGAAACGTGATGGCTGCAGCGGCCCTGTTCCTGTGTAGCGGTGCGGCCAACGCCATAATGCTGGATTTTGAGGAGTTTAACCCCGCATCTGGCAGCCTGATCAATTTTGCGCCCGTGATGAATACACAAGGCTTTACCTGGACAACGCAGTCCAGAGAGCAACTGTATGTGACAGATAACGGACAACGAAACGTTCCGAATACGGGTAGCAATACGCTGTTACTCAACGGCTCAGGCAATGGTCGAAACCAAAGCTCCGTGACCTTGGCCAGATCCGGTGGCGAAGCGTTTAATCTCGACTCGCTGCTGGCGCTTGAAGGGCGCAACACCACAACCGGCTTTTTTCAGTTCAGTGCGGTGTCAATAAATGTCGTTGGCAACCTGGTGGCCGGAGGGTCGTTGGCAACCAGTATTGTCCTGGATTTATTCGCGCAGGAGAATAATGTGCTTGATGCCCAAAGCGTGTCTTTTGCTGATTGGACAGGGCTGTCTTCTGTTGTGTTTACCGGTATCGGTGGTCCGCAAAACGGGTACTCGTTTGCCCTGGATGACGTCGCAGTTTCTATAGGGAACCGGGCAACAGCAATCTCCACCCCTGCTACTGCCGCTCTTTTCGGGTTGGGGCTTGCCGCCGCCGGCCTGATGCGGCGTCGTAAAATCTGACAGGTCCTTCAGGTGTATCGCCCCCTTAATATGGGGGTTTTTTTTGCCTTTTTTTTAATTCAGTGGTCACTTGCGTTGGTTAAACGACTGCCAGATGCCCGCCGTTGTTCGAAGTAATTTGTGACTCAGTTCTTGGTTTGGCCTCATGAATGAGTGTAGTACTTGCGCTGAGGCCAGTCTCCCCGCAGGATGAAAGTTCGGAATCAAATAAAGGTCTGGCAGTTGCGAATGACCGGGAGAGACAGAAATGAAAATAGTCGTTAAAGGAATGCTTGCCGGGATTGCTGGTTTAATGGCTTCAGGTGCTATGCACGCAAGCGCAACCCTGCTCAGTGCAGACCTGACAGTTGATAACCAGTTCGTTCTCTACATCAGTACAGACGACTCAGTAGCTGGAACAGCATTCGGTTCGGATAATAACTGGTTCGTGCCCACCAGTCATTCCACCACGCTGACAGACCCCGTAACCTACTATCTGCATCTGTTTGCAGAGGACCGCGGCGGCCCTCAAATGTTCATTGGCGAGTTTAGCCTGGCCGATACAAATTATGCGTTCGCCAACGGCGGTCAATCGTTGCTGACAAACACCACCGACTGGCAGGGCAACAACACCGGCTTTGGCTCTCCCTATACAACATTGAGCGATTTGGGGGGTGACGGTACGTCACCCTGGGGCAATACTGCCGATGTTGATGACGCGGCGCGTTTTATCTGGACGCAGGCATCATCCAGTTGCGGTCCCAACGGCAACGACTGCGCTTATTTTTCCACTGCAATCAGCTATACAGGGCCGCAGGCAAACGTGCCCGTTCCTGCGACAATGGCGCTGTTTGGCCTGGGGCTGATAGGCATGGGTGTGCGTAGGCGTAGAAAGCACTGAAATTAAAATCCGGTCCATGGTTTCTCCTGCCCGCGTCCCCTTGCGGGTTTTTTTGTGGTCGCTCAAGCAAGGTGGTCGTGCGGTATCCTGACGGGCGTCGGTGGCTAAGCTGATTCATCGCAATCTTTGTGCCCTCGAAAATGCGGTTTACAGCGTCACCAACTACACCGTAGGCTTGCAGGTATACAACAATAATCCAGAAGGCCATCGCCATGCTTAACAGTCTGAAGTTAATTGCCCACCTGGGTGCCATCACAGGCGTCCTGTTGTGTATTGTCGCCGGTCTGGCGCGATTCAGTGGCGCGTATTTTGTCGGTGGTTACTCCGCCATGACGTTGTTCAACCTGGGTATTGGCCTGATGGTTTTCGCGTTGCTTTGCAAGGTGGAGTTGTTATTGCGAACGGCTCTTCATCATTAAAGGGGGACACCGGTATTCATTAAACTGAAT
>TARA_R110002110_G_scaffold414147_3_pt1 | contig 54450 bp, 52 predicted proteins | sample TARA_R110002110 | Tara Oceans TARA_R110002110 (sample SAMEA4397330) | marine metagenome | biome: Polar Biome; feature: [SRF] surface water layer (ENVO:00010504); material: water (ENVO:00002006), including particulate matter (ENVO:01000060) such as... | depth 5 m | reverse complement strand
TCGCTACCCGCCGTCGCCAACCCGGCGATGATCAGCGGCACCCCGGCGAACCGCCAGCCGCGACGCCACAGACACAACCACAGCCCACCCGCCGCAACGACCATCATCCCGGCAACACTCGGCTGCGCCACGGTGATGGCCGCACCGGGCCATGACGCAACCGTGCGCGCAATCCACAGCACGGCCTCCACGCCCCAGCCGAGAACCGGCAACATTAGTCCTTCCAGACCGAACGGCATGAGCAGCAGCGCCAGCACCTCCATGGGCATCACCCACAAGGCGGTGATCGGCACCGCCAGGAGGTTCGCCGCCAGGCCCATGGGCGCGAATCGGTTGAAGTGGAACACCGCAAACGGCGCGGTCGCCAGGCTGGCGATCAGCGAGCTGAAGGCGATCGCCGCGAAGTAGATCAATATCCGCCGGGTCCAGTGACAGGTGGCCGCGCTGGTCCGCATCCGCGCACCCAGGCCCTCATAGGCGGCCACGAGTGCCACGACGGCGGCGAAGGACATCTGGAAGCTGACACTCAACAGGGCCTCGGGCCGCAGCAGAAGAACCATCAGGGCCGCCCAGGCCACCAGGCGCAGGGAGAAGCCCGTCCGGTTGACCAGGATTGCCACCAGGACAATCGCGGTCATCAGGAACGCGCGCTGGGTCGGGATGGTCGCGCCGGCCAGCAGCAGATAGATCGCCGCGGCGGTCAGGGCGCTCACGGCGGCGATCTTCTTGAGGGGCCAGCCGAGTGCGGCACGGGGCCAAAGCGCCATGCCACCGCGTATGAGTGCGAACACGAAACCGGCCACCAGCCCGAGATGCAGCCCCGAAATCGCCAGCAGATGCGCGAGACCGGAATCGCGCATGTCGTCGCGAACCTGCTCCGGGATCCCACCGCGCTGGCCGGTCGCCAGTGCCGCTGCCACACCGCCGGCGGGCCCGTCGATGCCCTCACTGATCCGGGTCGCGATTCCGACCCGGGTCCGCTCGATGGCCGTGGAGAAACGCGACGTCAGCCCTTTGCCAGTGGCGTCTGGCGCGATATCGGCCGGTGCCAGGGCGAAGCCGACTGCGCCGATCCGCGCAAACCAGGCCCTGCGGGAGAAATCGAACCCGCCCGGATAGGACGCATCGGGCGGCGACGACAGGCGCGCGCGGACCCGCAACCGGTCGCCAGGGCGCACCCGCGCATCGGTTTGGCGCAGACGTAAACGCACGCGTTCGGGAATATTCGCAACTTCAGGATCGGCGAACGCCAGGTCTTCCAGGACCACGCGGGGGCCTCGCGCGGCGGGCTCCACGGTGACCACCCGCCCCGCGACCATCGTGGTGACCTGCGCCTCGGCGAGGACCGGTGCCGCCACGCTATGGGTGCGCCATTGCGCCGCCGCGAAACCCATGGCGGCAACCAGTCCCAGAACGATCGCGGGCCGGAACGACGAGCCCTGGCCAAAGGCGAATATACCGGCCAGCGATAGCGCCAGCAGTACCGGGCCCGCATACCAGACCGGTTCCAGTGGAAGTGCGAAATAGACCGCGATCCCGACGCCGAACGCGACCGGCAGCCACAACAGCCAGCGTTCCCGCTCGGCGATGAACGCCGACCAGAGCCGGTCTCGCAACCCAGGCAACGAACCGAAGGATGCGACATATGTCACTGCACGGCGCATGATTTCGGTGAGCAGCGTCCCCCCGCCAGTGGCCTGACGTCAACTCCTCCATCTTGACGCGCGGCCTCTGCACCGCCATACGAACGGCAGTTCTCCCTGCCCCTGATCGAGCCTGCCGCCCATGTCCGTTGTCACCCGCTTTGCCCCCTCACCCACCGGATTCCTGCACATCGGCGGCGCGCGAACGGCCCTGTTCAACTATCTGTTCGCCAAACATCATGGCGGGCAGTTCCTGCTGCGGGTCGAGGACACGGACCTCAAGCGGTCCACAGACGAGGCCATTCAGGCGATCCTCCACGGCCTGAGCTGGCTGGAGCTGGATTGGGACGGCGCCGAGGTCTATCAGTCCCACAACGCCGACCGACACCGTGAAGTGGCCGAGCAGCTGGTCGCCGACGGCAAGGCCTACAAATGCTATTGCACGCCCGAAGAACTCGCCGAAATGCGCGAGAAGGCCAAGAATTCAGGCGGCAGCACGCGGATGTATGACGGCCGCTGGCGCGACCGCGACCCCGCCGAAGCACCGGCCGGTATCGACCCGGTCATCCGCATCAAGATGCCCCAGGAAGGCGAGACGACGATCACCGATCTCGTCCAGGGTGACGTCACCAAGGCCAACGACACGCTGGATGACTTCATCATCCTGCGGTCCGACGGGACGCCGACCTACATGCTCGCCGTCGTCGTCGACGATCACGATATGGGTGTGACCCATGCAATCCGCGGCGACGACCATCTGAACAATGCCTTCCGTCAGCTCCACGTCTTCAAGGCCTGCGGCTGGGATGTGCCGGCATTCGCCCATATTCCGCTGATTCACGGGGCCGACGGGGCAAAACTGTCCAAACGGCACGGCGCGCTGGGTGTGGAGGCCTATGAAGAGATGGGCATTCTGCCCGAGGCCATGTGCAACTACCTGCTGCGGCTGGGCTGGTCCCATGGGGACGACGAGACCATTTCGCGCGAACAGGCCATCGAATGGTTCAACCTGGAGGCGGTCGGCCGGTCGCCCGCGCGCTTCGATATGGACAAGCTGCTCAATCTCAACGCCCACTATCTGAAGTCCGCGGATCCTTCGAGATTGGCCGCCGGTGTGCTGGCCGATGCCGACGCCGCAGGAATAACTGTTTCTCCCGACGCGGAAAAGCGGCTCGTCGCCGGCATGACGGGACTCGCATCTCGTGCCAAGAATGCCCACGAACTATTTGAATTATCACATCTTTATTTGATCGATGCCCCTATCGACATGAATGAGAAGGCGCGTGACAGTCTCGCCGACCCCGAGGCCCGCCAGACCCTCAATGAGCTTGCGGAATTGCTCAAAAAGGCTACATCTTGGGGCGAAGATGAACTCGACGGAATCGCGCGGGAATACGCGGAATCCATGGGGTTAAAGCTCGGCAAGGTGGCGCAACCCCTGCGGTCCGCGTTAACCGGAAGTAATGTTTCGCCGAGTATCTTCGAGGTCATGGCGGTGCTCGGCCGGGATGAAACCCTGGCAAGGCTCGAAATCGCCGCCGAATAGGTCTCACGGCGTGAAACCGGCGGCTCTGCAACATTGCCCAATGGCCCCCTGCCGACTAGAGTGCGGCGCAACATAAGTCTGGCTCGCTGGATATGCCCCCTTGCATGTCGCGCGCGAAATTTTGGTGGAGAGTTATATGAGTGACGCGAAAGTCGTAGATACCGCGACCCTGACCATCGGCGACAAAACCGTCGAACTGCCAATCCTGGAAGGTACCGAAGGCCCACGCGTCATCGATGTCCGCAAGCTCTATGCCCAGACGGACATGTTCACTTATGACCCGTCCTACACGTCGACGGCGAGTTGCGATTCCGCGCTGACCTATATCGACGGCGAAGTCGGCATCCTGCGTCACGGTGGGTATTCGATCGAAGACCTGACCGCGAACAGCTCCTTCCTCGAAGTTTGCTATCTCCTGTTGCACAAGGAGTTGCCAAACCAGGCGGAGATGACCGAGTTCGAGACGACGATCACCAATCACACGATGATCCATGAGCAGATACGCAACTTGTTCAATGGCTTCCGGCGCGACGCCCATCCGATGGCCGTGATGATCGGCGTTGTCGGCGCCATGTCGGCCTTCTATCACGACTCCACCGACATCAATGATCCGCACCAGCGCCTGGTCGCATCGCACCGGCTGATCGCGAAAATGCCGACGATCGCCGCCTGGGCCTACAAATACACGGTCGGCCAGCCCTTCGTGTATCCCAGCAACGATATGAGCTACGCCGAGAATTTCCTGCACATGACCTTCTCGGTGCCGGCCGAAGAATATAAGCCGAGCCCGGCGATCGTGCGCGCCATGGACAAGATCTTCATCCTCCATGCCGATCATGAGCAGAACGCCTCAACCTCGACGGTCCGCCTCGCCGGTTCGTCGGGCGCCAACCCGTTTGCCTGCATCGCATCGGGAATCGCGACCCTCTGGGGCCCGGCCCATGGCGGCGCCAACCAGGCGGTGCTGGAGATGCTCGCGGAAATTGGCGACAAGAAAAACATCCCTGAATTCCTTGAGCGAGCGAAAAACCCCGACGATCCGTTCCGCCTGATGGGCTTCGGTCACCGGGTCTACAAGAACTACGACCCGCGCGCGGGTGTGCTCAAGGCATCGGCCGACGAAGTCCTTGCAGAAGTAGGGGTGGAGAACGACCCGCTGCTGGAACTCGCCATGGAACTCGAGCGGATCGCGCTGGAGGACGACTACTTCGTCGAGCGCAAGCTGTTCCCGAATGTCGATTTCTACTCGGGCACCATCTTCAAGGCGATCGGCTTCCCCACAAGCATGTTCACCGTGCTGTTCGCGCTGGCGCGCACCGTCGGCTGGATCGCGCAGTGGAAGGAGATGATCGAGGATCCGGGCCAGCGTATCGGCCGCCCGCGTCAGCTCTACACCGGCCCGACCGAGCGCGAATATCCGCCGATCGACAAGCGCTAGTCATAACAAAATCTGATTTGTGCAACGGCCCTCTGCAAAGAGGGCCGTTTGCTTTTGCAGGCTAGTCGTCGAAGGATGAGCCGTCCTTACGAATGAAGCGGGGTTTACCGTCACGGACCTCGTTCGCCATGTCGATGTCCGGGTAAGTCACGTCTTCGGCGCGCGGACGGTTGCCGACTTCCAGCACCAGCACATCGGCGTCTGAGCGGTTGGCCAGGGTGTGCCCGTTGGGATTTCCCGCCGGAAATCCCGCGGCCATGCCCGCTGCGAGCGTGGTTTCGCCCTCATCGGTGACCAGGGTCGCCTCGCCTTCGAGCACATAGACGAATTCGTCCTGTTCGGAATGCCAGTGCCGCGCCGAAGACATGGCGCCCGGTTCGATCCGCACGACATTCACGCCGTAGGCGGACAGCCCGAGCGCCGGTGACAGACGCGAACGGTGGCGCCCCTTCACCAACGCATCGAAGGGCGGCGGATAGGGCGTTCCGGATTCGACCGGCAGGGTCCTATGGTCGACGATCAACTCGGCTGCGGTGCGCTTTGTGTCGGACATATCCCTACTCCTGCTCGATCAGCTCGATCTTGTAGCCGTCAGGGTCCTCGATGAAGGCGATCACCGTCGTGCCGTGCTTCATCGGGCCTGGCTTGCGGGGGATGCTGACCCCTTCGGCCTCGAGTGCCTCGCAGGTGGCGTAAATATCGGGCACCCCGACCGCGAGATGGCCGAAGCCGGATCCGTGGGAATAGGGTTCTTCCTGGTCCCAATTGTAGGTCAGCTCGATCACCGCTTCGCTGCTCTCATCCCCATAACCAATGAAGGTGTTGGTGAAGCGGCCACCCTCGAAATCCTTCTGGCGAATGACCTTCATGCCAAGATGGCGGGTGTAGAAATCGATCGATTTGTCCTGATCCTTCACCCGGATCATCGTGTGAAGAAGTCGATACGCGTCAGTCCCGGCCATGGTGCCGCCCCTTTGCTGTGCAAATGTCAGTGCTGTCCGGTTTTACCGGTTGCCGGCCGCTGCGACAATGTCGAGCACGGCGCGTGCCGCGCGCGCGCTCGGCCGCGCGCCGCCTGGCTCCAGATTCCGGGATATCTGGCGGACCTCCGCGCCAATTTCCGCCCGGCGCGGTAGGTCCGAGAGCAACGCATCCAAGGTCTCGCCAATCAGTTTCGGTCGGCAGCGCGACTGCAAGAACTCCGGCAACACCTCCCGGTCGGCCACAATATTGACGATAGAGGCAAAACGAACCCGGATCATCCGGCGCGCGATCTCGCCCGTCAGCCAGGGAACGCGATATATGACGATGGTCGGAACCGCCGCCCATGACAATTCGAGCGTCACTGTCCCCGACGTCGCCAACGCCAGATCAGCCGCCGCGAAGGCGTCATAGCGCTCGGTCGGCCCATCGACCACCATGACGGGCCAGGGCCACGTCGCGACGGTCTCCTCGATCATCGCGCGGACATTCTCCGCCGCCGGGATCACCAGGATTACATCGGGATGGTTTGGCATCACCCGGGCGAGCGTTTCACGTGCGATCAGCGTAAGGCGTGACACCTCGCCACGACGGCTCCCCGGCAGCACACAAAGCATCGTTGCATCGGGCGCGATGTCGTGGCGCGCACGAAATGCCGCCCCATCGCCGTCATCGACGCCACCCTCGGCCACCGGGTGCCCAACGAATGTACTCGCCAGCCCTGCGGCATCAAACAAGGGTGGCTCGAAGGGAAACAGGGCCAGAAGGTGATCGAAATGTTTGCGGAACTTCCGGACTCGACCCGCGCGCCAGGCCCATATCGTGGGTGCCACATAATGCACCCGCGGGCAGTCGCGCGACCGCAGACGGCGGATCACACCGAAAACGAAGCCAGGTGAATCGATCGTGACGATGATGTCGGGCTTCAGCCGCTCGATATCCTTGGCCACCAGCCGCATCCGGCGCAACAGCCGGGGCACACTTGGCAGGACTTCGAAAAGCCCCATGATCGCCAGTTCCCCATAGGCAAACAGGCTCTTGAGCCCGGCCGCCTCCATCTCCGGGCCGCCGACCCCGGAAACACGCAGGCCCGGCCCGACGGCCGCCGTCAAAGCCTCGATCAACCGGCCGCCGATGACATCGCCCGACGGCTCCCCAGCGATCACATAAATATGCAGGCCGTCTTCCGACTTCTCGGCCTCGGAATCGTTAGCCCCAGACTTGTTGTCCTGGGAATCACTCATCAGACCGACATGTCGCCGTCGAGATAGTCGCGGGGATGAATTCCGACAATGAAGATGCCAGCGGCGTCTGCCGCCGCGATCAATCCGGGCTGGTCGAGAACCAGGGTGTTCCCTGCCCCGACGGCAATGCCGGAGAGGCCTGCCGCAACCGCATCGGCGACAGTGTCTGGTCCGATGGTGGGCATATCGGCACGTATTTCCTGGCCCGGCTTGGGAAGTTTTACCAAAACCCCGCCCTGGCCTTCGCGGCGCAATGTCTTGCAGCGCGCCAGCAGCCCCCGGGTACCTTCCGCGGCTTCGAGACCCAGGACGATGCCCTGCTGCACGACCACGGCCTGACCTATATCCAGATGCCCGGTTGCATCCAGAACGCGAACGCCATGGGTGATATCGGCCTTGTTTTCAGGGCCGGGCGCGACGTTGCCGAACAAGCCTTCCGGGGCCCGCATCTCCTGCAAGACAGTGTCGGCGCCGACAACACGAAACCCTTCCTCTTGTTCCAGGGACCGGACGACTGCACCGAGCAGGCCGTTGTCGCCTTTGCTCCAAAGGCCGCGCGCCAAAAAACGAGCCGCGCGGCGGTCCGGACGCAACTCCCTGAGTGTCGGGCGGCGGACCGGCCCGGCCATCACGATCTCTTCCACGCCTTCTGCGCGCAACCGTTCCAGCGAGTCATCTGCCGCGCCGAGGCGCACCCAGGCATGGGGCGCATCCCCGATCACCTCGGGGTCGGCCTGACCTTCCAATGCGAGAACGAAAAACGGCCTGCCCGTGGACCGGCATGCCGCAATCAAATGTCCTGGCAAGGGACCGCCGCCGGCGAGTATACCGAGCTTAGGCGCCATTCGTGGATTTGGGCTGGAGCACCGCGCGAGAGGACTTTTCGCGAACAAAATCGACGACCTCCATCACCCCCTCATTATCGGCATACAGGGCGACCACATCATCGACGCGCTCCTGCATCGTGCCTTCCTGTGCAAACAAGAGTCGATACGCGGTGCGCAGATGATGGATATCGTCACGAGAGAAATCACGGCGTTGCAGGCCCACCAGGTTTAACCCGCGCAGGCGCGCACGTTCGCCCATAGCCGAACCGTAAGGGATCAAATCATGCTCAACACCCGACATCCCGCCGACCATCGCGTGCGCGCCAATGCGCACAAATTGATGGACCGCCGCAAGCCCGCCGATGATCGCAAAATCACCAACATGGACATGGCCCGCAATTGTTGCGTTGTTGGCCAGGATAACGTGATTACCGACGACGCAATCATGGGCAACATGAGACGCCACCATGAACAGGCAATCGTCCCCCACACTTGTGAGCAGACCGCCACCGGATGTCCCCGGGTTCATGGTCACATGCTCGCGAATGCGAACCCTGGCGCCAATCCGAAGTTCGGAATCCTCGCCGGAAAACTTCAAATCCTGGGGCGGGAGACCAATCGAGGCGAATGGGTAAATTTCGGATTCAGGTCCGACCGTCGTTCGCCCCCCGACCACGACGTGGCTGTGGAGTTTCACGCCGTCTCCGAGCTCGACCTGGCCGCCTATGACGCAATATGGTCCGACCTGAACATCGGCTCCGAGCTTCGCCCCGTCCTCGATTACCGCAGTGGGGTGAATATCGGTCATCTAGGAATCCATAATCATCGCGGAGTAGGTCGCCTGGGCAACGACCGTGTCTCCGACCTTGCCTTCGCCGCTGAACTTCCAAACATTGCCGCGGTTACGTTGAACGGAAACGAACAGTTTCAACTGATCACCGGGAACCACCGGTTTGCGGAAGCGCGCACTATCGATGGTCATGAAGTAGACGAGTTTGCCAAGCGCATCCGCGCCAAGAGTCTCGACGACCAAGACCGCCGCCGTCTGCGCCATGGCCTCGATGATCAGAACCCCCGGCATGACCGGGCGGGTCGGAAAATGACCGAGGAAAAACGGTTCGTTGATCGTCACATTCTTGATGCCCGTCGCGCTTTGGCGAATGACAATATCTTCCACACGGTCGAGCATGAGGAATGGCTGGCGATGGGGAATCATCTCCATCACCTCGAGGATGTCGACAACCTCGCGGGCATTCTCATTCATTTGGGAGTGATCGAGTTTCGTATCCATAATCGCTAACCGGCATAATAAATTCAGTGTTTAGCGGCCACGATCCCTGGTGACCTTGGCAAGAACGGCCATCTGTCGGAAATATTCCTTGGCCGGTATGGCGGGATTTCCCGCCAGCTTTGCTCCGGGTTCGGAGTCTCTCATCAGTCCGCTTCGCGCCGCAAGCTGGGTTCCAGCCGCGACTGTTATATGCCCGGCAACACCTGATTGCGCGGCGAGGATGACAAAATCCTCGACCGACGCGCTCCCGGCGACACCAGCTTGTGCGATGACGACGCAGCCCTTGCCCAGACGGACGTTGTGCCCGATCTGCACCAGATTATCAATCTTGCAGCCATCGCCGATTTCGGTGTCCGGACCGGCCCCGCGGTCGATGGTCGAATTCGCGCCAATTTCGACATCGTCGCCGATGATAACGCGGCCGAGCTGGGGCACATTCAGGTGACCTTCGGCCGACATGTCGAACCCGAACCCCCGCGTCCCGATGCGAACGCCGGGGTGCAATTCGCACTTCGCACCAATGTCACAATGGGAAATGCTCGCGCCAGTACCAATCACGGTTCCGGTCCCCACCGTGACACCCCGTCCAACAACAGCACCGGCCCCGATCGCCACGCCAGCATCCAGGCGCGCGCCCGCTTCTATGACCGCGTTGGCGCCCACGGTAACGCCGTCGCCGAGTTCGGCCGTGGGATCGACATGTGCTGCCGCGTGTACCCCATCCTGGGTGGAAGTCCCTGGATAGAATGCATGGGCAATGCGCGCATAGCCACGGTAAGGAGTCTCGCTCAACAGCAATGCCATGCCGTCCGGTGCACGATCTGCCAGCGCCGGTGACACGATGCACGCTGCGGCCTTCGAGGCTTCGAACGCCGATACGTATTTCCGGTTGTCGAGAAAACTGAGATGTCCCGGCCCTGCCACATCCAACGGCGCCACATCCGCGATCATCAGACTGGGATCAGCCCCATCGGACAGCGTGGCAGCCGCAATATCCGCGAGGTCCGCAATCGAAATCGGGCCATTGTTCTCGAAAAAGCGCGGGTCAGCCATCAGTCTCGATCAGTTGCCCGCCGGCTTATTGGAATCGCGATCGAACGACATATCCACTTCGGAGAGCTTGCCATTCAGACGCTTGAGCGACTCTTCGCTGATGTCGAAGGAGTCAAAGGCGACCACGATCTGGGTCCGCGGCAGGACAATATTGACCCCCATTTCTTCCGCAAGTTTTCCGACTTCTTCAAACAGCACAAGCTGGATGCGCTGCATTGTTTGGGCCATGCCTCGATCCAGTGTCTGGCGCAATGACCGGGCGCGCTGCTGCAAAGAAGCTGCCCGCTCCTGCAGTCCCTGACGACGCTCGGCATAGACTTCGGGGATCAGAACCGCACGCTGTTGCAGCAGCTGTTGCTCTTCCGAACGAAGCATTTCTTCCTCGGAGGCAATCTCCTGCTGGAGATTTTTGGCAATCTCGTCGATCTGTTTGCGCGCAGACTCAACCGCGAGGGATTCTCGCAATATCTTGTCCACATCGACGATCGCGATCGACGGTACCGGCGGTTTTTTAACGTCCTGTGCATAGCCTGGCGTAGCCAGAAAGGAGCCGGCCAGCAACATGATGGCTGCGCTCAGCAGTCGCATCCGCATAATAGTCACTCCGTTAGAACCGTGTTCCGAAGGTGAAGCTAAAGAACTCCGTCTTGTCGTAATCTTCCTTGAGGAATGTGCGGGACAAGTTGATCCGCACCGGTCCGACCGGCGAGCCCCAGCCCAGCCCAACCCCGGCCGAAGCACGAAGGCTCGCATCATCTGCGATATCGGGGAACGGATCGTCACTGCCCCAAACACTGCCGACGTCGCTGAAGAGCGCCGCCTTCAAATCAAACTCTTCGGGCAGTCCGAGCGGAAAATTGATTTCCGCCGATCCGCGATAAAATTTTGTGCCGCCAAGGGAATCGCCGGTCCCTAAATCCCGCGGCCCGACGCCGCCAGACTTGAAGCCACGAAGACGAGCTCCGCCAAGAAAGAAACGCTCGGACACCCGCACTTCGTCATCGTCCAGCGAGTTGATGATGCCAGCCTCGCCCTTGAGCGCGCCGATGAGCGACGTTCCAAACAACGGATTGAACAGAGCACCACCAACTTCGTTGCGGATAAATTTTTCAGAACCACCAAATCCGGCGACCTCAACGCCGTAGGACAGTGAATAGCCGTCAGTGGGATTAAACCTGCTATCGAGCGCGTCGAAGAAAAAGTCATTCTCGATCGACGATGTGGTGAACGTGCCTTCCTGTGCCTGAATCACTGGGGACGCATCGGCCTCGATGTCATCAATACTGTCGCGCTTAAAACGATAGCGCACCGAATGCCGGAGCCGTTCTGCCATCTGATAACCAGCGCGCAGACCAAACCCCGCCTCATTTTGTTCGAACGAGCTCCGATCACCGAAATCCGTTGTTCGGACAAACAAGTCAAACCCCGCCGCGACATTGCGGTTCAAAAAATAGGGTTCGGTAAAGCTCAGATCGACCTGCTGTTGTTTCTGCGCGAGGGTGGTGCTTATCCGGAGATCCTGGCCACGGCCAAGCAGGTTTCGTTCGCGCAACGCAACATCGGTCAGCGCGCCCGCCGAGGACGAGTAACCGGCACCGACAGAGAGTTCGCCCGTTGATTGTTCTTCGACACTTACGCTGACAACGGTGCGATCATTGGCGCTTCCCGGTGTGTTGTTAATGTCGACGCGCGAGAAGAAGCCCAGATCTTGCAGACGCGCACGCGTTCGACGAAGTTTGGCCGTGTTGAACGCATCGCCTTCGACAATCGTGAACTCACGCCGGATCACCTCATCGAGGGTCCGCACATTGCCTGAAATGTCGATCCGCTCAACAAACACCCGCGGTCCTTCGCGGATTTCATAGACAACATCGATCGTCAGTGCGTCACGATCGCGATTCACACGGGGCCGCACATCGACGAACGCAAATCCTCGTTCACCGAGAGATTCCGTGATCGATTGCACCGTCGATTCGACCTCGTTGGCGTCATAGGTATCGCCGGCGTCCGCGGCGATCAGCCCGCTCAGCTCCGTTCCTTCGACACCGCGGAGTTCGCTTGAAACTTCGAGAAGCCCGAAGTCGTACTGGGGGCCCTCGTCAAGCGTGAAGGTGACGATGAAATCTTCACGATCATCGGTCAGCTCAGCGATCGCCGAGACGACACGGAAATCGGCATAACCTTCCGAGAGATAGAAACGACGCAGCAATTCACGGTCAAACGACAGACGGTCGGGGTCGTAAGTGTCGTTGCTCGTCAGGAAATTGTAGAAGGCAGATTCGGTCGTCTGAACCGTGTCGCGCAATTTGCCATCCGAGAACTCGCTGTTTCCGATGAAATTGATAGCCCGAATGCCGGTCTTGCCGCCTTCGGCGATTTCAAACACGAGATCGACGCGGTTTTCCGGCAACTGGATGACCTTGGGGTCGATCGTCGCGGCAAACCGTCCCGATTGACGATAGATGTCGAGCAGCCGCTGCACGTCACCTTGAACCTTGGTGCGGGTGTAAACGACGCGCGGTCGCAACGACACTTCGCTCTGGAGCGCTTCGTCATCGAGCTTGCGATTTCCCTCGAACGCAATCCGGTTGATGATCGGATTTTCAACAACCTGCACGACGACCGCGTCACCCTCACGACGCAATGTGACGTCCGCGAATAGACCGGTGTTGAAGAGGTTCTTGAGAGAATCGTCGACCTTGGCCGGATCATAGGCATCCCCCGGCTTGATTTGCATGTAGGCGTTGACCGTCGAGGGATCGATCCGCTGTGTCCCGACAACACGGATTTCCTCGACCACGGCGCCTGTCCGGGTCTGTGCTGTCAGTGGTTGCACCAGAACGGACGAGGCAAAAACGCCGCCCGTCAACACGACCGCTAAAACATTCTTACAAGTGCGGAAAAACACGCGCTCGCCCCTGTCCTTTCGGCCGCCCGTTTCTACTTTCCGGTCAAACCCTTAGGGTCAAGTGAACAGCGAAACCAAACGCTGAACGACCGGAAGACGGACGATATCGTTGAATGTGGCGAATAGCATGAGCCCGAGCACGAAAACCAGCCCGATTTTCATACCGAGCTCCTGTGCCCAACGCCCCGGCGCCCTGCGGAACACGGCTTCATACGCATAGAACGCCAGATGTCCGCCATCGAGCAGCGGAATGGGGAGCAGGTTTATCAGCCCGAGATTAATCGAAAGGAAGGCCGCGAAGACCACCAATGTGGCGATTCCGGCGTCTGCTGCACTGCCCGACATCTGTGCGATTCGCACCGGCCCGCCCAATTCTTGCGCGCTGCGTTCCCCGCCGAACATCTGGCCGATCGCGGTGATCGTCACCGAAACCAAGCGCACCGTCTCACGAACACCCTGCCATGCGGCGACCGGCACACTGTGGCGTTCAAATGCCCGTTCAAGCCCACGAACTCCCAGAACGCCTATGCGGGCCTCGTCACCGAGGCCGTCGGGAATCACGTTAACGCTGGGTGTCGCGACCAGATTGAGCTGGGCGCCGTCACGGTCCACGATGATATCGACCGGGATACCCGGGTGCAGACGGATGAGTTGCTGCACCTCTTCAAAGCGCGCAATTGAGCGCCCCGCAACTTCGAGGAATTCGTCTCCGGATTTCAGTCCCGCCACCTCCGCAGCAGATCCCGGAACCACCTCCGACACCTGTGCGGGGGTAAAGGGCTGACCGGTTGTCGCGAACAAAACCGTAAATATTGTGATCGCAAACAGAATGTTCGCCAGCGGGCCCGCCGCTACGATCGCCGTCTTCTGGGACAATTTCTTGTGATGAAAGGCGACTGCACGCTCGGCGTCGGTCATGTCCGCGCCTTCGTCATCCGGGCCCAGGTCACTTTGGCCGAACATTTTGACGTATCCGCCGAAAGGGATGAGGCTGAATTTCCAGCGTGTGCCCGCCTTGTCGGTATAGCCGAACAACTCTCGGCCAAAACCCACGGAGAACACTTCAACGCGCACGCCTGCCCGGCGTGCGAACCAATAGTGGCCAAACTCGTGCACGAACACGAGCGGCGTCAAAACAACCAAAAACCAGAATATAGTTACGACGATACCGCCCATGCGGATTCAATCCCTTTTCGCAAGCCGACCCGCAGCTTGGCGGGCAATGCTTGAGGTGGCGTTAAGAAGCGGATTTTACAAGCATTTCTGCGGCATGCCGACTTTCGCGATCCAACGATCTGAAATCCTCCAGCGACCCGATTTCATGTCCCTCCACCGTCTCAAGTACGCGCGCCACGGTGTCGGCGATCCCGAGGAATCCGATATGGCCTTCCAGGAATCTCTCCACGGCGACCTCGTTGGCCGCATTCAGGATGACGGTCGCACCGCGTCCCGCCGATAAAGCGTTGCGGGCAAGTTCAATCGCGGGGAAACGCGCGTGATCGGGTTGCTCAAACTCAAGCGAACCGATCGCCGCCAAATCCAACCGCGCCGCGGGGCTTTCCATGCGCGCGGGCCAGGCCAGCGCGTGGGCAATGGGGACACGCATATCCGGTGACCCGAGCTGGGCCAATACCGAACCATCGACATAGGCGACCATCGAATGGACAACTGATTGCGGGTGCACCAGCACCTCGATGTCATCGGGTCCAACCGGGAAAAGATAAGCGGCCTCGATCAATTCGAGGCCCTTGTTCATCATCGTGGCGGAATCGACCGAGATTTTGCGGCCCATATCCCAATTGGGATGCGCGATCGCCTCGGCCGGCGTCGCGGCGGCCATACGCTCGCGCGACCATGCCCGGAACGGTCCGCCGGACGCGGTCAGAATCAATTTTTCGACGTCGCCGGCGTTTTCAGTCTCAAACACCTGAAAAATCGCATTATGTTCTGAATCGAGCGGCAGGAGCCGCGTGCCGGAATGCTCGGTTGCCGCAAGCACTAAATCACCCGCGCAGACCAGGCTCTCCTTGTTGGCAAGCGCCACGAGCGTGCCCTGACCAACCGCGGCGAGGGTGGAATCGAGCCCAGCTGCGCCCACAATACCGGCCACAATGAGGTCGGCAGAAACGCCGGCCGCCGCGGTCAGCGCCTCCGGACCTGCCGCGGCCTCGATCCCGCTGCCCGACAAGCCCTCACACAACGCATCATATGCGCTCGGGTCCGCGACCACCGCGAGTTCGGCGTCGAACTCCCGCGCCAACGCCGCCAATTCGGCGGCACTCCGGTTCGCAGTCACCGCCACGACATCAAAGCGATCCCGGTTGCGTCGAATGAGATCTGTGGTGCTTTTGCCGATCGAGCCGGTGGCACCGAGAATCGAAATTCGGCGCGCCGCGTCGCTTAACGGGATCTCGATTTCGTTCAACGCCATAAGATGAAATCCGTTCCGAACAGCAAGGCGATCAGCGCCAGGGCGGGCGCGGCGAAGAGTAGGCCGTCGACCCGGTCGAGTACACCGCCATGCCCGGGTATAAGCGTGCCGGAATCCTTCACATCGAAGTGACGTTTGATCCAGGATTCAAACAGATCACCGCATTGGCTCGCCAGCGACATCACAATCGCGACCCCAAGCAGCGGTTCCGGCGGCACAGAGGTGAGGCGGGCCATAAGTGCGGCTGTCGCCAGCACAAAAAGCAACGCACCCGCGGCACCCGCCCAGGTCTTCTTCGGGCTGATCCGGGGCGCCAGCTTTGGCCCACCGAACAGGCGACCGGCAACATAACCGCCGATATCCGACATCCAGACCATCACAAACAGGAAGATCACGAGATCGAGGCCGGTTTCGGACTGATCGCGCAGATACAACAACGCGACCACCGCCAGACCGAGATGGACATGTGCCACCAAAGCCCAGACACGCTCATTCAGGGGCGCCGCAAATGTACCGCCGGCCAGCACCAGGCCGATGACAAGCGCAAGCAGCCCCGCCGACGGCCCCGCCACCTCGCCCACGACCAGCACGAACAGCGGCACCATGATGGACTGCATACGCAATCCCGTCCGCTCGATGACGGCAATGCTCCGCCATTCCGCACCCGCCGCCAGAACGACGACGGCAAGCATCGCCGCGAACCATGGCGACCCGAGCCAGACGCAAATCAAGACCACAGGCACGAGCACAAGTGCCGACAGCACCCGCAACATCAGATTGCCGGGGCCCCGCGTTGATGTCGCAGGCGGCTCGGGATGATCAGGAGATGGATTCAATGACTCTAGCCGGCCAGAGCGCCGAAGCGGCGTTCGCGCCTGTTGTACTCGTCGATGCACTGCTCCAGATGGGGACGACCGAATTCCGGCCACAGAGCATCGACAAACACCAGCTCGGTGTAGGCGCACTGCCAAAGCAGGAAATTGCTGATCCGCTGTTCGTTGCTCGTCCGGATGAGCAGGTCGGGATCGGGAAGGTCCCGGGTCCACAGATGCTTTGCGACCATTTCCTCATCGATTTTGGCCGGATCCAGCGCGCCATCGGCGACCTGCTGCGCGAGCGCCCGGGTCGCCGCAGCGATGTCCTGCCGCCCGCCATAGCTGAGTGCGGCGGTCAGGTTCAGGCCCGTATTCCCGGCCGTCATCTCCTCGGCCGCCTCGATCAGGGTCACAATGTCGTCGGAAAACCGTACGCGGTCACCGATCACCCGAATGCGCATATTCCGCTGGTGGAGATCGGCTGTCTCACTCTGGAGATAGCGGCGCAGCAATCCCATGAGATCGCCGACTTCATCGCTCGGGCGGTTCCAATTCTCCGAACTGAAGCCAAACAGGGTGAGATACTTCACGCCAAGTTCTTCGGCTGCATCCAGGGTTCGCTTGACGGCCTCGGCCCCCTTCGCGTGCCCGGCGGTTCGCGGCAAGCCGCGCGCACGCGCCCAGCGACCGTTGCCGTCCATGATGACCGCAATATGTGTCGGCACCCGGTCCTGTTCGTTTGCGGCGTCGGCCATCGGGTCAGACCTGCATGATCTCCTGCTCTTTGGACTCGAGCAGCGTGTCGATGTTGGAGATGTGGCCGTCCGTCATCTGCTGGATATCCTCGCCGCGCGCGCGGTGCTCATCCTGGGAGATGTCGCCGTCTTTCTCGAGCTTCTTGAGGGAATCCATGCCGTCGCGCCGCACGTTGCGAATGGCGATACGGCCCTGTTCGGCATATTTGGCGGCAACCTTGACCATTTCCTCGCGCCGTTCCTCGCTCAATTCGGGGATCGGCACCCGAATAAGGTTGCCTTCGGTATTGGGGTTCAGACCCAGGCCGGAATCCATGATCGCCTTCTCGACGGCCTTGACGTTGCCGTTGTCCCAGACCTGAACCGACAGCATCCGCGGCTCAGGCACGCTGACCGAAGCCACCTGGTTCATGGGCATGGGCGAGCCGTAAGCATCCACCTGGACATTCTCGAGCAAAGACGTCGAGGCCCGGCCCGTTCGCAGGCCGGCGAATTCACGCTTCAGGGCTTCTAACGCGCCGTCCATCCGACGCTTGAGATCATTTTCATCAGCCGACACCTATTTCTCTCCCCTGACTATCGTGAATCGGCCCTCGCCATTGAGGACGCGGTTCACCTCTCCCGCATTCTGGATCGAAAACACCAAAATCGGAATATTGTTCTCGCGGCACAGTGTGATTGCGGCCGCATCCATGACCTTCAGGTCACGCTGCAAAACCTCGAAATGGGTCAGGCTTTCGAACCGCTCGGCGCTCGGATCCTTCTCCGGATCGGCGGTGTAAACCCCATCGACCTTCGTGCCCTTGAGCAGGCAGTCACAGTCCATCTCAGACGCACGCAGCGCCGCGGCCGTATCCGTCGTGAAATAGGGATTTCCGGTGCCGGCAGCGAATATCACCACCCGGCCCCGTTCCATATGCCGGACGGCGCGACGGCGAATATAAGGCTCGCACACGGTCGCCATCGGAATGGCGGAGAGAACGCGGGTGGGCACGTCACATTCTTCGAGTGCGCTTTGCAGCGCCAGGGCATTCATCACGGTGGCCAGCATGCCCATATAGTCGGCGCTGGCACGTTCCATACCCTGTGCAGCCACCGACACACCGCGAAAGATGTTGCCGCCGCCGACAACCAGGCATAGCTCGATGCCGGTTTTCTGAACTTCCGCGATGTCGTTGGCGATGCGGCTGACCATCTTGGGATCGAGACCGAATTCGCCGTCCCCCATGAGGACTTCGCCCGAAACCTTCAGGAGGACCCGCTTGAACTCTGATTTGCCTGCCATCGGACTACCGTTCCGTTCGGCCGGTACGCGGCCTAGTTGGCGAGCTTCGCCACTTCTTCCGCAAAGTCGTCTTCCCGGCGTTCAATACCCTCACCCAACGTAAAGCGGACAAATCCGGCCAATGCGACCGGCGCGCCGATCTCCTTCGCCGCTGCCTCGATGACCTTCGAAATCTTGGTCTCGCCGTCGATCACGAATGTCTGCTCGTTGAGCACAACTTCTTCGTAGAATTTGCGCAGGCGCCCTTCCACCATTTTCTCAATGATTTCCTCGGGCTTGCCGGATTCACGCGCCTGCTCGGCGAGCACTTCGCGCTCGCGATCGAGCGCACCGGCATCAACCGAAGCAACATCGAGGAACTGGGGCTGTGCGGCCGCGACATGCATCGCCAGCTGACGGCCGAGCTCATCGAGCTTGCCCGCATCACCGGTGGATTCGAGGGCCACGAGCACACCGATCTTGCCGAGACCCGGCGCGACCTGATTGTGAACATAGCCGACGACCACGCCGTCGCCGACCGACAGCTTGGCCGAACGGCGAAATCCGATGTTCTCACCAATGGTGGCGACCAAATCGACAACGGTTTCGTCGACGGACGCGCCATCGTCGAATTTGGCGGCCTTGAGAGCAGCCTCGTCATCGCCATGGGACAGTGCCAACCCCGTGGTCTTGCTCACGAAATCCTGGAAGATTTCATTGCGCGCAACGAAGTCCGTCTCGGAATTGATCTCGACGAGCGCGCCGGTCTTGCCGTCGACCGCCATGCCAACGAGACCTTCCGCTGCGGCACGTCCGGCCTTCTTGGCCGCTGCCGACAGGCCCTTCGTGCGCAACCAGTCGATGGCCGCTTCCATGTCACCGTCGTTCTCGGTCAGTGCGGTTTTGCAATCCATCATGCCCGCGCCGGACTTCTCGCGCAGTTCCTTGACGGCAGCCGCCGTGATTTCAGCCATGCTGACTCTCCACTCGAATATAGTGTTCTAACTAATTAATATTACGACTTAATCAATCCTACGCCGTCGGCTCTGCCGGGGCTGCGGCAGGTGCCTCAACTGCGGCTGCAGGTGCGGCCTCAGCAGCCGCAACAGCGGGCTCGGCAGCAGCTTCAGCGACCGCGGCTTCCACAACCACTTCGGCCGGCGGCGCCTCGGCTTCGCCGATATCGATACCGGCAGCGGCCATATCCTGCTGCAGGCCATCAATCACCGCACCGGTGAACAGATCGCAATACAGCTGAATGGCGCGCATCGCATCGTCATTGCCGGGAATGGGCATGTCGATGTCAGTCGGGTCGGAGTTGGTGTCGCAGACACCGACGACCGGGATACCAAGCTTCTTGGCTTCCTTGATCGCAAGTTCTTCCTTGTTGGTGTCGATCACCACGACCAGGTCCGGACGACCGCCCATTTCCTTGATGCCGCCGAGCGCCATCTCCAGCTTGTCGCGCTTGCGCGTCAGCTGCAGGGTTTCCTTCTTGGTCAGGCCAAGCGCGGACTCACCCGAAAGCTGCTCTTCGAGCTCTTTCAGGGTCTTGATCGACTGTGAGATCGTCGTCCAGTTGGTGAGCATGCCGCCCAGCCAACGCTGATTGACGTAGTACTGGCCACATTTTCGGGCCGATTCAGCAACGATCTCGCTGGCCGCGCGCTTGGTGCCGACGAACAGCACTCGGCCGCCCTCGGATGCCACGGCGCGGGCCGCGTTCAGTGCCGCATAGAGCATCGGCACCGACTGCTGCAGATCGATGATGTGGATTCCGTTGCGGACGCCGAAAATGAACGGCTCCATCTTCGGATTCCAGCGTCGGGTGTTATGACCAAAGTGAACGCCAGCTTCGAGCAGCTGACGCATCGTGAATGTTGGGACCGCCATGGTCTCTCTCCTTTACCGGTTGTGCCTCCGCAGACTGCCGCCCCGAGGGGCACCGGATCGACGAAGCGGGGATGTCTGTCCGCCTGCCGCAGGTCTGCGTGTGGGATATGTCCCGCAACGGCGGGATCGGCGCGGTGATACCCGCATGCCGGTCTGAATACAAGGGCTTAATGGATCAAACCGGCCGCCAGCGGCCCGCGATAGGCCTTAGGGCTTCTTGTATTCGATCTCAAGCGCGATCAGCGGGCTCTCGCCGACCACGGTCACGTTGTGTTCGAAGCCATCGCCGACCTCATAAAACGTCGCCGCACCCTTCTTTGAGGCCATTTTCGACGGCGCGTCGCCATCGCCACGCTCGATCTGCACGTCGCTGTCGCCGAAATGGTAGCCGACATAGTCGAGATCATGGCTGTGCCAGCCCGAACTCTGGCCTTTTTCGATGTGGTGAAACGTAATGCGGGTCGTTTCGTTGTCGACCAGGACCTCGTAATGGCCTTGCTTGTCTTGGGCCACTTCAACGCGTGTTTTCTCTGCGAGTTTCCGCGACATTTGTCAGACCTCAAAATTTGTATTCAATCTCCAGCACCCGGATGTCTACATCGCCCACATTCGTGGCGTTGTGCTCGATCGGTGCCTTGATCATCACAGCCTTACCGGGGACATAGTCGATATCCCGCTGGCTTCCGTCAGAATGGTCGAGATGCAGCCGGCCTTCGGACTGCTGGATCGTCAGATAGTCAAATTCATGCCGGTGCCAGCCGGTCTGCTGACCCGGCTTGATGTGCCACAGGGTGACCCGGGTCTTCTTGTCATCGACCAGCGTCTCATAATGCCCGACCTCGCGATCGGCGGCCTCGGCGGCGGTCTTATCCATCAATTTCGTCGACATGTTCTCTTCCCCTAAAATCTCTGTGTGAATTTACACCGCATATACGAGACCGCGTAAAGCGCGATCATTCCCGAGCTGAGGCGCGATAGAAATCAATCCGGCAGACGACCGGGCCAGAAACACGCACATGGTGACGCACTTCCGGCGCGATCGCTCGGCTGTCCGGCGCTGCGATCACGTCTTTTGCGCCCGTTGCCTCATCGACGAACACCTAACCGCCCGCGAGCACATGCAACAGGCCCCAGCGGCCCGGCGCAAGGGCATGCGCGGCGCGCAGGCCGGCGGGAATGGTGTCTTGGGTGAATTCAGCAGTGCCCCCCGCGCGGGTCAATCCGTCAGGCAGCGGATCGGGCACGGTCAGATTTCCTGGACATCCACGACGCCGGGAATGGCGCGCATGGCCCGGTTCAACTCCGGCGTACACAGATAGCCGCCGTCGAGGCGGACGATGACGTCCTGCTCACCATCGGGAATGACGAGCCGTATCCGGCCATTGCCGCGCTTGCCCTCGCCCGGCCGCCCCTCGCGATCAATCAAGGTTTTCAGCGAGGTGATCGGATCCATGCCCTCGACCCAAATCTTGATGGCCACGGGCGCGCTGGCCGCGGCGGCGGCGAGCTCGCGCACGCTCTGCCCGGTCAGCCGAAGCTGACCTTCCTCGAACCGCGCGGCGGTTTGCACCAGCACGGGTTTGCCGCTTTCCAGGATTTCGCGCGACGCCGCCAAAACTTCGGCAAACATCGTGATCTCGAATGTCCCCGCAGCGTCGGACAGCTGCACAAAGGCGTACCGGCTGCCGCGCTGGGATGTGCGTTGCTGGACCGCAATCACCGAGCCCGCGAGTACCACATTGGCCGCGCCACCCTGGCGCTCAACGGTCTGTTCGAGCTCCATACTGCCCACGACGCCCAGACGATCGAGCAGTTTCCCGTAATCGTCGAGCGGATGAGCGGACATATAAAATCCGACGGCATCGAGTTCGCGCTGCAGCCGGTCCGGCTGGGGCCAGTCTTCACGATCGAACGGCGTGGGTGCGGGTAGACCGCCCTCGTCCCCGGGATCACCAAGCAGGCTGAACTGGCCGCTCTCGCGCTCGCGTTGAATGGCTTGGGCATGCCCGAGAATCTGGTCGATCGAGTCAAATGTTCGCGCCCGGTTGCCGTCCAGGCTATCGAACGCGCCTGCCTGGACCAGCTGCTCGAGCTGGCGGCGGTTCAGAATATGCGCGTCGAGCCGGCTCGCCACCTCATAGGGGGTGTCGAACTTCCCATTGGCCTCGCGCTCCTTGACCAGATCGCCCATCGCGCCCTGGCCCACGCCCTTGATGGCAGACAGGGCGTAGTGGATACCGCCGATCGAGACCTGCGCATCATCCTCCCCCGCCGCAGCCTGCTGTGCGGCCGCATCCAGGTTGATCGACGCGACCGTGAAATCAACGCCCGAGCGGTTGACGTCGGGCGGCAGCAGATCGATGCGTTGTTTCGACAACTCCTGCTTGTAGATCGCCAGCTTGTCCGTGTTGCCCATATCCAGGGTCATGGATGCAGCGAAGAACTCGACCGGGTAGTTGGCCTTCAAATAGGCCGTCTGGTAGGCGATCAGGGCATAGGCCGCCGCATGGGCCTTGTTGAAGCCGTAGCCCGCGAATTTGGCGATGGTCTCGAAGATGCGCGTGGACGTGGCCTCATCGACCCCGCGCGCCGCAGCACCGGCCACGAAGGTCTCCTGCTGGGCATCCATCTCGGACTGAATCTTCTTGCCCATGGCCCGGCGCAACAGGTCGGCGCCACCCAGCGTGTAACCGGCCAACTCCTGGGCCATCTGCATCACCTGCTCCTGATAGATCGGGATGCCGTAGGTCTCCTTCAGGCATTTCTCCAGATCGTCATGCAGGTAATCGACGGCCTCTCTTTCGTGCTTTCGCGCGATATAGCTCGGAATATTGTCCATCGGGCCCGGTCGGTAGAGCGCGACAACGGCGATGATGTCCTCGAACCGGTCGGGGACCAATTTTTTAAGCACGTCACGCACACCGGAGGATTCACACTGGAACACGCCCGTCGTGTCGCCGCGCGCCAGCATTTTGAAGGTCCCCTCGTCATCCAGAGGCAAGGTGGCGAGATCGACCTCGATATCCCGGTCGGCCAGCAATTCGACGGCTTTCTGCAGCACATCAAGGGTCTTGAGGCCCAGGAAATCAAACTTCACGAGGCCCGCCGCCTCAACATATTTCATGCTGAACTGGGTCGACAGCGTGGCCGAGCGCGGATCACGGAACAGCGGCACGATGTCCGACAAAGGCCGGTCACCTATCACGACGCCGGCGGCATGGGTCGAGGAGTTGCGATAGAGCCCTTCGAGCTTGAGCGCGAGATCGAGCAGATGGGCGACCGCCTCATCCTCTTTGCGCATCTCCTTGAGGGCGTCCTCGCTGTCGATAGCCTGCTGCAGAGTCATCGGGTTGGCCGGATTGTTCGGCACCATCTTGGCGATCCGGTCCACCTGCCCGTAAGGCATTTCCAGGACCCGGCCCACGTCGCGCACCACCGCGCGCGCCTGCAGCTTGCCGAAGGTGATGATCTGCGCCACCCGATCATGGCCAAACTTCTGCTGCACGTAGTGAATGACCTCGTCGCGCCGCTCCTGGCAGAAATCGATGTCAAAATCAGGCATCGACACGCGTTCCGGGTTCAGGAAGCGTTCGAAGAACAGCCCGAAGCGTAACGGGTCGAGATCCGTGATCGTCAGCGCCCAGGCGACCGCCGACCCGGCGCCCGAACCACGGCCCGGCCCCACCGCCACGCCGTTTGCCTTGGACCATTTGATGAAATCGGAAACGATCAGGAAGTAACCCGGATACCCCATGTTAACAATGGTTTCAAGCTCAAACTTCAACCGATCTCGATACGGTTTGGCGACCTCCTCGCGGGCTGCTGCATCCATGTCCTCGGTGAACACATGGGCGAGGAGCCGCGCTTCGAGACCCGCCTCGGCTTCGCTCCTGAGCTCCTGCTCTTCGGTCCGCCCTTCGTCGGTCGGATATGGCGGCAGCATCGGGGCGGTCTCGGTCGGCATAAACGCGCAGCGCCGGGCCACCACGAGGGTGTTATCAATCGCTTCGGGCAAATCGGCAAACAGGGCGCGCATTTCCGCGGCTGACTTGAAGCGATGATCCGGCGTGACCCGGCGGCGCTCCGACTGGGACACGTAGGCGCTCTGGGAGATGCACAACAGCGCGTCATGGGCCTCATACATGCCCTCATCGGCGAAGAACGCCTCATTGGTGGCGAGCAGTGGAATGTCATGTTCGTAGGCCAGATCGATGAAGGCGGGCTCCAGCCGGTCTTCGATCTCGAGACCATGGCGCTGGAGCTCCATGTACAAACGGTCCGGAAACAGCGCTTTCATCTGCAACAGGGCGTCTTTCGCGGCATCCATCTGACCTTCCGCGATCAGGCGCCCCGGAAGGCCCGCAACGCCGCCGGTCAACGCAATCAGACCCTCGGTCTCACCCTCCAGCTCGGCCAGCGTGACCACGGGGTTACGATCGTCGGCCATCTCCACATAGGAGCGGCTGACAATACGCAGCAAATTGCGGTACCCCGCCTCGGACTGGGCCAGAAGCACGATCTGATCATCGGCGGGCGGGCGGTTGCCGCCGCGAAACCCGTTTCGTGATTCATCCGGTTCAGACGCAAGCGCGAACTGGCACCCGACGATCGGCTGAATTCCGGCCTTCGCCGCGGCCATGGAGAATTCCAGCGCGCCGAACAGATTGCCCGTATCGGTGATCGCGACCGCCGGCATTTCGCGGGTGCGGCACAATTCGATGAGCTGTGGGACGCGCAGCGCGCCCTCGGCCAGGGAATAGGCAGAATGAACGCGAAGATGGACGAAATCGGCATGTGACATAGCCCGATGACACTAGCCCGATTCGAGACGCAAACAGCCCCTCCAATGACGTGCATTCCGGGGACAAGTCAGGCCGGCTCGACCCGCCCGTCCCGCAGCTGGAGCGTGCGGTCCATCTTGGCCGCCAGTTCCAGATTGTGGGTGGCGATCAGCGCCGCCAAGCCGGCACCGCGGACCAGCTTGAGCATTTGGTCGAACACGCCGGCTGCGGTCTCTGGATCAAGGTTTCCGGTCGGCTCATCGGCCAGCAGGATCGCCGGAGCGTTGGCCACGCTGCGGGCGATCGCGATCCGCTGCTGTTCGCCACCGCTGAGCTGCCCGGGTCGGTGGGTCGCCCGGTCGCCGAGCCCCAACATCTCCAGCAATTCACCCGAACGCACGCGCGCCTCCGCACGGCTGGTGCCCGCGATCATCTGCGGCAGCATGATGTTCTCCAGGGCCGAGAATTCCGGCAACAGGTGATGGAACTGATAAACAAACCCCAGGGTCCCGCGGCGCAGCCGGGTGCGATCGACCTCGGGCAACCCCGAACAGGCCTCGCCGCCGACGATCACCTCACCCGCGTCGGGGCGCTCAAGCAGGCCCGCGATGTGCAGAAGCGTCGATTTCCCGGCCCCCGAAGGGCCGACGAGCGCGACAATCTCGCCGGGCACCAGCGACATCTGAACATCGCGCAGGACCTCGATGTCCCGTCCGCCCTGATGAAACGTACGTCCGACACCACGCAATTCGAGGACAGCATCACTCATTGCGCAGCGCCTCCACCGGATCGAGCCGCGAGGCCCGCCAACTTGGATAGAGCGTCGCCAGGATCGACAGGCCGAGCGCCATGCTGATCACCATGATCACTTCACCCGTATCGACCTCTGCAGGGAGTTGGCTCAGGAAGTAGATTTCCGCGGCAAACAGCTCAGTGCCCGTCAGGGACTCGATCCAGCGGCGGATCACCTCGATATTCTCGGAAAAAAGCAGCCCCAGAATGGCGCCGGCGATCGTACCGACCACGCCGATGCTGGTGCCGACGATGAAGAATATGCGCATCACCATGCCCCGGGACGCGCCCACCGTCCGCAGGATCGCAATCGCCGAGCCCTTGTCCTTCACCAGCATGATCAGGCTGGAGATGATGTTGAACGCGGCCACCAGGATGATCAGGGTCAAGATCAGGAACATGACGTTGCGTTCGACTTGCAACGCATTGAAAAAGCTGCTGTTTGCCTGCTGCCAATCGAACAGACGGTGGTCCGGGCCGACAATTGCGGAGATCGCGCGGCGCTGCCCCTGGAACGCGTCGGGATCCTCGACGAAAACCTCGAGTTGATTGACCGTATCACCGAGCCGGAAATATTGCTGCGCCGCGGCAAGGGGCATGAAGATGAACGTGCTGTCAAACTCGAACATGCCCACTTCGAACGTGGCGACGAGCCGGTAGGCCTGCATGCGCGGGACGGTGCCGAACGCGGTCACGGTACCGCGCGGCGAGACGAGCGTGACCTTGTCGCCGACGCGCACCCCCAGGGTTCGCGCCAGGCGTGACCCCATCACCACGGAATCGGTACCACCGAACTGGCTGAGCGAGCCGAGGCGAATATTGCCGGCAATCGACGGGCGTGCGGCCAGCGCCTCGGGGGTCACGCCGCGCACCAGCGCGCCTGCCGCACGCCCGCCATTGGTCGCGAGGATCTGGCCCTCGACCAGCGGGGTGACCGAGAGGACGCCGTCGACCATGCGCAACCGCGCGGCGAGCGGGTCATAGTCCGACAAAGTCCCGGTCGTGCTGACGACGGCGATATGGCCGTTGAGGCCGAGGATGCGGTCGAGCAGTTCCCCGCGGAACCCGTTCATCACCGACAAAACGATGATCAGGGTCGCGACCCCAAGCGCGATGCCCATCAGCGAGAAGCCGGCGATGACCGAGATAAACCCCTCGGCGCGGCGCGCGCGCATGTAGCGCAAGGCGATCATCCATTCGACGGGTGAAAACATCGCGCTTACCGCCTGCTGGGAAGGGCTGAGTGAGGTTCGTGAGAGTGGCGAGGCTGACGTTTGATTGCGGCCACCCTATGTCGCTGCGCGTGCGGCGATCCAGTCGCCCAGCGCGTCGATCGCCAGCTCGGACTTCTCTCCATCCGCGCGTCGTTTGACCTCGATCTTGCCGTCCTTCAGGCCACGCGGGCCAATCGTGAGCTGCCAGGGAACCCCGACCAGGTCCATATCGGCGAACTTTCCGCCGGCCCGCTCGTCGCGATCGTCATAGAGCACCTCGACGCCGGCCGCCTCGAGTTCGGCATAGATCCGCTCACATGTCGCATCACAATCCCCATCGCCGACCTTCAGGTTGATCAGACCGACCTTCCAGGGTGCGACGGATTCCGGCCAAATGATGCCGTTGTCGTCATGGGATGCCTCGATGATCGCGCCGACCAGGCGCGACACGCCGATGCCGTAACTGCCCATTTCGAGCGTGATCTTCTGCCCGTCGGGGCCCTGCACCGAAGCCCCGAGGGGCTCGGAATATTTGGTGCCGAAATAGAAGATATGCCCGACCTCGATGCCGCGTGCGGTCACCAGTTGATCATCCTCGACATCACATTTGGCGGGATCATGCATCTCGTCGGTCGCGGCATAATGGGTCGTCCACTTGTCCACCTGAGGCTGCAGGTCGGTCTCATAGTCGACATCGTCGCCCGGCGCGTCCAGTTCCAGAAGTGCCTTGTCGCAGAACACCGCGCTCTCGCCGGTCTCGGCCAGAATGATGAACTCATGGCTCAGATCGCCGCCGATCGGCCCGGTGTCTGCGGCCATCGGTACGGCCTGGAGCCCCATGCGCGCATAGGTGCGCAAATAGGCGAGGAACATCTTGTTGTAGGAATGAACCGCAGCTTCCTTGTCGAGATCGAAGGAGTAATTGTCCTTCATCAGGAACTCGCGGCCGCGCATCACACCGAAACGCGGACGCACCTCGTCGCGGAACTTCCACTGGATGTTGTAGAGATTCTTCGGCAGATCGCGATAACTCGTCACCTCGTTGGCGACGATGTCGGTGATCACCTCTTCGGCCGTCGGGCCATAAAGCAACTCACGGTCATGGCGGTCCGTGATCCGCAGCATTTCCTTGCCATAGTCCTCGTAGCGCCCGGAGGCCCGCCACAGCTCGGCCGACTGGATGGTCGGCATCAGGACCTCCTGCGCGCCCGCGCGGTCCTGCTCCTCGCGCACGATCTGGGCGATCTTCTGCAACACCCGCAAGCCCATCGGCAGCCAGGTGTAGATGCCGGCCGCAGACTGGCGCACCATGCCCGCTCGCAGCATCAAACGATGCGAGACGATTTTCGCCTCGGCGGGGGTTTCCTTCAGGGTCGGCAAAAACAAACGGGTACGCCGCATTCACGTTCTCCAACAAGCACTTGGCTCTAACAGGGGCTCAGCGCGCGGGAGAGTATGAAAAACCGCGCACGCCTGTCCATGCTCATACGTCTGTATTGTCACCTTCGGCAAGCACCCAAACATCCACCGCGCCCTCGCGCCCCCGCAGGCTCAATCCCTCATGGGGCGTGACACCCGCCCGCAGCACCGCGAGATCGTCGGGTTTGCTGTCCTGCACGGCCCCCATGAGTGCGTCACTGACGATCAACCGGTGGCCGACAGTCCGGGTGCTTTCTTCCAGGCGCGAGGCCACATTCACCGTGTCGCCGACAACCGCGAATTCGAGCCGGCGCTCGCTGCCCACATCCCCCATGACGATGGGCCCGAAATGGGCGCCGACCGACAACCGCACCTCCGGAAACCCCGCGTCCCGGCGCCGGGCGTTCCAATCGTCGACCGTCGTCAGCATGGCGCGGGCGCAACGCAACGTGTTCGCCGGGTCCTCCGGGCCGGTGCGCGGGGTGCCGAACGTGGCCATCACGCCGTCCCCCAGGAACTTGTCCAGGGTGCCCCCATGCTCGAAGACGACGCCTTCCATCCGATGGTGAAAGGCACGCAGCATCTCGATCAGCTGTTCGGGCGTGACCATTTCGGCAAATCGGCTGAACCCGACGAGGTCAGCGAAGATCACGCCCGCGTCCTGCGAGCGAACGGTTTTCAGGGCGCCGTCATACCCGGCCAGCTCATCGACGATGTTGGGCGGGAAATAGCGGGCCAGGTTGGAGCGCTCGCGCGCAGCTTCCACCTGCCGGCGGATCAGACGCCGGTTGCGCGCGACTGCTGTCGCCAGAACGGCGGTCGACAGGATCATCACCAGAATTTCGGTCGTGCGCACGTCGAGCGACACGAAATGTGGATCGAGAAAGCGATCGAGCCGCAGCGCCGGGCTTTCGAAGGTCGGTATGCCAAACAAGGTGTCGGGGAATCCGGCAATCCAGAATAACCCGCCGGCCCAGGCCACCACGCAAGCCACGCCCGCGAACAGCATGGCCCGCGCAGAGTAGCTGCCGAGCAGGAACAACGAGATCAGCAGGTAGTAATAGTTGAAACTGCCAAAGCGGAACGTCATCTGCGGCGGCCACAACTCCAACGCCGGCAAAAGCGGATTGGTCGACAGGAGCGCAAAGGTGATGATCACCACGTCGAACAGGAAAAACCCGAACGCGTGGGCGTCGCTGCGAAATCCCCGCCGAGACAACAGATAATGTCCGTACCCGCTGGCAACGAACAACGCGATGATGGGGATATAGAACCAGCCGCCGTTCCCGAGCAGAATGATGAGCCATATGCAGATCGCCAGACTGGCAATCCCACGGAGATGGGCGGCAAGCCGGAGACCCTGGCGTTCCTGCTCCTGAAACGCCGCACCGAGGCGCGCATCGAGGCGCGCGGTCGCATCAGGCTCAAAACTCGGATCCGTCATCACACCACCCCCGTTTCACAAGATCGGGGGTTTACGACATGGCTGCGGGGAAGGAAACCGGCGGACGCCGGTCCGCTAGTCGGTGATGCCGACCTGCTGACAGCGTTTTGCGAGCTCATGCTGGGCGCTGTTACCGATGGGCTGACCGTTGAAACTCACGCGACCGTCACGGGAAATCTGGACCTCACCCACCGTGGGGCGCGCCAGGAAATTCGGGTCGATCCCCAGATTGGTCGCCAGATCGATGGTCACGGGGATGGAGATCACGTCGGGGACGCTGATTTGGGGCTGTGCGTTTAAATCCGCCGGCGCGACCGCATTGCCATTGACATCGACCCCGGGCCGATAGCTGACGTCTGACGCGGCCACATGGGTCACCAACCGGCTGCAGTCTGCTTCGGTGATTCGCACGGTTGTTTGCGCGTGAACCGGCGCAGAAACCGCAGAAAACAGGGCAATAGACACGATTACCAGTGTATTTCGCATAGTGCACATGTAGCCTAGTAGTCTTAATAAAGCGGTAACAAACCGGCCGGGAATCGGGCTATCGTTTTGGCTGCTAGGGGGGAATCGCCAGATTCAGGTTCGGCGCGTGCGCAAAATTTGCGCACTTTCCGCTCTCGCGTGGAAAAGTCATGGGGAACCACGGGAGGCTTCACTAAATGTTCGAGAACCTATTCAAGCTGTCGGAGAATGGAACGACAGTCCGCATCGAAGTGATGGCGGGACTGACCACGTTCCTGACGATGGCCTACATCATCATCGTCAACCCGGACATCATGTCCGCGGCAGGCATGGACAAGGGGGCACTGTTCGTCGCCACCTGTATCGCAGCCGCCATCGGCTGTCTGATCATGGGCCTTTGGGCAAATTACCCGATTGCGCTGGCACCGGGCCTCGGCCTCAACGCCTTCTTCGCCTTCGGCGTCGTCGGCGGCATGGGTGTGCCATGGCAGACCGCCCTGGGCGTGATCTTCCTGTCAGGCATCTTCTTCCTGATCATCACGATCCTGCCCATCCGGGCCGCGATCATTAACTCGATACCGAAATCCCTAAAAATGTCGATTTCGGCGGGCATCGGCCTGTTCATCGGTGTGATCGCGCTCCAGATTTCCGGCATCGTGGTCGATCATCCCGCCACCCTGGTCAATCTGGGTGACGTGGCAACGGCGCAGGTCGTCATTGTGGCGGTCGGCTTCGTGGCCATCATCGCCCTCGACCGGCTGGCCGTGCCCGGCGCGATCGTGATTGGCATTATCGGCACGACGGTCCTGGCCCATATCTTCGGGCAAGCCGGTGGTGCGGCGATGGACTTCTCCATCCCCTCACTGGCACCGACCTTCCTGCAGCTCGATATCGCCGGCGCCTTCCAGGTCAGCATGATCTCGGTGATCATCGCCTTCCTGTTCGTCGACATGTTCGACACCGCAGGCACCCTGATCGGTGTGTCACACCGCGCCGGCTTGCTCGACGCGGACGGCAAACTGCCGCGCATGGGCAAGGCCCTGTCTGCCGATAGTATCGCCACCATCACCGGCTCGCTGGTCGGCAGCTCGACCGTGACCTCGTATATCGAGAGCGCGGCGGGTGTGCGTGAAGGCGGACGAACGGGTCTGACCGCGGTTACGGTCGGCATCCTTTTCATCCTGGCGCTGCTGCTGGCACCGATCATCGGCTTGGTGCCGCGTTTCGCCACGGCCCCGGCTCTGCTCTTCGTGGCGGTGCTCATGGTTCGTGGCCTGACGGAGATCGATTGGGACGATGTGACGGAGTATGCCCCGGCGGTCCTCGCCGCGGTGGTCATGCCGTTCACCTTCTCGATCGCCCACGGTATCGCGTTTGGCTTTATCGTCTACGCCGCAGGCAAGATCCTGACCGGGCGTCTGAGCGAAGCGAGCCCGATCGTCTACATCATGGCGGTGCTCTTCGTGCTGCTCTACGCGTTCGGCCTGATCGGCTGACGCCAACAGAAATTGTTGGGAGACGGGCCGGGTTTTCCCGGCCCGTTTTCGTTTGGGCCGCCGCTGGATCAGGACATCCAGGCGGGCCCCGCCTTGGCGATCCGCGCGAACACCGGGCAGCTCTCCCGGTGCGCGCCGGGCAGAAAGCCGGTGCTCATCAGGAATTCGCCGGTGATCTCCCCGCCGGTGAATTTGAAGGTCTTCCTGAACAGCTTCACCCAGGCGTCCTTGTCGCGCTTGTTGTTGTTATGTTGTTCGTTCAGCCAATTAAAAAAACCGCCATGGCTCGCGCGCATGTCACGAATCACGCCCGCATTGTGGATGGCGGCGTCGACCTTCAGCCGGTTGCGGATGATGCCGGCATCGGCCAGCAGCCGTGCGCGGTCCCGCGCGCCATAGCCGGCCACCCGCTCGACATCGAACCCGTCATAGGCCGCAACGAAGCCTTCGCGTTTGCGCAGGATCGTCAGCCAGCTCAGGCCGGCCTGATTGATCTCCAGAACAAGGCGTTCGAACAGGGCGGATTCGTCCGCCGTCGGGAAGCCGTATTCGGTATCATGATAAGGTCCGTGCCACTCGTGACCGGGCGCAATATCGCAGTATCCTGACACGTCTCAATTCCTTTCCCGCTTCGTCCCACAGAGAGAATACCGATTTCCACGCCACCGCAACCCGAAGTGCAGCCAGAAGAGCAGCCTGAAGTGCAGCCGGGCCTCGGAACTATCTTCTGGGCCTTCCTGGTGCTGGGCGCGACCGCCTTCGGCGGGCCTGTCGCCCATTTCGGCTATTTCAGGACCGAGTTTGTCGACCGCCGCGGATGGGTCGACGCGCGCGGCTTCGCCGACCTGGTCTCGCTCTGTCAGTTCCTGCCGGGCCCCGCCTCGAGCCAGACCGGCATCGCCATCGGCATGATCCAGCGCGGCTGGCCGGGCGGCATCGCGGCCTGGCTCGGCTTCACCACGCCGGCCGCGATCATCATGATCGGCCTGGGCTTCGGCCTGTCCTTCTCCGAGACCGCCGCGGGCCAGGGCATCGTCCACGGGCTGAAGCTCGCCGCCGTCGCGGTGGTCGCCAACGCCCTGTGGGGCATGGCGAAAAACGCCTGCGGGGACGCCATGCGCGCGAGCTTCGCGGCGATCGCCTGCGTCATCATCCTGTTCGCGGTCGCGGCCTGGTTCCAGCTGCTGGTGATCGCCGCGGCGGCCATCGCGGGGAGCCTCATTCTGCGTGACGCCCCGCTGGATACATCCGACGGGCCCTCAAGCTCGGGCAACCGCGCTGTTGGCTTGTTGCTCCTCATTGTCTTCCTGCTGCTCCTGCTCGGGCTGCCAATCCTCGCCGAGACGATGAAATCGGGCAATCTCGACGCCTTCTCCGGCTTCTACCGGGTGGGCTCCCTGGTGTTCGGCGGCGGGCATGTGGTGCTGCCCCTGCTCGAAGCCGAGGTCGTGCCCACGGGCTGGACCTCCACCGATGCCTTCCTGGCCGGCTATGGCGCGGCCCAGGCGATCCCGGGGCCGATGTTTGCGCTGACGGGCTATCTCGGCAATGTCATCGATCCGGGCAACGGCTATGTCGGCGGCTGGGCCGGCGGCGTGCTGGCGATCGTGGCGGTGTTCCTGCCGTCCTTCCTGCTGCTGGGCGCGACCCTGCCCTACTGGGACGCCCTGCGGTCGCGCGACCGGGTGCGCGCGGCCCTCAGCGGCGTGAACGCCGCCGTCGTCGGGCTGCTGCTCGCCGTGCTGTTCACGCCGGTGTGGACATCGAGCGTGCGCGACGCGTCGGACTTCGCGACCGTGGTGGTCGCCGCGGTGCTGCTGGCCGTGTGGAAGCTGCCGCCCTGGCTGGTGGTGATGCTGGCAGCGGTGGCGGGCTTCTTGAGCGTCTAGAGCCGGTAGCGGTCCGAAAGCTCCCGCAGCGAAAGCCCGCTGCTCTCGATCACCCAGAAGAGAATCCCGAACACCACCAGCGTGATCCCCGTGGTGATCAGCAGCTTGCGCACGAGCAGCGGGCGCGCCGGCGCGCCGGGGTCATGGCCCTCTTCCGGGTTCTCGGTCCGCCGGACACCCCAGGGCAGGACCGTGAACAGGGTCAGCCACCAGATGATGATGAAGACGACGACGGCGGTAACGGGGTTCATCTCGGTTCAGACCTGTTCGAGTTCGACGAGGGTGCCACAGAAATCCTTGGGGTGCAGGAACAGCACCGGCTTGTCATGGGCGCCCGGTTTGGGCTTGCCGTCGCCCAGCACCCGCGCACCGTCGGCCACCAGGCGGTCGCGCGCGGCGTAGATATCATCGACCTCGTAGCAGATGTGATGCATGCCGCCCGACGGGTTCTTCTCCAGGAACGGCGCCACGGGTGAATCCTCACCCAGCGGATGCAGCAACTCGATCTTGGTGTTGGGCAGGTTCACGAACACGGTCGTCACCCCATGGAGGGGGAGTTCGACCCGCTCGGATACGGTGCCGCCCAGCGTGTCCCGATAGATCGCGGTTGCGGTCGCCAAATCCGGCACCACAATCGCCACATGGTTCAATCGCCCGATCACTGCCCTCTCCTTCCCGTCATTCAAGCCGCCCGATCAATCGTCCAGACGGACCAAGTGTACCTCAGTCGACGGGTTCTTGCCGCGCCGCGCACGAAAACTTTTACGCACGGCCCGGCGCAAATGCTCGCTCAACACTTCGTCATCGCGACGCATATTCGCCTTGGCCGAAGACAGCGCATCCAGAACATCGTCAACCACATCGTCCAGCAGGTCGAAATCCTCGTCCGTGTCGCCCGCCAGCCCCTGGGCCGAGAGCTGCGGGTCGGCGATCACGCGCCCCTTGCCGTCCAGCACGATGGTCAGCGTCGCCGACCCGTTCCACAGCATGTGGTTGCGTTCGCGCAGATTGGTATCGTCCAGCCGGATCAGATCCTGGCCGTCCACGGCGAGCCGCCCGGCCTGGACCTGGCCGACGATTTCCGGGCCATCGGCATGCAGGCGCAGCACGTCGCCATTCTCGATGACCTGCACATGAGGCACCTGACAGGCGCTCGCGAGCTCGGCATGGGCGCGCAAATGATGCGCCTCGCCATGCACCGGGACAGCGATCGTCGGGCGGATCCACTGATACATCTGGCGTAGCTCGCCACGCGCGGGATGGCCCGAGACATGCACGAAATGATCCTTCTCCGTGATCACCTGCACCCCCATCGCGGCCAGCTGGTTCTGCAGCCGGCCGATGGACACTTCGTTGCCCGGGATGATGCGCGAGGAGAAGATGATCGTGTCACCGTCATCCAGCTTGATGTTCGGATGATCGTCGCGCGCGATGCGCGACAGGGCCGCACGGGGTTCGCCCTGACTGCCGGTGCAAATCAGCGCCACCTTGTCGCGCGGCAACTGCATCGCCTCGTCTTCGCGCACGAAGGGCGGCAGATCGGCCAGGTAACCCGAGGCCCGCGCCGCTTCGGTCATCCGCCAGAGCGAACGGCCGACCAGGCCGACCGCGCGACCATGGGCGTGCGCCACCTCGGCGACGGTCTGCACCCGTGCAATGTTGCTGGCGAAACAGGCAAACGCGACACGATCGGTGAAGGATCCGATGAGTTCCTGCAGGCTGTCGCGGACCTCGGCCTCGGAACCGGCCTCGCCCTCGACCGTGGCGTTGGTCGAATCTCCGACCATCGCAAGCACACCGGCGTCACCGATGGCGCGCAGGGCGGCTTCGTCGGTCGTCTCGCCCACGAGCGGATCGGGATCGAGCTTCCAATCGCCGGTGTGGAATACAGTTCCCGCGCCGGTCTTGATGACGACGCTGTTGGGCTCGGGGATCGAATGGGTCATGGTCACGAGCGTCACGTCGAAGGGACCGATCGCCGCGCTGCCGTTCAGGGGAATTTCCTCGAGTGGCACCTTGCCCCCGAGACCGGCCTCCTCGAGCTTGCGCCGCAGCACCGCCAGGGTGAACGGCGTGGCATAGACCGGGCATTTCAGCCGCGACCACAGATGGGCCACGGCCCCCACATGATCTTCATGGGCGTGGGTGATCAGCATCCCCGCCAGCTTGTCGCGGCGCTGCTCGATGAAGGCCGGGTCGGCGGTCATCACATCGACGCCCGGATAGGACGGGTCGCCGAAGGTGACGCCGCAATCGACGATCATCCACGCACCGTCATGGCCGTAGGCGTTGAAATTCATACCGATCTCACCCGTGCCACCGAGGGGCACGAAGAGGACTTCGTCGGAACCGGGTATCATGAACATCCTTTGAGGAACCGTTTTCAGGCGATTCCGTTGCGCCGCGCGATCTCGCGCAGGCCGGTCAGGGTCAAATCGGGTTCGGTCGCATCGATCGCGTCGATCACATCGGCGAACAAGGGTGCGAGCCCGCCGGTGGCGACCACGGTCACCGGCTTTCCATACTCATGAGCAATACGCGGAATCATGCCCTCGATCATCGAGACATAACCCCAGAAAATTCCAGACTGCATGGCCGGCACCGTCGCCCCGCCGATCACCTTGTCGGGCTTCTCGATGTTGACGCGCGGCAGGAGTGCGCCGGCCATATACAGGGCCTCCACCGACAGATTGATGCCCGGCGCGATCACGCCGCCGCACCAGTTTCCCTTGTCGTCGACCAGGTCGAAGGTGGTACCGGTGCCGAAATCGAGAACGACCAGGTGCCCCGGGTGCAGCAAATGCGCACCGACCGCCGTGACCAGCCGGTCCGCGCCGACCTGTTCGGGTCGCTCGACGAGGATCTCGATCCCGAGGTCGACATTGGCATCGCGAATGACCAGGGGCGTGACCCCGAAATGGGCCGCCAGCATGGTATCCAGGTTGCGGCGCGTCCCCGGCACCACGGTGGTGACGATCGAATTCTGGATGTCGCCGACCTGCAAACCACGCAGAGACATGAGCTGGGTCAGCCAGACCGCATACTCGTCAGCCGTCCGTCGCGGGTCGGTGGCGATCCGCCACTGTCCGCGTTGGGTATCCCCATCAAAAACCGCAAAGACGGTGTTGGTATTGCCGCAATCGATCGCCAGCAACATCAGTTGGCTCCTGCCCCATCATCCCGGGAGACCGTGCTTACCGGGAAAACGTCACCCACCGCAATATGTTCGGTGCCGTCTGCGGTCTCCAGCATCAGGTTTCCGGTCGCATCGATGCCCGAGAATGTGCCCGCTCTGGTGCCATTGGGCAGCTTCACCGTCAGTTCCGTGTCGAGTGCCAGCGCCAACGCTGACCAGATCGCCCGGATCGGCCCGAACCCGTCCCGCTCCCAGATCGCGAGCAAATCGACCAGGTTCGGCAGGAAACCCTCTAGCAGCGCCTCCACTGAGACCTCGTGCCCCGCCGCACGCAAACAGGTCGCACCGGGTAAATCTGGCTGGCTGTCGACATTCACACCGATGCCGGCGACCACCCAGTCCAAATTGCCGTCGGGGCGCGCCGCGCTTTCCAGGAGAATGCCCGAGATTTTCTGGCCGCCGAGCAAGAGATCATTCGGCCATTTGAGATCAACATCCGCACCGGCGACGTCCCGGATCGTGCGGGCCATCGCTGCCCCCACCGCAAAGCCGATCTGCGGTGCGCTCGCGATGGCGCAATCGGGGCGGAGAAGAACAGAGAGATAGAGATTACCGCGCGGCGAATTCCAGCTTCGACCATGGCGTCCGCGCCCGGCGGTCTGTTCCCGCGCCCAAACAACCGTCAGGCCCGGTGCGCCTTCGGCGGCCAGCGCCTTGGCGTCCTCACTGGTGCTGCCGACACTGTCTCGCGCAATCAGTTGGCAACCCGGCGGCACGCCCGGTTGTCCGGTCATGCTCAGAACAGGACTGCCGCCGCCGCCTCGGCCCCGTCCAGGACCGGCGCCAGACCGATGAAGAAGAACATGGTGATGAGGCCGGTGACGGTCACGATCACGGTGATTTCGCGGCCCGGGGCGCGATCGAACGCTTCGGCAGGCTCATCGAAATACATCAGTTTGACGATCCGCAGGTAGTAGTAGGCCCCCACGACGCTCGTCAGCAGACCGACGACCGTGAGCACATAGAGCCCCGCCTCGATCGCCGCCAGAAAGACGTAGAATTTGGCGAAAAAACCCGCCAGTGGCGGAATACCGGCCATCGAGAACATGAACACAGCCAGTGCTGCTGCCAGATACGGATTGGTCTTGCTCAGGCCCGCGAGCTGGTCGATCTCTTCGATCATCCGTCCCTGCCGGCGCATCGCCAGGATACAGGCGAAGGTGCCGATATTCATGAACACATAGATGCTCAGATACAGCAGGATGCCCTGAACGCCTGTTTCATTGCCCGCCGCCAGGCCGACCAGCACGAAGCCCATATGGCCGATCGAGCTGTAGGCCATCAGGCGCTTGATGTTGGTTTGCACGATGGCCGCAAAAGAGCCCAGGATCATCGAGGCCAGCGCGATGAACCAGATCACCTGCTGCCATTCCGCAACCAGATCGCCGAACGGCTCGAGCATGACCCGCACGAACAGCGCCATGGCCGCGATCTTCGGGGCGACAGCAAAGAAGGCGGTGACCGGTGTTGGCGCGCCCTCATACACATCGGGCGTCCACATATGGAACGGTACGGCCGAGACCTTGAAGGCCAGCCCGGCGGCGATAAAGACCAGCCCGACGATCACCCCGACCGGCGCGTCGTTGTCGGCGGCGAATGTCGCCGCCAGCCCGTCGAAACCGGTGGTGCCGGCAAAGCCGTAAATCAGGGACATGCCGTAGAGCAGGATTCCCGAGCTCAATGCGCCGAGCACGAAATATTTGAGGCCGGCTTCCGACGAACGCAGATTGTCGCGCCGAATGGCGGCCACAACATACAGCGCGAGGCTTTGCAGCTCGAGCCCCACATACAGCGACAGCAGGTCGTTGGCCGACACCATCATCATCATACCGAGCACGGCAAAGACGATAAGGATCGGGTATTCGAACTGCTTGATGTCCTCACGCATGTTGTAGGGCTGCGCCAAAATCAGCGCGAGTGCGGCACCAACGATCAGCAACACCTTGGTGAAGACGGCAAACGCATCGACGATGAACTGGCCGTTGAAGGCCGTGGTTCTGTCCGCCGGCCCGGCCAACACCAGAAGTGCTGCAACCACCAGCACGAGAACGCCGGCCCAGGTCACGAAGCGGGTCGAACCCTCGCCCCGGAAGGCGCCGTACATCAGCATCGCCATGGCTGCGACCGCCATGAACAGCTCAGGCCAGACAGCGGTTATTTCGACGGCAATATTCATAGTCTGCGCCCTTCCGCCTACTGGCCCGCAAGGTTGACGGGGTCAACCGAGGACAGGGCCGTCTGATAATTCGCCAGAAGATTCGAGACACTCGCATCGAACACGCTCAGGAACGGATCAGGCCAGATGCCCATCCACAGGACCAGGGCGACCAGCGGCGCGAATATCGCGATCTCGCGGGGCTCAAGATCCATGATCTTCTTGAGATATTCCTTCTCAAGTTTGCCGAAGATCACCCGGCGGTAGAGGTAGAGCATATAGGCCGCCCCCAGGATCACGCCGGTCGCGGCGAAGAACGCCACCCAGGTGTTGTCCTGAAAGACACCCAGCAGGATGAGGAACTCGCCGACGAACCCGCTGGTGCCCGGCAAGCCGATGGAGCCCAGCATGAACACCATGAAAACAAAGGCAAATTTCGGCATTCGCTCGACCAGCCCGCCATAATGGGCGATCTCGCGGCTGTGTTCGCGGTCGTAGACCACGCCGACGCACAGGAACAGCGCGGCGGAAACGATGCCGTGGCTCAACATCTGGAAGATCGCACCATCGATCCCCTGCTGGGTCGCGGTGAAGATGCCGATGGTCACGAAGCCCATATGCGCGACTGACGAGTAGGCAATCAGCTTCTTCATGTCTTCCTGGGCCAGGGCCACCAGCGAAGTGTAGATGATCGCGATCACCGACAGGGTGTAGATCAGCGGCACAAACTGTTCCGACGCCAGCGGCAGGATCGGCAGCGAGAAGCGCAGGAAGCCGTAGCCACCCATCTTCAGCAACACACCCGCCAGAATGACCGAGCCCGCTGTCGGCGCTTCCACATGGGCATCGGGCAACCAGGTATGGACCGGCCACATGGGCATCTTGACGGCGAAGGAGGCGAAGAAGGCGAGCCACAACCAGGTCTGGAGTTCCGCCGGTACACTGAAGGCCATCAATGTCGGGATATCCGTGGTGCCGGCTTCGAAATACAGCGCCAGAAGCGCGGCCAGCAGCAGGACCGAGCCGGCTAGCGTGTAAAGGAAGAACTTGAACGCCGAATAGACCCGGCGCGGACCGCCCCAGACACCGATGATGATGAACATCGGGATCAGGACGGCTTCAAAGAAAATGTAGAAGATCAGGAAATCGAGCGCCACAAAGGTGCCGATCATGAACGTCTCAAGGACGAGAAACGCGATCATGTATTCCTTCACGCGAACCGTGATCGCCTTCCACGAGGCCAGCACACAGATCGGCGTCAGGAATGTCGAGAGGATCACGAAGAACAGCGAAATCCCGTCGATGCCCATGTGATAGGAAATATCGAAAGCGGGTAGCCATGTCACCTTCTCGACGAACTGGAAGTCCGACGTGGTCTTGTCAAAGTTCAGCCACAACAGCAGGCTGATCACGAAGGTCGCAAGTGAGGTCCAAAGCGCCCCCCAGCGCGCGTTGCGAGCAACCTGTTCCTCGGTACCGCGCGCGGCCAGTATGAACAATACGCCGACGAGCGGCAGGAATGTCACGAGCGACAGAATTGGGAATGAGTCCATGTGTCGCCTCCCTTACCCGAAGAATCCGAAGAGGAACCAGGACGCAAGCAACACCAGACCGATCAGCATCGCGAACGCGTAATGATACACAAAGCCGGATTGCATCCGGCTGGCCCGCCCGGCGATATCCTTAGCCGCCGCGGCAACGCCGTCGGGGCCGACACCGTCGATCACGGCGCCGTCGCCTGACTTCCAGAGGCCCCGGCCCAGAACAAAGGACGGACGGACAAAAATGCGGTCATAGAGCTCATCGAAGTACCACTTGTTGAACACGAAGCGGTAAACCGGCCCCATCGCCCCGGCAAGGCGCGCCGGCAGATCGGGCCTGACCATATACATGAACCAGGCACCGACGATCCCCACGACACTGACAGCGACGGGCAGAATTTTGACCCATTTGGGAACGTCATGGGCTTGCTCGATGATGTTGCTGGTCATCAAAATCGAGGTCCCCCAGAAATCTTCCATGTTGCTGCCGACGAAGTACTCAACCGCAAGCGCACCCGAGAACAACGCGCCGGCTGCCAGGACGAACAGCGGCGCGATCATCACGATCGGGGATTCATGCGCATGGTCGAAGGTGTGATCATCCGCGCGGGTCCGGCCATGGAAGGCCAGGAATAACAAGCGCCAGGAATAAAAAGCGGTCATCAGTGCCGCAGCGATACCCGCCCAGAAAGCGTAGCGCCCCATCCCCGTATAGGCCGCAAAGGCGGATTCCAGGATTAAATCCTTCGAGTAGAATCCCGCGAAGCCGATTCCGAGGAGCGGAATTCCAACACCGGCCAGGGCCAGGCTGCCGATCCACATGAGAACCGCTGTCTTGCGCATCTTCGGGTACAGACCGCCCATCTTGCGCATGTCCTGCTCGTCATCCATACCGTGGATGACACTGCCGGCGCCCAGGAACAGCAAAGCCTTGAAGAAGGCGTGGGTCATGAGGTGGAAAATCGCGGCCGGATAGGCACCCACCCCGATGGCGAAGAACATGTAACCGAGCTGGGAACAGGTCGAATAGGCGATGACACGTTTAATGTCGAACTGGGTCAGGCCAATGGTTGCGGCGAAGAAGGCCGTGGTCCCGCCGATGAAGGCGACGAAGGTCAGCGCCACGGGTGCGAATTCGAACATCGGCGACAACCGCGCAACCATGAACACGCCCGCGGTCACCATCGTCGCGGCATGAATCAGCGCCGACACGGGTGTCGGGCCTTCCATCGCGTCAGGCAGCCAGGTGTGCAGACCAATCTGTGCCGACTTGCCCATCGCCCCGATGAACAACAGGAGGCAGATCGTAGTCAGGACATCCAGTTCCATCGACAGGAAGTTGAACGTCCGTCCCGCGACGTCCGGCGCGGCTGCAAAGACCGTATCGAAATCGAGTGTTCCGAAGATGAAGAAAACCCCGAAGATGCCGAGCATGAAGCCGAAATCGCCGACCCGGTTGACCACGAAGGCCTTGATCGCGGCCGCGTTGGCGGACGGACGGCCGAACCAGAAGCCGATCAGCAGATAGGACATCAAACCGACGCCCTCCCAGCCGAAGAACATCTGGACGAAATTGTCCGCCGTCACCAGGGACAGCATGAAGAAGGTGAACAGGCTGAGATAGGCCATAAACCGCGGCTTGTGCGGATCGTGGGCCATGTAGCCAACAGAATAGACATGCACCATCGCGGACACGACGTTGACCACGAACAACATGACGGCAGTCAGCGTATCGACCCGCAGGGCCCAGCTGATCTCAAGCGTTCCGGAATTGATCCAGGTGAAGAGCTCGACGGTGCGTGCGTTGCCCTGAATGCCGACATGCCACAGCAGGTAGCTTGAAAGGACAGCCGCAATCAGCATCGGAATGACGGTCACGAGTTGGGCCGCACGGTCGCCCATCCGGACACCGAAGATACCGGCGATAAGGCCGCCCGCGAGCGGTAAGAAGACAGCGAGTTCGATCATACCCCGATCAACCCTTCATCATGTTGATGTCTTCGACCGCGATCGATCCGCGGTTGCGGAAATAGACGACAAGAATGGCCAGGCCGATCGCGGCTTCCGCCGCGGCGACCGTGAGAATAAACATCGCGAAAACCTGGCCCACCAGGTCGCCGAGATGGGCGGAAAAGGCGACGAAGTTGATGTTCACCGCGAGCAGCATCAGCTCGATCGACATCATGATGATGATCACATTCTTCCGGTTCAGGAAGATACCGAAGATCCCCAACGTGAACAGGATCGCCCCGACCGTCAGGTAATGGGAAAGACCGATTTCAAGCATCAGACGCCGCTCCCCGTCGTGACATCACGTATTTCGATCACATCCTCGGGACGGCGCGAAACCTGATCAGCGATCTTCTGGCGCCGGACACCAGGACGGTGCCGCAATGTCAGAACAATCGCGCCAATCATGGCGATCAGCAGGATCAGGCCCGATGCCTGAAACAGGTAGATGTAGTCCGTATAGATGATCTGTCCGAGCGCGTGCGTATTCGTCACCTGATCAGGCGGCAGTATCGGCGCAGTCAGGGATTGGCCAACATCCGGTGCGACAATCCAGGTCCCGAAGATCAGGATCAGCTCCGCGGCCAGGATCAGCCCGATCAGCGCACCAATCGGCAGATATTGGAGGAAGCCCTCACGCAGCTCGGCGAAGTTGATGTCGAGCATCATGACGACGAACAGGAACAGCACGGCGACCGCGCCGACATAGACCACGACCAGGATCATCGCCAGGAACTCGGCCCCGATCAGGACGAACAGGCCCGCGGCGTTAAAGAAGGCGAGAATCAGGAACAGGACCGAATGGACCGGGTTTCGGGCGGATATCACCATCACGCCGGACGCCACGGCCAGCGCGGCGAAGAGGTAAAATGCGAGTGCTTGAATGACCAAAGCTTCGTCCCCCGCCTACCGGTACGGCGCGTCGGCGGCAAGCGCCGCCGCGAGTTCGGATTCCCACCGATCACCGTTCACCAGAAGCTTTTCCTTGTCGTACATCAGCTCCTCACGGGTCTCGGTCGCAAATTCGAAATTCGGGCCTTCGACGATGGCATCCACCGGGCAGGCTTCCTGACAGAAGCCGCAATAGATGCATTTTGTCATGTCGATGTCGTAGCGGGTGGTGCGCCGCGATTCGTCGGCGCGCGGCTCCGCCTCGATCGTTATCGCCTGAGCCGGGCAGATCGCCTCACACAGCTTGCAGGCGATGCAACGCTCTTCGCCATTCGGATAGCGACGCAACGCATGCTCGCCGCGGAAGCGCGCGCTGATCGGGCCCTTTTCGTACGGGTAGTTGATCGTGACCTTCGGCTTGAAGAAATACTTCAAGGTCAGCCACATGCCGGCGACGATCTCCAACAGGAGCAGTGAACGGGCGGTACGGTCGAGCATAGCCATATCGTTCCTCCTCCGGTTCCTAATTCACGATGCCGGGATACCAGCCGAACACGACAATCGCGCCGGCGGTCACCACGACCCAAAGCAGCGAGGCCGGCAGGAACACCTTCCAGCCCAGACGCATGAGTTGGTCATATCGATATCGCGGCAGCGTGGCGCGAACCCAGAGGAACACGAACAGCATGGCCGAGACTTTGAGGGCGAACCAGACGATGCCCGGAACCCAGTTCAGGATGGCGATGTCGAGCGGCGGCAACCAGCCACCGAGGAACAGGATGACGGTCATCCCGCTCATCATCACCATGTTTGCGTATTCACCGAGGAAGAACAGCGCGAAGGCCATCGCCGAATACTCGACGTTGTAACCGGTCACGAGTTCGGCTTCGGCTTCCGGCAAATCGAACGGCGCCCGGTTGGTCTCGGCGAGTGCCGAGACGACGAAAATGATGAACATCGGGAACAGCGGAATGAAGAACCAGACATCCTGCTGGGCCAGAACGATATCGGTGAGGTTCAGCGATCCCACAGCCAGCAGCACGGTGATGATCACGAAGCCGATCGAGACCTCGTAGGAAACCATCTGCGCGGCCGAGCGCAACGCGCCCAGGAACGGGTATTTCGAGTTCGATGCCCAGCCGGCCATGATGATGCCGTAGACACCCAGCGAGCTGATCGCGAACAGATACAGAATGCCGACATTGATGTCGGACAGCACCCAGCCGTCTGCGACCGGGATAACCGCCCAACCAACCATCGCCAGGACAAAAGTCAGCATCGGCGCGATCAGGAAAACAACCCGGTTCGCGCCCGTCGGGATGATCAATTCCTTGGTCATCAGCTTGAGCGCGTCGGCAAAGGGCTGCAGCAGGCCGAACGGCCCCACCACATTGGGTCCCATGCGCAATTGCATAAGCCCGATCACCTTGCGCTCGGCGTAGGTCAGATAGGCGACCACGATGAGCAGCGGCACGACGATGAACAGGATCTGGATGACGATCCAGAGCGTCGGCCAGGCGTATGACCACCAGAACTCAACCATCCGTGCCGGTCCTCTCGCCGTTACCGCTGACAAATTCACGCGTGCATTCGGCCATTGTCTCAGAAGCCCGGCTGATCGCGTCGGTCATGTAATAATTGCCGATGGGGCTCTCGAAGGCCGCGGCGTCCATGTCTCCGGCGGCACCGAAGGCCTCCCAAGGCGACGTGGCGAGTTGATCGACCTGCTCGAACACCGGGTTCGCTGCCGCAAGAGCCGCACGGACGTCGCCGAGGGTCACATAATCCAGATCGGCGCCGATGACGCCGGACAGCGCCCGAATAATCGTCCAATCCTCGCGCGCCTCACCCGGCGGCTGAACCGCCTGACGGGCCAGCTGGACCCGCCCTTCCGTGTTCACGTAAGTGCCGTTCTTTTCGGTGTAGGCGGCCCCCGGCAGGATCACGTCGGCGCGGTGGGCACCGGCGTCACCATGATGCCCCTGATAGACGACGAAGGCGTCGCCCAGGCCGGACATCTCGATTTCGTCGGCACCCAGCAGATAGACCAGTTCGATCTCCCCGGCGCCCGCACCGGCGATGATGCCGGCCACGTCGCGACCACCCGCGCCCGGCACAAAGCCGAGATCGAGCCCACCGACCCGCGCTGCCGCGGTGTGCAGCACATTGAAGCCGTTCCAGTCGTCACGAACGATATTGCAGCTGTCTGCCAATGCCCGTGCGGTCGCCAGGACCGCTTCGCCGTCGGCACGGGCCAACGCGCCCATGCCCACAATCACGACGGGGCGTTCGGCGTTCTTCAGGGTTTCGGCAAACGGATGCGTGCCGTCCGCGATGGCCTTCAGTGTGTCGGGTCCGGCACCGAGGTTTTCGCACGGATAGGTCAGGTCGATCTGCGGGCCGACCGCCGCGATCACAGCACCGTCCTGGAGCCAGGCCTTGCGCAGACGTGTGTTGACCAGCGGCGCTTCCCAGCGCGGGTTGGTCCCAATCAGCAAAACCGCATCGGCCGTCTCGAGGCCGGCGATTGAGCTGTTCATCAGATAGGCCGCACGCGGGCTCACCGGGAGCTTGGCGCCGTCCTGACGGCAATCCATATTCGGCGAACCGACTGAATCCATTAAGCCCTTGAGAGAAAACATGGATTCGGCATCACACAGGTCGCCCGCGATCGCCGCCATGCGCGAACCATCGAGGCCCTTCATCTTGTCTGCAATCGCCGCGAAGGCTTCGTCCCAGCTCGCTTCGGCAAGTTTTCCGTCCTTGCGCACATAGGGCCGGTCGAGGCGTTGCCGGGACAGCGCGTCGCACGCGTAGCGCGACTTGTCGGCCAGCCATTCCTCATTCACGTCTTCATGCAGGCGCGGCAGGATGCGCAACACTTCAGTCTGGCGGGCATCCACGCGGATCGATGCGCCAACCGCGTCGAGCACATCGATGGATTCGGTCTTCGACAACTCCCAGGGACGCGAGACAAACGCATAGGGCTTGGACGTCAGCGCGCCGACCGGACACAGATCGATGACATTCGCGCTCAATTCGGAATCGAGAGATTTCTCGAGATAAGTCGTGATCTCGGCATGCTCGCCGCGGCCCAGCAGGCCGAGTTCCGGCACGCCGGCAATCTCTGTGGCAAAGCGCACGCAGCGGGTGCAGTGGATGCAGCGGGTCATGATCGTTTTGACCAGCGGGCCCATATGCTTGTCCTTGACCGCCCGCTTATGCTCCTCGAAGCGCGAGCCGTCGCGGCCATAGGCCATGGCCTGATCCTGCAGATCGCATTCGCCGCCCTGATCGCAGATCGGGCAATCCAGCGGATGGTTGATGAGCAGGAACTCCATCACCCCGTTGCGGGCCTTCTTGACCATCTCGGTGTCGGTCTTGATCTCCATGCCGTCGGCGACCGGCAGCGCACATGAGGCGGCCGGCTTGGGCGGTCCGGGTGAGACTTCGACCAGGCACATGCGGCAATTGCCGGCGACCGACAGGCGCTCGTGATAACAAAAGCGCGGAATTTCAACGCCGGCCATCTCGCAAGCCTGCAGCGCGGTGACGCCCGCGGGAACTTCGATCTCGACGCCGTCGATGGTTACTGTAGGCATCTATCCGTCCCCTATTCCGCGGCCTGAGCGGGCGCGTTGCCCGTCTTGCGCGCGAGAATGCGTCGCTCCAGCTCCGGCCGGAAATGCCGGATCAGGCCCTGCACCGGCCACACGCCGCCGTCGGCCAGCGCGCAAATGGTGTGTCCCTCGATCTGCTTGGTCACGTCCCAGAGCATATCGATTTCCTCGATCTCGGCGTCGCCCGTGACCATGCGTTTCATCACCCGATACACCCAGCCCATGCCCTCGCGGCACGGCGTGCACTGGCCGCAGCTCTCGTGCCGGTAGAAATGGCTCAGCCGCGCGATCGCCTCAACCATGTCGGCCGACTTGTCGATCACGATCACGGCGGCCGTTCCCAGCCCCGTGCTGTGCTCGCGCAATGAATCGAAATCCATCAGCACGTTGTCGCAAATGTTCTTGGGCAGGCACGGGGTGGAAGATCCGCCTGGGATGACGGCCTGGAGATTGTCCCAGCCGCCGCGCACGCCGCCGGCATGCTTCTCGATAAGCGCCTTCAGGGGAGTGCTCATCTCTTCTTCGACGTTGCAGGGATTGTTCACATGCCCCGAGATCGAGAAGATCTTGGTGCCGGTGTTGTTCTCACGGCCGAAGCCGGCAAACCATGACGGCCCGCGGCGCAGAATGGTCGGCGCCACCGCGATGGTCTCGACATTGTTGACCGTCGTCGGGCAGCCATACAGGCCGCAGGCGGCGGGGAATGGTGGCTTGAGCCGCGGCTGCCCCTTCTTGCCTTCGAGGCTTTCGAGCAGGGCTGTTTCTTCGCCGCAGATATAGGCCCCGGCCCCCCGGTGCAGATAGACGTCGAAATCCCAGCCGGAGTTGCAGGCGTTCGGGCCGATCAGACCTGCTTCATAGGCCTCGTCGATGGCCTGCTGCAGATGGGAGGCCTCGGAATAGAACTCGCCGCGCACATAGATGTAGGCGGCGTTTGCACCCATCGCGAAACCGGCGACCAGGCAGCCTTCGACCAATGTGTGGGGGTCATAGCGCAGGATCTCGCGATCCTTGCAGGTGCCCGGCTCGGATTCATCGGCGTTGACGACCAGGTAATGGGGCCGTCCGTCGCGCCGCTCTTCGGGCGGCATGAAGGACCATTTCACGCCCGTCGGGAAGCCGGCGCCACCGCGTCCGCGCAGGCCCGATTCCTTCATCTCGTTGACCAGCGTTTCCCGGCCGCGCTCGAGGAGTGCCTTGGTGTTGTCCCAGATGCCCCGGCGCCTGGCGCCCTCGAGGCCCCAGTCGTCCTGGCCATACAGGTTCTGGAAGATACGATCCTTATCCTGCAACATCACGCACTCTCCCCGGCGCCGGTCCCGGCGCTGGTTAATGTCGCCCGCTCGCCTGTCGGTTCTGAACCCGCACGTCCCGCCTGGGACCCGGGCTTGGGCGTCTCGCCGCGCTTGAGCGCTTCGAGAACGTCCTTGAAACTGTCGGCCGTCAGATCCTCGTAATACTCGTCGTTGATCTGGACCATCGGGGCATTGCAACAGGCGCCAAGGCACTCGACCTCGACCACGGTGAACGTGCCATCGTCGCTGGTCTCGCCCAGGCCACAACCGGTGACGTCCTTTGCGACCGCGCGCAGATCATCGGACCCGCGCAGCCAGCACGGCGTCGTGCGGCACAGCTGCACGAAATTCTTGCCGACCGGTTCAAGATTGAACATCGAATAGAAGCTGGCGACTTCCAGCACCCGGATATTCGGCATGTCGAGATATGTGGCGACATATTCCAGCGCCTCGGTCGGCAACCAGCCGCCGGCCTGCCGCTGGGCCAGGTCGAGCAGCGGAATCACTGCGCTCTGCTGGCGGCCTTCGGGGTAGCGCGCCACGATCGTCTCGGCGCGCGCACGGTAGGTCTCGTCAAATGCAAAGGCGTCGCTCATCGGTCGACTTCTCCGAACACGATATCGAGGCTGCCGATCACCGCCGGCACGTCGGCCAGCATGTGCCCCTTGGTGAGGGCCTCGACGGCCTGCATGAAGGCAAATCCCGGTGCCCGGATCTTGCAGCGATAGGGTTTGTTGCTGCCGTCGGCCACGAGATAAACGCCGAACTCGCCCTTGGGCGCCTCGACGGCCGTGTAGGTCTCGCCCGCCGGCACATGATAGCCCTCAGTGTAGAGCTTGAAGTGATGGATCAGCGCTTCCATCGAATGCTTCATCTCGCCACGACGCGGCGGGGTGAGCTTGTGGTTCTGGGTCATGACCGGGCCGTCGGGCATCTCATCAAGGCACTGCTTGATGATCCGCAGGCTCTGGCGCATTTCCTCGACCCGCACGAGATAGCGGGCGTAGCAATCGCCGGTCTTGCCCACGGGCACGTCGAATTTCATCCGGTCATACACGTCATAGGGCTGCGACTTGCGCAGATCCCAGGCCACGCCGCTGGCGCGCAGGGTCGGGCCGGACATACCCCAATCCATCGCCTCTTCGGCCGAGAACACGCCGATATCGACGGTCCGCTGCTTGAAGATGCGGTTGTCGGTGAGCAGGCTTTCCATGTCTTCGATGAACGTCGGAAAGCTCTCGCAGAACGCATAGATATCCTCGACGAGACCCGCGGGCATATCCTGATGCACACCGCCCGGGCGGAAATAGGCCGCGTGCAGCCGCGCGCCCGAGACCCGCTCGTAGAACTCCATCATCCGCTCGCGTTCCTCAAAACCCCACAGAAGCGGCGTCATGGCCCCGACATCGAGCGCATAGGTCGTCAGGTTCATGATGTGGTTGAGGATGCGGGTGATCTCGGAGAACAGCACCCGGATGTACTGGCCGCGCTCGGGCACGTCGATGCCGAGCAGCTTCTCGACGGCCAGCGCATAGGTGTGCTCCTGACACATCGGCGAGACGTAATCGAGGCGATCGAAATAGGGCACGGCCTGCAGGTAGGTCTTGTACTCGATCAGCTTTTCGGTGCCCCGGTGGAGCAGCCCGATATGGGGATCGGCGCGCTCGACGACCTCGCCGTCCATTTCGAGGACGAGACGCAGAACACCATGGGCCGCGGGATGCTGCGGCCCGAAATTGAGGGTCATATTCTTGATTGCGACTTCGGACATCAGGTGCTCTCGGCCCCCTCTTCTTCGTCCGTGTTCGCCTTCTCGTCACCGGGAAGGATCTCGCTCATGCCCTCCCAGGGACTGAGGAAATCGAAACTGCGGAAATCCTGGGTCAGCTTGACCGGGTCATAGACGACGCGTTTCTGCGTCTCGTCGTAGCGAACCTCGACCCGCCCGGTGAGCGGAAAATCCTTGCGCATCGGATGGCCCTCGAAGCCATAGTCGGTGAGGATGCGACGCAGATCGGGATGGTCGGCGAAGTAGATGCCGTACATGTCCCAGGCTTCGCGCTCACACCATCCGGCAGCACTGTAGACGCCCGTCGCGGTCGGCACCGGCTCATCCTCGCCGACATGCAACTTCACCCGCACGCGCTGGTTCTGGCTCATCGACAACAGCGTGTAGACAACATCGAAGCGCGCCTCGCGCTCGGGATAATCCGCGCCGCACAGATCGATCAGCACCTTGAACAGGCAGGTGCTGTCGTCGCGCAGGAAGGTCAGCACGCGAGTGATCGACGCCGGGCGCACGGTGACCATGAGCTCGCCAAGCGCGGTCTCGGTGCCGATCACATCCTGCGGTAGCGCAGCGGCGATGTAATCGCCGAGATCTTTGAGTGCTTCGTCCATACCGGTGTCCGTAATACCTTGCTCGGGGCCCGATCTAGCGCGCGATTGTTCCGGTGCGCCGGATCTTACGCTGCAACTGCATGATGCCGTAAAGCAGCGCCTCTGCCGTTGGCGGGCAGCCGGGCACGTAGATGTCGACGGGAACGATCCGGTCGCATCCGCGCACGACCGAATAGGAATAATGGTAATAGCCCCCGCCATTGGCGCAGGAACCCATGGAAATCACCCAGCGCGGCTCGGGCATCTGGTCGTAGACCTTGCGCAGCGCCGGCGCCATTTTGTTGGTCAGCGTGCCAGCGACGATCATCACATCGGACTGGCGCGGGCTCGGCCGAAACAGGAAGCCGAACCGGTCCATGTCATAACGCGACGCGGCGGTGTGCATCATCTCGACGGCGCAACAGGCCAGACCGAAGGTCATCGGCCATAGCGAGCCCGTCCGGGCCCAGTTGACCAGCTTGTCCGCATTGGCGAGCACGAAGCCCTTGTCTGCCAATTCGGATGAGACCGCCTGGATCGCCGCATCCTGATCGGGACCAGGCTGGAAGACCGCATCGGCAGGGTCGCGAACGGTTATTCCCATTCGAGCGCTCCTTTGCGCCATTCGTAAACAAAACCGACTGTCAGGATTCCCAGGAACACGACCATCGACCAGAAGCCGAAGACACCGATGTCCGAAAGCGTGATGGCCCAGGGAAAGAGGAACGCGACCTCCAAGTCGAAGATGATGAACAGGATCGCCACCAGATAGAAGCGCACGTCGAATTTCATGCGCGCATCGTCGAAGGCATCGAAGCCGCACTCATAGGCAGAGTTCTTCTCCGGATCGGGCTTGCGCGCGCCCATGACCACGGATGCTATGATCATCAACCCCGAAAGGCCGACGGCCAGACCGAGAAAGATCAGAATCGGCAGGTATTCGAGGAGGAGTTTTTCCATCGACAACGCCTTGGTTTTGGCCTCCGCGACCGCGCATCACCCGATCCCCATTGGACCCGAATCGCACGTCCGAAAACCCCGGATCAAGCGGGCTCAGGCTTACACCAGCGCGCACGCCGGTGCAAGACTGCGCGCGGCCCCGCAAGGCGATGCTGTGCTGCTCTTTTAACTTGTTTGAAACGGTTCGGCCTGACATGCGATTCGAACGCAAAACAGGACCCGTGAGGGTCCTGATGGCAATTATTTCGAATTGGGCTTAGTGGCGGGAGTGACGGGACTCGAACCCGCGGCCTCCGGCGTGACAGGCCGGCGCTCTAACCAACTGAGCTACACCCCCAAGCCGAGAGCGGATGTACTGCTGCCCCCCCCTGATGTCAAGCGAACGACACGCAATTCCGCATGTTCACGCAGAAAGAACTTTGCGCATCGCCTCGGCGGCATGGATTTGTGCGGCGCGCCCATCATCCACCAAAGGCGCAAACGAGTAGAAACCGTGCATCATTCCGGGATAGTCCCGATGCTCGACGGCCACGCCCGCGGCGGCGAGTGCCTCGGCGAATGCCACACCCTCGTCATGCAGGACATCGCATTCCGCGGTCAGCACAAGCGCCGGCGGCAGGTTCGAGAAATCCTTCGCCCGCAGCGGCGCGGCGCGCCAGTCCTCACGGTCTTCGGGGCCGTTCAGATAATGTTCGCGGAACCAGTGCATGCCGGCCGCCGTCAGAATACCGGCGCCTTCCGCATAGGTTTCATAGGACGGCGTGTCGAAGGCGTAGTCGGCGACCGGATAGACCAGCAGCTGAAAGGCGATGTCGGGCCCGCCCGCGTCCCGCGCCATCATCGCCACGACGGCGGCGAGGTTCGCACCCGCGCTGTCGCCGGCCACGGCAATGCGGGACGGGTCCACACCGAGCTGGCGGGTGTTCTCCGCGACCCATTTGGTCGCGGCATAGCAATCTTCCGGCGCGGCCGGGAATTTATGCTCGGGTCCCATCCGGTAATCGACCGAGGCCACCAGATAGCCGGTATCGGCGCACAGGTTACGCGCGACCTGATCGTGGGAGTTCAGGCTGCCGATCACATGCCCCCCGCCATGGAAGAACATGATCGCCGGCGCCAAATCCGTCTGCACCAGATCCGGCCAGTACACCCGCATGGTCATGTCGTCGCCGTCCGCCCCGTTGATGACGGTGTCGGCGACCATGCGCACTTTGGTGCGGTCCTTGTCGCGTTCGCGCGACATCTCGTCCATCTGCGCGCGCGCCTCTTCGGGCGTGAGCTCGTGGGTCGGGCGAACCCCGGCGGCCGCAGCGCGTTCCATAAGCGCAACAATCTGTGGGTGAAGAGGCATGTACGTCTCCTGACGCAGGGTCATATTGGTCGGTGAGTGGCCGGCAGATAGAGCAAACTTTACCCGGTCATTCAAGCGCGCGGCTTGGCGCACGCCATCAGGCGAAGTAGGTTTTGGCCAACAAAGAACGATATCGCGTCGATTTTGCTGCGGGCACCCGCCCTTCCATGATCGCCGCGAACCAATAAGAACTGCAGCCAGACAGGAAACGCGCCATGCCCGCCCCCAAAGTCATTGTCCAATTGTATCCGGTCTTTCCCGCCGAGGATGAACATGATCGCCGCGCCAAGGCGCCGATCGGCCGCGACGCCGAGCTGTACAACAAGATCGTCCATGAGTGGACGGACATCCTCAAGGCGGCCGACGAGCTGGGTGTGTGGGGCATGTCGACGATCGAGCATCACCTGCATTCAGAGGGCTACGAAGTCGGCCCGAACCCCGGCGTGCTGAACGCCCATTGGGCCGCCCACACCAAGAACATCAATGTCGGCGCCTTCGGCTATGTGATGGCCACCCATGACCCGATCCGCGTGGCCGAAGAGACCGCGATCATCGATCACCTGACCAACGGCAAATATTTCGTCGGCTTTGCGCGGGGCTACCAGTCACGCTGGACGAACATCCTGGGCCAGGGCAGCGATGCGGTCGCCACCGTGTCGGACGGCAGCGCCAACGATCAGAAGAACCGCGAGATCTTCGAAGAACGCGTTGAGATGGTCCTGGATTGCTGGACCAAGGATTCCGTCGAACTCAACGGCAAGTTCTATCAGGCCCCCTACCCCCACGACACGGGCATCGCCAACTACGAAGGTTATGAGATCGCCCGTGAGGCCGGGGCCGAGGGCGAGATCGACGACGAAGGCGTGCTGCGCCGTATCTCGGTCGTGCCCAGCCCGTACCAGAAACCACATCCGCCGGTCTTCTGCGCCGTCGCGCGCTCACGTGCGACGATCGAGTTCGCCGCCAGGCACGGCTTCCGGCCGAGCTACTTCAATCCAACCGACGGTGTCGTCGATCTCGCCGGTGTCTATGTGGAGGAGGCCGCCAAACATGGCCGCCAGGTCCAGTTCGGCCAGATGCAGAACATCGTGCGTCACACCCGGATCGGGAAATCCGCGGCCGACTTCGATCGCAAGTTGCGGGCCTATGACCTCGATATCTTCAAGAATTTCTACTCGGTCTTCGGGAACCACAATGTGGACCCGGTCAACCATGACGCCGAGGCCGCCTTCCGCGCCATGAAGGAACACAAGTTCATCCTCGGCGGCACTGTCGACGACGCCATCGCCGACTGGCAGGAGATCTATTCGCGCATCCCGTGCGAATACATCACCCTGATCTGGCATTGGGCCCAGCAGCCCAAGGACGAGCTGCTCGAAGAGATCCGGCTGTTCATGGAGAAGGTCGTGCCGGAGCTCGAGACACCCGACTTCGAGGCCATCGCCGCCGAGTAACGCCTCATC
>TARA_R110002110_G_scaffold240244_1_pt1 | contig 54485 bp, 52 predicted proteins | sample TARA_R110002110 | Tara Oceans TARA_R110002110 (sample SAMEA4397330) | marine metagenome | biome: Polar Biome; feature: [SRF] surface water layer (ENVO:00010504); material: water (ENVO:00002006), including particulate matter (ENVO:01000060) such as... | depth 5 m | reverse complement strand
CGCCTGCCGATGCGGCGGGTTGGCACAGGGCATCAGGTGCAGGCGTTCCAGACCCAGCAACTCCACCAGTTCCAGCGCCGAGCGCAGGTGGCCGTTGTGTATGGGGTTGAAGGTGCCGCCAAGGACGGCCACGGGGCTGGCGTTGGCCGCGGTCGCAGTCAACGGCGAACCTGCCCCTCGCCAAAGACAATATACTTCTGGGAGGTCAGGCCCTCCAGGCCCACCGGGCCGCGGGCGTGAAGCTTGTCCGTGGAAATGCCGATCTCCGCCCCGAGACCGTACTCGAAGCCGTCGGCGAAACGGGTGGACGCATTGACCATCACCGAGCTGGAATCGACCTCCCGCAGAAACCGCATGGCGTTGCCGTGATCCCGGGTCACGATGCTGTCGGTATGCTGCGAACCATAGTGGTTGATGTGGGCAATGGCCGCATCCAGGTCGTCCACCACCCGCAGCGCCAGCACTGGCGCCAGGTACTCCTCATGCCAGTCCTGCTCCGTGGCCGCAGTAATCGCCGGCAGCAGTTCAAGGCTGCGCTCGCAGCCGCGCAGCTCGACCCCCCTGGACGCGAAGGCCGCCGCCAGTTGCGGCAGCAAACTGCCGGCTTCCGCCGCCGCCACCAGCAGGGTTTCCATGGTATTGCAGGTGCCGTAGCGCTGGGTCTTGGCGTTGAGCGCAATCTCCAGTGCCATGGTGTGGTCGGCGCCAGCGTCTATATAGACATGGCAGACACCGTCCAGGTGCTTGATCACCGGCACCCGGGCCTCCCGGCTGATGCGCTCAATCAGGCCCTTGCCGCCGCGGGGGACGATGACATCGACATACTCGGGCATGGCAATCATCGCCCCGACCGCGGCGCGATCGGCGGTAGCCACCACCTGTACCGCGGTGGCGGGCAGGCCGGCGGACTCCAGCCCGCGGGTGATGCAGGCGGCGATGGCCGCATTGGAGGCCAGGGCCTCGGAGCCGCCGCGCAGGATGGTGGCATTGCCCGCCTTCAGGCACAGGCTGGCCGCTTCCACCGTCACATTGGGACGGGACTCGTAGATGATACCAATCACCCCCAGGGGCACCCGCATCCGGCCCACCTGAATGCCGCTGGGCATGGTCTTGACGTCGCTGATACTGCCCACCGGGTCCGCCAGGGCGGCAACTTGACGCAGACCGGTCAGCATGGCGTCAATGGCAGCTGGGGTCAGTTGCAGGCGGTCCAGCAGAGCGGCGTCAAGGCCGCGTTCACGGCCGCGGGCAAGGTCTTCGGCATTGGCTGCGACCAGCGCCGCACGGGACTCGTCCAGCGCGGCACAGGTGGCCAACAGGGCGGCATTGCGCTGCGCCGTGGGCGCAGCCGCAACCTGCCGGGACGCGGCGCGGGCAGCGCGACCCAGCTCCTGCATGTACTGCTCAACACTCATTACCGCTTACCGGACCCAAGACAAAACACGATTATACCTGAAGGCCGCCGGACGTGTGCTACTCTGGATCAAAACACCGGAGCCGCCATGCACCCCCCACCCCTGCTCGAATGCTTCTACGACTGTTCCAGCCCCTGGACCTACCTGGCGTTCCACCGCCTCCAGCCCCTGAGCGCGCGGCTCGACGTGCCCGTGCACTGGCGCCCGATCCTGGTCGGCGGCGTTTTCAATGCGGTCAATAAGGACCTTTATGCCGCCCGGGAAGGGATGTTCAACAATCCACGGCGCCTCCGGCACTACCAGAAAGACCTGGCAGACTGGGCCGAATTCTGCGGCCTGCGCATCAACCATCCGGATGTATTTCCGGTCAACTCGGCGCGGGCAATGCGCGGAGCGTTGTATGCCGGCGACCAGGACCTGCTGGTGCCCTGGTCGGAGGCGGTGTTTGCAGCCTACTGGGGGGATAACCGGGATATTTCCCGGCCCGAGGTGCTGGCGGACATCGCCGCCGCGGTTGGCCTCAATCCCGACGCCCTGCTGGCAGCGACCACTGACCAGGCCTACAAGGATCGACTGCGGGCAAACACCGACGAGCTGGTGGCGCGGGGAGGCTATGGCTCCCCCACCCTGTTCATCCAGGGCGATGACATGTACTTCGGCAATGACCGCTTGCCGCTGGTGGAGTACCGGCTGCAGCAGCTGCTGGACCTGCCCGCAGGCCGCTAATGCCGGCACGGCTTTTGTTGACAACAATTCTCATTAGCATTACTCTGGCAGGCAGTTTCAGTCGCAGGTGAACAGCCTATGTATGTATGTGTCTGCAAGGGAATTACCGACCATCAGATTCGAGCGGCTGCCCACGAGGGCGTCAGCTCGGTTGATGAATTGCGCGACTGCCTCGGCGTCGCCAGTCGCTGCGGCAAGTGCAGCGCGCTTGCCGCGGACGTACTGCACGAATCATTGCTGGAACAGCCCCCGGAGCAGGCCCTGTTCTACGCCGCAAGCTGACACCGCCCGGCCCTGCGCGCCGTATCGATGGTTGACCCGGTCGCGAGATCCCTGCAAGCTCATCATCCCAGTTCCCCTGTTTCCCCGGAGATTCAACGTGAAAGGCGACCCCCAGGTAATCGAACACCTCAACAAGATCCTCGGCAACGAGCTCGTTGCCATCAACCAGTACTTCCTGCACTCGCGCATGTACCGCGACTGGGGCCTGCAGGAACTGGCCGCTCACGAGTACCACGAATCCATCGACGAGATGAAGCACGCGGACCGGCTCATCCAGCGCATCCTGTTTTTGGAAGGACTGCCCAACCTGCAGGATCTGGGCAAGCTCCTGATCGGGGAAAACACGGCGGAAGCCCTGCGCTGCGACCTGAAGCTGGAACACCTGGGGCACAAGGACCTCAAGGAAGCCATCGCTCACTGCGAGGCGGTAGGCGATTATGCCTCCAGGGACCTGTTGGCGGATATTCTGGCGGGCGAGGAAGAGCACATTGACTGGCTGGAAACGCAGCTGGGGCTGATCGAGACGATCGGCCTCGAGAATTACCTGCAGACCGCGATGCACACGGTCAAGCCCGACTGACAGGCAGCCTCACCCAAGGGCTGCCCTCAGCGGCGCTGCCGTCAGCTCGTGCTCTGTGCGGCAGCCGCTTCCTTCACCAGCGTCTGCAACTCGCCACTCTCGAACATCTCGTTGACGATATCGCAGCCGCCAATCAGCTCGCCGTTGATCCACAGCTGGGGAAAGGTCGGCCAGTTGGCGTACTTCGGCAGGTTGGCGCGAATATCCGGATTCGCGAGAATGTCGACGTAGGCAAAGCGCTCCCCGCAAGCCATCAGCGCCTGTACCGTCTGCGCGGAGAAGCCACACTGGGGCTGGTTGGGCGAGCCTTTCATGTACAGCAGAATGCCGTTGTTTGCGATCTGTTCTTTGATGGTGTCGATGATATCCATGGAGTATTCGGCCTTGATCGTGGTAGGTCGTAGGACCAGAAATGTACCGTAAAGTTTAACTGATTCGGCGACAAAACACAGGCACCCGGCGCCAGAGTTTGCTTTTTGGACGGACGCCGCAACAAATTGCCAACCGCTTGAGATACCGCTATTATCCCTGTTCCAACGGGCAGCTTGCGCTGCCTTTTTGCGTTTCAGGGCCCGCAATCAGGGCCTTTGCACCAGGGAGAGCGTACCGGTGTCCGCATTGATGCAAACCTATGCCAGGCTGCCCGTGACCTTCAGTCACGGCGAGGGCGCCTACCTGTTCGACACCGACGGCCGTCGCTACCTCGACGCGCTCTGCGGCATCAGTGTGACCAACCTGGGCCACGCCCATCCGGCGGTGACCGCGGCGATCCGCGAACAGGCCGGGCGCCTGCTGCACACGTCCAACCTGTACCACATCGCCGCCCAGGAAGAACTGGCGGCTGCGCTCACCGCGGTGTCCGGCATGGAGACGGCGTTTTTCTGCAACTCCGGTGCCGAGGCCAACGAGGCCGCGATCAAGCTGGCGCGGCTCTATGGCCACCAGCGCGGCATCGGCAAGCCCACTGTCATCGTATTCGAGAACGCCTTTCACGGCCGCACCCTGGCCACCCTGAGCGCCACCGGCAACCGCAAGATCCAGGCCGGGTTCGAGCCTCTGGTCAGCGGCTTCACCCGCGCCCCCCTGAACGACCTGGAGGCAGTGCGGCAGATCGCGGCCAACAATCCCGATGTGGTCGCGGTGCTGGTCGAGCCCATCCAGGGCGAGGGCGGAATCCGGGAGGCGGAGCCGGAGTTCATGCAGGGCCTGCGCGCACTCTGCGACCAGCAGCAGTGGCTGCTGATGCTGGATGAGGTGCAGTGTGGCAACGGGCGGGCCGGAGACTACTTCGCCTGCCAGGGCATGGGCGTGGTGGCGGACGTGATCACCACCGCCAAGGGCCTGGGCAATGGCGTCCCGATCGGCGCCTGCCTGGCGCGGGGCCCCGCGGCAACCGTCTTCGCCGCCGGCAACCACGGCTCCACCTACGGCGGCAACCCGCTGGCCTGTGCTGCGGGCCTGGCAGTCGTCAACACGGTCGTCAACGAGCAACTCGCGGCGCGCGCCACCGCAGCCGGTGCCCGACTGCGCCAGCACCTGCAGGAGGGCCTCGCGGACTACCCGGGGCTGGTGGAGATTCGCGGCCGCGGCCTGATGCTCGGCGTGCAGCTGCACCGCGACTGCGGCGAGCTGGTGGCCCGGGCTCTGGCGGCGGGACTGCTGATCAACGTCACCGCCGGCCACACCATCCGCCTGCTGCCACCACTGATCTGCAGCGATGCGGAGCTCGACGAACTGGCCGCAGGCCTTGTAACCCTGATCCGGGACTTCGACTGAGGTCCCGGCACTTTCCCGCAGGAACATCCCATGGCTTCACCCCGGCACTTTCTCACCCTTCTCGATTTCACTCCGGCCGAGCTGCAGGGGCTGATCGCGCGGGCTTCGGAAATGAAGCGCGCACACCGCGAAGGCCAGGACCAGCGCCGCTTCCAGGGCAAGGTGCTGGGCATGATTTTCGCCAAGTCCTCCACCCGCACACGGGTGTCCTTCGAGGCCGGCATGGCCCAGCTGGGCGGGCACGCCATGTTCCTGTCCCCCCAGGACACCCAGCTCGGCCGCGGCGAGCCGATCGAGGACAGCGCCCGGGTGATCTCCTCGATGGTCGACATCGTGATGATCCGGACCTTTGGCCACGACATTGTCGAAACCTTTGCCGAGCATTCCTCGGTGCCGGTGATCAACGCCCTCACCGACGACTTCCATCCCTGCCAGCTGCTGGCGGACATGCAGACCTGGACCGAGCACCGCGGTCCGGTGGCGGGCAAGACCGCCTGCTGGGTCGGGGACGGCAACAACATGTGCCAGTCCTACATCAATGCCGCCCGCCAGTTCGACTTCCAGCTGCACATTGCCTGCCCACCCGGTTTCGAACCCAGGCCGGAACTGCTGGCGGCCAATCGCGACCGGGTGCAGCTCAGCCACGACCCGCTGGCAGCCGTGCGCGGGGCGGACCTGGTGGTCACCGATGTCTGGGCTTCCATGGGCCAGGAGGCAGAACAGAAAACCCGCGCGCGCCAGTTCGCTCCCTACCAGGTGAACGAAGCGCTGCTGGCGCATGCGGCCAGCGATGCCCTCTACATGCACTGCCTTCCCGCCCACCGCGGCGAGGAGATCAGCGCCGGGCTGATGGACGCGGCCGATACGGTCATCTGGGACGAGGCGGAAAACCGGCTGCACGCGCAGAAAGCCTTGCTGGAATTCCTGCTGCAGGGGCGTTAATAACCACGGCATCTAGCGGCCCGGATTCTTAGAATAAATTATTCGATGCACCCGGGAGTCCCCCCTCATGGCCCACCTCCCGGGACCGGTCCAACCCTGTCGCGGCCTCTGGGGTAAGTGGGCACAGACCTACCTTTTACCAACACCTTATCCACAACTTAAACCCAGCCTTGCGGCCTTGCATTGCCACCCCCGTCGCATTATCTTGTGTGCGTTCACGGTGTTCACCCCAATATATGGGGTTCGACAACAATAATGCCTCCAGCGCCACCCTATTTGGAGTTGCCATGCAAACAGACATAACCCCCTCCGGCAGGACACAGTCCGGTCGTTCCGGCCCCGATGCGCAACCAGTGCCAGGCAGCATTGCCGCCACTGCACCCGGCCAGCTGCGGGTCATCAAGCGCAACGGCACCGTGGTGCCCTTTGAGGAGAGCAAGATCTCGGTGGCCATCACCAAGGCCTTCCTCGCCGTGGAAGGCGGCACCGCCGCCGCATCGACGCGCATCCACGAGACCGTGGCCAAGCTCACCGACCAGGTCGCCAACACGTTCCGCCGGCGCATGCCCTCGGGCGGCACGGTACACATCGAGGACATCCAGGACCAGGTCGAGCTGGCCCTGATGCGTGCCGGCGAACACAAGATCGCCCGCGACTATGTGATCTACCGGGAAGAGCAGGCGCGCAAGCGTGCGGCCCGCAAGGCGTTGTCCCCGGCCGCCCAGGAGGCCGCCGGCAACATCACCGTGGTGCAGCTCGACGGCAGCCGCGCACCGCTGGACCTGGAGCGCCTGCACACCATCGTCACCGAGGCCTGCGCCGGCCTGTCCGACGTCAGCAGCACCCAGATCATTGACGAGGCCCTGCGCAACCTCTACGACGGCGTCACCGCCGCCGAGCTCTCCACCTCGCTGGTGATCACCGCCCGCACCATGATCGAGAAGGAGCCCAACTACACCTACGTGGCCGCGCGCCTGCTGTGCGACAACCTGCGCGCAGAGGCACTCAACTTCCTCGGCGTGGCCACCTCGGCAACCCAGGGCGACATGGCGGAACTCTACGCCCAGGCCCTGCCCGCCTATGTCGAGCGCGGCATTGAGCTGGAACTACTGGACCCGGCGCTGAGGCAGTTCGACCTGGAGCGACTGGGCCGCGCCCTGCTGCCGGAGCGGGACCTGCAGTTCAGCTACCTGGGCCTGCAGACCCTGTACGACCGCTACTTCATCCACAGCAATGACGTGCGCATCGAGCTGCCGCAGGTATTCTTCATGCGCGTCGCCATGGGCCTGGCCAACACCGAAGCCGACCGCGATGCCCGCGCCATCGAGTTCTACGAGCTGTTGTCATCGTTTGACTACATGAGCTCCACCCCGACCCTGTTCAATGCCGGCACCCTGCGCCCGCAGCTGTCTTCCTGCTACCTGACCACGGTCCCCGATGACCTGCACGGCATTTTCGGCGCGATCCAGGACAATGCCATGCTGTCCAAATTCGCCGGTGGCCTCGGCAATGACTGGACCCCGGTGCGGGCACTCGGCTCCTACATCAAGGGCACCAACGGCAAGAGCCAGGGCGTGGTGCCCTTCCTCAAGGTGGTGAACGACACCGCAGTGGCGGTCAACCAGGGCGGCAAGCGCAAGGGCGCGGTCTGTGCCTACCTGGAGACCTGGCACATGGATATCGAGGAATTTGTCGAGCTGCGCAAGAACACCGGCGATGATCGCCGCCGCACCCACGACATGAACTCCGCCAACTGGATCCCGGACCTGTTCATGAAGCGGGTGTTCGACGACGGCGAATGGACCCTGTTCTCGCCCAACGATGTCCCGGACCTGCACGATCTCTATGGCAGGGCCTTCGAGGAGCGCTATGCGTACTACGAAGAGCAGGCCCGCAGCGGCAAGCTGAAACTGCACAAGACCGTGCGCGCCCAGAACCTGTGGCGCAAGATGCTGGCCATGCTGTTCGAGACCGGGCACCCCTGGATGACCTTCAAGGATCCCTGCAACCTGCGCTCGCCGCAGCAGCACGTGGGCGTGGTGCACTCCTCCAACCTGTGCACCGAAATTACCCTCAACACCAGCAACGACGAGATCGCGGTCTGCAACCTCGGCTCCATCAACCTGCCCCAGCACATCGAGGATGGCAACCTCAACCTGGACAAGCTGCGCAAGACCGTGCGCACCGCGGTGCGGATGCTCGACAACGTGATCGACATCAATTACTACTCGGTACCCCAGGCCGAGCGCTCCAACCTGCGTCACCGCCCGGTGGGCCTGGGCCTGATGGGCTTCCAGGATGCCCTCTACAAACAGCACCTGGCCTACGGCTCGGATGCAGCGGTGGCTTTTGCCGACCGCTCGATGGAGGCGATCAGCTACTTCGCCATCGAAGCCTCCAGTGCCCTGGCCGCCGAGCGCGGCGCCTACTCCAGCTACGAGGGCTCACTCTGGAGCCAGGGCATCTTCCCCATCGACTCGCTGGACATCCTGGTGCAGAACCGTGGCGCCGACTACATCCAGGTGGATCGCAGCACCTCCCTGGACTGGGACACCCTGCGGGCGGTGGTGAAGAGCCAGGGCATGCGCAACTCCAACGTGATGGCCATCGCGCCGACGGCAACCATTGCCAATATCACCGGCGTGTCGCAGTCCATCGAGCCGACCTACCAGAACCTCTACGTCAAATCGAACCTGTCCGGCGAGTTCACCGTGGTCAACCCCTACCTGGTCGATGACCTCAAGGCTCGCGGCCTCTGGGACGGGGTCATGGTCAACGACCTCAAGTACTACGACGGCAGCGTCCAGGCCATCGACCGCATTCCGCAGGACCTAAAGGCGATCTACGCCACCGCCTTCGAGGTGGAGCCGCGCTGGCTGGTGGATGCGGCCAGCCGCCGCCAGAAGTGGATCGACCAGGCCCAGTCCCTGAACCTGTACATCAACAACGCCAGCGGCAAGAAGCTCGATGTCACCTATCGCATGGCGTGGTACAGCGGCCTCAAGACCACCTACTACCTGCGCTCCCTCGCGGCCACCGGCACCGAGAAATCAACGATCAGTACCGGCAACCTGAACAAGGTCGCCTCCGGTGGGCAGGCAGCGGCGGGGCCAGCCCCGGTGCCTGCGGCCTGTTCCCTGGATGACCCGGATTGCGAGGCCTGCCAGTAGCGCGGGCCCCGCACCCTGTCGAGACCGTACACGTGAAACAGAAGGACAGTAAAACATGTTGAGTTGGGACGACTACCACAGCGAAGAAGCCATCAGCACGGCAACCGCGAGGAAAGTACCGCCGCCACCCCCCCGGGAAGAGCCGGAGCCGGCGGCAGCGCCGGCCGCCCCGATGCAGACCCGGGCGGCGTCAACACCAGCCCCGGTCGCTGCCGACGCCGAAGCAGCCGAGAATATCGCGGCTGCGGCGAGAGCGCTGGAGAACCTGGATCTTGCCTCCGGCCTGGAAGAGCTGGAAATGGGTGCGGCGCGGGTGTCGGTAGACGAGAAGGCAATGATCAACTGTCGCGCCGATCTCAACCAGCTGGTGCCCTTCAAGTACGAGTGGGCCTGGCAGAAGTACATCGATGGCTGCGCCAACCACTGGATGCCGCAGGAAATCAACATGACCGCCGACGTCGCCACCTGGAAGAGCCCCGAAGGGCTGTCCGAGGACGAGCGCCGCATCGTCATGCGCAGCCTCGGTTACTTTTCGACCGCAGATTCGCTGGTCGCCAACAACCTGGTGCTGGCCATCTACCGCCTGATCACCAACCCGGAGTGCCGCCAGTACCTGCTGCGCCAGGCGTTCGAGGAGGCCATCCACACCCACGCCTACCAGTACTGCATCGAGTCCCTGGGCATGGACGAGGGCGCGGTGTTCAACATGTACCGGGAAGTGCCCTCGGTGGCCAAGAAGGCGGCCTGGAGCATCAGCCACACCCACGAGATCTCGGACCCGACGTTCCAGACCGGCACCACCGAGAACGACCAGACCCTGCTGCGCAACCTGATTGGGTTCTATGCGGTGACCGAGGGCATTTTCTTCTATTGCGGCTTTACCCAGATCCTCTCCATGGGCCGCCGCAACAAGATGACCGGGGTCGCCGAGCAGTTCCAGTACATCCTCCGCGATGAGTCCATGCACCTGAACTTCGGCATCGATGTCATCAACCAGATCAAGCTGGAAAATCCCCATCTGTGGACCGAGCAGTTCCAGCAGGAAGTCATCCTGATGATCCTGGAAGGCACCCAGCTGGAAATCGAGTACGCCCGCGACACCATGCCCCGCGGCGTCCTCGGGATGAACGCGGCGATGATGGAAGAGTACCTGCACTTCATCGCCAACCGCCGCCTGTCCCAGCTGGGCCTGCCGGAGCAGTTCCCCGGGGCGCAGAATCCGTTCCCATGGATGTCCGAGATCATGGACCTGCGCAAGGAGAAGAACTTCTTCGAGACCCGGGTAATCGAGTACCAGACCGGCGGTGCCCTGAATTGGGACTGACCCACCAACCGAGGATCTGATATGGAAAACCGCGACGAAACCCTGAAAGACAGCGAAACTGTCCTGTTGGCGCTGGACCAGATCAGCCAGACCATCGACGTCATGACCAGCGTCATTGGCCGCCTGCGCACCCATGTGCAGGAGCAGGCGGCCAGCCGGCAGAACGAGCTGCAGGCAGAAATGCGCCCGGACCGGGTTCTGCACTGAGCGAAGCCCGGCACTGTAATCCTCTCTCCGGGTGCGGTTGCCGCGCCCGCCCCCCGGTTTACCCCCGCTCCACTCTCGTCTCACTCCGTCGGCGCCGTTCCGCCTGACGCCGCAACAGGAACCGCTGTTCATCCTCATCGCGGAAGCAGGGCACTTCCGGCGGCGGACCCGGGCATGCCAGCACCCTGGCAACCTCGCCCAGGACGACCTCCGTGATCAGCGGCAGGTCCAGGCTGGCGATCTCTTCCAGGGGAATCCACTGCAACTGCGACAGCTCGTCTGAAGCGCGGGAAAAATCGTCCGGATCACCGGCAACCGCAGTCTCATCCACCAGGAAAAAGCGGGCATCAAAACGCCGCGGTGGACCGACCGGGGTAATCGCCCGGAACACATAGCGAAAAGCGGCGGCACAGGGCAGATGGCCAGTGGCGGAGAAGTCCTCCCAGTCCGCCGGCACCGGGCCGCGCCACTCTCCGGGTGCTCCCAGCACCAGGCCTGACTCCTCCCAGACCTCGCGTATGGCGGCCGCCTGCAGGGCGTGCACGCGCTCCGCCACCGCCCCTTCCGCCAGCCGCGCTGCACACACCGGTCCCACCATTCCCGCCAGCGGCACGCGCGCATCATCGGGGTCCACGGCGCCGCCGGGGAAGACGAATTTGCTGGGCATGAAGACTGCCTTCGACCCGCGCTGCCCCATCAGCACCTGTGGGCGGGTAGCACGATCGCGCACCAGGATAACCGTGGCGGCATCGCGCACCGGCACGGGGATGCTCATGTTGTCCACTGTTTCCGGTTCCAGTCTCGGGCCACCGTCATACATTCCTTTTGTTGCCAGGAGAGCAGTATAAACCGTTATCCGCACACGAGTTGCGCCCAGACCGGCAAGCCGGGGCGAAAGCCCTGTTTGTCCGCGGTTTTCCTTTAAACACGGTGCCATTTTTGCCTATACTTCCTGCCTCACACCATCAGACGAGGACATGCCATGTTGAAATCCCGATTGTTGATCATGCTGCAGATCGCTGCTTTCCTCGTCGCCAGCACAGCCGGGACAGCCCAGGCCGCCGTCATCGGCAACGCGGAGCACTTTGCGCAACAGCACCGCAGCGAGCAACTCGCAGCCATCGATGCAGTCCTTGCCCGGGAAGTGGTCCAGCAACAGATGGTGGCCATGGGAGTCAGCCACGCCGATGCCATGGAGCGCATCGGAGCCCTGTCGGATGCCGAATTGCAGCAACTGGCCCTGAACCTCGACACGCTACCCGCCGGTGCCAGCGCCCTGGGTGTGCTTGGCGCCCTGTTCCTGGTGCTGCTGGTGCTGGAAATCGTCGGCGTCACCAACGTTTTCACCAAGATTTGAGGCGCCGGCCCAAAGCGCCCTGCTCAACGTCACCACAGGCCGACTGAGCGGGGGTATTGCCGTGGGGAAAGGATTCATGGCGCTGGCGCTGCTCACGCTGCTAAGCGCGTGCGCCGCCACTGCCCCTGCTCCGCCCCAACAGGGCGTCGGCGAACTCGCGACGGTGCCCTTCTTCCCCCAGACCGAGTACCAGTGCGGGCCGGCAGCTCTGGCCACGATACTGGTGCACAGCGGGGTGGCCACCAACCCCGAGGCGCTCGCGCCCCAAGTCTACCTTCCGGGCCGCCAGGGCAGCCTGCAACTGGAACTGCTGGCAGCCGTCCGCCGGGCCGGGCGCATACCCTTCACCCTGGACCCCGGCCCCGATGCGCTGCTGAGCGAGCTGCGGGCCGGTAATCCAGTGCTGGTGCTGCAGAACCTTGGACTGCGCTCGCTGCCCCGCTGGCACTATGCCGTCGTGGTAGGCTATGAGCGGGCGAACCAGCGTGTCATTCTGCGCTCCGGCACAGAGCGGCGCCGCCAGGAGCGCTGGGGACGGTTCATGTCCAGCTGGGCGCGGGCAGACTTCTGGGGCGTGGTGGTTCCCGCCACTGGAGAACTGCCGGCGAGCGCCAGCGCCAGCAGTATCGGGCCGGCGCTCGCCCGACAGGAGGCACAACTGGACCCCGCCGTGGCCCGGGCCGCCTGGGAGCGTGCCCTGGCGCGGTGGCCAGGGGAACCGGATATCCTCTTCGCCACCGCCAATGCCCGGCGCCAGGATCCAGACCCCGAAGCGGCGGCAGTACTTTACCGGCGCCTGCTGCTGCGACAGCCGGCGCACCCGGCGGCGCGCAACAACTTTGCCGACCTGCTGCTGCACGCGGGGTGCCCGGCAGCGGGGGCCGCGATAATCGAGCCCGCGCGGGCGGCCGCAACCACGCTTGCTGCTGCCGTCAGGGACACCATAAACAGCACTGCAGCTGACATTGCCAGCCTGCTGCTGGACCACTCATCCGACCCGGCTCACTGCCGGGCTCTCAGCGGGGACCTGACCAGGCCATGACCACCGTTCTGCGCACACCAGACCACCATTTTACCGGGCTTCCCGACTTCCCCTGGGAACCCCGCTACCTGCAGCTTGCCGACGACCGGCTGGGCCCGCTGCGCATGCACTACCTCGATGAGGGCCCCAGGCAGGGACCGCTGGTGCTGCTGCTGCACGGCGAGCCCAGCTGGTGCTTCCTCTATCGCCACATGATCCGTGAACTCAGCGCACGCGGGTTGCGCTGCGTCGCACCGGACCTGATCGGGTTCGGACGCTCGGACAAACCGGCGCAGCGCGAGTACTACAGCTATGCCGGCCATGTCGCGCAGATGGCCGCACTGGTCACGGCGCTTGATCTGCGGGACATTATCCTCGTCTGCCAGGACTGGGGCGGCCCCATCGGGTTGTCCGTGCTGGCGCAGATGCCGGAGCGCTTCCAGGCCGTGGTCGCCGCGAATACCCTGCTGCCCAACTGCGAAGCCGCACCCCGCGGAGTGGAGCCCTGGCCGGGAGCGATTGTCGAACAGTGGGTTGCTGCCACCCGGGTGGCCACGGACCTGCCCATTGCCGATGTGATCGCGGGGGTTTGCGTGGCGCCACTGTCCGCGGCCGTGCGCGCCGCCTATGACGCGCCCTTCCCGACACCCGCCTACAAGGCGGCGGCGCTGGAGTTTCCCAATCTGATTCCGATCCGCGAGGACATGCCCGGCGTCGCCGGGAACCGGCGCACCTGGCAGCTGCTGGAGCAGTGGCAGAAACCGTTTGTCACCGCCTTCAGCGACAGCGACCCGGCGACGGCTGCCTGGGCCGACGTCTTTCGCCAGCGCATACCCGGCGCCCGGGGCCGCAGCCACCCGGTCATCCGCGACGCCGGCCACTTCCTGCAGGAAGAACAGGGTCCCGCGCTTGCCGCGGTGGTGGCCGAAGTGGCAAGCTCTCTGACCTGATTCACCCCTGCCACCACGGGCGAGCACGCCATGACCACAGACCAGGCACTGATCCTGACCATCCTGCTGGCTACCGTGGGCATGTTCCTCTGGGGTAAGTGGCGCCATGACATGGTGGCACTGGGTGCATTACTGGCCTGTGTAATCGCCGGACTGATCGAACCGGATATCGCGTTCAGCGGCTTCGGCCATCCGGCGGTGATCACGGTAGCCTGTGTGCTGGTGCTGAGCCGCGGCCTGCAGAGTTCGGGCGCGGTGGATGCGCTGGCGCGCCTTGCCCTGCCGCAACAAGGGGGGCCTGTCCTCAGCCTGGCAGCGCTGACCGGCCTGGGCGCGGCGCTGTCCGGATTCATGAACAATGTCGGCGCCATGGCGCTGCTGATGCCCGTCGCCGTGCAGATGGCCAAACGCCACGAGCTGCCTCCGGGGCAGGTGCTGATGCCGCTCGCCTTCGGCACCATCCTCGGCGGCATGACCACCATGATCGGCACGCCCCCCAACCTGATCGTGTCCGGGTTCCGCGCCGAAGTCAGCGGCAGCGGCTTCGCCATGTTCGATTTCACGCCAGTGGGTCTCGCAGTGGCCACCGCGGGAGTTTTGTTTATCGTGTTGCTGGGGCGGAAGCTGGTCCCTCAACGCACGCTGCAGGGGGAGGGAGATTTTGAAACCAGCGCCTATTTGACTGAAGCGCGGGTCGTCGAGGGCAGCAAGGCAGCGGGCATGACCCTGCGCGAGCTGGAGTCGTCACTGGATGAAGCCGGAGCGCAGGTTGTGGGGCTGGTGCGCAATGAGGTACGCCTGACCGCGCCGCACTCGGCACGGCGGATTCGCACAGCGGACATCCTGGTGATTGAAGCGGAAGTCGACGCCCTCGGGGATGTCCTGTCGCGATTGGGCCTGAAGCTGGAGGAATCCATCAAACCGGAGCGCGCGGAGGACGAGGACGAGGACGCGACGGCGGATCCGGCAGTGCCCGCGCAACAGGAGAATGCAGAGGAAGAGGAATCCGGGGAACCGGAGTCCGACCGGCCGGGAAGGGACGAAGTCGTGCTGACCGAACTGGTGGTACTGCCCGCTTCAAGCCTGGCGGGGCGCTCAGCCAGTGACATCCAGCTGCGCACCCGCTACGGCCTGAACCTTCTGGCCGTATCCCGCGAGGGTTCCCGTGCCCGCACCCGCCTGCGCACCATGTCCATACGCCCGGGGGACCTGTTGCTGATGCAGGGTCCTGCCGATGGCACGGGAGAGTTTGCCGGCGACCACGGCCTGGTACCGCTGGCACAGCGGGACCTGCGCATTCCCAGCAAGCGCAAAGCGTTGCTGGCGAGCGGGGTGATGGTGCTGGCCATCGGCGGCGCCGCCTTCGGCCTCCTGCCCGCCGCCGTGTCCTTTGCTCTCGGGGTACTCGCCTCGATGGCGCTGCGGACGGTGCCACCGCGCAATGTCTACAGCGCTATCGACTGGCCGGTGATCGTCCTGCTGGCGGCGCTGATCCCGGTGGCGGGGGCAATGGCGTCGACCGGGACCGCGGACCTGATCGCGAACTTCCTGCTGACCACTATGGCCCGGGGCAACGCGGTCGCGGTTCTGGCCCTGATCCTGGTGGTCACCATGTTCCTTTCCGACCTGATGAACAATGCCGCAACAGCCGCAGTGATGTGCCCGATTGCCCTGGGAACAGCGGGCGCGCTGGGCGTCAATCCGGACAGCTTCCTGATGGCAGTGGCAATCGGTGCCTCCTGCGCGTTTCTGACCCCCATCGGTCACCAGAACAACACCCTGATCCTGGGGCCCGGTGGTTTTCACTTCGGTGATTACTGGCGCCTGGGTTTGCCGCTGGAAGCACTGGTGACAGCGATCAGTGTCCCCCTCCTGCTGCTGGTCTGGCCCCTGTAGCGGCGCCACTTGCGGCCGCCGGGCGATGGCGGTGGCGGTGGCGGTTGATAGCAGTTCACGCCGGCCGCAGACCCCGGTACAATAATCCAACCAGTCAGGTGCCAGCTACCTCAGCTCCGCAGGCACTCCCAATCCATCGACACAGGACAGCGACATGATCTACCAGAGTGACGCGCTCACCGTGACCCGCCTGGAAGGCGACATCGCCGAGCTGCATTTCGACCTCAAGGGCGAATCGGTCAACAAGTTCGACCAGGCCACTGTCAGCAGCCTGAGCGCGGCCCTGGACGCGCTGGAGGCAGAGAGCGACCTCAAGGGCCTGCTGGTCACCAGCGGCAAGCCGGTTTTTATCGTCGGCGCCGACATTACCGAATTTACCGGCATCTTTGGTGCCGGCCCCGAGGAGATCAAGGGTTTCACGGCCGCCAACAATGCCAATCTCAATCGCCTGCAGGCCCTGCCCTACCCCAGCTGCGTGGCGATCAACGGCTTCGCCCTGGGCGGCGGCTTCGAGATTTGCCTGGCCTGCGATTTCCGGGTCATGAGCAGTGCCGCGAAAGTGGGCCTGCCGGAAACCAGACTCGGCATCCTGCCGGGCTGGGGCGGCACCGTGCGGCTGCCCCGGATCATCGGTGTCGACGAGGCGGCGACCTGGATTGCCTCGGCCTCCGAGCAGCGCGCCGACAAGGCATTCAAGGCCGGCGCGGTGGATGCCGTGGCGGAACCCGATCAACTGCGCGCCGTGGCCCTCACCACCCTGGGCAACGCCATCGCCGGCAAGCTCGACTATGCCGGACGCCGCGATGCCAAGAGCAGCCCGCTGCCACTGAACGACACCGAGGCCATGATGGCCTTCTTCACCATGAAATCCATGGTCCAGCAACAGGCGGGCCGCAATTATCCGGCTCCGGTGAAAGCCGTGGAGGTGATCGAGAAAGCCCGAGGCATGGGGCTTGAGGACGCCCTCGAAGTCGAGGCCGAAGGCTTCGCCGAACTGGCCGTGACGCCGGTGGCCGCGGCGCTGGTGGGAGTCTTCCTCTCCGACCAGCTGCTGGGCAAGAAAGCGAAGGACTGGGAAAAGAAGGCCGACAAGAAGGTGGCGCGGGCCGCGGTGCTCGGCGCCGGCATCATGGGGGGCGGCATCGCCTATCAGTCCGCCTACAAGGGCGTGCCCATCCTGATGAAGGACATCAACCAGGAGGGTCTGGACCTGGGCCTGTCCGAGTCGGGCAAGCTGCTGGCCAAGCGTGTGGAGCGCGGGCAGATGACCGCGGCACAGATGGGGGATGTGCTCAACAGCATCGACCCGACCCTGACCTACTCGGGCTTCGACAAGGTCGACATTGTGGTCGAGGCCGTGGTCGAGAACCCCAAGGTCAAGCACGCGGTGCTGGCGGAAACGGAAAAGCAGATTGGCGAGGACACCATTCTCACCTCCAATACCTCAACCATCTCCATCACCCATCTGGCGGAAGCCCTGCAGCGGCCGGAGAACTTCTGCGGCATGCACTTCTTCAACCCGGTGCACGCCATGCCCCTGGTCGAGGTGATCCGCGGCGAAAAGACCTCGGACAAGGCCGTGGCCCGGACCGTGGCCTACGCCAACAAGATGGGGAAAAAGGCGGTGGTGGTGAAGGACTGCCCCGGCTTCCTGGTCAACCGGGTCCTGTTCCCCTACTTCGACGGCTTTTCCAAACTGGTGCGCGACGGCGCCGACTTCCAGGCCGTGGACAAGGTGATGGAGCGCTGGGGCTGGCCCATGGGTCCGGCCTACCTGATGGACGTGGTCGGCATCGACACCGGGGTGCACGCGGCCGGTGTGATGGCGGAGGGCTTCCCGGACCGCATGAAGCTGGACTTCAAGACCGCCACCGAAGTGATGTTCGAGCACGAGCGCTACGGCCAGAAGAACGGCAAGGGCTTTTATGTTTACGAGAAGGACAAGCGCGGCAAACCGAAAAAGACCAGCAGCGACGAAACCTACCAGCTGCTCGAGGAAGTTGCCGGCGAGCGCAAGGAATTCGAGGCCGATGACATCATCGCCCGCATGATGCTACCGATGGCCACCGAGCTGGCCCGCTGCCTGGAAGAGGGCATCGTCGGCACTGCCGCCGAGGCCGATCTGGCACTGCTGTACGGCATCGGCTTCCCGCCCTTCCGCGGCGGCATATTCCGCTGGATCGATACCGTCGGTCTCGACTACATGGCCGCAGCCTCGAAGAAGTTTGCCCACCTGGGCAAGTCCTACGAGCTGACCGAGGGCATGCAGGCCAAACTCGCCGCCGGCGAGACCTATTACTGAGTACCGGGTGAACTGAGGAGAATTACCGTGAGTCTGAATCCAAGAGACGCCGTTATCGTCGATTTCGCCCGCAGCGCCATGGGGCGCTCCAAGAATGGCTGCTTCCGCAATGTGCGCGCCGATGACCTGTCGGTGGCCGTGATCCAGGGGCTGCTCGCGCGCAACGAGAAACTCGATGTCAACGAAATAGACGACCTGATCTGGGGCTGTGTGCTGCAGCGCGGCGAGCAGGGCATGAACCTGGCGCGCCTGCTGGTACTGCGCGCCCAGCTGCCCTTCACCATTCCCGCGCAGACGGTGAACCGCCTGTGTGGTTCCTCCATGTCTGCCCTGCATACCGCGGCGGCCAATATCATGGCCGGGCTGGGCGATGTCTACCTGGTCGGCGGCGTCGAGCACCTGGGCCACCTGCCGATGACCGGGGACGTCGACATCAACCCGAAGCTGGGCCTGAACGTGGCCAAGGCGGCGGGGATGATGGGCATGACCGCGGAGTACCTGGCCCTACTCCACGGTATCGGCCGGGAACAGCAGGACAAGCTGGCCCTGCGCTCACACCAGCTCGCCCACAAGGCCACCGAGGAGGGCAAGTTCGCGCGCGAAATCATTCCGGTCGAGGGCCACGACGAATCCGGCGCCCTGACCCTGGTGGAGCGGGACGAAACCATCCGCCCGGACACTACCCTGGAGGGCCTGGCAGGCCTGCCGCCCGCCTTCAATCCCCAGGGCGGCACGGTCACCGCGGGCAGCTCCTCGCAGATCTCCGACGGTGCCTCAGCCATGCTGGTGATGTCCGCAGAGCGGGCCCAGGCCCTGGGCATGACGCCCATCGCCCGTATCCGGGGCATGGCGGTGGCCGGTGTCGACCCTTCCATCATGGGTTACGGCCCCGTGCCCTCGACGCAGAAGGCCCTGAAGAAGCTGGGCCTGGGCATCAAGGATATCGAGATGGTGGAGCTGAACGAAGCCTTTGCCGCCCAGGCCCTGCCGGTATTGAAGGACCTGGACCTGCTCGATGACATGGAAGAGAAGGTGAACGTCCACGGCGGCGCCATTGCCCTGGGCCACCCCTTCGGTTGCTCCGGCACCCGCATTACCGGCTCCCTCCTGACCGTGATGCAGGACCGCGACCTCACCATGGGGATCTCCACCATGTGCATCGGTCTCGGCCAGGGCATTACCACGGTGGTGGAACGCCTGTAGGAGCCCGCTGGCCCAGGCCACCCTCTCTGGCCGCTGCGCGGCCATTCACCTCGTCTGCGGGCGATCGCGCGGAGACCGCGCTCCTACGGGGCGCCGCTCAGCAGCCTGTCGATGCGCCGCAGTGACGCCAGCAACTCCGCGGTTGCCAGCTGTGAACCGCGGAAATATTCCTCCGCCATGGGCGTGATTGCACAGCGCTCCGGCAGCGCGGCGTCCTCTTCCAGCATCTGGTAAACCGTGGGCAGGAACACGAACTGCAGCCACTGGGGCAGGCTCAGGGTATCCACGCAGAACGGCTCCACCGAGGCCAGCGCCCGGGACGATGGCGGCACCCGCTCCCACAGCGACAACTGCCGCAGCTGGGCTTCGATATCAATCAGGGTTGCTGCCACTTCCGTTCGCATCGGGCTTCCCGGTTCGGTCCTCAGAACTTCTCCGGCCTCAGCACATCGACGTCGCTGAGGTAGAGAATCATCGCGTAATTATCGTAGTAGTGCTCGCGCAGCCCTGCCGCTATACGCTCCGCGGTGCTCTCGTCGCAGACCACTTCTATACGCACATTGCGGTTCGCTTCCCAATTGCCCTCCCTGACCCCGCGTGCGCCCTTGCCACGAGCTTCGGTAATGGTATAGCCGTGGGCACCCCAGCGCTCCATGTCGCGCAGAATACGGGACTCGACCGCGGACTCGGTGACGATTGTCAGCAGGCGACGCTGATGCTGATGCATGATCAGCCTCCTCCAAAGATGGCATAGGCATGGCGTGACAGCCAATGATACAACGGAATACCCAGAACCACATTGAACGGAAAGGTAACACCCAGTGACGCCGCCAGGGACAGTGCGGGATTGGCCTCGGGCAAGGATATGCGCATCGCAGCAGGCACCGCGATATAGGACGCACTCGCCGCCAGGGTTGCCAGCACCACGGCGCCGCCAACCGAGAGGCCCAGGACCCAGGCCAGCGTCAGGCCGCAAATGGCAGCCACCACAGGTGCCAGCACACCGAAGCCAAGCAGGAACAGCCCGTAGCGGCGCAGGGTGCCGAGCTGGCTCGCAGTGACCAGGCCCATCTCCAGCAGGAACAGCGCCAGCAGACCCTGGAAGGGGCTGAAGAACAGTGGCGCCAGGCTCTGCAGACCCTCCTCCCCCGCCGCCCAGCCAATCAGCAGACCGCCCACCAGCAGCACGATGCTTTTGCCCAGCAACACTTCATGCGCGGAGCGGCGCAGGCTGGCGCCGCTGCCCAGACCCTTCGCGAGCACAATACCCACCAGGATCGCCGGAATCTCCAGCAACACCACGAACACCGGCATGTAGGCTTCATAACTGATGTCGCGCGCCGCCAGATACGCCACCACAACCGCGAAGGTACCCACACTGACGGAGCCGTAGTGGGCGGCAATGGAGGCCGCATCGGTTCGCGGCAGGCGCCCGAGATACAACAGCACCGGGTAGGCCAGCAGGGGCAGGGCAAAGCCCATGGCAATGACGGCCAGCATCTGCGGCAACAGCGTCAGGAAGGGTTGCCGCGCCAGCTCCATCCCCCCTTTCATGCCTATGGCCAGCAGCAGCAGGATACTGAGCAGCTCATAGACCTGGACCGGCAACCTCAACTCGGAACGCAGGACGCCGGCGACGATCCCGAGCAGGAAGAACATGACCACCGGATCAATCAAGGGCACTCTCCTGTTACCGGCGCTGGGCGAGTTGCAACAATGTCTCCAGACCCGGCTCCAGTACCGCAGGGCTGTCTGCGCACAGGGTAACATGACCGAGCTTGCGGCCCGGTGCGGGGCGCTTGCCATAGAGATGCAGGTGGGCACCTGTCACCGCAAGCACCTCGCGCGGGGCCGGCGTCTGGCCCACAAAATTGACCATGGCCGCGGGACCGCGCGCAGCGGTGGCGCCCAGGGGCAATCCGGCGACCGCGCGCAGATGGTTTTCAAACTGGGAGGTCACCGCGCCTTCTATGGTCCAGTGGCCGCTGTTGTGGACCCTGGGCGCATATTCATTGGCGAGCAGGCTGTCCCCGACCTGGAACAACTCCAGCGCCAGCACTCCGACATAATCCAGGGCCTCCAGCAGGCGCTGGCAGTAGTCTTCCGCAAGCGCCTGCAGCGGGTCCTGCAACAGCACCCGGGACACACTGAGGATGCCCTTGTCGTGCCGGTTCTCGGTCAAGGGCCAGAACCGGCACTCGCCCGCACGACTGCGCACGGCGATGACCGAGACCTCCCGGTCAAAGGGAACCATGGCTTCCAGCAGGCAGGGCACGCCACCCACCGCACGCCAGGCATCGGCAGCGTCGCCGGCGTCCCGCAGAACAACCTGTCCCTTGCCGTCATACCCCATGTGGCGGGTTTTCAGTATGGCTGGCAGCCCGGTGGTCTCGATAGCGCTGACCAGGCCCTCCAGGGTGTCGACGGCGACGAAGCGCGCGGTGGGCAGCTGCAGGCGGCAAAACAGGTCTTTCTCCAGCAGGCGATCCTGGGCCAGAGCGATGGCCCGGCTGCCGGGAAGTACCGGCCGCCGCCGGGCCAGAAACTCTAGCGCCGCCAACGGCACGTGCTCGACTTCAGTCGTCACCACCTCGACTTCGGCCGCCAGGGCCGCCAGGGCGTCCTCCGACTTGAACGAAGCGTGCAGTAGCCGGCCAACAGCTGCCGCGCAGGCCTCCTCGGCGGGCTCCAGGAATACACACTGCAGGCCCAGCGGATGCCCCGCCAGTGCCAGCATCCGTGCCAGTTGGCCGCCGCCGAGAATGCCAATCTTCACGCCAGCGGCTGCCTCGGATCCGGATGCTCCAGCACACGGTCCGACTGCTGCGCCCGGTACTGGCGCAGACGCTCACGCAGCTCGGGGTCATCGCCGGCGAGGATGGCAGCCGCCAGCAACGCCGCGTTGACTGCTCCGGCGCTGCCAATGGCCAGGGTTCCCACCGGAATCCCCGCCGGCATCTGCACGATCGAAAGCAGCGAGTCCATGCCGTTCAGGGCGCGGGATTGCACCGGCACTCCCAGCACCGGCAACAGGGTCTTGGCGGCCATCATTCCCGGCAGGTGCGCAGCGCCACCGGCGCCGGCGATGATGACCCTCAGGCCGCGCTGCTCCGCCGCCTCGGCGTAGGCGAACAACTTGTCGGGGGTGCGATGGGCCGATACCACTTCCACTTCATGCGGCACCTGCAGGGCCAGCAGGGCCTCCGCCGCGCCCTGCAGTGTTTCCCAGTCCGAACGCGAACCCATGACGATACCCACCAGCGGTGCCGTCATTGCCCACACCCCGCGAGAGCTCTTGCCAGTGGCGGAACCGCGGAAGTAGCTGGTGACATGGTTATCCTCGCTGCAATCAGGGTTGGGACGCTTTGGGTGGCGCGCATGCTACAGAAAGCCCAGGCTATGATACATTCGATTTTATTGGTAATTCTATTCGAGAAAACCTGAAATGACGCCGCTCAACTACAATCATCTATACTATTTCTTCCATGTTGCCACAGACGGCAGCATCACCCGCGCCAGCGCACGCCTGAACCTGACCCCGCAGACCATCAGCGGGCAGATTGCCGCATTCGAAGAGCACCTGGGCACCAGGCTGTTTCGCCGCGAAGGCCGGCGCCTGCGCCTGTCCGCAAAGGGACGGCAGATCTACGGCCACGCCGAGACCATATTCCAGCTGGGCAGCGAGATCCGCCAGATGCTGCAGACAGACAGCGGTGCCGCCGAGGTGTTCCGGGTCGGCATTACCGAGGTCATACCCAAGATCCTTGCCAACCGCCTGCTGCAACCCATACTGCAGCGGCCCGGTGCCATGCGGCTGGTCTGTCATGAGGGCGACCAGGAGACCCTGCTGGCAGAGCTTGCGGTAAACCGGCTGGACTGCATCATCACCGACCAACCGCTGGAGTCCGGCAGCCACATCAAGGCCTGGAACTATCGAATTCTCGATAGCGGCTTTACCTTTTTTGCGGTGCCCGAGCTCGCTGCCAGCTGCAGCAACAATTTCCCGGACAGCCTCTCCGGGCAGCCCTTCCTGGCACCTGGCCGCAAGGCCAGTATTCGCTCGTTCCTGCTGGCCTGGTTCGAGAAACACGACCTGGCACCGAATATCATTGCCGAATTCGATGACAGCGCCCTGCTGAAATCCTTCGGCCAGGCCGGCCTCGGCATATTTGCCGCCCCCAGTATCATTGAGGACTATGTCATGTCGCAGTACGGCGTTGCGGTGATCGGGCGCACACGGGAGTTCGTCGATGTGTTTTACGTGATCTCGCCGGAACGGCGCCTGCAGCACCCGGCCACCCTGGAGATCATGGAGTCGGGGCTCGCACTGTAGCTTGCCGTGCGATGCTGCGCGGGAGACCTCCCCTCCGTTTTTCCGTGCCCCTTTTTACCTCGCGAGATCGCGCTGGAAGGGCGGCAGGGAATCGAGGATCGCCTGGCCGTAGCGGCGGGTCAGGATGCGTCGGTCCAGCAGGGTTACCCTGCCCGAGTCCTGCTCACTGCGCAGCAGGCGCCCACTGGCCTGAACCAGCTTGAGTGCCGCATCCGGGACGCTGATCTCCATGAAGGCGTTGCGCCCCTGGGCCTCGACCCACTCCACCAGCGCCGCCTCGATCGGGCTGTCCGGTACCGCAAAAGGTATTTTCGCTATTACCACGTGGCGGCAATAGGCACCGGGCAGGTCCACCCCTTCGGCGAAGCTGGCCAGGCCGAAAATGATGCTGCCGCGGCCGGCATCCACTGCCTCCCGGTGCTGGCGCAGGATCTCCTGTTTGCTGCCGTCACCCTGCATCAGGATCATTGCTCCCAGGCCGTCGCGCAGGCCCTCGTAGACCTCCTGCATCTGCCGCCGGGAAGAGAACAGCACCAGGCTGGCCTCGCCGCGATCCAGCAGGCCTGGCAACTGGACCACAATGGCCGCGGTGTGGGCTTCCGCATCGCCGGGATCGCAGTCCATTGCCGGCACGTGCAGGGTGGCGCGGGAATAGTCGAAGGGGCTTGCCACCACCTTGAAAGCCGCTTCCCGGGGTACACCGGAGTGCAGGATAAAGCGCTCGAAGGAGCGCAGCGCGGTGATGGTTGCGGAGGTCACCACCACGCCGGCAGCGCGCGACCACAGGTACTCCTCGAGGATATCGGCCGCGAGGATCGGGCTGCAGCGCAGGTCGAAACCGAACTGGCCACCGCTGTCGAGCAGCGTGATCCAGCGCGCCTTGGGTGGAACGTCATCTTCGCCACTGATCGCGTACTCCTGCCACAAGGCGAGGGTAGACTCGGCACGGCTCAGCAGGGCCCCCAGACTGAGGTGCCAGGTTTCAATCTCGTTCTTGTCCAGCCCGGCATCGTCCTCTTCCAGGGCTTCCTCCAGCCGCTTCTCTATTCTTGCCAGCCCCGTGGCGAGCTGCTGAAACTGTGCCACCAGGCCGGCAGCGAGGGGCTGCAGGACCTCGGGAACGTGCCCGTGGGGCAAGCGCAGCTGCTGGTCGTCACCGCGGCCATTGCCCGGGGGACGCTCCGCGAACAGGGTGGCGACGGTCTGTTCGGCGACCTGCAGCCCGGCCTGGGCCTCATCCATCACTCCGGGCAGCGACTGCAGGGTACGCTGCAGGTCGGTCAACGGCACCAGGACCGAGGCGGCCTGGGCCAGCAGTTTGCGACTCTCCTGCAACCACTGGCCGGTGGTGTGCAGGCGACAGAAACTGGAAAAGTGCGACAGGGCCTTGTCCGGCAAATGGTGGCCCTCGTCAAAAATATAGATGCTGTCTTCCGGCGCGGACAGGATCGCACCCCCGCCCAGGGCCAGGTCCGCCAGTACCAGGTCGTGGTTGGCGACAATCACATCGGCGTACTGCAGCTGCTCCCTGGCCCGGAAAAAGCTGCACTGGCTGATATTGGGGCAGCGGCGGCCGCTGCACTGGCTGTGGTCGGTGGTGGCACCGAACCAGATCTCCTCCGGTACCTGTCCGGGCCAGTTGTCCCGGTCCCCATCCCATTCACCGCGACCGAGGGCCTCGACCATGGCGCTGTACACTGGCAGCGCCTCGGCGGCCTCCGGCGCCCGAAATTCGTCGGGGTACAGGGGCAGCACATCACCGGCGCCACTGCCGGCCAGTTCACGATCCAGCTTCGACAGGCAGACATAGCGTCGGCGACCCTTGGCCAGGGTATAGCTGAATTCCAGCCCGCTGTGATGGCGGATATCCGGCAGGTCCTTGTTGACGAACTGTTCCTGCAGGGCGACGGTGGCGGTCGCCACCACCAGGCGCTTGCCCAGGGCCTGCGCCAGGGGAATCGCGGTGACCGCATAGGCGATGGTCTTGCCGGTGCCAGTGCCGGCTTCGATCACGCAGACCGCGGGAGTTTCCGGGTCGGCGCGACCGGTGGCAGGGACAATACGCGCCAGGGCATTGGCAATCTCCGCGATCATCTGCCGTTGCCCCCAACGCGGGCTCAGCCCCTTGCCCGTCATGATCGCGGCGTAGGCTTCGCGGATCTGCTCCTTGAGAGCGTCGCTTAACAAGACGGCGCGCAGGCCCCGACGCCGGTCCGGGCCAGCTTGCTGGCTACTGCGTTGCCGTAGATCGCCAGCGCAAAGGGCCGGTGGGCTGCGGGCAGCGCTTCGATCCTGGCCTCGAACCGGGCCCGGGAACAGCTCCCCTCCTCCAGTGTCAGGTCACCGGGAATACTGACCGCATCCCCGTGCAACATGCGATAGGCATAGAGGTTGGTAGGGTGGAGACAGTAGAGTGCAACCACCTGTCGATCGATCTCCTTCGCCACCTGGTCTGCATCCGCGAACTCCCCGGCCAGCGGAGTGCCAAAGGCCACATGTACCCTGCCCTTGCTGCCCGCAATACCGCGGGCGATCGACGTCACATCCTCCTGTTCAGCCTTGGCATAACTTCCGGTAGTTTGGCGCAGATACAACTCCCGTGCCTTGAGCCCGTCGCAGGGATCCAGCTCGTAGGAAATCGATACCGGCACAATGCCGAGCGCGTTGACCACCTCGCTGAAGCTCTCGGCCTGCTTGTCCCGGCTCATGGCCAGCATCTTGATCACCGCCGGCTCGGTACGGTCGATGCCGTCCTTGGCCCTGCCCTCGCGCTGCGCGATCCATACCGGCGCCCGCTCCTCCTGCAGTGACATCCGGATGTAGTTGGCCAGATGACGCGAAGCCGCCAGCAGTTCACGGCCACTGCCGGGGGAGCGCTTGACAATAAAGCTCTTGTTGAGCCGCATGAGGTCCGAGACCCAGGGCTTGGTCAGCAGGTTATCGCCAATGGCGATGCGGACCGTCTGGTGGCCGCCGCGATGCAGCGCGTAATTGGTAAAAGCCGGGTCCATCACGATATCGCGATGGTTGCTCATGAACAGCCACGGACGCGAGGGGTCGAGGTCATCGAGGCCGGATACCGAGAAACCCGAGGTGGTGTCGGTGATGACTTTCTCGACATAGTGCTTGATCACCATCTGCATGCCGTGGACATCACTGACGTCACGCAGCTGGCGCTCCAGGTACCAGCGAACCGCCGGACGGCACAGCGCGGGTGCCAGCGCCGCGACCTTGCCCAGGCTCAGGCGGGCAATGGCATCCAGCAACTCCCGGTCGCCCAGCAGGCTCCTCAGTACCGCTGGCACCTCTGCATCACGGTAGGGGCGGATATCGGCAAAGGGGTCACTCAAGCAGGCATCCTCGGGTTCAAGAAGCGGCACACGATACCCAAATTCGCCGACGCCGTCATCCGCCCAATCCGGCCACATCGGGACACGGCGCAGCGCTGACAGCAACCCGGTGTTCTGCTAATCTGCGTTCCGGCCCTGCGACAGTCATGCGCCCTTTGGAGGAATCATGGAAGCGACTTCTGCATCACTGCTCACCTTTGGTATCGCAGCCCTGCTCGTCAGCTGGGTGCTGCTGCTGATCCAGTCCTGGAAAGAGGACTACGCCTGGGGCCTCTGTACCCTGATCCTGCCGCCCTTCGCCTACCTGTACGGCCTGTTTCGACTGGACAAGGCGGGGCAGGCAATACTGTTGGCGCTCATTGGGGTGATTTTGATCTGGATGGCCTGATCCACTCCGCAGGCCTACCGTGCATTAAACATTTGTAACCTTTCGTCACCCCGGCCACATCCGCGCTGATTTATCCATTGGAAACAAGGTGTTAGCGCTTCAGGCGCCTCTCAATATATTCCGCTTGTTACCCAATTTCCCATAGTCTTACAAAACCGTAACTGTTCTACACGCGTAAACAGCGGGTATCCTGACTCCAATCTGGTCGACGTCGCGCCACAGCGACCCCAGGCTTTCACCCAACCCGTCACTCGCAGAAAGGAACTCCCCATGAAATTTGCCAAGATCGTTGCCGCCTCGGCGCTGCTGGCCCTGTCCGCCGGCGCCTTCGCCGCCAAGCCCACCAGCATCGTATTCCAGGGCAACCAGGAAACCGCCGACGGGACTGCCTACACCGAATACCTGGTCAAGTGCTCCAATGGCAAGACTGCGACCATGACCGCCTGGGAAAACCGTCGTCGCTGGTGCGCGGGCAACGAGCTGAATGAGCAGTGCGAGCGCAAGCAGATCAAGGCCGCCAAGGCAGCCTGCGACGCCGCCTGAACCGGTTACTCCAGGTAGCGCCGGCGCAGCTCTTCGCGCTCGGCGCTACCGACCCCCAGCACTTCCTCCAGGTAAGTCTCCACCGCACCGTAATCCCTGATGGCTTCCAGTGCGCGCGCCAGATAGGCCTCGTGCACTTCCAGCATCGGTAGAATCGCCTCTTCCGGCACCGACTCCAGTCCGTACTTCGCCCGCAGGCGGTCCACTTCCTGTTGTGGATGGTAGAAGCGCGCCGTGAGCATGTAATCCTCCATGACCTGCTCCACCGACACTCCCAGCGCCAACAGGATCACGGCGACGGCAAAGCCGGTGCGATCCTTGCCGGCAGCGCAGTGGACCAGAAACCGGGTGTCCTGGCGCTGCAGAATTTCGCGGAACATGCGCGCGTAGATCGGACCCTGGCTCTCGACGAAGTCGCGGTTGATCTCCACCATGAAATCGAACATCGGCTGCCGCCCGCCGAGGTCGAGGCGCCCCTCGGTGAAAGCGGCGGCATTGCTGCCGGGGGTGATCGGCAGGCTGGCGACCTGTGGCTGTCGCGCCTCGGGATAGCGGCTGGGACTGCTCTGCTGCTCGTCCTCGCGACGGAAGTCGCACACCAGGTCCAGCTGCAGGCTGTCCAGCAGCTCCAGGTCCTGTGGCGTGAGTCCCGACAGCTGGCCGGAACGATACAGGTAACCCCAGCGCACGCGGCGGCCACCGGCCCCGCGGTAGCCGCCAAAGTCGCGGAAGTTGGGCGTCCCCTGCATGCCCAGCTTGCGCTCCATGGCCAGCACTTCGTTACCGTGCTGGTCACTCAGGCGGAACTGGTGGCGCCGCGCCGCGGGCAGACCCGCAATGCGAGCGCGCGGAGCCGCCTCTTCATAATGGGCCTGTACCTGGCCGTGGCCACCCAGCGGGTCGACCCGCACCTGCGTGTCCGGATGGCTTGCCGCCCACTCTATGTGATAGTCGCCTTCAGCGGCGCGCCAGATTTGAACCGCATCGGAAATCAGGGGCATAGCTTCTCTCTAGTCAGTAAATGTGTGAGTGGGGGCGCCTCAGCCGGGGGCACCTCAGCCGGGGGCACCCAAGCGCTAAGCGGCGGGGGTCTCTGCCGCGGGCGCCCCGGCGCTACCGGTCGGGCCCGCAGGCAGGGCAAGCACCGCCCGCAACAGGGTTTTGACCAGTGCCAGCTGGCGCTCCAGCGCCTGCTCGCTGAACGGGTCCTGCCCCAGCAGATCGCGGTACATGGGCGCCATGGTGACATAGGACATGACCAGGTTATTGAACGCCATGACCGCCCAGGGCTGCAGGCCCGCCTCCCCCAGCGCCCGCAGCCCCGGCTGTGCCAGCCCTTCGTCGGTGCCAAACATGGGCTGGAAAAAACGCTCGATCAGGTCGTTGGTACCGGGACCGCCGGACAGTGCCGCGTGCTGCAACAGGCGCGCCAGATTGGGATTGGCGTGGTGCTTCCGCACTATCGTCTCCAGCCAGTCCTGCAGCCGCTGGTCGCTGATCGGCCCTCGGGTCAGCTCCTCCATCGGTGCCGCGAAGTCATCCAGCAGTCGCCCCAGCACGGCCCGGTAGAGCGCCTCCTTGTTGCGGAAGTGATTGTAAAGGCTGGGGGAGCGAATGCCGACACGCTCGGCGACATCACCCAGGGAAGTGCCCTTGTAGCCCTTCTGGGCAAACAGGTCCTCGGCGGCATCGAGAATGCGTTCCGGCGTGGTCGCGGCGGGTTCCCGGACAGGTACTTTGGTCAAGGCCATATAAGGCGACACCGTCTGTAAGCAAGACAATAGGGCAGTATACCGCAGCACACCCCGATCATGAATCACCGCGGCCTCCGGAAACACCTTCTCTGGTTGACAAGCAGCGGCCCAATGTGAATAATCTCGCCTCCTGAATTTTGCCGACCCACGAGGATCCTATAGTGGCCAACTCCCCACAAGCCAAGAAACGCGCTCGCCAGGCCGAGAAGCGCCGCACTCACAATGCCAGCCTGCGCTCCCTGGTGCGTACCAACATCAAGAAAGTCATCGCTGCAATCGGCACCGGTGACGCACAGCAAGCCAAGGCCGCCTACGACAGCGCGGTACCGGTTATCGACCGGATGGCCGACAAGGGCATCATCCACAAGAACAAGGCTGCTCGGCACAAAAGCCGCCTGAATGCGCAAATCAAGGCTCTGGCTTCCGCCTGACCCTGCAGACCTGAATTCCACAAAAAAGCCGGCGTAACGCCGGCTTTTTTGTGCCTGGGAGGAACGGGGCTGAGGGTTACCCCCGGCCCCATTCTCTTCAGCTTGCCTTGCGCGGAGCCTCCCCCTCTTCGTTGATCTTGTGGAACTCGGCCAGCATGCTCTGCTCGTAGCCCTGAGCCTCCTCGGTATCCAGCGGACGCTCCAGCAGGGCCCAGTCGATATCGCCATCGGTTGCCAGGTTCTCGAACTCCAGAATCCCCAGCGCCTCGAACTTGGGCCGGATCTTGTCGGTCAGCAGGCCGATGCGCTTCAGGTTCGGAATGACGCGCTGGAACAGCAGGTTGCGGAAAGTGGACATCACAAACCCTTCCAGCACCTGCAGACGGGCCTCTTCCACATCCCAGCCAAAGTGCGCGAATACGTCGGTTGCGACCAGGCGCTCGCGGCTGACGACACAGGCCTCGTAGGCAAACTGGGCACGCTCTTCGCGCTCTTCGTCAGTCAGCGACTTGACGAACTCCTCCAGGTAGTTGACCCCGAAGGTCACGTGGCGGGCCTCGTCGCGGGTCACCAGGTAGACCACATCCTTGAGCACCGGATCCGGTGTGGTTTCCCGGGTCGTGTTGAAAGCCGACAGGGCCAGACCCTCGATCACCAGCTGCATGCCGATAAACTTCATATCCCAGCGCGCGTCGGTGAGGATCTTGTCGATGATCGCCTTGAGGTGGGTATTGATCGGGTACATCACGCCGATACGCTGCTGCAGGTACTTGTTGAACACCTCGACGTGGCGAGCCTCGTCGAAGGTCTGCGAGGCAGCGTACAGCTTGGCGTTCAGCGTCGGGGCGCAGGAGCAAAGCTGCGACGCCACCAGCAGGGCACCCTGCTCGCCGTGCAGGAACTGCGACAGGCTCCAGGCGTTCATGTGCAGCCAGAATTCCTTGCGGGTCGCCTCGTCCATGTCCAGGTAGGGCTGGTAGGTGTGCAGGTTCATCAGCTCCGGCATCCGGTCCTGCTCCGGCCAGGGACGGTCCCAGTTGATATCCATCTCCGGATCCCAGTTGAGCTGCTTGCCCAGGTCGTACAGTTTCTTGATGCGGTCGTCCTGCACCTTGTAGTCCCAGTTGTAGGAACCGGTCAGCGGGGTGTTGAAAATCTCTGCGATGTGATCGACATCACCTTCGGTCAGCAGCTCTTCAAGATCGGGGTTCTCGTGCGGATAATCGGCGCCGGCAAAACGCTGGATCTTGCGGGGGGTACCAGTCCATTCTACTTTCATGACCATGCTCTCCTGAAGGCTTATGGCAGTTATGTGGCGATACTATGGGAGAACATGCCGGGGTCAACAAGGTAAAGTCTTGTCAAAATAGGGTCATTTGTGGCCAAATGGTTCGATGCCCAGAGCCAGCGCCCCCGCGCAGTACATTCTTATCCTTATCGACATGGTCGAGAGCCAGGGCTACCCGCGCGATCGCCTGCTGGCGGGCACCACGCTGGTGGAGTCCGGCCTGAGCGGGATCGGTGCCCGGGTCAGCGAGGAAGATTTCAGCCGCCTGGTCAGCAACGCCTTCGACCTGACTGGCGACACCGCCCTGGGCCTGCACCTGGGACTGCGCCTGAACCTGGGCGCACACGCCGTTCTGGGCCAGGCCTTCATGACCTGCCGCGACCTCGGCCAGGTGATGGAGCTGTTCCTGCGCTACTACCACCTCCTGTCCTCCCCCACGCTACACCTGGAGCAGGATCTGATCGACGATCGCTGTGTGCTGACTACCGTCAGTGCGCCGCGGGACAACCCGGTGGAGTTCGCCAGCGAAGTCATGTACGCCGCCATCTTCAATACCCTGCGCGGCCTGCTGGGCAGGAACGACCTGCAACTGCGCGTCGAGTTGCCCTATCCGCCCCCGGTTCACGAACAGATCTACTACGACGTCTTTGGCGAGGATGTGCACTTCAACTGCCCGCTGGGGCGGATTTCCTTCGACGCCGCGCTGTTGAGCACCCCCCTGCCCCTGTCCAACCCGGCACTGCGCTCCCTGTACGAGGAAGAGTGCGCCCGCCTGCTGGCGGACCTGGAGGAGGGTGAATCGGTGGCCGAGCAGACCCTGCGCCTGCTGCGCAAGCTGGAGGGGCAGTACCCGCAGATGCCACAAGTGGCGCAAATGCTGAACTTCAGCCCGCGCACCTACCGCCGGCGCCTGGAACAGGAGGGCACCGCCTACCAGCTGTTGCTGGACCGGGTGCGGGCAGAGCACGCCACCCGCTATCTGCAGAACAGCCGCCTGCCCCTGTCGACCATCGCCTACCTGGTCGGCTTCAACGACGCCTCCAACTTCCGCAGGGCCTACCACAAGTGGACCGGGCGCGCGCCGCGGGAAATGCGGGGTGAGTAGCACCGGGGCGCTGTCGGTTTACCTGGGCAAGCGGGCAGCGGCGACCATCGCCGAACAGGGCTGGCACCCGGATCTGTTCAGCCTGCTGCTGGGAGCATCCGGGGGCCCCAAGTGGCTCATTCTGGGGCAGCTCGACAGGCTGTTGTTCGGCGATTTCCTCGCCCGCGGCCAGCGCGAACTGTCTGTGCTGGGCTCATCCATCGGCGCCTGGCGGCACGCCTGCCTGGCACAGGCGGACCCGGTAGCAGCGCTGGACCGTTTCCAGCAGGCCTATCTGGGCCAGACCTACTCGCCGCGACCGACCGCCGCCGAAATCAGCGCGGCCAGCACGGGCATGCTTGAACAGATACTGGGGGACGACGGGGCCGACGCCATCGCCTCCCATGCTCGCTTCCGCACCCACATCGTTACCGCCCGTGGCCGCGGCGCGGCGGGCACCACGCAGCCCGCGCTGCTGGCCGCCGCCATGGGCGCTGCCGCGGTCGGCAACTCGCTGCACCGGCGCCTGCTCAACCTGGCGTTCCAGCGCGTGGTATTCCACAGCGGCACCGCACCGGCACCCCAGCTCAGCCTGACGGACTTTGCAACGGTCTATACACCCTTGCGCCCGGCCACCGTACCTCTTGCCCTGCATGCCAGCGGCTCGATTCCTTTCGTGCTGAGGGGGGAGCGGGATATCGCGGGAGCTCCCGCGGGACAGTACTGGGATGGCGGCATCATAGACTACCATTTTGACCTTCCGCAGTACCGTGGCGAAGGCCTGCTCCTGTACCCGCACTTCCGCGCCGACATCACCCCGGGCTGGTTCGACAAGTTCCTGCCCTGGCGCAAGGCCAATATCCGGCTGCTGGATGATCTCGTGCTGTTGTGCCCCAGCCGTGACTTCGTCGCCTCCCTGCCACAGCGTAAAATCCCCGATCGCACCGACTTCAAGCGCCTGGCCAGCGACGCGCGGATTGCCTACTGGCGTGAGTGCATGGCACGCAGCCGGGCCCTGGCGGAGGATTTCGCGGCCTTGCTGGCAAGCCCGGACCCGCTGGCAGGGGTCACTGTACTCAGCTGATCATCTCGTTGAGATAGCGCTCGACTTCCGCCTTGAGGGGCCGCTGGAAAGCCGAGGCCAGCAGGCCCAGACGCACCGAAACATCGACTACCCCATCGTGAAAGGACAGCAGGCCATCGATGCCGCCACCCTTGATGTGCACGCTGTCACCCTCCCAGCGCGAGCGCACGCCATGCTCATCCTGGAGCCGGTCCGCCAGCCGCTGCGCCGCCTGCCGCAATTCCTCCTTGGGCATGGTATAGGGTTTGGTCAGCCGGAATCCCGCCATGGTCACCTGCGCCTGTCAAATTCAACAGTACACAGGTTAGCCCGTACCCCGGCGCATGACCAGCCAGTTCCCCGCCAGCACCAGGCCAAAGCCGGCCAGGCCCAGCAGCGTCCACTGGTAGCCCTCGAACAGGGTGGAGATCAGCAGGGCAACCACCGGGAACAACAGCGAGCTGTAGGCGGCCCGGTCCGGACCGATATTGCCGATCAGGGTGACATAGGCCCAGAACCCCACCACCGAACCAAACACCGCCAGGTAGAACAGGGAGCCGAGGTAGACAAAATCCTGGTCCAGCGTGATGGGGGTGCCCGTCAGCAAGGCAAACCCGTACAGCGCGAGGGCCCCATAGAGCATGCCCCAGGCGTTGCACACCAGCACAGGCAGGCCGTCGCGGCTGTTGCGGGCGGCGAAAATATTGCCAAAGGAAGCCAGGCAGGTACCGGCGAAACACAGCAGCAGGGCGCGGAAGCCAGTGTCCGTCAGGCTGAAGCTCTCCAGCTGGGGCAGGAACACCGCCACCATGCCAACCAGGCCGATGCCCGCGCCCAGGGCCACCATCTTGCTCGCCGGCAGGCGCAGGAAGATCGCGCCATTGACCATGTTCAGGATCACCATGGTGGAAAACACCACCGCCACCAGGCCGCTGGCCAGCTCCGCGGTGGCATGGTAAATGAAAATGTAGTTGCCGCTGAACAGGCACAGTCCCTGCAGGCAGACCATGACGTGATCCCGCCTCGACAGCGGCGACAGGCGCCGGCGCAGTACCAGGTAGAGAAATATGAGCAGGGCGGCCAGCAGCGAGCGGTGGGCGATGGACACCATGGGCGCCACGGTGCCGAGCTGGAACTTGATGGCGATCCAGGTGGAACCCCAAATCACCACCGTGATGGTATACAGCAGCAGATTGTTCATCGGCAGCGCCCGGCGCAAAGCGCGCACTTTAGCGCATCCGCGGGCCCGGGCCTATGCCGGCGGCGAACACCGCTGCGACATCAACGCTTGATAAACTCGCCCGCGTACCAGTTGAGCATGGCGATCTTCTCGTCCAGCGGCTTGTCCGGCTCCATTTCATAGACGTTGCGGAAGCCGATAATCACGTCGGTGACACCGATCTCTTCCAGCTTGCTGATACCGGCCTCGGTAAATGCGTCCTGACCGGTCGTGTAAATCCGGAAGGTCCTGTCGCTGGTACCGTATTCGGCGCGCAGCTCGTGCAGGCGGCGGATGTAGCCCTCCAGCTGCTGCATGTCGGCGCCGGCGCACATCCAGCCGTCCCCGACCTTCGCCGCCCGGCGCAGCGCCGGCTCGGCGTGTCCACCCACCAGAATGGGCGTGGGCGCTGTCGGCACCGGGCACATCTTGATCGCGGGCAGCTTGTGGATCTCGCCCTCGTAGCCGAAGAACTCGCCCGTTTCCAGGCCGCGGAGGATATCGATCTGCTCATCCAGGCGCAGGCCGCGCTTCTCCCAGGGCACGTCGCAGACGGCGAAGTCCTCCTCCCAGGGGCTGATGCCGACCCCAAAATCAAAGCGGTTGCTGGAAAGCGCCTGGATGCTCTGGACCTGCTTCGCCACTACCGCTACCTGGCGCACTGCCAGCTTGTAGACAAAGGTTGCAAAGCGAATCTTCTCGGTGACCGCAGCCATTGCCGCGACCGCTATCAGGCTCTCCAGGAAAGGCACACTTTCCAGGAACTCGCGGCTGCCATCCTTGTTGTAGGGGTATTTGGAGCTCGCCTCCTGCGGGTAGCAGATGCTGTCCGGGATGGTAATGCCATCGAACCCCGCCGCTTCGGCCGCCTGCACCAGGGGCAGGTAGTGGTCGGCGTCACTCATTCCGATCTGATAGCTGAATCTCATGCTTTCGCTCCTGTCTAATAATTGGTAGGACGCCTGGAGGCGCCCGCTGCTGTCAATGCCAACACTGTACCCCCCCTGCGAACAGCGGTCATCGCCTGGTTGAAAATAGCCCCTGCTGGCCTCAAATACTGAACCTTGCCCTGCACCAACATACGTCCCGCTGCTGCCGCGGGATCAACCAGCCACCTGAATGGATTACAATTGCCCCATGAGCGCTGACAACCATGCTGCCAATCCGGCTGCCGACAGTAGCCGCAGGTTCCTGTTCGAACAGGCCGACATCCGCGGTGAAATCGCCCAATTGGGCACCAGCCTGCGCGATATGCTCGCCGTGCATCAATACGCTCCCGGCGTACAGCGCCTGCTGGGGGAATTCCTGGCCGCCGCCACCCTGCTGAGCACTACCCTGAAGTTCGAGGGCCGACTGATCCTGCAGGCCCGCAGCGACGGCCAGGTTCCGCTGCTGATGGCCGAATGCAGCAGTGACCTGCAGATACGCGGCATTGCCCGGGGCGCGCAGCTGGCGACATCCGGGGATTTCGACCAGTTGCTGGCGGACGGCACCCTGGCGATCACCGTTGAGCCACTGCGGGGCAAGCGCTACCAGGGCATCGTGCCCCTGTCCCGGCACTCGCTGGCCGCCAGCCTGGACGCCTACTTCGAGCAATCCGAACAGCTGCATACCCGCCTCTGGCTGGCCTGCGACGGCCGCTCCGCCGGTGGCCTGCTGCTGCAGCAGCTGCCGGCCCAGGTCAGCCGCGACCCGCAATTGCGCGAGCAGCAGTGGCAGCATGTCTGCACCCTCGGGGAGACCGTGACGCCCACCGAGCTGCTGCAGCTGCCGCCCGCGGACCTGCTCTACCGGCTCTACCACGAGGACCCGGTGCGGCTGTTTGACCCGCGTCCGCTCGCCTTCCAGTGCAGTTGCTCGCGGCAGCGCAGTCGCAATGCCCTGTCGGCCATCGCCAGCGCCGAGCTGGAGGACATTCTCCGGGAGCAGGGCGCCATTACCGTGGATTGCGAATTCTGCAACCAGCAGTACCGGTTCGAGCGCGAGGACCTGGCCGATTTGCTGCGTGCGGGCCCGGCGCCGACGCTGCATTGAAGCTCGGCGGAGATCGCCGATTTTTTCTCCATTCTGGTTCGCATCAGGGGGCGATTCTGACATAATGGCGCCCCCCGAAAGTCCCACAGAGGCAACTCCGCCCTCAATGGCGGGCTGCAATCCGCAGCATGAAGACAGGACACACCATGACCCTTGATATCAATACCCCACGGGAATTCATCGACCTGGGTATCGCGCAGCTGGTTGAAGAAGCGCTGAAGCGCGACGAAGGCATCCTGGCGGACAGCGGCGCCCTGCTGGTCACCACCGGCCACCGCACCGGCCGCTCACCGGCCGATCGCTTCATCGTCCGCGAGCCCAGCACCGAGGACCACATTGAGTGGGGCGCGGTCAACCGTCCCTTCGACAGCGAGCGCTTCGACGCCCTGTGGGACGAAGTCGAAGCCTACCTGGGTGAGCGCGACCGCTTTATTTCCCACCTGCATGTAGGTGAGCACAGCGATCACTACCTGCCGGTAAAGGTTGTCACCGAAACGGCCTGGCACGGCCTCTTTGGCCGCAACATGTTTATCCGCCCCAAGCAGTACAACGTCGGCCGCAAGCCCGAGTGGACAGTGATGAACGCCGCCGGCTTCGTCTGCGCCCCGGAAGATCACGGCACCAACTCCGACGCCATCGTGGTGCTGAACTTTGCCCGCCGCAAGGTCCTGATTGCCGGCATGAACTACGCCGGGGAAATGAAAAAAGCCATGTTCTCGGTGCAGAACTTCCTGCTGCCGGAGAAGGACGTCATGTCCATGCACTGCTCCGCCAACGTCGGCGAGGACGGTGATACCACCCTGTTCTTCGGTCTCTCCGGCACCGGCAAGACCACGCTGTCGGCGGATCCGGACCGCTACCTGATCGGCGACGACGAGCACGGCTGGGCCAAGGGTTCCGTGTTCAACATCGAGGGCGGCTGCTACGCCAAGACCATCGACCTGAGCCAGAAAAACGAGCCGGTGATCTGGGACGCCATCCGCTTCGGCGCCATCATCGAAAACGTGGTCCTGGACGACCAGCGCCACGCCGATTACAGCGATACCTCCCTGACCGAGAATGGCCGCTGCTGCTATCCGCTGGAGCACGTCGCCAAGCGCACCGAATCCAACGCCGGCGGCGAGCCCAAGTGCGTGATCTTCCTGACCTGCGACGTCTCCGGCGTGCTGCCGCCGGTCTCGATCCTGTCCAAGGAAGCGGCCGCGTTTCATTTCCTCAGCGGCTATACCGCGCGGGTCGGTTCCACCGAACTGGGCGCCGCCGCGGGCATCCACCCCACCTTCTCCACCTGCTTCGGCGCGCCCTTCATGCCGCGCCCGGCCAGCGACTATGCCGAGTTGCTGATGAAACGCATCGACGATTTCGGCAGCCAGGTGTACCTGATCAACACCGGCTGGACCGGTGGCTCGGGCGCGCCCGGTGGCACCGGCTCCCGCTTCCCGATCCCCGTCACCCGGGCAATCGTCGCGGCGGCCCAGAGCGGCGCGCTGCTCAACGCCCCGCGCGAGCACCTCGATATCCTCAACCTGGACTTCCCCACCGCCATTCCCGGCGTCGACCCCCGGTACGTCAACCCCCGCAACAGCTGGGGCGATATTGCCGCCTACGACGAGCAGGCCACCAAACTCGCGACCCTGTTCCAGGAAAACATCAAGAAGTTCGATGTCTCCCCGGCCATCGTTGCCGCGGGTCCGCAGATCGACTGAGCACATCCCGCCCGGCGCCCCGATGCGGCATTACGCAGCGCCGGGGGGCGCCGGCGAGTGGGTCGCCCGGCGAGGTGGCACACATCCTGTCTTTCTGCCTGAATTCCTTCCGGCGTCTGGAAGGTCTGGTCAAGCCGCTTCGATGAGGTCCTGCAGGCGCTGCTTGCGATGGAGGAAGCGGTTGCCCAGCTGTTCGCCCGCGAGGTACAGGCTGGGCACCAGCAGCAGGGTGACGCCGGTGGCGAACAGCACCCCGAAGGCCAGGGAGGTCACCATGGGGATCAGGAACTGGGCCTGGACACTGGTCTCCGCCATGATCGGCAGCAGGCCGACGAAGGTGGTCAGTGAGGTCAGGATGATGGGGCGGAAGCGATCCTCGCCGCCCTGCAGCAGCGCCTTCAGCAGCGGATGCCCGGCTGCGCGCAGCTGGTTGATGCGGTCGATCAACACCAGGTTGTCATTGACCACCACCCCGGCACAGGCAATCACCCCCAGAAAAGAGAACATGCTCACCTGCCAGTTCAGAATCAGGTGGCCGAAGATCGCCCCCATGATACCGAAGGGGACCGCCGTGAGTACCAGCAGGGGCTGGAAGTAGGACCGGAACGGTATTGCCATCAGGGCATAGATCACCAGCATCGCCAGCACCAGGTACTTGAGCATGGCATTCATGAACTCGGACTCCTCCTGCAGCTCCCCGTCCAGCGCCAGGGTGAGCCCGGGATAGCGCTGCTGCCACCCCGGCAGGTGCTCGCGCAGAATGGCATTGACCACTGCTCGGGGTTCCACGCTGCCCGGCACCACCTCGGCGGATACCTCCAGGGTGCGCTTGCGATCCAGACGATCAATGCTGAGGTAGCCAGGCTCGTAGCTGATTGCAGCCACGGTCGCGAAGGGCACTTCATCCCCCGCGGGGGTCCGTATTCGCATCTCGTTGAGGTTGTCCACAGACAGGCGCTCGGCCTCGGGGTAGCGCACCATGACCCGCACATCCTCACGGGTACGGGGGATGCGCTGCACCTCGGCACCGTAGAAGGCTTCCCGCACCTGGCGGGCGAGATCCGCCAGGGTGATACCCAGATTCTCCGCCGCCGGTTTCAGTCCCAGCACGATCTCCTGCTGGGGATCCTGCAGGGTATCGTTGATGTTGTAGACCCCGGGCCAGGTCTCCAGTACCCGCCGCACCTCGGCCGCAACGGCGACCAGGTCATCCAGGGACGCCGCGGCGGCGACCAGGCGTATGGGTTTGCCCATCTCGTTGATGGTGTAGTCCATCTGGAAATCCTGCACCGGCGGCAGTTCGCCTATGGCCTCGCGCCAGCGGTCCGCGAGTTCGCGGGTATCGATATCGTCGGAGATGGTCTCAATGATCACCCTGATTTTGTTGGCCTCGCCACTGGAGTCGATATGGCCAACAGCGGGACCGAGAACTGTCAGCTTCGGGTTCTCGTTGTATTCGCGCTTGACCTGCAGGGCCGCCGACTCCACCTGCCGCAGCACTCGCAGCGTGTCGCTGAAGGCGCCACCCTCGGGCAATTCGATCTCGGCGATCACATAATCGGAGTTGATGGAGGGAAAGAACGCCGCGCGCAACCAGCCGCCGCCGTACAGCGCCAGACTGATCAGCAGCAGACTGAAAAACACCGCCATGACCAGCAGGTTGTGACGCAGGCAGGCGGCCAGGAAGGGCCGGTAGCGCTGTTTGCCAAAGCGGGTCATGCCGTCGGCAAAGCGCAGGCGCACGGTCTCCACCCGGCGCAGGAAGGCGAACCGGCTGGGCTTGACCGGCGGCATGTGGGCCAGGTGTGGCGGCAGGATCAGCAGGCACTCCACCAGCGACAGCGCCAGGGCGATGATGACCACCGTGGGGATGGCAATCGCGGCCTGGGCCATGTCGCCCGGCATGAAGAACATGGGGACGAAAAAAATCATGGTACTGACGACCGCGTAGATCACGGGCTTGATCACCGCCTGGGCACCGCTGAGCGCGCCGGCAACACCGCGCTCCCCGGCAGCCTGGCGGGCGTGGATGGACTCGCCGACAATAATGGCGTCGTCCACCACGATCCCCAGGATCAGCAGGAAGGCAAACAGCGAGATCATGTTGAGACTGGTGCCGGTGTACTGCAGCAGAAACAGGGTGCCGACAAAGGCCACCGCTATGCCGACGCACACCCACATTGCCAGCCGCGGGCGCAGGAACAGTACCAGCACCAGGAACACCAGGGCCAGGCCGCCGAGCCCGTTTTTGAGCAGGGTGTCCACCCGGCCCTTGAAGGGCACCGAAGAATCCCGCCACACCGACAACTCGACTCCCGGCGGCAGGCGCTTGCGCGTCTCCTCCACCCAGGCGTGGACGGTATCGCTGGTCGCCAGGGTGTTGGGGCTGGTGGTCACGAATACGTGCAGGGTATGGGAGGGTTTGTCGTTGAAGCGGGTACGGATATCCATATCCTCGAACCCGTCGACCACCGTGGCTACGTCCCGCAGCAGCACCTGGGTGCCGTCACGCCGGGTGAGGACGGGAATGCGCTCGAACTCGAAGCGGTCGTAGGCCTGGCCCCGGGTCTGCAGGCGGATGTCGCCGCCGGCATCCTTGATGGCACCGGCTGGCAGGTTCAGCGACGCACCGCGGATCGCCGCAACCACCTCACCGAAGGTCAGGCCGTAGCGGCGCAAGGTGTATTCAGACACTTCCACCGATACTTCATAGGGCCGGGGTGTCGCCAGCTCTACCACAGACACGTTGGGCTGCGCTGCGAGGTCGTCGCGCAGCTGCTCGCCGAGGCGCTTGAGGTCCCGTTCGCTGAGATCGCCGGCCAGTGACACCGCCGCCATGTAATGCCGGAACGCCAGCTCGGTCACGATCGGACGTTCCGCTTCCAGCGGGAAGGTATTGATGGCATCGACCCGGGTCTTGATCTCCGCCGTCAGCCGCTGCATGTCGTACCCGGGCTCGGCCTCCACGACGACGGTGCCGATACCCTCGCGGGCGCTGGCGCGGATCTCCCTGATGCCGCTGAGATCGTGGATGGCCTCTTCGATACGGATACAGATCTGTTCCTCGACCTCCCGCGGCCCCGCTCCGGGGTAGGCGAGAGAAATACTCACGCGATTGAGCTCAAAGGTTGGGAAAAACTGTTTTTCCAGTGCCGGCACGCCCAGCACGCCGCCCACCAGCAGAAACAGCATCAGCAGGTTGGCGGCGATGGGGTTATGGATAAACCAGCGTACCGGGCCGCCCACGTTCAGTGACCCGCACCGGCGACACGCGCCACTTCATTGACCTCTACCCGCATACCGGCCACCGTGACCGTGGGCTCGCGAACAATGACCCGGTCACCGCGCTGCAAGCCGTGGACCCAGACCTGGCCGCCCTCGCTTTGCAACACACTGACTGTATGCTCCACCACCTGTTGGCGACTGTCGACCAGCATCACCGCGGCATCACTGCGCAACGCCGACCGGGGCAGGCGGGTCACAGCCTCCAGCGTGCGGCCGGCGACGGTGGCGCTGACGAACATGCCCGGCACCAACGGTGGCCTCTCGCCTTCAGGGCCGCGGGCAAAGGGTTCCCGGACTTCGGCGATCGCGTACACCATGCGGCTGTTCTCGTCGATACTGGCATCAGTACGCACGATCCTGCCCTGCCATTCCCAGTCGCGGCCGGCAAAGGTGGTGCGCAGGGTAACCGCGGGCAGCTCCTGCGCGCTGTCGTCACTGCGGTAGTGCAACGGCAGATCCAGCAGCGCCACCTGACGGTCAGTCAGTGGCAGCCTGACTTCGACCGCATCCGTGGCATAGACCGTGGCGATGCGGGTACCGGGGGTGACGTACTGGCCGATGTCGACAAATTTTTCACTGATGCGGCCATTGAAGGGGGCGATAACCCGGGTGCGCTCCAGATCCAGTTGTGCCGCGTCCAGGTCCGCTTGCGCCGCTTTCAGGGCGGCCCGGGCAGAGGCCAGCTGCGGCTCGCGCAGGAACAGGGCGTTGGCGGCGGGATTGCCCAGGTCGCGCCACTCGCGTTGGGCCTGCAGTGCCCTGCCCTCCTCTTCAGCCACACGCTGCTCCGCCGCGACCACCTGGGACCTTGCCCGGGCAATGGCAAAGCGGTAGTCGGCATCCTCGATCGCGACCAGGGGTGCACCTTCACGAAAAAAGCTGCCAGCGGCAAAATCCGCTGCTACAGATTCCACCCGCCCGGCGACCCGGCTTACCAGATCAATTGCCAGCACCGGCCGCACAGTGCCCTGGGTGACGACATCCAGAGCCAGCGACTGCGGCTCGACATTGACCACATCCACCAGCGGCACAGTTGCGGAGGGCGGGGCTTCCGGCGCCGGTTCCGGCTTGCCCACCAGCAAACCCCAGGACAGCGCGAGTCCCAGCCCGGTAACCGCGGCCGTCGCCAGCAATGAACGCGAAATTTTCAAGGGCATGGGACACCTGACTGTTCGGAGCTTGCAGAGAACCGGGACGAATCACCTTCCGGACAACGCTATCATACCGGGGTCGGATGGAAATACGCAGGGTCTGAGTGCGCGGATGGCAGAAACGGGAATTTGTCACTTCTAGTAGGAACATTCTAATTTTATTCCCTATGGTGGCTGCATCCGGTGTTGCTTTGCACCGATAGGGCCAGATGAGGAGTATTGAGATGATTGACGAAAACACCACTGCCAACACAGAGACCACTGCGACAGCCACCACTGCCGCGCCGAAAAAAACTGCAGCGACGCGCAAGACCGCGGCTAAAAGCGCACCGAAAAAGGCTGTAGCGAAGCGCAAGACGACGGCCGCGAAAGCCGCACCGAAGACCACCGCGGCTCGCCGGGGCCCCGGTCGGCCACGTGCTGCCAGTAAATCGGCCACTGTGAAAACCGTGGAGCAGGTGGAAGCCAAGGTTCGCACGTACAAGCGTCGTGCCACCAAGACCGCCAATACCTACGAGCGCGAAGCGGAAAAGGCCGCCAACAAGCTGGCCACCCGCGCCCGCACCGTGAGCCGCAATGCCTTTCTCGCCAGCCTCGGCTTCTACGGCAAGGCCTATGACGAAATGCAGGCTCGCCTGGACAAGCTGCAGGCCCGCCTGGATGCCCGCGGCAAGGCCGCCAATGTCGCTTACGCGGAGCTGGTCAAGCGCGGCAGCAAGGTCGAGAAAGACGCCAGGGGGCTGATCAACGATATCGACCTGCCGCGTCTGGAGCTGGACACCCTGACCGATCGCAAGAAGCTGGAAGCCAGGATGGCCAAGGTCCGCAGCCGCATCGACGAGCTGCGTTCCACTGTCGGTCTGCGTTCAGCTGCCTGAGAACCACTTTTCTGCTCCCTGCCAGCCAGGGACTCTTTTCGGGGCCACCATGTGGCCCCTTTTTTTTGTTTCTGGTTAAATGGCCGGCCGGATGACAGCACATGTCGACGGCGTGGAGGGCAGCTTATGAGCGACGATAAGAACGACAAGAGCAAGGTCACCGACAAGGCGAGCGAGATTGCCCGCAATATTTGGCTGGCAGGCGTGGGTGCCTACGGTCGGGCAGTCGATGAGGCCCAGGACAGGATGGAGAAGGCCGGCATGGAAACCCCGAAACTGTTTCGCGACCTGGTCAAGGCCGGGGCGGCACTAGAAGATGAGGCCCGCAAGGGGATTTCCAGCAGCAAGGCAGCACGCGCCTCGGTGGAGGACCGCATCCACCGCGTGCGGGAAAGCTTCCAGCTGCAGCTGCCCGCCCGCGGCGAAGACCTGCTGGCACTGCACGAGAAAATCGATCGCCTGACGCGGAAGGTGGATGACCTGACCGCGGCGCTGGCAACCCAGGGCAATCGCAAGCCCACCGCCAGGAAGAAGGCCGCCACCCGGCGGCCAGCGGCCAAGAGCAAGGCGGCGCCGGGCCGCAGCAGGAGCGGTGGCAAGAAGCCCGCCTGATTTGCGACTCCGGCCCGGCTGACTTGAAAACCCGCGACCGCATCCTCGTCACCAGCCTCGCCCTGTTCAATGAGGAGGGTGAGGCGCACACCACCACCATCGATATCGCCAACGAGCTGGATATCAGCCCGGGCAACCTCTACTACCATTTCAAGGGCAAGGACCAGATCATCGGCGAATTGTTCCAGCAGTACGAACTGGCCCTGAGTGACACTCTGAGGGCACCGCTGGAAGGCACGCTTAGCCCCGAACCCGACCGGGTTGAAGACAACTGGTACTACCTGTACGTGGTTCTGGAGGAAATGTGGCAGTACCGCTTTCTCTATCACAACCTGGACGACCTGTTGCAGCGCTACCCGCCAATGCGCAAGGGCTTTCGACGCCTGCTGCAACTGCAGCGCTCGGCCCTGCTGGCCATCTGCCACAACCTGCTGGAGCAGGCTGTCATTGATACCGGCGAGGAACAGCTGCTGAGCCTGGTCGACAACATGACCCTGGCACTCACCTACTGGTTCAGCTACGACCAGTTGCTGCACGAACCCCGTGCGCCGCAGGTCATTATCCACCAGGGGGTGCTGCAGCTGCTGACCATGGTCGCGCCCTACCTGGGCGACGCCCAGCTCCGCTTCTACCGCGACTGCCAGGCCATCTTCGAGAACATGATCGAAGCGCCGAAACCGGACTGAACAGTTCAGGCAGTGGCCGTTTTTGTCAGCAGGATGACATCCGCTGCCGGGAAAACCACCGTGGCGGCATGGCCCTGTGCCCACCAGTTCCAGGTGTCGCGGCTGAAAAAGCAGACATGGGTCGGATCATTCTTGTAATGCCATGTGGTGAAGGCTTCCCGGTCCCGTACCAGCTTGGTCATGATGCCCAGGGTGCCTCCCGGCCGCAGCAGCGTCCACAGCCGCTGCAATTCGGCGCCGGGCCGATGCAGATGCTCCACGACCTCGGTCGCGGTGATGAAGTCATAACAGTCCTCCAGGGCCCCGGGGTCGGGGAAATAGAACGGGTCGTACAAGGTGAGCCGGTGCCCGGCCTCGCGCAGCATCGCCGCCAGCGCCGGGCCCGGACCGCAGCCGAACTCCAGGCCGCTGCTGCCGGGGGCGAGGCGCTGCAGCAGTGGCGTCGCCAGCCGACCCAGAAAGCCGCGGTAGGCGGGGTCGTCAGGCCTGTTCCGGTGCAGGTCATACTCCGCCTTTTCCTGCTCCGGCAACAGCAGGAACTCCGCCGGTACCCACACCAGCAGGCAGCGCCCGCAGCGCAGATAGGCGCGCCGCCGATCCCGGTGAAAGTCGCTGCCGGGACCAGCGCAGAGGGGGCAGTGCATACTGCGGCTCATCTGTTATTATCCTCGCTCCACGGGTAAACCCCCACGATCAAGGAGACTAACATGACGATCAAGGCCGGAGACAAGATCCCCGCAGCAACTCTCAAGACCATGGGCGAAAAAGGCCCGGTCGACATCAGCACCGACGACATCTTCAAGGGCAAGAAGGTCCTGCTGTTCGCGGTACCGGGAGCGTTCACTCCGGGCTGCAGCATCACCCACCTGCCCGGCTACGTGGTCAACGCCGACAAGATCAAGGCCAAGGGCGTAGACACCATCGCCTGCATGGCCGTCAATGACGCTTTTGTCATGGACGCCTGGGGCAAGTCCCAGAACGCCGAGGAACTGCTGATGCTGGGTGACGGCAATGGCGACTTTACCGCCGCGCTGGGCCTGGAACTGGACGGCACCGGCTTCGGGCTCGGCAAACGCTGCCAGCGCTTCGCCATGATCGTTGACGACGGCACCGTGACCCACCTGAACGTGGAGCCCGGCGCCGGTGTCGATGTCAGCTCCGCCGAGACCATGCTGGCGCTGCTGTAGCTGCTGTCCGGCAGCGGGGCTGCCCCCCGCTGCCGACGTTCAGGCCACCGCAGTTCACGCCACAAGGATGTAACAGAGGGTGCTGATCACCAGCGCCCCCAGCAGGTTCAGCAGGAAGCCCTCGCGCGCCATCTGTGCGGTGGTTATCAGGCCGCTGCCATAGACCACCGAATTCGGCGCTGTCGCCACCGGCAGCATGAAGGCACAACTCGCGCTCATCGCCGCCGGCACCATGATCAGCTCCGGCGGGATATCCGCCGCCAGCGCCGCCGCCGCCAGTACCGGCATCAGCAGGGTTGTGCTGGCCGTATTGGAGGTGGTCTCGGTCATGAAGGTCACCACCAGGCAGATCAGCAGCAACAGCAGCCACACCGGCATGTCCGTCATTCCCGCCAGCCACTGGCCCATGACATCGCTGAGACCGGATGCCACGAAGCCGCTGGCGAGGCAGATGCCACCGGAAAACAGCAGCAGCACCCCCCAGGGAATGGTGCTGGCCCGCTCCCAGTCGAGCAGGCGCGCGCCCTTGCCGTTGGGCAGCACGAACATCACCACCACCGCCAGCAGCGCCACCGAGGCATCGTTGGCCTGGGGCAGGTCCAGCCAGGCCTGCCAGCCGCCAAAAGGCTCGCTGCGGGTCACCCAGGCCAGCGCGGTCAGACCGAATACCAGCAACACCCGCTTTTCTTCACTGCGCCAATGGCCGGTAGCGGGCAGCTCCACGGCAATGGGCCCGGACAGGTTGCGGGTCAGCAGCAGCGCCATCAGCGGCACCATCACCAGCACCACCGGCAGCGCCCAGCCCATCCATTGGCTAAAGCTGATAGCGGCGCCCGTGGTCTGCTCGTAGATCTGCATGAAGATCAGGTTGGGCGGAGTGCCGATCGGGGTGCCGATACCGCCGACGCTGGCCGCGTAGGCGACCCCCAGCAGCAGGGGCACCGCAAGCTCCCGGCGCCGGTCCGTTGCCTCCAGTACCGCCAGCGCCACCGGCAGCAGCATGAGCGTGGTCGCCGTGTTGGAAATCCACATGCTCAGCACGGCAGCCGCAATCATGAACCCCAGCACCAGCCGGCGCCCACTGTTGGCGCCAACCAGCCGCACCATGCCGATGGCGATGCGGCGGTGGGCACCGGAGTGCTCCATCGCCTTGGACAGCAGAAAGCCGCCCAGCAGCAGCAGGATCAGCGGCGAACCGTAGGCCTGCCCCACCTGCGCCGGAGTCAGCACCCCCAGCAACGGCAGCAGGGCAATGGGCAGCAGCGAGGTGACCGGGATCGGCACCGGCTCGAACACCCACCAGAGTACGCACCAGATCGCCACCATGCCGACGATGGCGATATCCTCGCTGTAGCCCGCCTGCAGCAACAGCAGCGCCAGTGCCACTGCCAGCGGCGGCGTACCCCAGAGCAGCAGGCTGCGCCAGACCGTCACTCGCTGGCAGCTCCAGGCAGCGGCAGGCGAATGATGCGATCGCCGACATAGGAACCGATATAGAGGGCATTCCCGCGCTGCAGGGCCACGGTGCCGGCACCCATCGGCGGGCCCTCGCGCTGCAGCAGGGGCTCTGCGACCATGGTTGCGGGATCTATCGCGACGATGCTGAAAGGCAGCAGGCTGGGCTCGCTGTGATCCTGCTCGAGACTGCGGAACAGCTGCCACAGGGAAGCCTGGTGGGAAGCCACCAGCAGCCGACCATCTTCCGCCCAGCTGGAATTGTCCGGTTTTTCCACCGCCACCTCGGCCAACAGCTCGCCGCTGGCCACCGCGTGCCGTCGCACACTGCCACCGAAGTAGATGTTCAGGTAGAAGCTCTGCTCATCCGGCGCCAGCAGTATTCCATTGGGGTGCGCGCCCTCGGTCCCGGACAGCGGTACGAATCCGGACGCCGGGGTCCAACGGTAGACGAAACCGGTATCGCGGCCAAACGCCGCCAGCAGCGCCGACCACAATTGCCGGCGCCGGTCCGCCATGTGGGTGACCAGCAGGCTGCCGTCCGCCAGCCCGATCACATCATTGAAGTTGCCCTCCGCCGGCGCAATCGCGCAGCCGCGCCACACTGCCCGTGGACGCTCTGCCTCGGCATCCAGCACTTCGAAAAACTCCACCGACTCCCGCTCCGTGTGGTTGACCACCAGCAGCTGCCAGCGGCCATCGGCCCGCTGCCGCAGATCCAGGCCGTGGGCCCCCAGCCAGCTGGTTGGCTGGTCGCAATCCGCCTGCCCCCAGAGCTCCGCCGGCGCCGGCACCGGGCCCTCAGGCAGCAGCGGGTGCACGCTGTCGTCGCGAAGGTCCAGCAGGAACAAGCCACCGGGCTCGGCCATCTGGCCAAAGATCAGGTCGCGACCATTGGGCGCGGGCACCAGGTCTTCCGGTGCCGCCAGGCCACAGATGGAGTGGATGCCGTCGACCTCTTCACAGGATACGGCCGCAGCCGCAAGAGTCGGGGGCATTCCCAGGAGCAGGGGCAGGGTGAGCGCAAGGAACGGCTTTATTGGCATTATCAATCCTCGTTGAACAAGATTTGCATCCTGCCCAGCCGCGCGGGATCTGTAAAGTCCGGGACGCGTAGTCCGGGACGCCCAGTCCGGGACGCTCCGTTCGAGTGGCGGCCTAACGGCCGCTGCGTCGCTCCGGGAACCGGGGGCTCCGATACTCCATTGCGGGCGCTTGCGGCGCGCGTTCCTGTTGCGTTCTTACGCTGCCGTCTGGCCGCGCACCCTGCAAGCTGGTCGGGTATGCAGCATGGCAAAGGTGCTGGTTGAGCTGGCCTGTTCCCACTTTCAGGGCTGCAGGTTGGTAGCCACTAAGGTCGTTTGGGTGGGCGCACCGACGCCCTCCAAGTCCGTATCGAAGCCCCCGCCCCCCGAATCAACGCGGGGTGCAGGGACCATCGCTCATGACTTCGCCACTGGGATGCCCGGACACGGCATTGCAGCCTGAATCTCGCCCCCTGACCCTCCCCTCTGACAGCGTACCGTGGCTCCAGTCTACCCGCCGCGTTGATCCGGTGCGGGAATGTCCTTTTGCGGACCGGAGGGCGTCGGTGCGCCCACCGCCCCCGCTTAGTGGCTACCAACCCGCAGCCCTGAAAGTGGGAACAGATCAGCACCAAATCTGCCTCAGCCATGCCTGGTGCCAGCCCGGCCAACAACGTGCGCGGCCAGACGGCAGCGCAAGATTGCCGCGGGAACGCGCGCCGCATGCGCCCGCAGTGGAGCAAAAGGAGCATACCCGTGGCGGAGCGACGCAGCGGCCGCAGGCCGCCCCTTGAACGAAGCGAACCGAAGCGAACCGAAGCGAACCGAAGAGACGTTATAACTGGAGACAGCTCGGTACTAGAGCCCGGCGGCCACAGGCAGTACACTCCCCGGATGAAAGACGACTTCCCCGCCACCCTGGTCGACCCCTTCCAGCGCCGGATCAGCTACCTGCGCCTGTCGGTCACCGACCGCTGCGACTTCCGCTGCGTCTACTGCATGGCGGAGGATATGCAGTTCGTGCCCAAACCGCAGGTGCTGACGCTGGAAGAGCTGTACCGGGTGGCCGAGGCCGCGGTGGGGCTGGGGGTGCGCAAGATCCGCCTCACCGGTGGTGAGCCGCTGATCCGCAACAACATCCTGTCCCTGGTGCAGCGCCTGGGCCAGCTGCCCGGGCTGGAGATACTCGCGCTCACCAGCAATGGCTCGCGCCTCGCTGAACTGGCTGCCCCGTTGCGCGATGCAGGCGTCAGCCGGGTCAATATCAGCCTCGACAGCCTGCGCCGGGACCGCTTCCGCGAGCTGACCCGCTTCGGCGACCTGGCGCAAGTAATTGCGGGGGTGGATGCCGCGGTCGCCGCGGGTTTCGAGCGGATCAAACTCAATGCGGTGATCCTCAGGGGCCGCAACGACGATGAGGTGCTGGAGCTGGTGGAGTTTGCCCGCCAGCGCGCGATCGACATCGCCTTTATCGAGGAAATGCCGCTGGGGCAGATTGACGAGCACAACAGGGCGCTGAGCTTCTGCAGCAGCGCCGAGCTTGAGCAGCGTATCGGCAGCCGCTATCCGCTGCAGCCACTGGGGGAACCGGGCGGTAGCGCCGGCCCTGCCCGTTACTTCAGCATGGCCGACAGCCCCAGCCGGGTCGGTTTTATCTCCCCCCACAGCAACAACTTCTGCCACCTCTGCAACCGGGTTCGGGTCACGGTGGAGGGGCGCCTGCTGCTGTGCCTGGGCAATGAGCACTCGGCGGATCTGCGCCCGGTCCTGCGCGCTCCCGGTTCCGGGCGGGTGGAACTGGAGCGCGCCATCGTCGCGGCGATGGCACTGAAGCCGGAGAAGCACCATTTTACCCATGGCGAGGAACCCGAGATCCTGCGCTTCATGAACATGACTGGCGGTTAGGCGTCCCCGACTCGGCGTCCCCGACTCGGCGTCCCCGACTCGCCATGGCTGGCCCGAAGAGGTAACCACTTGCATACCCAGAATTTTCCACAACTGGCCTCCATCGAGGCCATAGAGCAGGGCTTTGAGTCCTTCGGCTACATCTGCAGCCCCAAGATCGCGACCGCAGTGTTCCTCGCCTTCCAGCTGCGCAAGCCCATCCTGGTCGAGGGACCACCGGGAGTAGGCAAGACCGAGCTGGCGAAGACCACCGCCATGCTGCTCGATGTGCCGCTGATCCGGCTCCAGTGCTACGAAGGCCTGGACGAAGCCAAGGCGCTGTATGAATGGAAATACGGCAAGCAATTGCTGTACACCCAGGTACTGAAGGAAAAGCTGGGGGATCTGCTGCAGGGCGCCCAGGGTCTTGCGGAGTCGGTGGAGCGACTGCACCAGTTCGGTGATATTTTCTACTCGGAACAGTTTCTGGAGCCGCGTCCACTGCTGAAGGCCATGCAGCAGGAGCGCGGCGCAATCCTGCTGATCGACGAGGTGGACAAGTCCGACTACGAATTCGAGTCACTGCTGCTGGAAATACTCTCGGACTACCAGGTATCCATCCCTGAAATCGGCACGGTCAAGGCCAGCGTCTCGCCCATGGTATTCCTGACCAGCAACAACACCCGCGACATCAGTGACGCCCTCAAGCGCCGCTGTCTGCATCTGTACATTCCCTTCCCCAGCGTCGAGCTGGAGGAGCGGATCGTGCTCAGTCGGGTCCCGGACATCGACCAGCAGCTGCGCCACCAGCTGGTGGCGTTCGTCCACTCCCTGCGCGACCTGGACCTGAAGAAAGCACCGGCCATTTCCGAGACCATCGACTGGGCCCGCAGCCTGCTGCTGCTGCACGCCCGCGAGCTGGACGCGGATACTGTCCACAGCACGCTGAACGTGCTGCTGAAATTCGAGGACGATATCGACATGGCCAATGCCGGCCTGCGGGAGCTGTTGCCCCGCCGCACGGCCTGACGGGGCGCCTCGGGCCACCGTGCAAAGCCACCTGGTCAGCTTTATTCGCCTGCTGCGCAGCCACGATGTACGCATCTCACCGGCGGAAACGCTGGATGCCATGGATGTCGCCGCCGCCCTGGGCTACGCTCGTCGCGAGCGACTGCGGGACGGGCTGGCCACGGCCCTGGCAAAAACGCCGGCGGAGGAAGCGGTGTTCCAGCATTGTTTCGACCGCTTTTTTGACCAGCAACTGGCGGACTTTGCCAGCACCCGGGAGGAGCGCGACGCACTGCAGGAAGAGCTGGAGACGCCGCCTGACTCCGGCCGCGGGGAAAAGCCGGAAGCCGCCGGCCGGGCCAGCCCCGATGACAGCTTGCTGGAGGAGGCCGCGGCCGACGATGCCGGGCTGCAGGCTCTGCTGGATGGTGAGCTGTTGCGGCAGCTGCGCGACAATGATCGCACCGCGCTGAATCTCGCCATGGGCGAGGCCGCAGCCGGCGTGGGACTGAGCCAGATCCAGATGTTCACCCAGAAGGGCCAGTACCTGCGACGCATGCTCGACGCCATGGGCGAGGAGCAGATCAGGCGCACCATCGCCGATCTGGAACAGCGCCAGAGCCCGGCGCTGGAGCCTTTGCAACGTTATCGCGACATTCTGCGGGAACAGGTACGCGATTATGTTGCCCGCCAGTACCTGTTGCAGGCCGAGGGTGATAATGCCCGCTTCATGGATGAAATCCTCAGTACCACCAAACTCAGCCACCTGGAGCAGCGCTACATGCAGCGGGTGCAGGAGCTGGTGCGGCGCATGGCGCGCAAGCTGGCGGAACGCCACGCCCGCAAGCGCCGGCTGTTCCGGCGCGGCCGGCTGGACATGGGCAAGACCCTGCGCCGCGGCATCGCCAACGACGGCGTCATGTTCAACACCTACTGGCGCCGGATACGCAAGGACAAGCCGCAGTTGCTGGCAATCTGCGATGTCAGCGGCTCGGTGGCGGCGTACGCCAAGTTCCTGTTGCTGTTCCTCTACAGCCTGCAGGACGTGCTGCCGCGGGTGCGCAGCTTTGCCTTTTCCAGCCACCTCGGTGAGGTCAGCGAGCTGTTCAGCCAGCACCCGGTGGAAAAGGCGATCGAGCTGGTAAACTGGCGCTATGGCGGCGCCACCGACTACGGCAGCAGTCTGCAGGATTTTGCCAAACTGGCCCTGGATGACATCAACAGCAACACCACGGTGATCATTCTCGGCGATGCCCGCAACAACAATGGCGAGCCGCGGCTGGACATTCTGCGCAGCATCTACCAGCGCAGCCGTCGGGTGATCTGGCTCAACCCGGAATCACGTCGGGCCTGGGGCACGGGAGATTCGGAGATGCTGCGCTACCAGAGTGCCTGTCATTTTGCCGCCGAGTGCAATAATCTTGTACAGCTGGAACGGGTCGTCGACCAGTTGCTGAAATTGAATCGGTGAACAGGCATGCGCTACCACTGTCGGGAATGCAGTTATCGGGGCAATAAACTGAGTCCGGCGGGCAACTGCCCTGCCTGTGGTTCATTCGACATCCACGTCGGCATCGGCGAGCTACAGCAAGCGGAAGCCAGGCCGCGCAAGTTGCAGCTCGCAGTGCTGATTGCGCTGTGGGCGGTATTTGCCGGGCTGTTGCTGTCCAGGCTGTTGTCCTAGTGGGCGACTGGCCTCTCAAAAGGCCCGCGGTGGTTCATCCTCGTCGTCCAGGCTCTCCAGGCTCAAATTGAGACTGCCATCCGGTGCGTGCAACCCGCCCTCCTTGGCAAACTTGATCTTCAGGCGCACGTTGTTGGGCGAATCCGCGTTGCGCAATGCTTCGTCTTCGCTGATCAGGCCTTCCCGATAGAGGTCGAACAGCGCTCCGTCGAAGGTTTTCATGCCGATATTTTCCGACTTCGCCATGACTTCCTTGATGCCGTCGATATCACCCTTGAGGATCAGGTCCGCGACCATCGGGGTGCCGAGCAGGATTTCGATGGCGGCGCAGCGCTTGCCATCCACGGTCGGGATGAGACGCTGGGAGACAAAGGCCTGGATATTCAGCGAAAGGTCCATCAACAGCTGTGGCCGGCGCTCTTCCGGGAAGAAGTTGATGATGCGGTCCAGGGCCTGGTTGGCGTTGTTGGCGTGCAGGGTGGAAATGCACAGGTGGCCGGTCTCGGCAAAGGCGATGGCATGTTCCATGGTCTCGCGGTCGCGGATCTCGCCGATCAAAATCACGTCCGGCGCCTGGCGCAGGGTGTTCTTCAGGGCGTTGTGCCAGTTGCGAGTATCGACCCCCACCTCGCGCTGGTTGATGATGGACTTCTTGTGGTTGTGCACATACTCCACCGGGTCTTCGATGGTGACAATATGGCCGGCGCTGTTGCTGTTGCGGTAGTCGATCAGCGCCGCCAGCGAGGTGGACTTGCCGGAGCCGGTGGCGCCCACGAACAGCACCAGGCCGCGCTTGCGCATCATCACTTCGGTGAGGATCTCGGGCAGGCGCAGGTCCTTGTAGTTGGGAATCTCGGCGACAATATTGCGCGCCACGATGCTGACCTCGTTGCGCTGCATGAAAATATTCACCCGAAACCGGCCGGAGCCGGGGATGGAGGTGGCCAGGTTCATCTCCAGTTCCTGCTCGAAGTCCGCCTGCTGGGTCGGATCCATCAGCTCCCAGGCAATCTCCTTGATCTCGCCGGGTTTGAGCCGCTCACTGGCAATGGGGCGCAACTGGCCCTGGAACTTGGCGCAGGGCGGCGCGCCGGTGCTCAGGTAGAGGTCGGAGCCGCCCTCGGCCGCGAGCGTTTTCAGCCATTCGGTAATGCGCACAGTGACCCCCTTTGGCAACGCATCAAAGATGACTCACTCTAGCATCCTGAAAGCAACTGACAAGGAACCAGTACACAAATCCCCTAGCAGCCTGTCGGACTTACGCCTGACAGACGTCATTTGAAGTT
>TARA_R110002110_G_scaffold243145_1_pt1 | contig 55024 bp, 54 predicted proteins | sample TARA_R110002110 | Tara Oceans TARA_R110002110 (sample SAMEA4397330) | marine metagenome | biome: Polar Biome; feature: [SRF] surface water layer (ENVO:00010504); material: water (ENVO:00002006), including particulate matter (ENVO:01000060) such as... | depth 5 m | reverse complement strand
AAGTCTTTTGCCTGTTCCATGTATCGCTCCGGTCCGATGATTGCGCGAACCGCCACAATAACGAGCCATTCCGACGATGAAATACCTGCTCACCCCTTCCGTAAGGTCCACATTCAAAAGCTGGTCCGTTTAAGGGTCATTCCCACTCGATGACGAAAGAGCTGAAATTATTGTTTTGAATCAATGCTTTGCAAAAAACTTGTGGAAAACTACCGTCGCCGATCCCGGCAACTTCGTTCCGTAGGCAAATTGAATGATGCACGCATGGCGCGTCGTTACAGTTGACACGATTCCGATGCACGAACGGACGATAGCCGAATTCCGGTCGCGACACCAGTTCACGCTGACGTCAGCATTACCTGTCTGAGCTGATGTAGCGGGACGCTCAACACAAAGTTCGGCAAGTTACATTTCATCGGACAAAAGCGAGCCTTGTCCGAGGTTTTGAAACATTCATAAGCGCTACCAACCCCTAGACCGACGCACTCGCCGGATCGCGGTCCTCTCGCCGTTGAGCTTTCACGCGCCCCAAACCAGCCTTGTCATCTGGCGAACGGCACACCATTCAGCCCCCTTGACTGTCAGAAATACTTACCCTATTTTCTGACACAAAGGAGCAGGCCATGGCCATCGACAGAATCAAGCGCCGCATTATCGGCAAGGGACGCGGGGCTGTCTTTACCCCCGCGGATTTCCTTGATCTCGGCTTGCGCGCCTCTGTCGATAAGACGCTGTCGCGACTGACCGATCAGGGCGTGATCCGTCGGCTCGCCCGGGGCATTTATGACTACCCGAAGACGAGCCCTCGTCTGGGCCGTCTGTCTCCCGATCCTGATGCTGTCGCCGCCGCCATCGCCCGAAAGGATGGACGCGTCGTCCAGGTCTCGCCGGCGCGCGCGGCGAACATGCTCGGCCTGACCACACAGGTTCCGGCAAAGGCTGTCTATCTGACGGATGGGCCTAGCCGCACGAAGCAGATCGGGGCGCAGACCATCTTCATGCGCAACGCCGCCGCCAAGAACCTTGTCGGCGCTGGCAAACCGACCGGCGCAGTATTCCAGGCGCTGCGCTATCTCGGGAAGGATGGGGTGGATGCAAGCGTCGTAGCGCGCCTCTCCAAGACGATTGACGCCGACACGCGCCGCGCCCTCGTCAAGGATGCCCTTCAGGCACCAGGATGGATGCGCCCGGTGGTTCAGCAGATTGCGGCGGCCTGACGGTGGATGGTTTCGCGCGAGAAACCGCAGACATCCGCGCGGAGGTCTTTCAGGAGACGGCTGCGCGGATGGGCGTGCAACCTGCCATCATCGAGAAAGACTTCTGGGTCTGCTGGACGATCCAGCGCGCTTTCTCACTCGGGGACAGAATACCCGGCCTGATCTTCAAAGGCGGCACGTCTCTTTCGAAAGCCTATGGACTGATCCGCCGCTTCTCCGAAGACATTGATCTCAGCCTCGACCGCCATGATCTCGGCTTCACCGGCGAGCGCGACCCGGCATCTGCGCCGAGCAACAAAGCACGAAAGGCGTTGCTCGATGAACTTGAGGCCTGCGCCATTGAGGCAGTCGGCGGATCGGTCAAAGCCGCCCTTTCAGAGGCGATGAGCGAAGCGCTACGCGAACCGGTCCTTCTGGAAACTTCAGATGATGACCCGCAAACGCTGAACTTTACCTATCCAGCAAGCCTGCCTGCGACGGCCGGCCTGCCCTATGTGCGTTCGTCCGTTCGCCTCGAATTCGGCGCACGCTCGGATCACCTGCCGGCAGAACAGCGGGACATCTTTCCCTTCGTGCACGAACAGTTTCCGGGCCTGCTCCCAGAACCGGGCGTATCGGTGAAGACCTTGTCAGCTGCCCGGACCTTCTGGGAAAAGGCAACCATCCTTCATATGCTTGCGCACCGGGATGCGGCCAGGCCGCTCGGTGAGAGGATGTCACGCCACTATTACGATCTCGCGCAACTTGCCCGATCCGAAACAAAGCCTCAGGCCCTGAGCGACCTGGCGCTTCTTGAAGCTGTAGCGCTCCACAAATCCGTCTTCTTCCGGGCGGCTTGGGCAAATTATGAGACGGCCCGGCCGCCAACGCTCAGACTCGCTCCAGCGCCGGAACTCGCGTCCGCACTTCGATCTGACTATGTGCAAATGGCTGAAATGCTGTTCGATGCGCCCGAGCCATTCGACGCCATTCTGGAAACGATCACAGCGCTGGAAGCGGAGATCAATTCCATTGCGGCCCCTCCCAGCAGCGCGGTCTGACAGGGAACAGCCGTGGGGATTGTTTTCACAATCGTCCTATACCTTGCGATGGCCTTCGTGCTGCCGCTTTCTGGCATCAAGCGAAAATGACCGATCGAAATACGAATGATATTCAATCTCATTCCCATTCGATTATCGGCCGCACAGGCTATCCATTTGAAAAACAAAGCGGAAAAATTTTTCCGAAAAATGATATACCGTCGCGCTTACCGTCAAAATGCTACCGCTCATGTAAACATTGGGTTTTTTCGGCTGGTCAGCCTGAAGAAAACTTCGCCATCTATCGCCGGTGACGACGAACGTGCCACTTGAGGTCTTGAGCAGCGAAAGTGCTCGCAACGACCACATTATACTGATTCATCGCCCGATTTGCCATCCTTATCGGACGATTCCATCTGCAGCGCCGCCATATCCACTCGCCAGTCTGCCAATTTGCGCCGGCCAGCCTTCGTCAACCATGGGAGATTGCCAGCCCCTGATCGCCGCTTTCTGCGCGGCTGATCCGCGTGTCGTCATTGCCGCTGCTTCCCTTTGTCATCGCCCCAAGCGGTAAGAACATATAAAGAACTGATACGGGGTTCACCCCGTGTTGATCCGGGGCCAATTCCATACTAATGTAGTCTAATGCGCTATACTCAGAGTCAGATTCGTGAACTGCTGTCCATTTCGGTGGATGCCTTTCGCACGTGGCGGGACGCCATTCCCGCACTGGCTCTACACAAAGGGCACGCCCCTAGCTTCACGCCGGGGGACGTTGTCGCCATGGCGATCGTCGCCGAACTCGTCAGGGATTTCGGTGTGCGCGTGGGGACGGTCGGCGACCGTTTCGATCAGCTGTTCAAGGAGTGTCGGGGGAGGTCCTGGCTCTCGCTTGAAAATTGCGTTGCCTTAATCGAAGCCGACAATTTTCGTTTGGTCGACACAAACCTGACTAATCGGCGCTCGCCGGACGCTTCCACCCTCTACATTCCGTGCGCACCAATCATAGCGCGACTGCGCTCGGCTCTCACGGCAACGGAAGTCGATCAAGTTCAAGGCCATTTGCAGTTTCCCCCCACCTCCGTGGCCATGCGGCCGGAACGGCGCGGGACGCGAGCATGACCAACACCTTGGCATCCGCACTAGCGCCGGAGTGGAAGGACCGGTTGGGCCTCACGCATCGGCGCTCACCCGAACTCTACGAGTCAGCTGACGCCGTCAGCGACGTACCCCATGCACCGGCTATTCGGGCCGCCCTCAATGAAATGGGCGTATCTGCTATTTTTTGCGTCCAAGGCGTTCCAACCGTCGCGATTCTTGAGGCCGATCACTATGACCGTGCCGCGATTATCGATCTTCACGGCGCGCTGTGGAATCAGGGGCTGGCGAGCCTATTGTTGGTCATCGCCGACGATACGCTCAGAGCGTTTTCGCTTGCCCGTACTCCGCTTAGCGATCCCGGTGACGCCTTCGAGACCCGCTGCCTCATTGATAGCCTCAGCCTGACGTCCGAAGCCCTAAGATTTCAGAATCTCATCTACGGCGCGGAATCCGGGCGCCTCTGGAAGGACTACGGCGAGTATTTCCCGCCAAAGGAACGTATCGACCAGGTTCTTCTCGATAATCTAATTGCGTCCCACGACCTCTTGCAAGCTGCCGCGCTTGCCCCCGACGCGGCGCAGGCCTTGCTCATACAGGCGATGTTTATCGCCTATCTTGAAGACCGTGAGATCGTAACGCCCGCCTATTTTGCGGCGGTTTCCGAGAAAAGTGCCGAGAGTTTCTCGGCGCTGCTGGAAACGGGCGACGTCGATCTCTTCCGGGCTTTCTTTCGAACACTCCATGAAGATTTCAACGGAGACCTATTCGTCGCGCCCTGCTCTTTCGAGCCGAAAGGCGAGGCCCCAGAAGTCACGCCCGCGCATTTAACAGTCTTGGCCCGGTTCCGGTCGGGGCGCGAAGAAATGGCGCATTCGGGCCAGCAGCGGTTTTGGGGATATGACTTCCGCTATATTCCAATCGAGCTCGTCAGCGCTGTCTATGATCGCTTTCTCGGTGAACGCGAGGCCGAACGGCGCGCGAACGGCGCCTACTACACGCCCATGTTCCTTGCCGACACCGTCGTTTCCCAAGCGTGGGAAATGCTTCCTGACGCGACACGGACGACCGGGAACTTTCTCGATCCCGCATGCGGTTCGGGTGTTTTTCTCGTCCGCTCGTTCCAGCGGCTGTGTGAGCATTGGCGCGCCAAGCACAAGACGCAGACGATTTCCTGGAAGACGCTGCTATCGTTGCTGAGCCAGATTCATGGCTGGGATCTAAATGGCGGCGCCGTTCGCGTCGCTGTGTTCTCGCTCTACGTCGCTTTGCTCGAAGAGGTGTCGCCACGCGACATCCGCAAACTCATCACCCGAGGGAAACTCCTCCCGGAACTCTGGGGCAAGACACTTGTCTGCCGCGACTTTTTTGATGTGCCGCCGGACAGCGCCCGGTACGAGGTCATCATAGGCAATCCGCCTTGGACCAGCCGCCGCGGTCCTGCCCGCTCGTCCGTGCAGTGGAGCAAGAAGACTGGCCATCCTATGCCCGGTGGCGAGGACGCCTGGGCATTCAGCTGGAAGGCCCTCTCACATCTTGCCGACGGTGGACTGATCGCGTTCCTGTTGCCGGCGATGGGGTTTTTGCACAATCACGCCCAAAATACGGTTGAAGCACGTGACGCGTTCTTCCGGAAATCCCAGGTCCGCCGAGTTATCAACTTCGCTGACCTTCGGTTCCAGCTTTTCGAGAAAGCCCATCGCCCCACAGCTCTGATCATCTACAGCAGCGCTAAGGCGGACAGTTTCCCATATCGTTTCGACTACTGGGCGCCGAAGGCCGATCTCAATCTACGCATCAAGCGCGTCATTACGCTGAGCAGCGCCGATAAGGCCGTACTTGGGGTCGGCACTGTTCTGGATAACCCACTGATCTTCAAGCAACGGCTTTGGATGCGGGAGCCAGACGCCAAACTCTTCGGCTACCTCGCGCGGCTCCCCAAACTAGGGGCCTTTGTCAGTGATTTTGGGAGCCTGAGCCGCCGCCGCGAAGAGCCGGGCGATCGATGGGTGATCGGGCAAGGCTACCAACCTTTCAACGAGGACAGGGAAAGCGACGCGCCCCCGCTCGCAAGCGAGTACGTCGGACGACTGCCCGACTTGCCGATTACTGCATATTCACGCCTGGCTCAGGCTGCGGAAGGCTTGCAACCGGCCGCCTCATCGACGGTTCGCCGCCGCGGATTCGAGGCAGGGTTTGATGGTACGCGCATCCTCATCCCACGCGGTGTGGAAACGTCGCAAAACCGCCTCCGAGCCGCCTACTGCGACGAACCGCTCACCTTCCAGCATATCTTCCAAGCGATCGTAGTGCCGGATGGCCAAAGCGACCGTGCCAAGATCCTGACCGCGATCCTCAATAGTCGCATCGCGGTCTGGTACGCTTTCCATGGCACTGCGTCGTTCGGGTCGGATCGACCAGAGGTCCAGCAGGCCGACCTACTTCGACTGCCGTTTCCGTCACCCGCCGATGTCCCCGATCACGACGCGGCCGCTCAAGCGGCTCTTGAGTTGATTGCGATCGTTGACGATGCACGGGAACGATCTAACGAGCCCTTTGCGCTACAGGTCGATGAGGGCGAAATCCTCCGGACGATCGATCGCCTAGCGTACCAGTATTTTTGCCTGTCGCCCGATGAAGTCGCGTTGATCGACGATACTGTCGAGGCGGTTCTGCCTGCGCTTCAACCTCATGAAGGCCACTTCCCCAAGCTTTGGGGCGCACCGGACGAACCGCAACGGGCGCAATATGCGCGCACCTTGGCGGCCAGCCTGGGAGACTGGTTTAAGGGCAAGAAGATCGATGCTCGCCTCGTTGCGCGCGGAGCTGACCTAGCGATACTTCGCCTGCACCTGGGCGGCCATGAAGACTATGCCGAGGATGCGGCCGGCGAGCTTAGTGACGTTCTTGAGCAACTGGCTGCGCACATCCACAGACCACTCGACGGCAATTTCCAACTGATGCCGGACCTGCGAGTTTTTGTCAGTGACTACCTATACCTCATCAAGCCGATGCAGATGCGCTTCTGGCTACGCTCCACGGCGCTCGCCGATGCCGATGGAATAGCGCTCGATCTCCAGCAAGCCGCGGCGGTGCGGCAACAGCGGAGTGCTGATTGATGCTGATCGGCGATGTGGAGGGGTGGGTCGACAGCTTCGTTTCCTTTGATGATCGCTTCCTAGAGAGGATCGCGGCGGCCTGGCCTGCTTGTATGGCCGTTCTTCCGGAACAGCCTGGGGAAGATGACATCACCATCAACCTCGTTGATCGCTTGGCCAAGGACGTTGTCGTGCGCCGACTGTGTCACTGGGTCGAGTATCAGTTCGAACCGTTTGGCCTTGCTGCGGACGGGTCAAAATACAGCAAAGGTATAATCGATATAGCCGTACTCTTCGATTGGGATCGGGAGCGCTACCTGGCCTATGAGTGCAAGCGGCTCAACGTGATAAACGCTGGAAATCGCAGCTCCTTGGCGACCGTGTACGTCACCCAAGGTATGATGCGTTTTCTCACGGAACAATATGCGGAGCATCTGCCTGTCGGCTGCATGCTTGGTTATGTGCTCGACGGGGACGTGACCTTTGCTCAGGCGCGGCTTGCCAACGCCATCGGCGGCCATTCGCCTCTCGCGTTGATTGACGGCCCCGCACCACTTGCTTCGGTCGAAACTATCGAACGATTCCGAACACGGCATACCCGTCCAGCGGGTTCGGAGATCGAATTGCGGCACGCCCTATTTTCGAAATCACCAGTGATTGGACCAAACGGCTGACAAGCCGAGTATCGGCGAGGATAAGCCTTTGGATAATAGACAAATCATCGAGAATGCGGTCAGCACGCTCGCAAACACCATGAGGATTTACGGTGAAGCGCACATGCGCTTTGGCAATCTGTTCAAGGTCGATCCCGAAGAGGCGATTGATAATATCGATCGCTCTTTCGAAATGATGCTTGAGGCGTTCCATACGCTCTATGATGTATCGAAGCAGATCTTTCCGTATTTCGACCATGGGGACACGGCTCTGATGATCGCGGTGCGAAACGCGCTCCATCACCGCGACCACCCACTGTTTCGAAGCCTTCAGCGAAGCCTGCACCTTGATAGAGGCGGAGTGGAAAACTGGCTGGGGGCATCCTTTTTGCTTGCAAGCCACCCCACGCTTCATGGCGCTCCGATCCTACTGTCCCATCATGTAAGATTGGATGATTTGGACGCGCGCCTCGATCCGTCACGCGCATCGCCATATCTCGACACTTCTGTGAGGGGTGCGAAGGCGACCAACCGATTTACGGTGATCGATTCTCAATTGGGACTATCGGCGATCCGCGATCTTCGTTCCCAGCACCGATACCCTGATGACCAGACCTATCTCGATCTTATGCCGATATTTATCTCGGCTACTTGTAGAGTTTTCAAAGCAATGAAAGCCGCGGGTATCAGTTTCAAAGGGTTCGACGCCAGTACCTACCTAATTCCTTTCACCTCAGAACTCGATATTGATCTTTCCAGTCAAAACTTCACGCAGTTGCGCCTACGCGGTTTTGGGCCACTCGACCTTATCCCCATTCCCATCGAGCAAGAACGGAACCGGAAGCCGGCAGGAAAGGCAGATCGAGTATGAGCTCATGGACATTGGATGATCTGCGCCGCCTCGATCTGAAATATGCAGGGGAAGGTATCCACATCCATCAGCGGCCATTCCGGGCTGCGACGGAGATCCTCGGCCCCAGTTTCGTCATCGGCGTCGGCGGTAACCCCGAGGTCAAACGGATCATGGACGCCTATGCCGCCATGATGCCCGAGGTCGACACCAACTGGCCAGGCGCCGGCATCGGTTTCGCCGCATCTGTCGATCAGGTCCGCAAGCTGACTTTCCCGGTCGTGTTCGGCCAGAACTCGCTCCAGCCTTGGCAGATCGCGGGCTTCGCCAGCGTCGAGGAATGGTGGACCTGGTGCAGGCAAGATCGAGCAATCGCGGGGGACGTCGCTTTCTCGGTCGCCGACCTCCACGATTTCACCAATGGTCTAGGCGAAATCGAACAAGCGATTCCGGCGGCAACGACATTATGGGGCATGGCGCGGTCCAACATTGAGGACGTTGCCAACACGCTACCGACCTCATTCAGCCACGACTCGGTCATTCAGCCGATTTGCATGGTTGCCGAACTCTCGATGAAGGCATCCCTCGTCTACGACGGTGCCGATCCGGATTCCTTCCGTAAGGGCAAGGATGGCCACAATCTATCGTCACTAGCCCGTCGCATGGCGGACGGACGCCCGCACCGCGACGATTCGCGGGTTCAGGCCATTGTCGACGCACTGCCGCCTTATGTCGAAAGCCGATACAAGCCTGCCGGTTTAAAGCGGCTTCAGGTCGTGAAACTCGCCCTCGGCGTACAATTCATCGCCGCCTCAAGTCTACGGCGTCTGGCTAGTGCTGATCTCGCCCTCCAGATGGAAAGCGAAGAGTGGCCCGGCCCGCGACAGCCATTCGCCATCTAACAAGATTCTGGATCCTGTCATGCCCTATGAGGAACTCATCGACCTATTGATCTCACGCAACGCCCTCATCGTGCATTGCTCCCGGCCGGGAAAGGGCGATGAAGGGCTGGACGGTCGGCTGTTCCCCGACGATCTACGCGATGCGATCACCGTTTGCGCCAACGGCGCCGGCGACGTGAGTTGCTCACTGATCTGGCCCGGCCACTCCAAGACTTTCGGCTCTATCGGCATCGTGCTCAAGCCGCGCTCAACCGCATCGATCACGTCGGCGCACCCGACCGATGCTGGCACCTTTCGGGACGCCAATGGCCGCCGCACAGGATTCGGCGCACCGTACTCACGCGAGGCCGTAACGGACACCTTCGCCAGTTCGACAGACTATAATGAATGGACCGTGATGGATGCGGACACCATCGGCGTCTTCATCAACCTCCAGGACCAGCCCCTCCAGGTCGCCGGGATCGTCAATCTCACGCAATCTCCCGACTACGACGCCACCATCATGCCCGCCAAGACCGTGATGCCGCAGTCAATCACCCTCAAGGAGGTGTGCACCGCTTTTCCGGATCTGCCCGTTTACGCCTTTCTGGGAACGGAGATCATTCAGATCGGCATCGAGTCAAAGTCGCTCTATCGGTAAGTCATCAGGTCAATAAAAGTCATAGGCTATCCTGCACGATTGAAGACAAGAAGCTCGCCATATATTAGCTGATTTAAGTATCATTCGACATCGCATTTTTTGAGGCAACCCGCTGTGGATACAGGATTTATTGATCTCGACATATTGCTAACCAAAATTCGTAATGCCCAATCGAAAATCTACTTTCTCGATGCGGTGAAGGCCTACAAAGCGGGCGCACTGCGGGCTTCGATGACGTCTGTCTGGGTTGCACTCGTCTATGACCTTATCGCCAAATATCGCGAGTTGAGCGCCATGGGCGACGCGGCCGCGACGACCTTCATCACCGCCTGGGACAACGCGACCACCGCGGCCGACATCAAGAAGCTGCTTCAGCTTGAGGCGGATATTCTCGAAGACGCGACCGCCAACACCCAGGTCGTCAATCGCATCGCCCAAACTCAGTTGGCACGTCTTCGCGAAGACAGGCATCTCTGCGCTCATCCGGCTTTCTCGGCAGAAGCTGAACTGTTCGAGCCGTCGCCGGAACTGGTGCGCCTTCACTTGGTCAATGCGGTCGATCTCGTCCTCTCGCAGGAGCCCCTTCAGGGCAAGGCGATCTTCGACCTTTTCGACGTCGATGTGCAATCGTCCGGTTTCCCGACGGCCCACGCGCGCCTTCTTGACTATGTCGAGCAGCGCTATCTCGCCCGCGTCCGCACCCAGAACATCCGCAACTTCGGCACGGTGCTGGCGAAATCCCTGCTCAAGGGCGTACCGCCCCAATGGGAAGCCCAACAGCGCAAGATCACCTCGTCACTCGTTGCCGTGCGTGAACGCGCTGCCCCGGCATGGCCAGACATCTCCACCATGATCGTCAGGCTGATCGACGGCCTCGAACCGGAACACAGGCCCCGCGCGATCGCGTTTATCGCCTCCTTCCCGGACTTCTGGATGCTTCTACTGGAACCGACGCGGATGGCCCTGCAGGCGACGATCGACAACGCCGACGCAGCTACCATCGCGGATTACCGCATCCTCACAGGCGTAACCCTGCCGCATTTCCGCGTTCCACTCCTCGCCGTGATCGCGGCCTTGAATGAGGAACATCTGGCCAATGCAATCGCCATGCAGCCGCTCGCCGACCTCTGGCCTCGCGCGATCGCGCTATATCAGGGGTCCGGAAGTTGGCGCGGCTCAGAAGTCAATTTTCGCGACCTGATCTCCCCATTCGCCGGTCGCCTGGCCAGCCAGCAGATCGATCAGCTTCTCGATGCCATCATCGAGAATGGTCAAAACTGGGACGCTGCCGAAACCGACACACTGCTACTTGGAGTCCTCCGCAACGCGGTAGCGGCCGACCAGCCAACCCCGGATGCGCGCAATCGCTTCTATCAGCATGTCCGCCGCGTGCGCCGTACCGACAAATATGATGAGGTTCTGACCTTTCTTCAGGCCGATGGCTGGGTGCTGCCTCCACCGGAACAGGCCGAAGAAGACTAAGTCAGGCTAATCTGCCCGCGGCTCTGGTGGATCATCGCTTGCACGGTGATCCGGTGCCTGGACCCGCCCCAACAAAAGCGGAACCTTGCTGTTCTTGAAATCCCAATCCGAAAGCGGCGCGAACCAATCCGGCGCCGCTTCGCCATGGAGCTGGATCACTTGATCGCCGTCGATAGTCTGTGCGGCATAGTAGCTGCTGAAAATGCGGCTGGCCCAGCCAATGCCATCCCAGCCCTGATCTGACGGTTCTTCCGGGTTCGCAACAAACTCTACGCCAATGAACGCCCCATCGTCGGTCACGGCGAACGGGCCGTCCGCGGACCATTCGCCGTAGAACAGCAGTACCTCGGCGAGCTTGCGATCCCTGGGATCAGTCAGTTCCACCGCACCGCTATAGAGTTTCGCGGAGCCGATGATGAAGTTGGCCAACCCCTCGGAACTCAAGGTGCGCGGCATGTCAGACGCTGCTCCGAGCACGACACGCAGCGGCGGCTTGGTCATGATAATCACTTCGCCGAGCCTTCCGAACTCGTTGGCGAGGACAGCATCTTTCATCGCGACCCGGAGCCCCCCGCGTGCAGTACGAAAGCGGTCTGGCGAAATGACGGTCCAGATGTTCCAAAGCGACCAGAATATCGCCAGCTTCAATGGCGTTCCGACCATATCCGCATAGGTCTGAAGCGAGGCCAGATAGGCTGCGGACATCCGCGTTTCCTGCTTGAATGGCTCCTTGCATCGGACGTTCTTGACCTCGACCAGCCACTGCTCCCCATCGTCCAGTACGATCCGGAAATCGGGCGCGCGGCTGGTGTCGGCAGCATGGACGCGACCGACATCCTCAGTTTTCAGCAATCGAAAACGGCCGAGGCTGAGCACCGTCGCCTCGAACAGGCGTTCGGTTCGCGAGCCGTGGATCAGCGTCGGGTCCGCCAACGCCTCCTTCAGCTTTGGCGTCGCATCAATTATGAAGCGTTCGACCAGCAAGGGATCGTTGAGCGCGATGGAATGTTCCCGCGCAAAAGCAGCCACCGACGCCAGCAAGTCAAAGGCCTTGGTCTTTGGTCGCGCTGCCGGTGGCTGATCACTCATGTCACCGCACCCGGCACCTCTACATCGGGCGGGTTCATATAGGCCCGGAAGCCCGCCAGATCGTCATCGCTTGGATTTTCCGCCTCGGGGATAAATCGAATGGTCTCCGCAATGTCTCGCCGCGTGACATAGCTGATGATCGCACCACCATTGCTCAGTTCATATTCCATTGAACCGCACCAGCGATTGGGACGAGCAAGACCCGGCGCGAACGCAATGGGCTTCTTGCTTCCCTTTTTGCTCACCTCGTGCTTCGCGAGCGCTACCCGAATGAATTCAAGCGTCGTGAAGCCCATCTCCGTCCGGCGCAGATCGAGGCGCATCTGCTCGACAAGTTCGGGACGTTCCTGAGCATCGCGCAATTGCTGCGCGCGTAGCTCGCGATCATAGTGGTGATATCCCAACTCCCGTTCGAGATGGGCGGCCTTGAGATCGATCCCCGAATTCTCGGCGAGCTTGATGACCTCTTCGCAGCGCTGACGCCATGTCCGCAGCAACTCGTAGGCCGCATAGATCCACATTGGCGAGAGCGCGCCCGCCAAGGCGATCTTCCCGCGCGGTGGCTCGTCGTCAAATTGGTGACGCATGACCTCCTGTTCGAGCGCGTTCAGGGAATTGTCCACGAGACAAAGCTGGCCCGCCTGCATGGCCAGGTAAGGGTTCTCGGCAAAACCGGCCAAGCCCATCAGGGCATCGTACAGATCGCTCGTGCCGATCTCGACGACAGCCCGATAGCGAGGCTGATCGTCTGGCTCCTCGGCGAAATCTTCGGCGTCTGTCATGCGATTTCGCTGCCCTTGATATCGCTCCGATATGGAGGGTCGATCACCGCCATCGGCAAAGAATCGGCCAATCCCCAAAACCGCGTGGTTGCCCAGATATAGCGAACGAGATCGCGCATACGGATTCTCAGGTGCTCGCTCGGTATTTGTGGGCCGGCCAAGAGATCATAATAATCATTGCCCGCATCTTCCCACAGCATGGGCGCGGTGGCCTTCAATTTCTCGCACGATGAACCCTCGCCATGGCGAACGACATTGGCGACCATCAACATCTCATTGAGATAGGTTCCAAGTTCGCTCTGCTTGATTTCTATCCCGGCGCGCTCAGCGCAGATCGCCAGAAAATCTTGGAAGCCTCGCGCCTTCTCAATCTTCGTTGTGTCACCCAGATGGACGGCGCGTGCCCAAATACTCAATTGACGCTCGAAGACAGCGGCAAGGGTCAGGGTGAACGCCTTGGCCGCCTCATTGGCGGTGTAGTTGTCGACCTGGGCAGCGGCACGATCAAGGAACTGATCCATCGTCGCGGCCTCACCGCATTCGAGCGACGAATGGACCGGCAGCGCCTCCATTGCGGGCTGGATCACCCGCTCAAACAGTCGCGCAAGGTTGGCCTGGAAAATGCGTGGCAACTGATCCTTGATTTGCAATTTTCGCCCCTGTTGCCCTTAGTTCGTTCTGTCGCATCGATCGGCGACTTTGCGCTACAATCTCAACCCGTAGTCAGCGCAGGCCGCACATCCCTGACTTCGCCGCGGCTCCCGACCAAGGCGATCTCGATACCGGCCAAGGCGCAACGCGGCGCCAAACGTTCGGCCAGACGCAAGGTGCCTTCCGTGAAAGGGACGACGGCCACTTGCCGTCCTTGCGACGGTGTCGCCATCAGCATACCAACCGTCTCGCACAACCCCTTGTAGAGCCGAGACACCTGGCCCGAATGCCCCGTGTTGATGATCCCGCCTTTGCATTCGGCGGAGATGACGTGGTTGCCGACCTCCGCGACCACATCACCCAACCCCGACTTTGGATTGACGGTGATCTGCTGGCCCGCAGCATTCCGGTACGTGCCGCCATAGCTGGTGGTGCCGATGCTGGAAATCTTGATGAAGTCGCGCCGGAGCAGCCAACCCGAGAAGTCGAATTGCTTGCCGTGCTCTCCATCGGGGTGAACACGGACGTGGTGGGTATCCTGTGTCCGCAATAGGTGCATGGCATAGGCGACCATGACCGCGCCTTCGTAGAGATGGTGTTCGTGTTCGCCGTCGGATTTTCCGATCCGGTTTGGCGGCGGCGAAAGCGCCATTACGAGATCCTCGAAATCCATGACAATCCTCCCCGGCTGTTAATGTAGCTGATGGGCCGAGAGTAATCGTCCTTCATCGCGGAATGGCTCAATTTACTCCTAGCAGATTGCGCCCTTGCTTGTCCGCACTCTATTCTTTGCAAAGAACATCCGAAATCATTGGACGTCAGGAGGGGAAAGCCTTCCCCTGCGTCCGAGCCTTGCGTCTCGGCCGACCCCTTCTGCGGGAGATCCCGCAACGCCCCTATGCGGCGAGATCAGGGGCACAACACCAGTGCTTCCAAGGCAAACGTCCCTGATCGCACTATTGCTCGGCTCCCGCTGATGCTTACGCCGTCCGGTTTCGCTAAGGGCTCCGCCCTCGCGCCGGCAAGGGTAAAGCGCCGGCAAGCCGGCGCCGTCCGGGGCGGTCTCCCCGACCTTCCGCGCGGATATGTCTTTTTCGCCCGTGCGCAACCACGGAAATCCGCTTGTGCAGGCCGGGTGATCCCCCTCCGCCCCGGCCGCCCTTGCCCTTGCTACCCCGGTCTCGCCGACGGGCAGGGTTGCAGCGCAGCGCTGCGCTTCAACCCAAGCCCATAGGAGAACGACCATGACCACGACCGCCAACAGCAGCCCGACCGTCGAAAATGGCGCAACGGTTTTCATCCCACTCAACAAGCTCAAGAAGCACTCGAAGAATGCCCGCAAGACCCCGCACAGCGAGGCGTCTATCGAGGCGAAGGCGGCGAGCATCGCCGCCAAGGGCATCCTGCAAAATCTGGTGGTGGAGCCGGAACGTGACAGCGCGGGCGAACCGACCGGCTACTATCTGGTCAGCATCGGCGAAGGCCGCAGGCTGGCGCAGTTGCTGCGCGTGAAGCGCAAGCAGATCAAGAAGACCGAAGCGATCCGCTGCGTCATCGACACGGCGAACGACGCGGCGGAGATCAGCCTTGACGAGAACGTCACCCGCGAAAACCTTCATCCTGCCGACGAGTTCGAGCGCTTCCGCGAGCTTTCGGACGACAGTGGATGGGGCGCGGAAGAAATCGCCGCCCGGTTCGGCGTGACGGCGCATGTGGTGAAGCAGCGGATGCGTCTCGGCGCAGTCAGCCCCAAGCTGTTGCAGGTTTATCGTGACGGCGAACTGACCTTGGATCAGTTGATGGCCTTCGCCATCACCGACGACCATGCACGACAGGAATATGTTTTCGACAACCTGTCTTATAACCGTGATCCATCGACCATCCGCCGCGACCTGACCAAGAGCAATGTGGCGGCGACAGATCGGCGGGCGGCCTTTGTTGGCGCGCCAGCCTATACGGAGGCAGGCGGCAACATCATCCGCGACCTGTTCACCGAGGATCGCGGCGGCTTCTATGAAGACCCGACCTTGCTGGACCGGCTTGTCATCGAGAAGCTGGAAGGGATCGCGGCGCAGGTTCAGGAAGCCGAGGGCTGGAAGTGGGTTTCCGTCCATATCGACTTTCCCCACGCGCACGGTATGCGCCGTAGCTATCCGCATCCGGTGGAGCTTTCAGAGGAAGACGCCGTCACCTACGACGCCGCACAGGACGAACTTGATCGCCTGACATCGGAATATGAGAGCCATGACGAACTGCCCGACGACGTGGACAGGCGTTGCGGGGAGCTTGAAGCCGAGATCGAGCGCATCGACGCGCTGCGCCATGCCTACGAGGCGCAAGAAATCGCGAGCGGCGGCATGTTCGTTGTCCTGTCCCATGACGGGCAAGCCCGCATCGAGCGCGGTTTCATCCGTGCCGAGGATGAAGCCCCGGAGCCGGCAGCAGCTGAGGACGGCGAAACCGTCATCGACGGTGTGCGCGTCAATGGTGATGGCGAGATCATCGAAGACGGCAACGAGGATGGCGGCGACGTTTCCGAGCCTGATGCCGAGGTTGAGGACGCGGAGGAAGACGGCAAGCCGCTGTCGGACTCGCTCATTCGCGACCTGACCGCACATCGCACCATGGCCCTGCGTCTCGCCCTTGGCGAGCAGCCGGACATGGCGCTTGTCGCCGTAGTGCATACGCTGGCAGCGCAGACCTTCTATCGCGGCGGCAGCGAGGCCCATTGCCTCGAAATCCGCCCGACGAGCAACTATCTCGCAGCCCACGCGGACGGCATCGAGGACACGGCGGCAGCGAAGATGCTGGCGGATCGTCATGCCGGATGGGCGTCCGACATGCCGCGCGAGGTGGCGGACCTGTGGGGCTTCATTGCCGGTCTGGACCATGCGAGCCTCATGGCCTTGCTCGCGCATTGCGCTTCGCTGACCGTCAATGCGGTGAAGCTGCCTTGGGAAAGCAGCAAGCGCCGCGCCCATGAAACGGCGGACATGCTGGCGACAGCGGTTGCGCTCGACATGACGGCGCACTGGACGCCGACCGTGCGCGCCTATCTTGGTCGCATCACCAAGGCCCATATCGTCGCCACCGTGCGCGAAGCCCTTGGCGATAAGGCGGCGGAACGGATCGCGGACCTAAAAAAGCAAGCCATGGCGGAAAGCGCCGAGCAGCTTCTGGTCGGGACCGGCTGGCTCCCGCCCGTGCTGCGCACCGAGCGGCACGCCGGGTTCACGGACGAGCAATCCGCCGCCTTCGCCCCCGATGTCGATGTGATCGCGCCGGAAGCGCAGAGCGATGACCATTTCGCCGTCGCAGCGGAATGACCGGCGAGCCGGGACCGCGCAAGCGGCCCGGCTTCCCTCTGGAAAAAATCGCGGCCGCGCGGCTACTCCGCGCGGCCGGATCACCTCGACCATCGCAACGACACACTCTGTTCATGGTCGACAGGGCAAGCACGGATCGCCAATACTGCACTATCTTCGACGGAAGGAGCGATTGAGCGGAAACCCGCGTCAGTCGTGAAGGAGAAGAACCATGGTCGCCGTTATGCTCATGAGCGTTGCTCTGATCGCTATACTTTCTGTCGCGGCCTATACGCTCGCCGTCTATGCTCTCCCGTTCATGCTTGGGCTTACGGCGGCGCAATTCGCCTATCAGACCGGCTCCGGCCTGATAGGTGCGGGCCTTGTTGGACTGGTCACAGCCGGTGCGGCCTACGGCATTCTGGCGTTGCTGTTCGACACGCTGCGCCCACCGATCCTGCGCCTGATCGTGGCGCTGGTCTTCGCCGCGCCCGCCGCCGTCGCCGGATATGCGCTCGTCCATGGCGTCACCAAGGAATCGGTGCCGTCCGAAATCTGGCGACAAATCTTCTGCATCGTCGGTGGAGGCTTTGTCGGGGTTTCGGCCCTGATGCGCCTGGCCGCAGCTCCGGCCAAAATAGCGTCGAACTCCTGAGTTTCGCCCCACTATCCCGGCTAACGCGAAATATCGGCCGTGTCGGCATCTCCAAGGTAGAGGTGGGGCGGATACTCTGGCAGCTTTCCGTGACACCTCCTTGGGACACCTTCGCCGTCTACCTTCATCAGGCCGAGTCGACGCGACGGCATCAGGCCACACTAGGGGATTTACCTATAGGGTGACTTAGGCGTTGCCCTTCGGGCCGCGCTTTCGGCTGCGCAGGAACCACGCCTGCGGCCTGTTTCCGCCATTCGGCTTCGATCGCTAACGCAGCAGGGGGCGGCGGCCATTTCGCGGGCGCCCCGCGGTGGACGAGGCTTCTGAAAAGCTGGCCTTAGCCACCGTTGCGCCGACACCTGCGAGGCGGGGCCGTTGTGCCCGGTGGGCTGTCAGGGAACGTGGCAAAGCCGGGAAACCCGGATCTTCCAGCAAGCCGAGGCATTGACGCGGCATCATGCGAACGGGCTACTGGCAGCACCGAGCGCAATCTGTGCAGCGATGGAGCGAAAGCAGGACCGAACGCCCGTCACTCTCGCTGGAGGCGGTTGCCTGGCCATGACGGCGGGGGTCAGGGCGGTGGCGCATCGGCCGGGGAAGCCCACGCCGTTTCGTTCCCGATCGGTGATGCGCAGGGACAGTCGCCATTGCCGTATTCCTCCGACTTCCTGAAACGGGCGCTCCATCCGTGTCCTCGATTGGCATGGGTCTGACCGAAGACCGGCTTCGCCTCGCTCGTCTCCCGCAACGTCCGTCGCCAGCTTTTTTCCGCCGCCTTCGGCTTTGCATCGCGAAGCAAAAAAGCCGTCGCCAGCCGCCTTCCACTTCGTTCCAGCCCAAGGGGTGCAGGGCCAACCGTCCCCGGTCTCAAGACCCCCATCGAGGTCGCAATGGAGCGGCCCGACAGAAAAAGGAATATGGCAATGGCAACCATCGGCACCTTCACCAAAAACGAAAATGCAGCGGGCTTCTCCGGGGCGGTCAAGACACTGACCCTCAACGTCAAGGCCAAGTTCGTCCCCAGCGAGGGCGACAGCGAACGCGGCCCCGACTTCCGCATCTTCGCCGGCGCCACCGAATTCGGCGCCGCCTGGAAGAAAACCGCCCGCGAGAGCAGCCGCGAATACCTCTCCGTCAAGCTGGACGATCCGAGCTTCCCGGCCCCGATCTACGCCAGCCTGGTCGAAGCCGAAGACGGCAGCGGTCACAACCTCATCTGGTCCCGCCGCAACGGCGAGTAAGGCCAGCCCACCAAGAAGCCCCGCCCCGAGCGGGGCTTCTCTATGCTCATGCCGACCGCCTTCAAGGAATAGGGAGATCGGGATTCAAGGATTCCGGTTTTCAGGTCTTACGCATCCCGATCGGATATTGCTCCCGGCCTCCGCTTCGCTCTGGCCGGGCCGATTGCTTGGGGGTTCTACCCCCTGGCGCGGCGCAAGGGATCGCTGACGCTCAGCCGGGACGGTTTCCCCGGCCTTCCTCCACGTCGTTCCTCCGTTCCGTGCAGGCCGGGTGATCCCCCTCCATCCCGTCCGCCCTTGCACCTTGCACCCCCCGGTCTCGCCGACGGGCAAGGTTGCAGCGCAGCGCTGCGCTCCAACCCAAGCCCATTAGGAGGAAAGACCATGTATCATCAGCTTGCCACCCGGTTCGGCCGCAATGCCCACCAGATCAGCGGGCGCGAGCCGCTGGATAACGACGCGCTGTTTCGGCACGTCCCGTCCGTTTTCGCCCAAGAGGCGCATGACAGCCGGTCAGAGCGTTACGTCTATGTCCCGACCATCGACATCGTGGAGGGGTTGCGCCGCGAGGGTTGGTTTCCGTTCTTCGCCGTGCAGTCGGTGCCGCGTGACGGAAGCCGCCACGGCCACGCCAAACACATGCTGCGCCTGCGCCGGGATGGCGGCATCGGTAAGCCGGAGGCGGCGGAAGTCATCATCGTCAACAGCCATGACGGCACCAGCGCCTATCAGATGTTCGCCGGGATGCTGCGTTTCGTCTGCACCAACAGCATGATCGCGGGCGAGCGCTTCGAGGAAATCCGCGTGCCGCACAAGGGCAATATCCAGCACGACATTATCGAGGGCGTATATACCGTTGCGGAGGACTTCCCGCGCCTGATCGACGCCAGCGAGACCATGAAGGAAATCCGCATTTCGGAGGACGAGCGCCGCGTTCTCGCCGAGGCAAGCCTTGTCGCTCGCTATGGCGAGGACGAAAGCCCGCTACGCCCCGAACAGATCATCGAGCCGCGCCGCCGCGAGGATATGGGCGGAAGCCTCTGGAGCACGTTTAATGTCATTCAAGAGCATTTGACCAAGGGCGGATTGCACGGCCAGAAGCGCAACGCCGAAGGCCGCATCCGCCGTAGCCAGACCCGTGCCGTTAACGGCATCGACCAGAATGTCGGACTGAACCGCGCGCTCTGGACGTTGGCGGAAGGAATGCAGAAATTGAAGGGCTATTGATCGCAAGCGCGACAGGGGCCGCCACTTCGGCGGCCCTGCCTTTCACGGTCAGGCATTGCATCCTCAAAAAATCGCGCCGATCCGGCCTTGCGGATCGGCGGTGCGGCCATGCCCAAACACACGGCCGCGCTCGCCGGACTACGCCCGGCTCGCAGAATCACGTAAGCACTGTTAAGAAAACAGTAACCACGACAGTGATCGCGTTAGGTTCTATAGTTATCTGAATCGCGCGGCTACCGTTACTTCCAACGATATCCGAAGCTCTCTATCTCGGCATTGCTTTGCATGTGTCCGGTATAGATGAGGTAACGCCATGCTGAGTATCGATTGGCGCTCCCCGGCGGCATATAAATTTGCCAAGAGCATTCCCGCTGCCGGTTTCGCTTGGGAATATCTTCGCCGCCACGACGATTATCGTCGTGAGTTTCAGGCCCTAACCACGTCGGACAAGCCTGACCCTGAACGGCTGGAAGCCTTCGTGAGTCGCTGGGGGCTTCGATTTTCCGACCGATCCTGAAACATCCTCCGATCGGCAATCCCTGTTCTGGACTCCAAGCCTTCAACCACAGGCCATCTCGCTCTCCCCGGTGCAGCAGCGTGACGCCGACACCGAGCCGATCGTCACGCTGGCGCATCTCGACGGCCTCGATCTGCGCCATGCCGCGGATGGCTGGCATGGCATCTGGCAGGTCGATGGCGTCACGCATCAATTCTGGTTGCCGCAAGCCGTTCCCGATGCGCCGGCCTTCTACGGATCATTCCTGCCCATGGATGCCTTCCACGACTTGCGCGCTCACGCCGCCCGTCGGCTACGCCGCGCGTTGTGCGGCCGTTCGCCTGGTCCCGATTTTCGAGCGCTGCCCGCCCAACTCCGGCAATGGCACGTTTTGTCGCTGCGTGCGCTCGACGCCCGCCTGCGCGGCGAGAGCTATCGCGCCATCGCCGAGGTTCTGCTTGGCTTCCACGGCACCAAAGAGGATTTCGAGGTCGATCCCCGCAAGAACAAGGCCCGCCGCCTGGTTGCCCATGGCGTCAAGATGATGCGGGGTGGCTATCGCCTGTTGCTGCACTATCCGATCAAGGTGCCGGGCGAATGAAGCCTACCCATGTCCGCCGCCACGCGCGGCGGTCGCAACCGCCTGTTCCAGAATGCGCCGATAACCCGAACCTGAGAGCCATTGCGCGCGGGCGAGATGGCTTTCCCAGCAACGATGGCTGCGCGCTTCCTCGGCGACGGGATCAAGGTGCAGGACGATGCGGGCCACCTCCTGCCAGTCTGCGCCGGCCCGGCTAGCGTCGAGCAGGCGCAGATAGGTGACGTAGTGGTGTTCGTCATAGGCGGTGATATCGGGGCCGGTGGGAGCCTCATCGCCAACATCTGGATCGAGTTGAGGGCTTCTAAGCATGAAACCTGTCCTTTCCACGCCGTGCTGAAAACACAAGGACACGCGCCCGGCAAACACCAAGAATAGCAAGACGCGAGACGAATAGGAACGATCATTCCTAGAATGATCGTTCCTATGCTGGTTCCCCTCTCATCATGGATCTCAAGGAGATCATGGCGAAGAATCTGCGTCGGTTACGTCATGATAAAAAGCTGACGCAAGAGGAACTCGCCGACCGCGCGGGTTTAAGTATGCGCTATATCGGCGCCATCGAGCGCGGCGATGTATCGGCCAGTGTGACAGTGCTTGGCCAAATTGCCGATGCCCTTGAGATTGAGCCCGGCGCGTTGCTGAAGAAGGCCAGCGCGCCGAAGTAATCAGCCAATCTCGTTCCCGGCGCCGCGGCACGGCGGCAACCAACGATTCCAACCAGAACACCCGGAGGGGTGCCGCGAGCGCATGAGCGCAAATGCGGCACGCTACCCGTCGCCGATCCCTCGCCATGGTTCGCCATAGCCCGCTGCCGCTCTCGGCACCGGCGCCCCTGACGAACCTGGAGGTGATCCTATGGCCATCCGCAACGCGGACCTGCCGCCGCGCCTGTTACGCACTCAGGAAGCATCTCGCTTCCTCGGCATTTCCATCCGCACCCTTGAGAAGCACCGCACCTACGGCACCGGCCCGACCTATCGCAAGATCGGCGGCCGCGTCCTCTACACCGTCCGCGATCTGGAAGCCTGGTCCGATATCGGCACCCGCAGATCCACTCGCGATCCGAACGCCGGCACGGTTTTCCCCGCGCGTCCGCTGACGCCAGAAGAGCGGGGCAAGTGCTGATGCTGCGCGACGACGATCCTAGCCCAGCGCAGCCGACAGACACGAGCGAGCGCAGCCGTCTGGCCCCCTTCGTGGTCGCAACCGGCGATGCCGCGCCACGCGACCAACGCGATTTGATGGAACGGCCCTTCTTCTCGCTGGCGAAGACGCCGCGCACGAAGCCGATTCTCTACAAGGCTGCCGATGTCGAGGTGCAGGTTCTCGCCATGCCCGAACACGGCATGGCGACCATCTGGGACGCCGACGTGCTGATATGGGCGGCCTCGCAGATCGTGGCGGCCGAGAACAACGGCCTCACCACGTCGCGCTTCTTCCGCTTCACGCCCTACCATCTCTTGCGCGCTATCGGGCGCTCGACCGGCAACCGCCAATATGTGCTGTTGAAGTCCGCGCTCGCGCGCCTGCAATCCACCGTCATCGCCACCACGATCCGCAACGGCACGCATTGGCGGCGTCGGCAATTCTCATGGATCAACGAATGGGAGGAGATGACGACGCGCACCGGTCGCGTCGAGGGCATGGAATTCGTCCTGCCCGAATGGTTCTACAACAGCGTCGTCGATCGATCGCTGGTCCTCACCATCGACCCATTTTACTTCCGGCTAACAGGCGGCATCGAGCGCTGGCTATACCGTGTCGCCCGCAAGCACGCCGGACACCAGCGCCACGGCTGGCTGTTCGAGGTCGCACATCTCCATGTGAAGTCCGGCAGTCTCGCCCGCGTTTCCGACTTCGCGCTCGACCTACGCCGCATCGCCGCCCGCCAACCGCTCCCCGGCTACCATCTCCAGTTCGAGCGGGAAGCCGGCCGCGAGCTGCTGCGCATTCGCCCCGAAAACCTGTCCACAGTGCCTGTTGATAAGGGTGTGAATACCATCGGCACATCAGGCGCAAAGGGTATCGGTACATCAGGCGCAACCCTATCGGCACATCAGGCGCACGAACCGCAGTTAAGCCTTTGGCCTGAAAAGCGGAATCCGACTGCTAACCTAGAGTCTAACAGAGAATCTAACTCTTCTTCTTTGACGCGCACGCACGCGAGGCGTGGTGCCGGTGCCGCAAGGTCCGTCGCCGACGTACTGCGCGACATGCTCACTCCCGACAAACCCGGTAGCCAGGGAGATCAGCCATGAGCGGCAGATCGTCCCGCCACGCGCATGGCCGCCCGCTGCCGGACGGGCCAGCGCCGTTCACCACCCTGGTTGAACTGACCTTCCAGAAACAGAAGATTGAGCATTGGATCAGGTTCGGTCGCAAGAGCTACGAACAGATCATCGACCGCCGCCGCAGCATCGTCGGCTTCGCTCCCGAAACCATCTTCGCCTTCGTCCGCTGGGCGGCCGGGGACCATGGCACGGTCATCTCGCGCATCGACATCGTGCGCGCCATCGGCCGCGGCGAGCCGTTCCAGACGCTGCCCTTCGTCCGCCCTGGCGGCGACATCCTGCTTCGGCTCGACGGCTGGCCAAAGGTCCAGCGCGCGCTTGCCGCCATCGACGCGGTGGAGGCACTCGGCCTCGATCCGGCCGACACATCCTCCGATCACTGGCGGCACGTCCATAACCGGCTGAGCACCGGCCTAGAGCCGAGCGCCTATACGCCCGAGCGTCATGCGGCATGGATCGGTCGCCGGAGGATCGACCCATGAACCGCCGCATCCTCGCGGCGACGTTGCTCGCCGTCATCGGCATTGCCGCCACCAGCGCCGTCGAAACGCCATTGAGGCTCATCTGGAACGCTACCGCGAGCGCGCCGGTCGGCTTCTACACCATCGAACCGGCCGACCGGATCGAAGTGCCCGAGTTGGTCGTCGTCATGCCGCCTGAACCACTCGCCGGCTTCATGGTCGGTCGAGGTTATGTCGGTCGCAGCGTGCCGCTGTTGAAGCGCGTCGTCGGTCTTCCCGGCCAGCGGGTTTGCCGCACCGGCCGCACCATCACGGTCGATGGCGTGGCGATGGGCGACGCGCTCGACCGCGACCGGATCGGCCGCGATCTGCCTGTCTGGCAGGGCTGCCGCGTCATCGCCGACGGCCAGTTCTTCCTTATGAATGGGCAAGCCCCCGACAGCCTCGACGGCCGCTACTTCGGTCCCATCCCCGCAAGCTCCGTCATTGGCCGGGCGCTGCCGCTCTGGACCGACGAGGAAGGCGACGGCCGCTTCGTCTGGCGCGCGCCGACACACTGACCGCTTTCCCATCGGCGGAAGCGGTGTCCGCCGATGGCTTTCCCAACACCACCGCATGGAGACAATCATGCCGCAGATCGGTCAATTCCATCGCGACACATCCGGCTTCGCCGGGCAGCTCGTCACACTCACCCTCAACCGCGAACTCGTCATCGTCCCCGCCGAACATTCGGATACGGAGAACGCGCCGGATTATCGCATCCACTACATCGCGCACGATGGCCCGGAGGTCGGTGCTGCGTGGAAACGCACTGGCGAGAAGGCCGGCGAATATCTCTCCGTCCTGCTGGACGATCCGGCCTTGCCGCAGCCGATCCGCGCCAACCTGTTCCGCGACGACGATGCCGGGGCGTCGTGGTCGCTGCACTGGACGCGCCCGAAACCGCGCGAAGAGCGGGACTAAGGTTATGCGGTCCCGTGTCATCATCGCGCTCAAAGCTTCTATTCCTTTGTTCGCGGGAAAGCCGTCTCATTCCTTCGTCCCGCTCGGCCAGAAGTCGGTCGGCGCGCACAGCGAAGGTCAAGGGCGGCCTCCGGCCGGCGCTTCGCGCACTCCCTCGACCGCAGCGAGCACGCTGGCAGGCTGGTGGTTGTGCGGAGAAAGGCCAGCACGGCGCTATACCGTTGTCCTGGCTCTCGGCGTGCTTGCGCTCGGCGCGGGACCGGCGGTTACGCTGGCGCAATCTGCGCCCGTCGCGCGCACGGTCGCTACCGATCTTCATGGCGGTCATATCGCGGAAGCGTCGCAGCGCTTCGGTATTCCCGAGCACTGGATTCGCGCGGTGCTGCGCGCCGAAAGTGCGGGCGACGTCAGCGCGATTTCGTCGGCGGGCGCGATAGGATTGATGCAGGTCATGCCCGATACTTGGGCGGGTCTGCGTGACCGCTATCGACTCGGTCGCAATCCCTACGATCCACGCGACAACATCCTCGCAGGCACGGCCTATCTGCGCGAGATGTGGGACCGCTACGGCAATGTCGCGGCGATGCTGGCCGCCTACAATGCCGGTCCAGGCCGCTATGACGAGCATCGCACAACAGGCCGTCCGCTGCCGACTGAGACCCGCGCCTATGTCGCCGCGATCGCACCGCGTCTCGGCGGCGCGGTCGCATCCGAGACACCAGAGCGACAGCAGGCACCGCCGCCCGATTGGCGCGATGCGCCGCTCTTCGTCATGCGCCCGAACAACACGCGCGTTGTCGATCCCATGCAGACTATCGGCACATCAGGCGACGCCCGCGCCGCCGTTCCGGTGCGCGAGCGCCACGAGACGGAGCCGCGCGACGGCAGCATGTTCGTGGCGCGCGCCGACGATGGGAGGGCGCCATGAAGATGGCGTTCCCGCGCCAGTTCGCGCTTGTTCCGGTGTGCGGTCAGGCAGGGTCGCGCCTGGCTGCATTCCCGGCAGGAAGAGCGGAAAGGTCAGAAAAGGCGGAGGGCAAGATAAAGGAAACCGGCACTACGTTGGGCCGGTTTCAGGGCAAGCCTTTGTCTGCACACTGTTTTGGGGAGCCCCGCGCGGCACCATGGTTTTGGACCCCGCGTGCCGCGTGTCGGTGCAAAGCCTTGGCTTTGCGGGCTTTTGGCCGGCACTCCAGCCCGAAATCGGGCGGTTTTCCACGTCTCGGGCTGGAGGCGCATCCATGAGCGTCGACGACGAATTCCGCTTCCGGCCGAAGCCTGGCCGCATCCGCGCCGACAGCCCGAAGGCTGGCAAGGCGAAGAGCTTTCTCACGCAGGCGAAGAAGATCGCCCGCCAGCATAGCAACAGCCCATCGCGGTCATCGGCGTCATCGTCGCCGCACTCGAGATCGGCGGCGACCGCCACAGGCGGTAATGCGGCGCGGTCCACCAAAGCTCCGGGCCTCAAGCGCGGACGCGGAGCGGCCTTCGTGCGCGCTCGAACCTTGTCGGGCGGCTGGAAGCACAGCGCGCCCGGTCAGCGCCGCGTCGTCGTCAAAACCCGTTACGTCCAGGGCGCGGGCAAGAACGGGAAGTCCGCCGCGCATCTGCGCTACATCCAGCGCGACGGCACCTCGCGCGACGGCGAGCGTGGCCAGCTCTATTCCGCTACCGAGGATCGCGCCGATGGCGCGGCCTTCGTCGAGCGCGGCGCGGATGATCGCCACCAGTTCCGGTTCATCGTCTCGCCGGAGGACAGCGCGGACCTGTCCGACCTCACCGCCTATACCCGTGACCTCATGAGCCAGGTCGAAACCGATCTCGGCACGAGGCTCGATTGGGTCGCGGTCAATCACCACAATACCGGCCATCCCCATATGCATGTCATCGTGCGCGGCAGGGACGGGCTGGGCGAGAACCTTGTCATCAATGGCGACTATCTCGCCAATGGCATCCGCGAGCACGCCAGCGAATTGACCACGCTCGAACTCGGTCCCGTCACCGAGATCGAGCAGAGCCGCAAGCTTTCGGCCGAGATCGGCGAGGACCGCTTCACCCGCATCGACCAGGCCATGACCGAGGACGCCGACGAAAGGTTTCTCGACCTGCGCCATGAGCCTGCCGCTCCGAAGCGTCAATTCAATCGCACGCTGCGCCTGCGCCGTCTCGCCAAGCTGGAGAAGATGGGCCTTGCCACCGAACACGCGCCCGGCGTCTGGGAATTGAGCGAGCGCATGGAACCGGCGATGCGCGAGCTGGGTGAGCGCGGCGACATCATCCGCAACATGCACAAGGCGCTGAAGGCCGATGGCATGGAGCGTGATCCGATGACGTTCCAGATTCACGACGCTGCGCCTGAGACACCGATCGTCGGCCGCGTCGTCGACAAATATCTCAGCGATGAGCTGGGTGAGAACCTGACCGTCATGGTCGACGGGATCGATGGTCGGACGCACCATTTCGCCGGCATCGACCCGGCCCGTGTCGAGGATGCGCGGATCGGCAGCGTCGTCGAGATCGGACCGGCCGAGACCGCAAGCCGTCCGTCCGACCGCGCCATTGCGGCCATCGCCGAGGACGGCATCTATCGGCCGAGCCGCCATCTCGAACAGGCGAAGTTCGAGGGCCGCGTGCCGGGTGGCGATTGTGAGGGCTATGTCGATGCGCATGTCCGACGGCTGGAGGCGCTGCGCCGGGCCGGTATCGCCGAGCGGATCGACGCCGACCAATGGCGCATCCCCGAAGACTTTGAGAGCCGCGCCGCCGGCTATGACGCGGGCCGGAACCGTCAGGCCAATATCCGCATCCTCTCCGCCGCCCGGCTGGAAACCCAGATCAGCGCGGACGGCTCGACCTGGCTCGACCGGCGGCTTGTGTCGGCCGATGCATCGGATCTCGTTCCGTCCGGTTTTGGCCAGCAGGTCCGCGAGGCGATGGATCGCCGCCGCGAACATCATATCGAACAGGGTGACGCGGCCCGTCAGCCGAATGGCGGCATCGCCTACCGGCGCAATCTCCTCGCCACGCTGCGCGAGCGCGAGGTCGCCCGTGTTGGCGGCGAGATGGCCGGGAGCAAGGCGCTGCCGTTCCGCGCCGCCACCGACGGCGAGACCGTCACCGGCAGGTTCACCGGTACGGTTCAGCTATCGAGCGGCAAGTTCGCCATGGTCGAGCAGAGCCACGAGTTTACGCTTGTTCCGTGGCGACCCATCATCGAGCGCCAGCTTGGCCGTGAGGTGAGCGGCATCGTTCAAGGTGGCTCGGTATCATGGCAGTTGCGCCGGTCACGCGGTATTGCGCTTTGACAACGTGCGGTCGAAAGAAACGCGCCATTCTTGCAATACGACGATGAGGCTGGTTGCTATCATAAACCCCACCGAGGCCCAAAGCACGCCACCAGCAAATCCGTTGTCGAGGAAATAGCCGAACAAGACTGGACCGATCACCCCTCCGATGTTGAAGCCCGTAGACACGATCCCAAAGACGCGTCCCTCGGAACCCGCTGGGGCAGATGCGCGGACCAACATATCGCGGGATGGCGCAATACTCCCAGTGAGGAACCCAACCGCTCCCATCGTCAAGATCAATAACAGTTTCGGTAGCGGGACAAGGATCACGAGGACCACGAGTGCCGCAGCCAGCATAAAGGCAACGGCCGCGACCACACCATGACGCACGGTCCGATCCGCGAGAACCCCGCCGGCAAGAACGCCGAAAGCGCTGGCAAACAAGAAAGCCGTAAGCGCCAAATTGGCAGTTGGCAGGCTTACATCAAACCCTTGCACCAAAGCTGACACGGAGAACTTCTCGATAGCGCCCGTGCTTAAATTGAGAAGCAGGAAGAATGCGGTCAGAATCAGCATCGTGAGCGTCACAACCGACGGGGGCCGCGAGCGACGAGATTTGCCATGTGATCTATCAGGGGTAGATTGAAGCGGTGGAGTACGCCATCCCGAAACGCCGATCGCTGCAAGAGTGGCAAGGCCAAGCGCGCTACTGGCTGCGAGCGCCCAGCGACTTCCCAGCGCCGTCCCGATCCCAACCAATATCAGCGGGGCTAGCGCGCTGCCGAGAAAGCCCGCAAAGGTATGGATGGAAAACGCTCGACCTATCCGATCCGGAGGAATGTTTTGCGATAGAAGCGAGTAATCACTGGGATGATAGACGCCGTTGGCCATACCTGCGAGCGCCATCGCGCCGACAAGGGTCTCGAATGTCGGGTGGATCGAGACAAGCGCGAAACTCACGCTGCCGAGGGTTAAGCCAGCCAGCAATAGTCTTCGAGCGCCGAGACGATCCACTGCATAACCCAATGGGGCCTGAACTAGCGCCGTGACGATGTTGAAAACTGCGAGCGCGATACCGAGATCGACAAAGCTCACTCCCATCGCAGTTGGAAGTAGCGGAAGTAACGCCGGAATCGTCATTATGTGAAAATGACTGACAAGGTGCGCTGCGGAGACCTGCGCTAACAGGCCACGTTGCGTACCCATCATGTGTTCCTGCCGGAATCCGACACATCGGAGTTCGGCATAAGCCCCGGCCAATAGAATGCATCCCCGGTCGGACGTGCGCCGAAAATGGCCTGTCCAACTCGCACCACGTTCGCGCCTTCCTCGATGGCGACCTCGAAATCACCCGACATGCCCATGGAAAGCTCCGTCAGGTCAGAGTGGATAGAGACGGCACGGTCGCGCAGATCGCGCAGAAAACGGAAGCAAGTCCGCACGCGCGCGGTATCGGCGCTGAAGATCGCCAGCGTCATGAGACCGCGCGGCTTGAGCCGGGGAAATTCGGACAGACGTTGGACAAAGGGAATGAGATCGTCGGGATGTAGGCCGTACTTGCTGGCCTCGCCGGAGGTGTTGACCTGCACGAACACGTCGAGGTCACGTCCCTCGGCTTCCAGGCGACGGTTCAGCTCCTCGGCCAACCGGAAGCTATCGAGCGCATGGAACTCAGAAGCAAACCGGACGAGATACTTCACCTTGTTTGTTTGGAGGTGGCCGATGATGCTCCAGCGGATTGGTAGATCGCCGAGGATGGCCCGCTTGTCGCGGGCCTCCTGGAGCTTGTTTTCCCCGAAGTCGGCGATGCCGGCGGTGTATGCGAGCCGCAGGACACGGGGCGGAACCGTCTTGGTGACGGGCAGAAGGCGCACATCATCAAGGCTCCGCCCGCTACGATGGCAGGCGGCTGCGATGCGCTCCTGAACTGCTTTCAGGTTTGCGGCAAAGGCCGCGACGGGATCGCTGCCGAAACGGGCAATCTCGTCCGGCGAGAGTTCGACGGTGGAAGGGATGGTCATCGCGGCCCGTCCCCGATCAGTAAGGCAGCGGAAAGCGCGCGACGAGCTGGCGCACGCGCACGTTGATCCCTTGCCGATCCGCGTCGAGCGTTTCGGCGCGGACAGCATGAAGCGTATCGAGAATGAGCGCGGCGATCTCACGATATTCGTCCACGCCAAATCCGCGCGAAGTGCCTGCGGCCGTCCCGACGCGGATGCCGGACGTCACCATGGGCTTTTCCGGATCGTTCGGGATCGCATTCTTGTTGAGCGTGATGCCCACCGACTCCAAAGCCTTCTCAGCGACATTGCCGGTCGCGCCGAAGGGACGCAGATCGACGACGGCCAGATGGCAATCCGTGCCGCCGGAAGTAATCTTCAAACCGCCATCGGAAAGAGCCTGCGCCAGCACACGACAATTCTCGACCACAGCTTGCGTATAAGTCTTGAATGACGGTTGCAGCGCTTCGCCGAATGCCACCGCCTTCGCGGCGATGACATGCATGAGCGGTCCGCCCTGAAGGCCGGGGAACGTCGCGGAATTGATCTTCTTCGCGATCTCGGCATCATTGGTCAGAACGAAGCCGCCGCGAGGCCCGCGCAGCGTCTTATGCGTGGTCGAGGTGACGACATCGGCGAAGGGAACCGGCGACGGATAGACGCCGCCCGCGACCAGCCCCGCGAAATGCGCCATGTCGACGAGCAGGACCGCCCCAACATCGTCCGCGATCTGGCGGAAACGCGCAAAGTCCATGACGCGCGGATAGGCCGAGCCGCCGGCAATCAGGAGCTTGGGCCGGTGTTGGTGCGCAAGCGCGGCCACCTGATCCATGTCGATGCGATGGGTTTCCGGATCGACGCCATAGCTGACAACATTGAACCAGCGGCCGGACATGTTGACCGGAGCACCATGGGTCAGGTGTCCGCCGGCCTTCAAATCCAGGCCGAGGATCGTATCGCCGGGCGTAAGGAGCGCCAGAAACACCGCCTGATTGGCCTGGCTGCCCGAATGCGGCTGGACGTTGGCGTGCGCGCTGCCGAAAAGCCGGTTCACGCGCGCAATCGCCAAATCCTCGACAACATCCACATTCACGCAGCCGCCATAGTAGCGGCGGTGCGGATAGCCTTCGGCATATTTGTTGGTGAGAACGGAGCCCTGCGCATCGAGAACCGCCTGGCTCACGAAATTCTCCGAGGCGATCAGTTCGATGGACTCGCGCTGGCGAATCTTCTCATTGGCGATCGCAACAGCAACGGCGTCATCGGCGAGCGACAAACCGGCAGCGCTCACGCCTGCGTTTTCGATCTTCTGAACTGCGTGCGGCGCTCGAGATGTGGCCATTGCTGATCTCCTTCAAGATGCTGATCAATTGGTTCTTCTCCGCGCAGGTTTCGCGCGGCAGTGTCCGTCAGCACCTATCATGGGCGTGGTCTGCTGTTCCCTTCCACTTTTGAGAGGTCGTTCAGACCATTCAATCAGGATGATCAATATGCAGTGTGTTACTGCGCAGCGTCAGACCACGCCCTGAAGCCATTCCGCCAGCATCTTTTGCCCGGCCTCGCGCAGTTCCGGTCCGACCTGCGCTGCGTCGGTGCGCAGCACGCGCGGGTCGATACCGGCCCCGGCTAACTCGGCTGCATGACCCGTCAGCCATCGCTCGATACCGGCGGTCACATCAACCTCCGGATGGAATTGCAGAGCCAGCACATGGTGGCCAAGCGAAAACCCCTGGGTCGCGCAGAGCGGTGTCGACGCCAGATTCTCCGCCGTGTCGGGAATTTGGAAGGCATCCCCGTGCCAATGCAGGACGGGAATGCCTTCCAGATGCCGAAGCGGCCCAACCCGTCCAGCATCATTCAGTCTGAGTGGACCGAATCCGATTTCCTTGTGACCCATGGGTCCGACATCGGCGCCGAGCGCCTTGGCGATTTGTTGCGCTCCGAGGCAGATGCCGAGCGTCGGACGAGCAGCGGCCAGTCTTGTCGCCAGAATGGCGCATTCTTCGGCGAGGTACGGATAGGCCTCGGTTTCATAGACTCCGACAGGACCGCCGAGGACAATCAGCAAATCCGGTTCCAGCGGATCGAGCGTCGCGAAAGAGTCCGCATCGAGATCGTGATAGCGGACAGCGTAGCCGGCGTCCGACAGCACCGCATCGAAGATGCCAAGGTCTTCGAAATGAACGTGCCGGATAGCCACCACTGTTTTGTGCATGGACCGTTCTCTCTTCCTGCGCGAGGAGCGCCGTGGATTTATATGGTTCGTAAATACCAAAAGAATGGCTCGCCGCGCCCATCCACTTACTTGCACTGAGCCAGACCAATCACCCCAATGTCCGGCAATCCGCAATCTACGGCTTCGTCACCGCCCGAAGCGCATTCGCCAGCTTCTTGACCGCCACCTCGATTTCGAGAGGTGTGTAGGCGGCAAAGCCCATCAGGAAGCCGGCCTTCGCATCGCCGGCCGCGTGCAGCGCCGATAGCCCAAGAAGCTCGATCCCAACCCGTCGTGCTGCGTCGATCGCCGCGCGCTCCGAGAGGTCACCGGTCAACACGCAGGGCATTTGCAGCCCGCCAACGGGAACACGCGGCTCGACAAAATCCGACAGATGCTTTCTGGCGAGACCAGCCAGCACGTCGAGCCGTTCGGCATAGACGCCGCGCATTGTACGAACATGCGCGCCGAAATGTCCGCCTTCCATGAAGCGGGCCAGCGTCAGTTGCGCCATGGGGGCCGTATGGCCGTCCAGCAACGTGCGCGCGACGGTCATCGGCTTCACGAGCTGGGGCGGCAACACGACATAGCCAATCCGCAAGCCCGGAAAGAGCGATTTGGTGAAGGTGCCGATGTAGATGGTCCGGTCGTGCGGATCGAGACCTTGCACGCAGGCCGTCGGCTTGCCGGCGTAATGGAACTCGCTGTCATAGTCGTCTTCGATGATCCATGCCTGATGTCGCGCAGCCCATTCGATCAGCGCCAGGCGGCGGTCGAGCGCCAGCGTCGCGCCGGTCGGGAACTGGTGGGACGGCGTCAGGAAGACTGCCTTGGCCCGGCCCGGCTCAGCCATGATCTGCTCGATGACGAGCCCCTGGCGGTCGACGCGGATCGGAACGCATTCCAGCCCCGCCGCATCGAACGCTTTGCGTGCACCGTAATAGGCCGGGTCTTCGATGAAGATTCGATCGCCGGGATCGAGCAGCATGTTCGCACAGAGCGACATGGCCTGCTGCGAACTGGTCAGCACAAGTACCCGGTCAGCCGTGGCGCGCGCGCCGCGTTCGAGGTTCACATAGTCGGCGATGGCGCGGCGAAGCGGCTCGGTCCCCTGCGGATCGCCGTGAAGCAGAGTCTGGACGCCAACCTCTTTGCGAACCTGCCGCTCCAGACGTTCCCAGAGCTGAAGCGGAAAGGTGCGCGTTTCCGGCACACCATGGGCGAAGGGCCGCGGTGAAAGCATCTCGCGAACGCCGCCGCTGCGAAACATGGCCGCTCCGCGCTTACTGAGATTGGGAGCCTGGTTGCGCAAGAGCGTGTCCCGCTGGGACAGACGGCGACCGGGCGTGAACTCTGTCATCTCCGCGACGAAGCTGCCGCTGCCGACCCTCCGGTCGATAAAGCCTTCCGCGTGAAGCTGGGCATAAGCCGCTTCGATCGTATCGCGCGAGACCCCCAGCGATTTGGCGAGCGCGCGTGAGGCGGGCAGCGGCTTGCCCGGCCCGAGTGCGCCGTCGACGATCAGTTGGCGGATCGCCCGCTGAATCCGTGCGTGAAGCGGCATCGCCGCATGGGCCGGATGGGCAACCCATGCCTTCACGGATTCGAGTTGGGAGTGCTTGAACAAATGGTCTGAACCTATTGAGGAAAGTGGATGGGCTAATCAGGCCATTTATTGGCTAAATGTCAATGCGCCTTGTTCGCCGCGCGCCCTAACCACAGGAGACTCCTCAGGATTATGTCGTCCCGTTCCTCGCCTTCACCCATCCGCTTCAACGATCTGACCCATCCAATCGTCGCGGGCCTAATCTCCGTCATCGTCAACTATGGCGGCACGTTCATTCTGGTCTTTCAGGCGGCGAAGATCGCAGGGCTAAGCCCGGAACTCACGGCATCCTGGGTCTGGTCGGTTTCTATCGGCGTCGGATTGACGGGACTATTCCTGAGCCTGCGCTATCGCGAACCGATCATCACGGCATGGTCAACGCCGGCGGCGGCGTTTCTGGTCACCGCGCTTGCGACGACGCCCTATGCGGAGGCGGTCGGCGCTTACATGATTTCGGCAGCGGCATTCGTCGCGCTCGGCATGTCCGGCTATTTCGAGAAGGTCATCCGCCTGATCCCGCCGGGTATCGCCTCGGGCTTGCTGGCCGGTATTCTGCTGCAATTCGGCATCGGGGCCTTCGGGGGCGCGAGCGTCGATCCGTTGCTGGTCGGCTTGCTGATCGTCGCCTATGTCGCGTTGAAGCGCTTCTCCGCCCGTTACGCTGTAGTCGGCATTCTGGTTCTCGGGCTCGCCTTCCTGCTGACGCAAGGTCGCGTCGATCTGTCGGGGCTGAAACTGGAATTCGCGGCTCCGGTCTTCACCATGCCGGCGTTCTCGCTGAATGCGCTGCTCTCGGTCGCATTGCCGCTGTTCCTGATTACGCTGACCGGCCAATATATGCCGGGAATGCTGGTCTTGCGGAACGATGGGTTCAAGACCAGCGCCAATCCGATCGTGACCGTGACGGGTCTTGGCTCGCTCATCATGGCCCCGTTCGGCTCCCATGCCTTCAACATTGCGGCCATCACGGCAGCGATCGCCACGGGCAAGGAAGCGCATGAAGACCCGTCAAAGCGATGGATCGCGGGCATCGCGGCAGGCTGCTTCTATGTGCTGGTCGGCGTGTTCGGCGTGACACTGGCCGCCGTCTTCATGGCGTTTCCCGCGACGTTCATCACCACGCTCGCCGGTCTGGCGCTTCTTGGCACCATCGGCGGCAGCCTCGCAGGGGCGATGGCCGACCCGACCTCCCGCGAGGCGGCACTGATCACCTTCCTCGCGTCCGCCGCCAACATCAAACTGCTCGGCATCGGTGGGGCGTTCTGGGGCCTGTTGATCGGCCTCGTCGCGTACATCGTCCTGAACGGCCGCCTACCGCGCAGCGCGCGCACCGACCTGGCGGTCAGCGAGGGAGCCGCGAAGTGACACGCCGGACGACGCCCATGACGACCTCCATCATCTCGATCCAGAGCCAGGTCGTGCATGGGCATGTCGGCAACAGCGCCGCCGTTCTGCCTATGCAGGCGCAAGGGTTGAACGTCGCGGCGGTGCCAACCACTCTGCTTTCCAACCATCCCGGTTTTGAGACCATGCGCGGACGCGTGCTGGAGCCGGAACTTGTCGGCGACCTGTTGCGCGGAGTCGAGGAACGCGGGCTGATCGAGACGAGCCGCTATATCGTCTCCGGCTATCTCGGTTCCCGCGCCAACGGCGAAGTTGTGGCCGCGTTCGTCAAACGGGCACGGCAGCTCAATCCCGACATCACATACATCTGCGATCCGGTCATGGGAGACGCCAATCTCGGGGTCTTCGTATCCGATCAGGTGGTGGAATGCATATGCGATGAGTTGGTCCCGCTGGCCGACCTGCTGACGCCCAACCAGTTCGAGGTCGGGCTGATCGCGGGCAGCCAGCTATCGAGATGGCGCGAGCTTGAGACAGCCGTTCTGAAAATTCAGGAACAGCGCGGAGCGCGATTTGTCGTCACCGGATGCACACTCTCCGATACGCCGGACGGCTCGCTGGAGAATATCGTCTTCGAGGACAAGTCCTGCACGCGGCTGACATCGCCGCGCCTGCCGATGGTGCCCGTCGGGGCAGGCGATCTCTATACCGGCCTTCTGACCGCCAACCTCGCGCGGGACCTCACGCTGGTCGAAGCCGCCCGCCGCGCCGCCGCCATCGTACTCGACATTCTCGGGCGGACGATGGCTGAGGGCGAACACGAAATGCAGCTCGCCAGCGTCATCGAAACGCTTGGTCCCGCCTGCAAGGAGCCCTCTCAATGACCCTGTTCAATTATCGGGATTTCTTCACCAACGAACTGTCGCAATTGCACCGGGAGGGACGCTATCGCGTCTTCGCCGATCTTGAACGGGAATCGCAGAGCGGCATTCATGCATTTGATCATCGGGCTGGCAGGCGCGTTACGATCTGGTGTTCGAACGATTATCTGTCGATGGGCGTGCACCCGGACGTCATCGGCGCGGCACGCGACGCATTAGAACAATATGGCGCGGGCGCGGGCGGCACGCGCAACATCTCCGGCACCAGTCATCAACATGTCCTGCTCGAACGAGAGCTTGCCGACCTGCACAGCAAGCAATCCGCCTTGCTGTTCACATCGGGCTATGTCGCGAACGACGCCGCACTTTCATCGCTCGGCCGCTTCTTGCCCGGATGCGTGATCTTTTCCGACGCGCTGAACCATGCCTCGATGATCGAGGGTATGCGCCGCTCGGGCGCGGAAAAGCGGGTGTTCGCGCATAACGACTGGCGTGATCTCGAACGGCAACTCGCCTCGGTCTGCAAATACCGGCCGAAGCTGGTCTGCTTCGAGAGCTGCTATTCCATGGATGGCGACTTCGCGCCGATGGAGGCGATCTGCGATCTCGCCGAGAAGCATAATGCGTTCACCTATGTCGATGAGGTCCATGCCGTCGGTCTTTACGGCGCGCGCGGGGCCGGCGTCGCCGAGCGCGATGGCCTGCTTGACCGCATCGACATGTTTCAAGGGACGCTCAGCAAAGGTTTCGGTTCGATCGGGGGCTACATCGCCGGCGGTCGTGACGCGGTCGATTTCGTTCGCAGTTTTGCGCCCGGTTTCATTTTCAGCACCGCATTGCCACCGTCCGTCGTCGCCGGGATTCGTGCGGCCTTGCATCACCTGAAGGAAGACGGATCGTCCCGGCTAGCGCTTGCAAGGCGAACGGCATCGCTCAAGGCGAAGATGTTGGCGAATGGCATCCCGGTTCTGCCGAGCCCCAGCCACATCCTGCCGGTGATGATAGGCGATGCTGCGCTGGCAAAAACGATCACCGACCAGCTCATGGGCGAATACGGCATCTACATTCAGCCGATCAACTACCCGACCGTTCCGCGCGGAACCGAACGCCTGCGCATCACGCCAACCCCGCTCCATACCGACGAGGACGAGAATGCCCTTGTCGCGGCGCTCGTCGCGATCCGCCAGGCATCTCCGCGCTGGCGGGAACTGGCTGTGGCGGCGCAGCAGCATAGTCCTGTCGTCAATGCGGGGGGCGTGGCATGAGCAATGCGCTTCTTCCAGTGTTCCAGCCGGCATCCATGCTGTTCGACCATGGCGAAGGCGCATGGTTGATTGCGGTCAATGGTGAACGCTATCTCGATTTCGGCGCGGGCATCGCCGTCAATGCGCTTGGCTATTCGCATCCGCATCTGATCGGAGCGCTGGAGCGCCAAGGCCGCAAGCTCTGGCACCTGTCCAATGTCTACCGGATTTCTGAAACGGAGAGACTGGCCGAACGTCTGACGGCCGCCTGTTTTGCCGACGTTGCATTCTTTGCGAACTCCGGGGCCGAGGCCAATGAATGCGCGATCAAGATCGCGCGCCGGCACCACGACGCACATGGCCATCCAGGCCGCTGGCGCATCATCACCTTTGAAGGCGCGTTTCACGGTCGAACGCTGGCGACGATGGCCGCTGGCGGGAACCGAAAATATCTCGACGGCTTCGGCCCCACGGTCGACGGGTTCGATCAGTGTCCGCTCGGAGACATCGAGGCTGTCCGCGCCTGCATCGGGTCAGAAACCGCCGCCATCATGATCGAACCTATTCAGGGCGAGAGCGGAATCAGGTCGGTCCGTCACAGCTTTCTGCGCCAGCTCCGCGAGCTTTGTGACGAACGCGGCCTTCTGCTGATCTTTGACGAAATACAGTGTGGCATGGCCCGCACTGGCTATCTCTTCGCGCATCAGGAATCCGGCATTGTTCCCGACATCATGAGCCTGGCCAAGGGGCTCGGCGGCGGCTTCCCGATCGGCGCGTGCCTCTCCACCCGCAGCGCGGCGTTCGGCATGACGCCTGGCGCGCATGGTTCGACCTTCGGGGGCAATCCGCTTGCCGGAGCCGTCGCCAACGCGGTGCTCGACATCGTGATGGATGATGCGTTGCTCGCGGAAATCCAGCGCAAGGGCGCTTTGTTACATGGGCTGCTGCAGGACGTGGCCGGGCGCTATCCAGAGGTCATTGTCGAGGTGCGCGGGCGTGGCCTGATGCTCGGAATCAAAACCACGCTCCCGTCGCCGGAAATCGTCGAAGCGCTGCGCGAGCGGGCGAAGGTATTGACGATTGCGGCAGGCGACAACGTGACCCGCGTGCTGCCGCCGCTGATCGTCACCGACGAGGAAATTCGTCTGTTCGCCGAACGCTGTGAGGAGGTTTTCGCCCATCTCTCAAAACGCGCGACACAGGAGACGTGAGAATGCGGCCCCGTGGCGGAGTGGTTACGCAAAGGACTGCAAATCCTTGCAGCGCTGGTTCGAATCCAGCGCGGGGCCTCCACCCGATCAATAGATCCGAAAGCGGTGCAGCAAAGTCCCGCAACTCAGCACAAGCGGGAACCTCTGAAATGCATCCAAACCGCGATGACGCGCAATCAGGTGGCGGGCTTTCGAGAGCGGCCACATTGACCTTTGCGGCCGCGGCCGGTCTTAGCGTCGCGAATACCTACTACGCTCAGCCTCTGCTTGATGCGATCGCGGCGGATTTCGGCATTTCGCCGGCGACCGTCGGCCTCGTCGTGACGCTAACCCAGATTGGCTATGGGCTGGGGCTGATCTTCATTGTTCCCCTCGGCGACTTTGTTGATCGTCGCAAACTGATACTCGGTCAGGGCATATTATCGGTGATCGCCCTGGTTTCGATCGCCATGGCGAGATCGGAGGCGATCCTGTTCGCCAGTCTGGCGGCAATGGGCCTGATGGCGGTCGCGATCCAGATTCTCGTCGCGTTCGCCGCGACGCTGGCTTCACCGCAAGAGCGCGGAAAAACCGTCGGGCTCGTGACGAGCGGTATCGTAATCGGGATCCTCGGTGCTCGCTCCATCGCCGGGCTGCTCGCGGACCTCGGCGGATGGCGGATGGTCTATCTCATCTCTGCCGTCCTCACGCTCGGGATGGTCGGCCTTTTGCTGCGTGTTTTGCCACGGCAATCCTCGCCAACCGGACCTGACGGCTACCTCGCAGTGCTACGATCCACTCCGACGCTGTTTCTTCATGACCGGATATTGCTTGTCCGTGGCGTTCTTGCGCTGCTTATTTTCGCGGCTTTCAGCACCTTCTGGACTGCGCTCGTGCTGCCGCTCAGTGCTGCGCCATTTTCCTATTCTCATACACAGATTGGCCTGTTCGGTCTCGTCGGCCTGACTGGAGCGATTGCGGCGACCGGCGCCGGCAGGCTCGCCGATCGCGGTCTTGGACAATGGACCACGGGCCTCTCCCTCATCTTCTTGTTAGTGTCATGGGGATTGATCGCACTTCTGCCTGTGTCGATTCCGGCGCTTCTGGTCGGTGTCATTCTTCTCGACCTCGCCGTGCAGGCAGTCCACGTCACGAACCAGAGCATAATATTCGAGCGTCACCCCGAGGCACGCAGCCGTCTCGTCGGCGGCTACATGGTCTTCTACTCGCTTGGCAGCGGTGTTGGCGCGATCACTTCCACTATGGTCTTCGCACACTCAGGTTGGCTCGGCGTGTCTGCTTTAGGGGCGACGTTCAGTCTTTTCGCTTTTCTTGTGTGGTTCGGCACGCGCCGGCTGTCGAGCAGCGAGAGGAAGCGATGAATGCGCAGGCGGCGGCTGAAAGATACTTCCCTGCATCAATCGCCCCAACTGTTCAGCGGGCGTATCCCGATGGCGTCCCTTCTCCAGACGCTGGCTGTCGCCGAATACCTAAACTTCCACCATGCGGCCCAGGCGCTCGGCATTAGCCAATCAAGTGTCAGCGCCCGTATACGGGCGCTGGAAGAAGAACTTGGCATTCCGCTGTTCGAGCGCAACACACGCGGCGTCCGGCTGACCGAAGCCGGCCGGCATTTTGTCGATAGTGTCACAACCGCCGTCGATCATCTCGACCATGCTGTAAAAACCGCCAGCCTGGCCGCATCGGGAGATTGCGGCAGCCTGCGCGTCGGTATTCACGGCCTGATCCTCGGCAGCTTTCTCGACCATCTGTTGACGCGATACCGCGCCGATCATCCCGCCATCGGCGTGGAAATGATCGAAGGGTCGGCGCGCGAAGCGCTCATGCATCTGCGCGCTCACCGGATCGACGTTGCATTTCTAGTCGGCAGGTTCGATCTGCCTGATTGCCATTCCCGGCCCATCTGGACCGAACCGCTGGTCGCAGCACTGTCGGCTAACCATCGGCTTGCCGGGCAGCCAGGCGTTACATGGCCCGATCTCGCGAGTGAGACTTTCCTTGTCCGCCATGGCGGAACGGGACCGCAGGTCCATGACCATATCATGCTGCGCCTTGCCGGCCGCTGGCCGCCGCCGGTCATCCAGCGCTTCGAGGTCGGCCGCGGGACACTCTTGTCCATGGTCGCTCAGAGCTTTGGCATCACGCTTCTAGGAGCGGCAAGCCAACTCTCTCCAACAGCAGGAGTTGCCTTTCTGCCGATCGACGACGAGCCGGAGCCCGTCGTGTTCTCGGCCGTATGGTCGCCACAGAACCGTAGCGCTGCACTCCGAAACTTGCTCGCTCTGGCCGACCAAATGGGCCGCTCGACACCACCCGTTTGAATACTCGTTTTGTTCGTTCCAAACCACGTTGCGACGGCTCTGACAGAAGCGCGACCGTCCTATTTGCCGCCGATCGTATCCGGCAGCCCTCCGGCCTCGTCTTACCTGTTGCACCTCGCGAAAACGCCCATTCTCTGATCGGCTCCGACATTTTTGCCGATTGGAGCCTGTATGCGTGGTGGCCGAATACTCTGGGCTCAGGTCGCTATCGTCCTGACCATCGTTCTGGTGATGACCTGGGCGGCGACGCAATGGACCGCATGGCGGCTCGGCTTTCAAGCGCAACTTGGGCAGCCATGGTTCGAGCTGGTGGGCTGGCCGGTCTATTATCCCCCGGCATTCTTCTGGTGGTGGTTCTCCTTCGACGCCTATGCGCCGTCGATCTTCACCGAGGGGGCGTTCATCGCCGCATCCGGCGGCTTCCTCGCCATCATCGTCGCCATCACCATGTCGATCATGCGAGCGCGCGAAGTCGGAAACGTCGCGACCTATGGCTCGGCACGATGGGCTGAGGACAGGGAAATCCGCTCGGCCGGCCTGCTCGGTCCCGATGGTGTCGTGCTCGGGCGCTACAACCAAGATTATCTGCGCCATGACGGGCCGGAGCATGTGCTGTGTTTCGCGCCGACGCGATCCGGCAAAGGCGTTGGCCTCGTCGTCCCGACGCTGCTGACCTGGCCGGGAAGCTGCATCGTCCACGATATCAAGGGCGAGAACTGGACGCTGACAGCCGGATTCCGCGCAAGGCACGGCCGCGTCCTGCTATTCGATCCGACCAACGTGCAGTCCTCGGCCTACAATCCCTTGCTGGAGGTGCGGCAGGGCGAATGGGAAGTCCGCGACGTGCAGAATATCGCGGATATTCTGGTCGATCCGGAAGGCAGTCTCGATAAGCGCAACCATTGGGAAAAGACCAGCCACAGCCTGCTTGTCGGCGCGATCCTGCATGTTCTCTATGCGGAGAAGGACAAGACGCTGGCCGGCGTCGCGAATTTCCTGTCCGACCCGCGCCGTCCGGTGGAAGCCACCTTGCGCGCGATGATGGACACGCCGCATCTCGGCGAAGCCGGTGTGCATCCCGTCATCGCATCGTCCGCCCGCGAGCTGCTGAACAAATCCGACAATGAGCGGTCGGGCGTGCTCTCGACCGCCATGTCCTTTCTCGGCCTCTACCGCGATCCGGTCGTGGCGCGGGTAACGGAGCGGTGCGACTGGCGCATCGCCGATCTCGTCGGAAGCAAGAAGCCCGTCAGCCTCTACCTCGTCGTGCCGCCATCCGACATCAACCGCACCAAGCCGCTCATCCGCCTGATCCTCAACCAGATCGGTCGACGGCTCACCGAGGAGCTGACCGCGACGGCCAAGCGCCATCGCTTGCTGTTGATGCTGGACGAGTTTCCCGCGCTCGGTCGGCTCGACTTCTTTGAATCCGCACTCGCCTTTATGGCGGGCTACGGCATCAAAGGTTTTCTGATCGCGCAGAGCCTCAATCAGATCGAGCGCGCCTATGGCCAGAACAATTCGATCCTCGACAATTGCCATGTCCGGGTAAGTTTCGCGACAAATGACGAACGCACCGCCAAGCGCATTTCCGACGCCTTGGGCACGGCGACGGAAATGCGCGATTCCACCAACTATGCCGGCCACCGGCTCTCGCCATGGCTCGGTCATCTCATGGTGTCGCGGCAGGAGACGGCGCGGCCGCTACTGACCCCCGGCGAGATCATGCAGCTCCCGCCCACCGACGAAATCGTCATGGTGGCGGGAACGCCGCCGATCCGCGCCGCCAAGGCGCGCTATTTCGAGGATCGGCGGTTGCAGGAGCGTATCCTGACCCCGCCAGACCTGACGGCCCTGGCGTCTGCCGCAAACCCTTCCGCATCGGACGATTGGTCCGCCCGCGTTGTCGCGGCGGTGGCTGGAACATCCGCGACCACTGTCGACCAGACCGATGGCGATCCGGCCAATGCGGGCATCCGCCGCGAGCCGGAATTGCCCGAGCATGAGGAAATCGTCACGCCGCCGCCGTCGCCGGCACAGGAGTTCGACCTTCTGGACGACGAACCCGACGTGGACCCCGCCAAAGCCAACGCCATACGCGCCCGAATGCGCGGAATCGCGCGGCAGGCGTCACTAGACCCCGGCGACGGCATCGAACTTTGAGGAACTCGCCATGACGACCCGCACCCGCATGAATGTCTATTTCGACCCGGCCTTGCTCAAACAGATCGAAGCCCTGTCGCTGCGCCGCAAGGTCTCGAAATCCGCCATCGTCGAAGCAGCCGTCGCGTCCTTCCTATCGGGCGATACGAGCGAGAAGCTGGAAGCTGCCATGTCGCGGCGCCTGGACAAGCTCGGCCGCCAGATCGACACGCTCGACGAAGATCTCGCCGTGCTCGGCGAAGCCGTCTCGCTGTTCGTCCAGTTCTGGCTTTTGGTCACGCCGCCAGTGCCTGACAGCGCGCAAGCATCCGCCAAGGCAAAAGGTGCGGAGCGGTTCAAGGGTTTCATGCAGACGCTCGGCCGCCGACTGGCAAGCGGAGACAGGTTCCTGAAAGAGCTATCGCGCGATGTCGAGTCGGTCCCCGATGATCCTGCGACAGATCAGTTCGAGACGCGCGGCGACCCTTCCTGATTATCCGACCCATCCTATTCGCCGCCGATGGCCGCCGATCTCCGCACGCACTTAGATACTTGTTGAACCGGCCCGATTTGGGGCTCTTTTAATCGACCCCAATCCGGGGACTGTCTGTTGCGCCTCGTGAAGAAACGGGGCCGATATGACTGCCAGCCACAATAAACCAGAAGCCATTGCGCGCGGCGCGCGGATGTTGCGCACAGCGCTCGGCCCCGCCATCGCCCGGTTTCTGGAAGAGCCCGCCGTCGTTGAGGTGATGCTGAACCCGGATGGCCGCATCTGGGTGGACCGTCTCTCTGAAGGGCTTGCCGACACCGGCGAGATGATGTCGCCCGCCGATGGCGAACGCATCGTGCGCCTGGTCGCGCATCATGTCGGCGCGGAAGTCCACGCCCGGAGTCCTCGTGTCTCCGCCGAACTACCGGAGACCGGCGAGCGGTTCGAGGGGCTGTTGCCACCCGTTGTCGCCGCGCCGGCCTTCGCCATCCGCAAGCCTGCCGTCGCCGTCTTCACGCTCGACGATTATGTGGCTGCCGGAATCATGTCCCGCAATCAAGCTTTGAGCCTGCGTGCGGCAGTCACGTCCCGCGCCAACATCCTCGTCGCTGGCGGCACCTCGACCGGAAAGACCACGCTGACCAATGCGCTTCTGGCCGAAGTGGCGAAGGGCACCGATCGCGTCGTCATCATCGAAGACACGCGCGAGCTGCAATGCGCCGCGCCGAACCTCGTTGCCATGCGCACGAAAGACGGCGTGGCGACGCTCTCCGATCTCGTCCGCTCCTCGCTCCGCCTGCGCCCCGACCGTATCCCGATCGGCGAGGTGCGCGGCGCTGAAGCGCTCGACCTGCTCAAAGCATGGGGGACCGGCCATCCGGGCGGCATCGGCACGATCCACGCCGGAACCGGCATCGGGGCGCTGCGCCGTCTCGAACAGCTCATTCAAGAGGCCGTCATCACTGTCCCCCGCGCGCTGATCGCGGAGACCATCGACCTTGTTGCCGTCCTCTCCGGCCGCGGCTCCGCGCGCCGGCTCGTCGAACTCGCCCGCGTCGAAGGGCTCGGCGCCGACGGCGACTATCGCATCACCCAAGCCAGCCCCAGCACAGGAGAATCCGAATGATCCGCACCACCATGCGCGTGCGTCGCACGTTCGCGACCGCCGCCGTCTTCGCCTACGTCAACCTGATCCTCGTCCCGACCGCCCATGCTTCCGGCTCGTCCATGCCGTGGGAAGCCCCGCTCCAGAAAATCCTCCAGTCGATCGAAGGGCCGGTGGCCAAGATCGTCGCCGTCATCATCATCATTGCGACCGGCCTGGCTCTAGCCTTCGGCGATACGTCCGGCGGCTTTCGCAAGTTGATCCAGATCGTCTTTGGCCTGTCGATCGCCTTCGCAGCCAGCTCGTTCTTCCTGTCGTTCTTCTCGTTCGGCGGCGGGGCGCTCGTCTGATGGCGGCGGGCTTCGAGCAACTGGACGTGCCGGGCTTCACCGTGCCGGTCCACCGCGCGTTGACCGAGCATATTCTGCTCGGCGGCGCACCGCGTTCCATCGCGATCCTGAACGGTACGCTCGCCGGAGCAATGGGCCTCGGCCTTCGCCTCTGGCTGGTCGGCCTGCTGATCTGGGCTGTCGGCCATTTCGCGGCGGTCTGGGCAGCGAAGCGCGATCCGCTCTTCGTCGAGGTCGGCCGCCGCCATCTGCGTATCCCCAGTCATCTGTCGGTCTGAGGGGGCGCAGCCATGATGAACCTTGCCGAATATCGCCGCACCGCCAGCCGCCTCGCCGACTTCCTTCCATGGGTGGCGCTCGCCGCCGAGGGCGTTGTGCTCAACAAGGATGGGAGCTTCCAGCGAACCGCAAGTTTTCGCGGTCCCGATCTCGATTCCGCTGTCGCGGCCGAGCTGGTCGCGGTGGCTTCCCGCATCAACAACGCCTTCCGGCGTCTTGGATCGGGCTGGAGCATCTTCGTGGAGGCGCAGCGCTCAGAAGCCGCGACCTATCCCGACAGCACATTTCCCGATCCGGCCTCCGGCCTGGTCGAGGCCGAGCGTAAGGCCGATTTCGAGGAAGCCGGCGCGCATTTCGTCTCGGGCTATTTCCTCACCTTCCTCTATCTGCCGCCCGCCGAGGAAGCCGCACGCGCCGAGACCTGGCTCTACGAGGGACGCGAACACGCCGGCGTTGATCCCAACGAGATCCTGCGCGGCTTCACCGATCGTACCGATCGCGTTCTGGCGCTGCTCGACGGCTTCATGCCGGAATGCGCTTGGCTCAATGACGGCGAGACGCTGACCTATCTCCATTCCACCGTCTCGACCCATCGCCATCGCGTCCGTGTGCCGGAAACGCCGGTCTATCTAGATGCGCTGCTCGCCGATCAGCCGCTAACCGGCGGGCTGGAGCCGCGCCTTGGCGGTGAGCATCTGCGTGTCCTCACCGTCACCGGCTTCCCGACCGCGACGACGCCCGGCCTGCTGGACGATCTCAACCGCATGGCGTTCCCGTATCGGTGGAGCACGCGCGCGATCCTGCTCGACAAGACCGACGCGACGAAGCTCCTCACCAAGATACGCCGCCAGTGGTTCGCCAAGCGCAAGTCCATCGCGGCGATCCTCAAGGAAGTCATGACCAACGAGGCGTCCGCCCTCGTGGACACGGATGCAGCAAACAAAGCGCTCGACGCCGACATGGCCTTGCAGGAGCTGGGGGCCGACATGGCAGGCATGGCCTATGTCACCGCGACGATCACGGTCTGGGACGCCGATCCGCGTCTCGCCGACGAGAAATTGCGGCTGGTCGAGAAGGTCATTCAGGGCCGCGACTTCACAGCCATGGTGGAAACCGTCAACGCCGTCGATGCCTGGCTCGGTTCGCTTCCCGGACATGCCTACGCCAATGTCCGCCAGCCGCCGGTCTCGACACTCAATCTCGCCCACATGATCCCCCTCTCTGCCGTGTGGGCGGGGCCGGAACGGGACGAGCATTTGGGTAGCCCCCCCTTGCTCTACGGCAAGACCGAAGGTTCGACCCCGTTCCGGTTATCCCTACATGTCGGCGATGTCGGCCACACGCTGGTCGTCGGCCCGACCGGCGCGGGCAAGTCTGTGCTTCTCGCGCTGATGGCGTTGCAGTTCCGCCGCTATGAAAATGCGCAGGTCTTTGCCTTCGACTTCGGCGGTTCGATCCGCGCCGCCGCGCTCGCCATGGGCGGCGACTGGCACGACCTCGGCGGAGGCCTCACTGAAGGTTCGGACACCTCCGTCTCGCTCCAGCCGCTCGCGCGCATTCACGACACCTACGAACGTGCATGGGCCGCCGACTGGATCGTGGCGATCCTGATGCGCGAGGGCATCACGATCGTGCCGGAAGCCAAGGAGCATATCTGGACGGCGTTGACCTCGCTCGCCTCGGCGCCGGTCGGGGAACGTACCATCACCGGCCTCAGCGTCCTGCTGCAATCCAACGATCTGAAGCAGGCGCTCCGCCCGTATTGCGTGGGCGGCGCTTATGGCCGACTGCTCGATGCTGAAGCCGAACACCTTGGCCGCGCAGCCGTACAAGCCTTCGAGATCGAGGGCCTGGTCGGAACCGGGGCGGCTCCGGCCGTCCTGTCCTACCTGTTCCATCGCATTGGCGACCGGCTCGACGGCCGTCCGACCTTGCTCATCATCGACGAGGGCTGGCTTGCGCTCGACGACGAAGGGTTCGCCGGCCAGCTCCGCGAATGGCTGAAGACGCTGCGCAAGAAGAACGCATCGGTCATCTTCGCCACGCAGTCGCTCAGTGACATCGACAATTCGGCGATCGCGCCGGCGATCATCGAGAGCTGCCCGACACGGCTGCTGTTGCCGAACGAGCGTGCGATCGAGCCGCAGATCACGGCCATCTATCGTCGCTTCGGCCTCAATGACCGTCAGATTGAGATATTGGCGCGGGCGACGCCCAAGCGCGACTACTACTGCCAGTCCCGGCGCGGCAACCGCCTATTCGAGCTGGGCCTGTCCGAAGTCGGCCTCGCGCTCTGCGCCGCTTCCTCCAAATCCGACCAGACGCTGATCGCCAACCTCGTCGCCGAGCACGGCCGCGATGGTTTTCTTGCAGCCTGGCTCCAAACCCGAGGCGCCGGTTGGGCCGCCGATCTCATCCCGACTTTCCCTATCCCCCAAGCCGAAAAGGAGACTTTGTCATGAAAACCCGTCTTATCAGCTCGCGTGCCGTGATCCTCGCCGCGACCATGCTCGCCGTGTCGCCGATGCTGGCGACACAAGCCCATGCGCAATTCGGCTTCGGCCGCATCGTCTATGACCCCACCAACTATGCCCAAAACCTGCTGACCGCCGCGCGCACGCTGGAGCAGATCAATCACCAGATCACCTCGCTTCAGAACGAAGCAACCATGCTCATCAATCAGGCGAAGAACCTGGCCAGCCTGCCATATTCCGCGCTCCAGACGTTGCAGCAGAACGTACAGCGCACTCAGCAGCTTCTTGGGCAGGCGCAGAATATCGCGTTCAACGTCAGCCAAGTCGATCAGGCATTCCAGAGCCAATATGGCAATGTCTCGCTGTCGGCGACCGACGCGCAGCTTGTCACAGGCGCGCGCGACCGCTGGAAGAACACGGTCGGCGGCCTGCAGGACGCCATGCGCGTTCAGGCTGGCGTCGTCGGCAACATCGACACCAACCGCACGCAGATGTCGGCGCTGGTCGGCCAGAGCCAGTCGGCGACCGGCGCTTTGCAGGCGACCCAGGCCGGCAACCAGCTTCTCGCCCTCCAGTCGCAGCAGCTCTCCGATCTCGTCGCGCTTCTCGCCGCCAACGGGCGCGCAGGCTCGCTCACCGAGGCAGAGCGTGCAGCCGCCGCAGAACAGGGTCGCGAACAGCGCCGTCGCTTCCTGACGCCGGGGACCACCTACACCCCCGGCAATGCGCAGATGTTCGGCAACGGCAACTGAAGGAGCGGGCCATGGACGGCAAGATGCTGGCCCGGCTGGGCGCAATCATCTTCGTCGCGGTTGTCTTGACAGTGACCGCGATCGAGATGACCCGCAAGGAAGAGGCTCCGGCGCCAGTGCCGGTCAGCCTTCAGGAGCCCTCGCGCGATCCGCTGCGCGAGGGGCAGCGCCGGTGCCAGCAGCTTGGCCAGAAGGCGGCCGAGGATGCGGAATGCATGCGTGTCTGGGCCGAGACGCGCGATCGCTTCCTTGGCCGCGCGCCGACCGCGCCAGCCGTACCGGATGGGCGGTGAGCCATGGGCGGCGCAGGCGTCATCGACAAATTCCTCGGAACCTTCACCCGTTACATCGACTCAGGCTTCGGGCTGCTTTCCGGCGAGGTAGCCTTCATCGCCACGACGCTGATCGTCATCGACGTGACGCTCGCCGCGCTGTTCTGGTCCTGGAGCGCCGATGACGACATTCTCGCGCGCCTCATCAAGAAGACGCTGTTCGTCGGCGTTTTCGCCTACCTGATCGGCAACTGGAACAACCTCGCGAAGATCGTCTTCGAGAGCTTTTCCGGCCTTGGCCTCAAAGCCTCCGGCACCAGCTTTTCCGCGCAGGATCTGATGCGGCCCGGCAAGGTCGCACAAACCGGCCTCGACGCCGCGCGACCGCTGCTCGATTCCATCTCCGACTTGATGGGCTGGGTCAGCTTCTTCGAGAACTTCATCCAGATCGCCTGCCTGCTCTTCGCCTGGGCGCTGGTCATTCTCGCCTTCTTCATCCTCGCCATCCAGCTCTTCGTCACGCTGATCGAGTTCAAACTGTCGACGCTGGCCGGTTTCGTGCTGATCCCGTTCGGCCTGTTCGGCAAGACCGCGTTTATGGCCGAACGTGTGCTCGGCAATGTCATCTCATCCGGCATCAAGGTTCTGGTGCTCGCTGTCATCATCGGCATCGGCTCGACGCTGTTCAGCGAATTCACGCGCGGCTTTGGCGGCGCGACCCCGAGCATCGACGACGCCATGGCCGTCGTGCTGGCCGCGCTCTCGCTGGTCGGTCTCGGCATCTTCGGTCCCGGCATCGCCAACGGCCTGGTCTCTGGCGGTCCGCAGCTTGGCGCGGGCGCGGCTGTCGGCACAGGACTTGCGGCGGGCGGAATGGTGCTGGCTGGCGCTGGAGCCGCCGGCCTCGCCGCCAAAGGTGGCGCAGCCGCTTTCTCGACGGGTGCTGCCGCCGTCCGTGGCGGCGCGACCACAGCCGGCGCAGCTTCCGCCGCCTATAGTCTCGGCTCTTTGGGTCAGTCCGGTGCGTCCGGTGTGGCATCGGGCATGGGCGGCGTCGGTCGCGCAGCGGGCAGCGCGGCGATCTCGCCGCTTCGCCGGGCCGCCGCCAGCGTCAAATCCAGCTTCTCAGACGGCGTCAAATCCGGCTTCGGCGCGACCGGTGGTTCTTCGACCATGGGCTCAGTCGGCGGCGCGGCGGAAGCCCCGCCCGCGTCGTCCCAATCAGCTAATGCGGCACCCGGCTGGGCGCAGCGGATGCGCCAGTCCGGTCATACGGGCCGCGCCGTCCAGACAGCCGCACACGCCGTCCGCTCCGGCGACGGCCACGGCTCCGGCTCCTCCGTCAACCTCTCTGAAAGTGACCGTTCATGAACCTCTTCAAACGACCCGCCGCACATTACGGCAAGACACCCGAACCCGAGACCCCATATCAGCGCGCCGCGCAGGTCTGGGACGAGCGCATCGGCTCGGCCCGCGTGCAGGCGAAGAACTGGCGATACATGGCCTTCGGATCGCTGGTCCTGTCGGCAGGCTTTGCGTCCGCCCTTGTCTGGCAATCGGTGCAAGGCACCATCGTGCCGTGGGTGGTGCAGGTCGACAAGCTCGGCCAAGCGCAGACCCTCGCTCCGGCCGCCGCCGACTATCGCCCGACCGATCCGCAGATCGCATGGCATCTCGGCCGTTTCATCGAACAGGTCCGTTCGATACCGGCTGATCCGATCATCGTCCGGCAGAACTGGCTTCGCGCCTATGACTGGACCACGGATCGCGGCGCAGGCGCGCTCAACGACTATGCCCGGACCAATGATCCGTTCGCCAAGGTCGGCAAGCAACAGATCGCCATCGACGTTTCCAGCGTCATCCGCGCATCACCGGATTCTTTCCGCGTCGCCTGGACCGAGCGGCATTTCGAGAACGGACAGCTTTCGGGCACGCAGCGCTGGACCGCCATCCTGACCGTCGCCCTCCAGCCGCCGCGCGACGCCGAACGGCTGAAGGTCAATCCGCTCGGCATCTACGTCAACGCCATCAACTGGTCACGGGAGATGAGCCAATGAGCCGGCCGATGATCTACAAACCCACCACTCAAGCTTTCCGCAAATCCACAATTCCGGCCTTGCTGATTTCTGCGACCATGCTTGCCGGCTGCGCCACCAACAGGCCGCTCGAGATCAGCTATGACGCCAATGTCCCACCGCTCCCGGCCATTCCCGTGAGCGTGACGGACGAGCGTCTGAAGCCGCTGCATATCCCGCCGGCTTGGACCATCGCTCGCGGAGGCACTCCGGCTGGCACGCCGACCGGCCGCGTCGACAACGCCAATGCGGCGGCCCGCGTGCAGCCGCGCCGTGAAGGCTACTTCAACGCCATTCAGGTCTATCCCTGGAGCGAAGGCGCGCTTTATCAGGTCTATGCGTCGCCCGGTCAGATCACCAATATCGCGCTCGAGCCCGGTGAGAGCCTGACCGGTGCGGGACCGATCGCGGCGGGCGACACCACCCGCTGGATCATCGGTGATACCGAAAGCGGATCGGGTGTGCTCCGGCGCGTCCATGTGCTGGTGAAGCCGACGCGCGCCGACATCACCACCAATCTCGTCATCACCACCGACCGACGCACCTACATGGTCGAGCTGCGTTCGGGCGAGAAGCCCTATATGCCCGCCGTCGCCTGGGCCTATCCGCAGCCGGCAGGCGGCGGGCGGCAGGTCGTGCAGGCTACGCCGATCATCCCGGCGGTCGCGGCGCGCAACTACCGCTATAGCCTCACCGGCAGCAATCCGCCGTGGAAGCCCGTCGCCGTCTATGACGACGGCCGCCGCGTCTATGTCGAGTTCCCGCGCGGCATCGCGCAGGGCGAAATGCCGCCGATCTTCGTGATCGGCCCCGAGGGCGAAGCACAGATCGCCAACAGCCGCATCTATCAATACATCCTGATCGTCGATCGCCTCTTCGGCGCAGCCGAACTGCGCCTTGGCGGCGGCGACCGCCAGCAGACCGTCAGGATCGTGCGTACCGACGGGAGGCCGCAACTATGACCGAAGCCGAAACCAATACCGCCCCCATGCGCCTGCGCGCTGAAACGCCCCGCGTTACCCGCCTGTCGCGCAAGATGCTCGCCAGCGTCGCGGCCGTCGCCCTCGTCGGGATCGGTGGGGCGTTGATCTACGCGCTTCAGACCCGCGGCCCCGGCGATGGTGGGGAAGAACTCTATTCCACCGCCAACCGGCAGACCGCGGACGGTCTCGCCGGCCTGCCGCGCGACTATACCGGACCGGTCCTTGGCCCGGCGCTCCCCGGCGATCTTGGTGGACCGATCCTGTCCGCGCAAAACGCGGGCCAGCCCGTCGTGCCGCCCGTCGTTCCCACGCCCGGCGTTGACGAGGCCGAACAGCGCCGCCGTGCCGAGGAAGAAGCCGCCCGCCTCAGCACCGTCTTTTTCCAGTCACGGCCGGGATCGACGGCGACTGCGACGCCGGGCACGATGCCGGGGCTCACCGGCCTCGACCTCGGCAGTGCGACCGGACAGCCTTCAACCGCGCAAGACCGGCAGCTTGCCTTCCTCAATGCGGCGGCCGACCGGCGCACTGTCACGCCCGATCGCGTAACTCCGCCGGCGTCGCCCTTCGTGCTGCAAGCCGGAGCCGTCATATCGGCCGCGCTCATCACCGGCATCCGCTCCGATCTCCCCGGCCAAATCACCGCGCAGGTCACGGAGAACATCTATGACAGCCCAACTGGAAGCATCCTGCTTGTGCCGCAAGGCACGCGGCTCATCGGCCAGTATGACAACAGCGTGCAATTCGGGCAGCGCCGCGTGCTGCTCGTCTGGAACAGGCTCATTCTGCCCAATGGCCGTTCCATGGTGCTGGAGCGCCAGCCGGGCGCAGACACGCAAGGCTATGCCGGTCTGGAAGATGGTGTCGATTATCACTGGTGGGATCTCGCCAAGGCCGCCGCGCTCTCGACCCTCCTCGGCGTAGGCACTGAACTCGCCACCGATGACAACGACCGCCTCATCGCTGCTATTCGCGGCGGCGCGCAGGACACCGTCAATCAGGCCGGTCAGCAGATCATCCAGCGCCAGTTGCAGGTCGCGCCGACACTGACGATCCGGCCCGGCTTCCCGGTCCGCATAATCGTCACGCGCGACCTGGTGCTCGAACCCTACAGGAGCTGACAATGGCGAAACTGAAACTCGGCCCCATCGCGGACGACAAGCCCGTGAAGGTCACGGTGGAACTGCCTGCCGCGCTCCACCGTGACCTGACCGAGTACGGCCGCATCCTCGCCGAAGGGGCAAGCCCGGTAGAGCCCGCGAAACTCATCGCACCGATGCTGGAGCGTTTCATCGCCACGGATCGCGGCTTCACCAAGGCGCGGCGCACGTCCCCCAGCGCACCGTAGCGCAATCATAAGAAACGAGATCAGAGATGAGCCATTCGCCGTCCGCACTTAGCAAACGCACCATTCGTCGACACCAGCTTCGCGAAATCGTCCCCCTTGCCGACACCACCATCTACGACATGGAGCAACGGGGCGAATTTCCGCAGCGGTTCTATCTGACCGCGCGATGCGTGGTCTGGGATCTCGCCGAAGTCGAGGCTTGGCTTGAAAAACGTCGACAAGCCTCCAGAGAGAAAGCCGTCAGACGTGCGCCGTCCCCTGACGTCAATCTGAGGAAATTCCGGCCCGTCAAAGGCTAGGCTCGGGAACCAGAAGGTCCATGGACGCCGGATAGAGCGTCGGGACATATTTCTGACCGGCGACCCAGGCGTCGACGAGATTGGCCCATTCCTGCATCATATGGCGGCGCTGATGCTCATATTCCGCCTTGTTGTAGATGCCGCGCGATGACCGCCCATCCTCATGCGCCAGGCACTTCTCGATCCAGTCGCTGTTGAAGCCCAACTCGTTAAGCAGCGTCGACCCCGTCCGGCGCAGGTCATGGACAGTAAACGGGTCCAGCGGCAGCCCCACCTTTTTGGCTTGCTCGACTACCGCATAGGTTACGCGATTGAACGTCGCCCGCGACATCGGTGCGTCTGCATCGTAGCGCGACGGCAGCAGATATCTGGAATTGCCGGCGCAGGTCTTGAGCGCGACCAGGATGTCGATCGCCTGCTCGGGCAGATAGACGTTGTGCGCCTTGGATCGCTTCATCCGCTCCTTCGGAATCGACCACACCGCATTCTCGAAATCGACTTCATCCCAGGTAGCGTCCTGCAACTCGCTCTTGCGGACCATGGTGAGCAGGAAGAGCTTCATTCCGAGCCGGATGGTGGGCAACGTCGCCACATGCTCAAGCTGGCCGAGCATGACCCGGATTTCGGCGGGCGATAGCGAGCGGTCTTTGGGAACGAAGGTCGCGATCGAGGCAGGCCCGACCTCATCGGCAGGGTTTGGCACCTTCTCCCCGTGGAGGATCGCGAACGAGTAAACCAGCTTCACGATATCGCGGACGTGGACCGCCGTGGCCGGTGCTCCACGACCCTTCACCTTCGCGCACATCGCCCGGAGATCCTCGGGGCTGATTTCAGTCAGCAACCGATTCCGAAATGTCGGAAGAATGTCCCGCTCATAGATCGTGCGGCGCATTGCACGGGTGCTTTCCGCCATCCGGTGCTCTTGCAACCAGCGCTCGCCAAACTCGCCAAAGCTCTTTGCTTCCTTGATACGGCGCTTTTCGCGCTGCTTCTCTTGAGCGGGCGACCGCCCTTCCAGAATGGCGCGCTGCGCGTCGATCAGCTTCTCCCGCGCACGCGCCAGAGACAGGTCAGCCGCTCCATATCGGCCGAGGGTTAAGGTCTCGCGCCGGCCGTTCATCCGGTAGTCGTAACGGAACACGATCGATCCCGACGGCTGCACCACAACGTACATACCGTCACGGTCAGCAACTTTGTACAATTTATCCTTTGGTTTCAGGGCTTTGATACCCGCATCAGTCAGCATTGAACCCTCCGAAATCGTTCAAAAAACGCGAGAGAGCCATCAAATATACCGTCAGCCCAAAATGGGCCTTTCTGAACGGGAAATTTCCTTTTATTCTCAATGGAATAATGTCAAAAAAAATACCGTCACAAGCTCTCTAAGCCGTGACGGTACATTCGTTTTGCCGATGCGACAAGAGTCGCCATACCGTCAGCTATACCGTCAATCCCGAGGCTTGCCCCACGATAGACGGCGATAGATGACGGCATATTTATTGTGTTATTTCAGCGAGTTATAGAGGTTTCTGGCGTGCCATCGGCGGCGTTCGGATAGGCCAAAATCATTCCCATTCGATCGTGCCGGGCGGTTTGCTCGTCACGTCATAGACGACACGATT
>TARA_R110002110_G_scaffold140056_2_pt1 | contig 55296 bp, 46 predicted proteins | sample TARA_R110002110 | Tara Oceans TARA_R110002110 (sample SAMEA4397330) | marine metagenome | biome: Polar Biome; feature: [SRF] surface water layer (ENVO:00010504); material: water (ENVO:00002006), including particulate matter (ENVO:01000060) such as... | depth 5 m | reverse complement strand
CCATGGCATCCAGCAGGCTCTGGTGATTGAACACGAAAATCGCCGGGCGCCGCTGCTGCAGGTATTCGGCACCCTCGATATCAAACTCCAGCCCGGCAAAGCCGCTGCCGAGATCGCCCAGCAACTGGGTGACGCGATTGGCATTGGCAAAGCGTGGCAGCCCCAGGCGCTTGCCGATCGCGCCGACCATCGCCGTCGCCGTTACCGCCTGTCCGGTCAGTGCCGTGCGCAGCAGGGATTCGACATCCGGCAGGCCCCGGCTGGCGAAACTGAGCTGGGGCCAGCGCTGGTTGCGGGCGTGGGCGCCGAGACTGTCGGAGGGGTTCACCGCCACCGGGTGCCCCACCAGTTTCAGCAGCGGCAGGTCGGCGCTGGAATCGGTATAGAACCAGCACTTGTCCAGCCCGGTGTGGTGGCGCCGGGCAACCCGTCGCGCCGCCAGGGCCTTGCCCTCGCCGTAGCACATGGGGCTGATCACCTTGCCGGTGAAACGTCCCTCGAGCACTTCCAGCCGGGTGCAGCAGATTTCCTCTATACCCAGCAGACGGGCGATGGGTTCCACCTGGTAGTGGCTGGCCGCGGTGACGATCACCAGTTTGTGGCCGGCGGCCCGGTGCGCCTCCACCAGGCTGATGGCTTCCCGGTACAGGCTCCTTGCGAGGTGCCGTTGGCAGGCCAGTTCACCCAGTTGCCGCAGGCTGTCCTCGGAGATGCCCGCCAGCGCCCGGCTCAGGCGCCGCACCAGCTTGTGGTAGTTGCCGCCACTTTCCCGCTGGCGCTGCCCCAGCGCATCCCGGAGCATTTTCAGTGACTGGCGCAGCTCGCCGCGGCCGAGTCCGGCGCGGGCGGTTTCCAGCGCCAGCGCAAGAATCGAGTAGCCTGCGATCAGGGTGCCATCGAGGTCGAAGAATGCCACGGCTCCCGCTTCACTCGCGTTGCCGATGGCCTCGAGGTGCTGTTCCAGTGCCTGCTCGCTCATGCTGTAACTCCTGGCGGGCTCAAGCCCGGCGGGTAGTGGCGGAAAAGTCGTGCGTGCTTGTGTTGGCGGCAGCAAGAACCTTGCCAGTTCACTCAATCATGCATTGCGCCTGTGACAGCAGCATTAAACCGGAGGCCGGGAGGACGCTGATACGGTCATCGCGGCTGCGCCGCACCAGAGTGGTGCGGAAGAACAAGTCGCTGCACCGCCATTGGCCTCAACCCCGGCCTCGGCTACCATGAAGCAATGATGCTCGCCGACTTGCCTCGCCTCCCCGTCACCGATGTGCTGCCCGCGCTGCGTACGGCTTTGGCGGCGGGCAGCGATGCTGTGCTGGAGGCGCCACCGGGCGCTGGCAAGACCACACTGGTACCGCTGGCATTGCTGGCGGAAGACTGGCTGGCGGGGCAGCTGATCCTGCTGGTGCAGCCGCGCCGGGTGGCGGCCCGCGCTGCGGCAGCGCGCATGGCCGAGCTGCTGGGGGAACAGCCCGGCGGCCGGGTCGGTTACCGCATCCGGCTGGAAAACAGGGTCGGCCCCGCAACCCGTATCGAGGTGATCACCGAGGGTATCCTGACCCGCCGCCTGCAACGGGATCCGGCCCTGGGCGGCGTTGGCCTGGTCATCTTCGACGAGTTTCACGAGCGCAACCTGGATTCCGAGCTGGGCCTGGCGCTGGTACTGCAGGGGCGGGCCCTGTTTCGGGAGGAGCCGCTGCGGCTGCTGGTGATGTCGGCCACCCTGCAGGGCGTACCGGTGGCGGATTTGTTGGCCGCGCCGGTGCTGCTGCACTCCGAGGGCCGCCAGTACCCTGTGAAAGTGCTGCATGGCGCGGGCCTGGCTGCCGGTGCATCCGTAGTGGCCCCGGCAGTGGCAGCGATTCGCGAGGCGCTTGCGGAGCGCGCGGGCAGCGTACTGGTGTTCCTGCCCGGGCAGACTGAAATCCGCCGTGTTGCCCGGGAGTTGACGCCGCTGCTGCCCGCGGATGTGACCCTGGCGCCACTCTACGGTGGCCTGCCGCTGGCACGCCAGCAACAGGCGATTTCACCCTGCCCGGAGGGACGGCGCAAGGTGGTACTGGCGACCAACATTGCCGAGACCAGCCTGACTATCGAGGGCGTGACCACGGTGATCGACAGCGGCCTTGAGCGGCAGGCCCTGTTCGATACCGCAACCGGTACCACCCGTCTCGCCACCCGTCGCATCTCCCGCGCCTCCGCCGCCCAGCGCGCGGGCCGGGCCGGGCGCCTTGGGCCCGGCTTCTGCCTGCGCCTGTTCAGCGAGGAGCAGTTCCAGCGCCTGCAGCAACAGCGCACCCCGGAAATTCTGCAGTCGGACCTGGCGCCGCTGGCACTGCAGCTGCTCGCCTGGGGGGTGCAGGACCCCGCCGAGTTGGCCTGGCTGGATCCGCCGCCGGCGGCGAACTATCAACAGGGGCTGGACGTGCTGGTGCTGTGCGATGCTGCCTTCGGCCGCGAGGACGGCAGCTGGCAGCTTACCCCCCACGGTGTACGGCTGTCACAGATGCCGCTGCACCCGCGCCTGGGGCACATGCTGCTGGTGGGCTGCGACATCGATGCACGCGAGACGGCGGCCCTGCTGGCAGCGGTGCTGGCGGAGCGCAACCCGCTGGCCGACCAGGGTGCGGAGCTGGGGGCGACGCTGGCGGTGTTGCTGGGCGAGCGGCCCTGCCCGTCCAGCTTGCAGGGTTGGTACCGCCGGAGCTGGCAGCAGGCCCGCCGTTACGCACAGATTGTCTCGGAAATCTACCAGCCCCGCCGCGGGCTGCTACGGGTGCCGGCGACGGATGTCCTGGGCGTGCTGCTGGCCAGTGCCTGGCCCGATCGCATCGCCCGGGCCCGGGAGGGTGGCTGCGGCGGTGACTTCCAGCTGGCCAATGGCCGCAGCGCCCGTGTTGCCGCGGGCGATAGCCTGGGTACCGCCCGCTGGCTGGCTACTGCGGAAATCGGTGGCGCGCACGGCGATTCCGGAGACCGGATCTACAGTGCCACGGCGCTCGATCCGGCCCGCTTCGACGATATCCTGGCGCCGCTGGTGACGCTGGAGGAACGCGCCGAGTGGGATGAACGCGGCGAGCAGTTCGTAGCCCAGCGCCAGCGCCGGGTCGGGCGCCTGGTGCTGGAAAGCCGGCCCCTCGAGCAGCTGCCCGCGGAGGCGCTGGCCACCGCCCTGGCCAGCCTGGTGCGTCGCCGCGGACTGCAGTTGCTGCCCTGGACGCCAGCCCTGCAGCAGTGGCGCGCGCGGGTGCAGTTGTTGCACCGGCTACAGCAGGGCCAGCCGGACAACCCCTGGCCGGATCTGGCTGACCAGGCCCTGCTGGCGACTCTGGAGCAGTGGCTGCTGCCCTACCTGGGCCAGGTGCGGCGGTTGCAGGATTTTGCCCGCCTGGACCTGAAGCAGATCCTGCAGGGGCTGTTGCCCTGGCCGTTGCCGCTGGAACTGGAGCGGTTGGCACCAGAGCGTCTGGTGGTGCCCTCGGGCTCCAGTGTCGCCATCGACTACCATCCGGCAACGCCGGTGCTGGCGGTCAAGCTGCAGGAAATGTTTGGCTGCGCCGAGACCCCGCGCATCGCCGACGGCCGCCAGCCGCTGCAGATTCACCTGCTGTCGCCGGCGCAGCGCCCGCTGCAGGTAACCCAGGACCTCGCCACCTTCTGGCGCAACGTGTATCCGCAAGTGAAAAAGGAAATGAAGGGCCGCTATCCGAAACACCCGTGGCCGGATGACCCGCTGACGGCGCTGCCGACGCGCCTGACCAAGCGCGGGGCCGGGACGGCGGGGACGGTGGAGTCAGGTCTCGCATAGTAACATTCCGCGAAATGCTATAATGCGGGACTTGGCCCCACCCCCGGCGCCTGCAGCAGGAGCGCGCAACATGGCAGCATTGGCAAGCGTCATTATTGTCTCGGACTATGACAGTGGTGATGACAAGGGCTGGGATGACCTGCGCAATACCCTGCGGGCGTTGGCAAGCCAGGACTACACCGGCCCCGTGGAATACCTGCTGGCGGAGTCCTCGGCCTTTGCCGCCGCGCTGCCCGCTGATCTGCAGACCCTGCTGCCCGGACTGCGCGTGGTCTTTTTCGATGTGGCGTCTTCCTATGCCCTCAAAAATGAAGCTGCCAAACTGGCGAGCGGGGAGTTTTTGGGTGTGCTGGATGGCGACTGTGCTCCCGCTCCCGGCTGGTTGCGGCATCTGCTGGCGACTTTCGAGCGCTATCCGGATACTGCGGTGGTTAGCGGCCGCACGGTGTACGACAGTCCGGATTCGAAAGAGCGCATTCTCGGTTTGCTGAGTCGCGGCTATCTGGATGTCGGGCAGGCCGGCACCACGGATGGCGTGGCGAACAACAATGCAGGGTTCAACCGTGAGGCTCTGTTGGCACACCCCTTTCAGGATGACATCGGTCCCTTTGGTGGCAAGTTGCAGTCCGAATCCATGCGTCGCGCCGGACTGCAACTGCGCTTTGAACCCGCGATGCTGGCTGTGCACGCCTACGAAGGCTGGGACATGGAGCGGGACATCCGTCGCAACAGTGGCTACGCCAGCATAATGGTGCGCAAGATTGATCCCGAAATCGACTACGCCTGGCTGTGCCGTCTCGGCGCCATCAGCATTCCGGTTTTCTTCGGCGGCAGGTTGCTGAAGAGCTGGATGACGCTCCTGCGCCTGTGGCGGCACTACGATGTGCCGGTTGCCCGAATCCCCTATGGCCTTGGTCTGGCCGCCTACCTGCACTGGCTGGAGATTGCCGGGATGGGCCTGGCTTTCAGCAGGGGCAGGATCACAGCCACGGCCTATCGCTGATGGCGCTGTCCATGCAGTCACGGAGACCCGGTGCTCGCAAGGTTGTGCTGCGTATCCTGCGGGCTGTCACCCCGGCGCCATTGCGGGCGCTGCTCGCCGGGTGGTTGCCGTTGCCGAGCCGTCGCGCGAGTCCGGGCACCTCGGATGTGGAGAGCGCAGTGGTCCGGCCGGGTGTCTCCCTCGATGTGTACTGGCTCAGTACCCGGGGCCGGCAGGGGCCGGCAGCGTCCCTGTTGATCTTTGGCGATGAAGTGATGCGGTTCGACTGTCTGGGTCCGGGGGCGGGCCATATGCACCTGAATCTCAAGCAGGCGCGCGGGGTTCCCCATGGTACGGCGGCAAGACTGTACTTTCGTGAGCAGGACGTGATCGGGCAGATTGAACGGGCGTGTTTTGAGGTCGAGCACAATCTCCCCTATGTGCTGACACTGAATGTAGCGGCGCGAATCCGGCGCTTGCGCTTTACCAGCGCCGAGAGACAGCGCGCGGTCACCTTCCTGCGGCAGGCGATGCTGGCGCAGCAGGCTCGGCATGCGTTGCCGGCTGCTGCGGGGTCAGCGTCTGCGCAGCCAGTGCCGAAACCGCCGCCCAACCCGGGAGGCGTCGGCAAAGGCGCCCGGTAGCGCAGAGCGGGGGTGTTCCCCGGGCCCCGGCGGCGAACACACATCGTCAGGCGTCAGCAGGTTCAGCAGCGGCTGGTCGGCACGAAAGCGGCGCAGGTTTTCCAGCAGCAGTTCCAGGGCGCGGCGGTCGCGGTCCACCAGGCGCGGTGTGAAATGCGGTGTGATCAACAGGTTGGGTGCGTCCCACAGCGGGCTGCCAGACGGCAACGGCTCTTCTTCTGCAACGTCTATGGCCGCGCCGGCCAGGTGCTGGCTGCCCAGCGCCTGTAGCAGCGCGGCTTCGTCTACCAGGCCACCGCGGGCTATATTGATCAGGTATGAGCCGGGTCTCATCCGCGCCAGTTCCCGTGCCCCGATGAGGTGCCGGGTGGAATCCGAGAGCGGCAGGGCCAGCACCAGGAAGTCACTGCAGCCCAGCACCTTGTCCAGGCTGTCGCCCGCATCCTTGCTGTAGATTTCATCCACCCGGTCCGATGCAATGTTGCGGCGCCGATAGGCGACCACCCGCATGTCGAAGGCCCTGGCGCGTCGTGCCAGCTCGATGCCAGTGTGCCCCAGCCCGACGATGCCCAGGGTTTTACCGTGCAGCGGCTGCAAGCTTCCCTGTCCGCTGATGCCCCAGCGATGTTGACGCTGCGCCTCGTAAAAGCGGTCCAGACGAAAGGCCAGGGCAAGCATGAACAGCAGCGCATGCTCTGCCAGCGCAGGTGCGGAACGACCGGCCGCTGAAGTGACCTGCAGCCCGCTGGCCAGGATGTCCGGGGTGGCGGACCGGTCGAGGCCGGCGTGCCCACAGTGTACCCACTGCAACCTGGGCGCCTGGAGATAGCGGCCATCGACGTCACCGTCAATGAAAGCGACGTCGACCTGCTTCAGGGCTGCGGCGATCGCACGTCGATCGCGCCTGTTTACGAGATGAACGTCAGCCGGAGCCAACGCCTGCCGCAGCGCAGCCAGCAGCGGCTCTTCCCATGCCAGGGTGACCAGCGCCGAGTGGATGTCTGCCACGGTTTGCGGCTAGTGCACCGCGCTGGCGGTCAGATCCGCAGTCAGGGAATCGCGAATAGCGCTGTCGATGGCGAATTTCTCGATCGGATAGGCGGGGTGGTCGATGCCGGCATGGACCGGCTCGCCGTTTTTGGCCGCAGTGATCATGTCCGGCGTCAGCTCGAAGCGCATGAAGTGCACGGAGGAGGTCTTGCTGTCGTTGCTGCGCTCCAGATCTTCATCGGCGACCGGGTACACCTTTTCGCAGTTGCCGACCTGCAGCCAGACCTTGTCCTCAATACCAATCATCTGCGCCAGCTGCGTGGCCCGCTCGGCGGGATCGCTGTACTCGATCATGAAGGTCGCCTTCCAGTTGTGGCCATCCGGAATCAGCGGGTTGTAGGCATCCAGCTCTTCGGCAATGCCGGCGGCGTCGAAGACCTTTTCGATGCGCAGCATTTCCTGGATCTGGTACTTGATGGTGAGGGCATCCTCGAAATAGAGGCGGGCGTGCTCGCCCAGCGCCAACTGCCGGGTTTTCTTGTGCTCCATCACTTGTGCCCGGAAGCGGGGGCGTTCTTCCGCGTACTCTTCCAGTGACCAGAGGTCGGCGCGTGATAGCTGTGTCATCGTGGTCTCCTTGAACGTTACAGGCCGTAGGCCATGCGCAACAGGGTCATCGGATGTTCGGCCCTGTCGACCTTTTCTGACAGATTGGCGATGTGGGTGGCCGCCATCGGGCAGTCGCTCATGAAGTGATCCGGGGCCTGCTGGTCCACCTTGCGCACCACCGGCCGGGCAATTTTAACCGACTTGTCGCGGGTCTCCTGCTTGATGGCGTAGGTGCCATCGTGACCGGAACAGCGCTCTTGCGCGGTCACCGCGGTATCCGGCACCAGGTTGAGCACATCCCGGGTCTTGAGGCCGATGTTCTGCACCCGCTGGTGGCAGGCGACCTGGTAGGCGATATCGCCCATGGCATTGGGGAACTCGGTGTTGAGAGCGCCGCCCTTGTGGCGCAGCCACAGGTACTCGAAGGGGTCGAAGAAGGCGGCCTTCACTTTCAGTACATCGGCGTCGTCCGGGAACAGCAGCGGCAGTTCCTGCTTGTACATCAATACGCAGGAAGGGATGGGCGCGACCAGGTCGTAGCCCTCGTCCACCAGCCTGGCAAGCACCGGGATATTGGCTTCCTTGAGTTTCTGCACCGTTTCCAGGTCGCCCAGTTCCAGCTTGGGCATGCCACAGCATTTTTCCTTGGGCACAATGTCGATGTGGATGCCGTTGTGCTGGAACACCTTGACGAAGTCCTCGCCAATCTCGGGGCTGTTGTAGTTGCCGTAGCAGGTGGCGTAGAGGGCGACCTTGCCGGTGGTGTCGCCCACTGGTGTGGGCTCCAGATTCTTCACCATCGGCTTGACCCGCTTGCGCAGGGTATTGCTGTGGAACGCTGGCACCGGTGCCTCGTGGTGAATGCCGAAACCGGACTCCAGTACCTTGCGGAAGGTGCTGTTGCGGTTCAGGGCATTGACAGTCACATCCACCAGGGGAATGGTGGCGAGGCCGAAGGTGGTGTCGGTGCTGGTCAACACCCGGTCCCTGAGGCGCGCACCTTCCTTGCGGAAGTGCACCGCCTTGGCGCGCAGCATCAGGTGCGGGAAATCCACGTTCCACTCGTGCGGGGGCACGTAGGGGCACTTGGTCATGTAGCAGAGGTCGCAGAGATAACACTGCTCCACGACCTTGTGGTAATCGGCTTTGGCGACGCCATCCACTTCCATGGTCTCGGACTCGTCCACCAGGTCGAACAGGGTGGGGAAGCTGTCGCAGAGGCTGACGCAGCGGCGGCAGCCGTGGCAGATGTCGTAGACCCGCTCCAGTTCCGCGTCCAGCTTGTCCTGGTCCCAGAAATCGTCCGTGCGCCACTCGACGGCGTGTCGGGTAGGTGCTTCCAGGCTTCCTTCTCTCACGGCAAGTCCTCGTCCACTGGTATCAGGTATGAAAAACGGGCTCGCAGGGAGCTACGAACCCGTTCCGGGTACTGCGCTGTCCCGCGAACCGGGGGGCTCGCGGCACTGTTGCGGGCGCGGCAATCAGGCGTCCAGTTGGTCCAGGGCCTTCTGGAAGCGGTTGGCGTGGCTGCGCTCGGCCTTGGCCAGGGTTTCCATCCAGTCCGCGATCTCGTCGAAGCCTTCGTCGCGGGCGGTCTTGGCCATGCCCGGGTACATGTCCGTGTACTCGTGGGTTTCGCCGGCAATCGCCGCTTTCAGGTTGTCGGAAGTGCCGCCAATGGGCAGTCCGGTCGCCGGGTCACCGGTTTCTTCCAGATACTCCAGGTGGCCGTGGGCGTGGCCGGTCTCGCCTTCGGCGGTGGAGCGGAAAACAGCGGCTACATCGTTGTAGCCTTCCACGTCAGCCTTGGCAGCGAAGTACAGGTAGCGACGGTTGGCCTGGGACTCGCCCGCGAACGCGTCTTTCAGGTTCTGTTCAGTCTGGCTTCCTTTCAGGGACATGTTGGCTCTCCTCTTGGTATTGGATATCCGGCACACATGTGCGGTTGGGTAAAACTAGACGATCAGGTACTATTCGTCCAGTAGAAAAAATTAGCAACTTTAATCGACAAAAGCGATTGGGGTGCATGAGCCGACAACCGACCCTGAAACAGCTGCGCTACCTCTGTGCGGTGGCGGAACACGGGCATTTTGGACAGGCTGCCAGGGCCTGTCATGTATCCCAGTCCACCCTCAGCGCCGGCATCATCGAGCTGGAAGAAACCCTGGGTACGCCCCTGATTGAGCGCAACAACCGGCAGCTGCTGCTGACCACGCTGGGCGAGGATGTGGTGCGGCGGGGCGGCGAAATCCTGCGCGAGGTGGAGGATCTGGTGACCCTCTGCGAAGCCGCCTCCGAACCCTTTGCCGGCAAGATGCGCCTGGGGGTGATTCCCACTGTCGCGCCCTTTATCCTGCCGCGGCTGCTGAACCGCCTGCGCGAGGAGCATCCCGGTTTTCAATTGTTCATTCGCGAAGACCTGAGCCAGCACCTGGTGGATGCCCTCCACCACGGTGAGCTGGATGTGCTGCTGCTGGCCCTGCCGTTTCCCGCCGATGGCGTCGAGACCATGGACCTGTTGGGTGATGACTTCCTGCTGGCCAGCCCGCCGGGGCACGAACTCGCCGGTCACGGCAAGGTGAGTATCGCGCAGCTGAAAGGGGAGGGCCTGCTGCTGCTGGAGGACGGCCACTGCCTGCGCGAGCACGCCCTGGAGGCCTGCAAGCTGCGCGACTCGGATGTATCCGTGCCCTACCAGGCCACCAGCCTCAACACCATCGTGCAGATGGTGGCCAACGGCATCGGCATCACCCTGCTGCCACGGATGGCGGTAAATGCGCAGATCCTCTCCGGCACCAATGTCTGCGTCAGCGAATTCACCGAGCGCAACGTGGCGCGCATGATCGGCCTGATGTGGCGGCGGAAGACACCGCGACGGGCGGAGCTGCGCTTGTTGGGGGAGTTTGTGACGGCCTGTCAGCTGGGTTGATGGGTTTGACGGTGTCAGGAGCTTGCTGCCCTGGCTTGTGGCAGGCGGTAGCCCCGACTAGAACACACATCAGGAGGTGTATATCATGCGTACCAATATTGTTCTTGATGATCAATTGATTACCGAGGCCATGGCCCTCGCCAAGGTCAAAACCCGGCGCGAAATGGTGGACCGGGCGTTGCGGGAATACGTTATCCGCCATCGCCAGCGTGCCTTGCGCAATCTGGTGGGGCGCGATCTCATCGACCCCGATTACGACGTCCGCTCGGTTCGAGCCGGGATGGTCTGTGATCCTGGTTGATACCTCGGTCTGGATCGACTGGCTGCGCCAGGGCCAGCGACCCAAGACAAAAATTCTCGACAGCCTGATCGACGAAGAGGAGACATTGCTCGCGCCGGTTGTTCTACAGGAGTTGTTGCAGGGAGCACGCGGGGCGGCAGAGCTTGCCGAGTTGCGCGCCTGTTTCGAGGGTATTCACATGCTTTTGCCATCGGCGGGAACATATGCGGATGCCGGCAGCCTGTATGCGCGCTGCCGTTGGGCGGAGATCACCCCACGCAGCCCCCATGATTGCCTGATTGCCCAATTGGCAGTGGAACACGGTGTACCCCTGCTGCAGGATGAGCGGGATTTCACCCTGCTGGCCCAGATGGAGCCAAAGCTGGTGCTAATGTAGCGACCTTCCAGCAGGCCGCAAGCCTGCAAGGACCGAAGACCATGATCGCCAGGATTTCCAGTCACTTCCCCTGCAGCGAATCCGAGCTCTGGCAGCGGATTATCGAGCCGCGCTCGCTGCAGTTTGTAGCGGCCCCGTTGCTGACCTTCGTGCCGGTCGAGGCCGGTGCCCTGGAGGAAGAGTGGCAGGTCGGGCGGGACTATCCGCTGCAGCTGTACTTCCTGAATGTCATCCCGCTGGGGCGGCACAGCATCCGGCTGGTGACAATCGACAGGAGCACGAATACGATTTTGAGCGAGGAGCGCGGCAGCCTGGCGCGGGTGTGGAACCACAGGATTCATTTTCAACAGGTAGCGCCGGGCAAACTGGCGTATACAGATGAAATCGAGATCAAGGCGAGCTGGCTCACGCCGCTGATCTGGGCTTTCGCTCAGGTGTTCTATCGCCACCGGCAGCGGCGCTGGAAGGTTCTGCTCAAGAGGAAGGGTTGACCTCGAGTGTGAAGGTGGACCGGTTCCTGCTTACTCCAGCACCCGCACCCGAAAACTCCGCCCCTTCATCTTGCCCCTGCCCAGCTTCTCCAGCGCCGTGTCCACCACGCTGCGCCGCACTGCCACGCAGGACCAGTTGTCGTGGAGGGTGATCTTGCCGACCTGTTTGCCGTCGATGCCATTGTCGCCGGTGAGGGCGCCGAGGATGTCGCCTGGGCGAAGTTTCTGTTTCTTGCCGGCGCCGATTTCCAGGCTGACCATGGGCGGTTTATAGCCGGGAGTTTTCAACAGACTGTGCGGGGGCAGAGTTGCGGGTGTGATCGGCTGCTCCAGCATGGCCTCCAGTTGCGCCAGCTTGTGCCGTTCCTTGTCACTGAACAGGGTGCAGGCCAGGCCGCTGCTGCCGGCGCGGCCGGTGCGGCCGATACGGTGCACGTAGACGTCGAGGTCGCGGGGGATGTGGTAGTTGATCACCGCATCCAGGGCGTCGATGTCCAGGCCCCGGGCGGCGACGTCGGTGGCGACCAGTACGGAGATGCTCTTGTTGGCGAACTGTACCAGGGTGCGGTCGCGGTCCCGCTGCTCCAGATCGCCGTGCAGGGGCTGCACGCTGAAGCCGTGGCGGGCCAGGTCGCTCGCCACCTCGGCACAATCCACTTTGGTGTTGCAGAACACCACGGCGGAATCCGGCCGCTGCTGCAACAGCAGCAGGCGCAGGGCGGTGCTGCGCTCGCTGTCTTCCACCTGGTGAAACACCTGCGTGATGGTGCTGCTGTCGTGGGTGGACTCGACCTGTATCCGCTCCGGCGCCTGCATGACCCGCTGCGCGATCGCTTCAATGCCGGGCGGGAAGGTGGCGCTGAACAGCAGGGTCTGTCGTTGGGCGGGCAGATACTCGAGAATGGCGTCCAGTGAGGGCTGGAAGCCCATGTCCAGCATGCGGTCGGCCTCGTCCAGCACCAGGGTGGTGAGGTGTTCCAGTTGCAAACTGCCCTTGCCCAGATGTTCCTCAATGCGCCCGGGGGTACCGACGACGATGTGCGCACCGTGTTCGAGGGAACCGATCTGAGGCCCCAGGGGCATACCGCCGCACAGCGTCAGCACCTTGATGTTGTGGATGCCGCGCCCGAGGCGGCGTATCTCCTTCGCTACCTGGTCTGCCAGTTCCCGGGTCGGGCACAGCACCAGTGCCTGGATCGCGAAGCGTTTGACGTCGAGCTTCTGCAACAACCCCAGGCCGAAGGCGGCAGTCTTGCCGGAGCCGGTCTTGCCCTGGCCGATCACATCGCGCCCGGCCAGGATCGGCGGCAGGCTGCGGGCCTGGATCGGGGTCATGTTGTGGTAGTCCAGCGTGGCGAGGTTGGCCAGCAGGTCGGCGTTAAGGCCGAGCGAGTCGAAAGCAGTGGTCACGTGTTTGTCCTTGGGCCGTGGTTTGACGAATCGGCAACTTTGGTCTTGACTTGATGTCACAGCAGGAAGACAGCTCAGGGCAGCGATGGCCACCGAACCCTGGGAGGATGGTACCACTTTCGGGGCTGTTCCCGCTGGTTCGTGGTCATCAATGGTTATCTCCAGATGCGAAAAAAGCCGCAAGGAGGAACGTGATGGCAACCACGACACACTATCGGGACCCCCAGTCTCTGCAGGTCAATCGCCGCATTCCCCTGTTTCGCCCCTTTGGCTGGCTGGCCGATGCCGGCAGGGATTTGCTGGCCCACCCCCTGGCAAGTATGGCCTATGGCGTGCTGGTCGCCGTGTTGGGTGCGCTGGTATTGGCCTACCAGCGCCATCCGCTTTTCATCGCGTCTGCGGTCTTGGGGTTCTTGCTCATAGGCCCGGTGTTTACCGCCGGTCTCTGTGAACTGTCGCGCAGGCGATCCCGCGGGGAGCTTGTCAATTTCGACACCTCACTGCGGGTATTGGTGCGCTGCCGCCAGCCGCTGCTGCGGCTGTCCCTGATTCTGCTGGTTGTGGCCGCGGCCTGGTTTGCCATCTCGCTGGGCGTCCTGTACTGGATGCATGGCAGTATTGCGCCGCCTCTGGAGAGCACCGTGTGGGGCGATGTCTGGAGGCAGCTGACTCCCCCGCAATTGGCGGTCTACGGGACCAGTGCCCTGGTTCTGTCAGTGCTGGCTTTTCTGCTGACGGTCATCAGTGTGCCCAAGATTATTGATCGCGAGGCCAGTGCTGTCTCGGCGATGCGCTCCAGCGCCGCTGCGGTTCGGCAGCAGCCGCTGGTGATGCTGGTCTGGGCGCTGCTGGTGTGCGCACTGGTGATCGTCGGCTTCGCCACCTGGCTGCTGGGGCTGGTGGTCATCTTTCCCCTGCTGGGCCATGCCACCTGGCGAGTTTACGAGGAGTTCGGGCGCCAGGACCGGTAGGGCTTTGCCCGCCCGCGCTTGCTCAATACCAGCTGCCACAGCTGCCCCTTGCGGCTGCGGAAAAAGCCGGCACAACCGCAGAGGTAATAGCGCTACATGCGCCGGAAGCGCTCGTCGTAATGGGAGCCAAGCCGGGGCCAGGCGGCATCGAAATTGTGCAGCCAGGCCATCAGGGTGCGGTCGTAGTCCGGCCCGAAGTTGTGCCAGTCTTCCAGCAAAAACCGGTCCTCAAGCGCCGCGGTCATTTCCATGGCCGATGGCAGCTTGCCATTCGGAAAAATATATTTCTGGATCCAGGGCTCGGTTCGCGCCGTGGTGACATGGCTGCCGATGGTATGCAGCAGCACCAGGCCCCCTTCGCGAAGCAGCCGCGACAGGGTCTCGAAATAGGTGCGGTAGTTGCGCGGACCCACGTGCTCGAACATGCCCACGGAGGCGATCTTGTCGAAATTGCCCTGCAGTTCGCGGTAGTCCGCCAGCCGGATCTCTACCGGCAGGTCCCGGCAGCGGGTCTGCGCCAGCGCCTGCTGTTCCCTGGAAACGGTGATGCCGACAACTTCGGCGCCGTAGTGGCGCGCGGCCCAGGCAGCCAGGCTGCCCCAGCCGCAGCCGACATCCAGCAGGCGCTCGCCCGGCGCCAGTTCCAGCTTGCGGCAGATCATGTCGAGCTTGTGGGCCTGGGCCTGCTCCAGGTCACTGGCGTGCTCCCAGTAGCCGCAGGAGTAGGTCATCTGTGAATCCAGCATGGCGGTAAACACGTCGTTGCCGATGTCATAGTGTTGCTCCGCGACCTGGAAGGCGCGCTGCGGTGCCTGCAGGTTCACCAGCCGGGCCCTGAGGATGGCCAGCGCCAGGGCCCAGCGGGCGCGCCCCCGCACCTGACGTTCGAAATCCGCCCGCAGCAGGCGGTGGCAGAATTCGTCCGGGCGCGGGCAGTCCCACTGCGCGTCCATGTAGGCTTCGCCCAGCCCCAGCGACCAGTCCGAGAGCAGGCGCTGGTAGACGGCGGGATCGTGAATACGGATATCGTGGGGGGCGGTGCCGTTGACCCGGATGCCGGCCCCGGCCAGCAGGGCCTGAACCTGCGCTGCACCGGGTGCTTCACGGGTGGTAGCGGTCGCCATCTGATTCACTGTCGTACCCTCCTGCACGGCATTGCTGCCACGCTGCTGGTGCAAACTGGAACGGTGACAGTATAGACAATGCGGATGCGACAGGCATGCCACCGCGCAGCCAGGTGCGAATGGCTAGCGGCGCGCCCGGGACTTGCGCGCCGCGGGGTTGCGCGGCAGGCCGTTGTGCTGGGTCGCAAAGGTGCCGGTGCCCGGCGGCACCCGCTGGTGGCGCTTGGCGGGTTGCCGCGGCGGCACCAGGTGCATCTTGCCGTTGCCGATCAGGTCTGCGCGGCCCATCTTCTTCAACGCGGTGCGCAGCTCCGGCCAGTTGTCCGGGTCGTGATAGCGCAGAAAGGCCTTGTGCAGTCGACGCTGGGACAGCTTGTGCACGGTGGGCATGGTTTCGCTGCCCCGGGTCACTCGCTTGAGCGGGTTCTTGCCGCTGTGATACATCGCGGTCGCGGTGGCCATGGGGGAGGGGTAGAAGGTCTGCACCTGGTCGGCGCGGAACTTGTTGCGTTTCAGCCACAGCGCCAGGTTCATCATGTCCTCATCGCGGGTGCCGGGGTGGGCGGCGATGAAGTAGGGTATCAGGTACTGTTTTTTCCCGGCCTCCTTCGAGTACTTCTCGAACATGGCCTTGAAGCGGTCGTAGCTGCCCATGCCCGGTTTCATCATCTTCGACAGCGGGCCGTCCTCGGTATGTTCGGGGGCGATCTTGAGGTAGCCGCCGACGTGGTGCTTGACCAGTTCCTCCACGTATTCCGGGGTTTCCACCGCCAGGTCGTAGCGCAGGCCGGAGGCGATCAGCACCTTCTTGACCCCGTTTACCTCGCGGGCGCGGCGGTACAGGCTGATCAGCGGCGTCTGGTCAGTATTCAAGTTTTTGCATATGCCAGGGTAGACGCAGCTGAGCTTGCGGCAGGCCGCTTCAATGGTCCTGCTCTTGCACGCAACCCGCCACATGTTGGCGGTGGGGCCACCCAGGTCCGAGATCACGCCGGTAAAGGCGGGGGAGGTGTCGCGGATGCGCTCCACCTCGCGAATGATGGAGTCCTCGGAGCGGTTCTGGATGATGCGGCCTTCGTGCTCGGTAATCGAGCAGAAGGTGCAGCCGCCAAAGCAGCCGCGCATGATGTTGACCGAGTGGCGGATCATCTCATAGGCGGGAATCCCGGCATCGCCGTAGCTGGAGTGGGGCAGGCGGGTGTAGGGCAGCTCGAATACCATGTCCAGTTCATCGGTTTCCAGCGGAATGGGCGGCGGGTTCAGCCACACGTCCCGGTCGCCATGGGCCTGTACCAGCGGCCGCGCGTTGTGCGGGTTGGTTTCCTTGTGCAGGATGCGCGAGGCGTGGGCGTACAGGGCCGGGTCCTCCCGTACCTGCTCGTAGGCGGGCAGACGGATGACCGCGGGGCCATCTTCCGCGGGCCGATCCAGCAAGCGCACGCTGGTCACTTCGGCCTCGGCGGCCCCCTCTTCACTGCTGCCGGCGCAGGCCTCGGTGCGGGTGTCGACGTAGGGGTTGATCGGTGCTTCCACCGGGCCGATGACGTCCAGGTGGCTGGAATCGATGACCCGGTAGTGTTCCGGCAGCCGCTTGCAGACATAGGCGGTGCCGCGCAGGTCGCGGATCTGCTTTACCGGTTCCCCGGCAGCGAGGCGGTGGGCCACAGCGACCAGGGCACGTTCGGCGTTGCCGTACAGCAGCAGGTCGGCGCGGGCATCCAGCAGGATGGAGCGGCGCACCTTGTCGCTCCAGTAGTCATAGTGGGCGATGCGGCGCAGGCTGGCCTCGATGCTGCCGATGATCAGCGGCACATCCCGGTACGCCTCCCGCACCCGCTGGCTGTAGACGATCACCGCCCGGTCCGGGCGCTTGCCGCCGACATTGCCGGGGGTGTAGGCATCGTCGTTGCGGCGCTTCTTGTCCGCCGTGTAGCGGTTGATCATGGAGTCCATGTTGCCGGCGGCGACGCCGAAGAACAGGTTGGGCTTGCCCAGTACCTTGAAGGCGTCGGCGCTGGTCCAGTCGGGCTGGGCGATGATGCCCACCCGGAAGCCCTGTGCCTCGAGGGTCCTGCCGATCACTGCCATGCCGAAGCTGGGATGGTCCACGTAGGCATCGCCGGTGACGATGATGATGTCGCAGCTGTCCCAGCCCAGGGCATCCATTTCCGCGCGCGACATGGGCAGCTCGGGTGCCGGACCAAAGCATTCCGCCCAGTACTTGCGGTAGGAGAAGAGTGGCTGGTTCTGGACGGAGCTGGACATTGCGATGGCTGCGGGACGGGAATGTGGGCGCCATTATACGCGATTCCCCACCGGTCTGCTGCGCGGGTCAGTCTCCCCCGGCAGCGGCAACCGTAGCGACCATGGCTGTGGTCAGCAATTCGAGGTCGGCATCCTTCATGATGAAGGGCGGCATGCAGTACACCAGCTTGCCGAAGGGGCGCACCCAGACCCCGCGCTCCACGAACAGCGGCTGTATCTGCTGCATGTCCACGGGCTCTGTCAGCTCGATCACGCCGATGGCGCCCAGGGTGCGCACGTCCGCCACGCCCGGTAGCTCCCGGGCCGGAGCCAGGCCGGCTTCGAGGCCGCGGTTGATGCGCTGTACGCAGCGCTGCCAGGGCTGGGACAGCAACAGCTCGATACTGGCGACCGCGGTGGCGCAGGCCAGCGGATTGCCCATGAAAGTGGGGCCGTGCATGAAGGCGCCGGCTTCGCCCTCGCTGATGCCGTGGCTGATCCGGCGGTTGCAGAGCGTGGCCGCCAATGTCATGTAGCCGCCGGTCAGGGCCTTGCCCAGGCAGAGAATGTCCGGTTCCACCCCGGCGTGCTCCAGTGCAAACAGTTTGCCGGTGCGGCCGAAGCCGGTGGCGATTTCGTCGAAGATCAGCAGCACATCGAAGGCATCGCAGAGGCCGCGCAACTGCACCAGGTAGTCCGCCGAGTAGAAACGCATGCCGCCGGCACCCTGCACCACCGGCTCCACGATCACCGCCGCCAGCTCCTGGTGGTGACTGGCCAGCAGGTCCTCCATGGCGGCCAGTGACTGCTCGTCGCAGGGCTGGCCGAAGGGCACATCCGGTGCCGGTGCAAAATATTGCCTGGCCAGAGCGTCGCCGAACAGGTGGTGCATGCCGGTGACGGGATCGCACAGGGACATGGCTCCGAAGGTGTCACCGTGGTAGCCGTTGCGCAGGGCCACCAGTTTTTGCTTGCCCGGCTGGCCCACGGAATACCAGTACTGGATGGCCATTTTCATCGCCACTTCCACGGCCACCGACCCCGAGTCGCTGAAGAACACCCGCTCCAGGCTGGGCGGCGTGATCTCGGTCAGGAGCTGTGCCAGGCGCACCGCCGGCGCGTGGGTGAGACCGCCGAACATGACGTGGGACATGGCCTGCAACTGCTTGTGCACGGCCCGGTTCAGGACCGGGTGATTGTAGCCGTGGATGGCGCACCACCAGGAGGCCATGCCGTCGATCAGCTCGCGGCCGTCAGCCAGGGTCAGGCGCACGCCCTCGGCGCTGGCGACCGGGTAGACCTCGGGCGTGTCCGTTGCCGACGCGTAGGGGTGCCAGATGCTGGCCGCATCACCCGCCTGCAGCTGGGCCCAGCCGGGCTTGCGGGCGCTCACAGCAGCTCCAGCAGGCTGGGCAGCAGCCTGTCGAGGAGCAGGGGCTGCGCCTCGACGGTGGGGTGGATACCGTCATCCTGCATCAGGCTGGCGTCGGTGGCGATACCGTCGAGGATGAAAGGCAGTGCCCGGGCCCCGGTTTCCTCCGCCACAGCGGTAAAGCTGTCGCGAAATGCCGCGGTGTAGCGGGCGCCGTAGTTCGGCGGGATTTCCATCGCCAGCAGCAGCACCTCGGCGCCGGCGTCCTGGGCCAGCCGGGTCATGCTGGCAAGATTGTCGCGGATATTGGCCGGCGGGTAGCCGCGCAGGCCGTCATTGCCGCCGAGTTCGAGCAGCACAATCGCGGGCTCGTAGCGCGCCAGCAGGTCGGGCAGGCGGCGCAGACCACCGCCGGTGGTCTCGCCGCTGATGCTGGCATTGACCACCCGGTAATGGGGATGGCTGTCCTGCAGGTGTTCTTCCAGCAGTGCGACCCAGCCCTGTTCCAGAGACATGCCATAGGCTGCGCTGATACTATCCCCGAGCACCAGCAGGGTTCGCGATTGTCCGGCTGCCGCTGGCAGCGCCAGCAGGCCGCACAATCCGATAACGAGCGAGCTGCGTAACAGTGCGAAAAGGAATCGCTGCATGATCAAGGCTGAAAATCTCCAGAAACGTGTCCCCATGGCCGGGGGCGAGCTGGAGATACTGAAAGGGATCACACTGGAAATCAAGTCGGGGGAGTCGGTGGCGATCATCGGCGCCTCGGGTTCGGGCAAATCCACCCTGCTGGGCCTGCTGGCGGGGCTGGACGAGGCCAGTGGTGGCCGTGTGGTGATCAATGACACCAATATCAGCGCCCTCGATGAGGATCAGCGCGCACTGTTTCGTGGCCGGGAAGTGGGCTTTGTGTTCCAGTCCTTCCAGTTGCTGCCGGCCCTGACCGCGCTGGAGAATGTGATGCTGCCGCTGGAACTGCAGGGGCAGGCGGACGCCCGCAAGCAGGCCCGGCATTTCCTGGAGCGGGTCGGGCTGGGTCCGCGGATACACCACTACCCGCGGCAGATGTCCGGCGGCGAACAGCAGCGGGTCGCCATTGCCCGCGCCTTTGCCAACAGCCCGGCCATCCTCTTTGCCGACGAGCCGACAGGTAATCTGGATACCACGACCGGCAGCCATATCGTCGACCTGTTGTTCGAACTCAACCGGGAGCAGGGCACGACCCTGGTGCTGGTCACGCACGATCACGCCCTGGCGGCTCGCTGCCAGCACCGCTTCCGGCTCGATGCCGGTGCCCTGGTTGAAGGAGACTAGCCCGTGTCCATGACGGCGACCCGCATGCTGGCGCGGGACTGGCGCGGCGGCGAGCTGGGGGTGCTGATCGCGGCCCTGGTGCTGGCGGTGGCGGTGGTGGCGGGCATCAGCGCCTTCACTACCCGGCTGCAAACCGCGCTGGAGCAGGAGAGTCATCGCTTTCTGGCGGCAGACCGGGTGGTGCGCAGCGGCAGCGACATGCCTGCGGATTGGCTGGCAAAGGCGGACGAGCTGGGTCTGCAGACGGCACGGGTGCTGACCTTTCCCTCCATGGTCTACGCCGGTGACGAGGATATGGTGCTGGCTTCGGTCAAGGCGGTCACTGCCGCCTATCCGCTGCGCGGTGAGCTGCGTTACAGCGAACAGCCCTTCGGCACTGTGCTGAGCGCCAGCAGCGGCCCGGAGGCGGGCACGGTGTGGCTGGATTCACGGCTGTTCCCGCTGCTGGATGTGAGCATTGGCTCCCGGATCGCGGTTGGCGAGGCCGAGTTCACCGTGGCAGCGGCAGCCCGCACGGAGCCCGACCAGGGCGGGTCCTTTCTCGGCTTCGGTCCCAGGGTGCTGATGCACTACGACGATATCGCCGCTACCGGCGTGGTGCAGCCGGGCAGTCGGGTCGAGTATCGGCAACTGTACGCCAGTGACAATGCCGCAACGCTGGACCAATTGGTGGACTGGCTGCGGCCGCAGTTGCAGCCGGGGCAGCGCCTGCTGGACGTCAGCGATGGCCAGCCGGGGCTGGGGGAGGCGCTGCAGCGGGCAGAAAGCTTCCTGCTGCTGGCGGGTAGCCTCGGTGTCGTGCTGGCGGGCGTGGCGATTGCCCTGGCGGCGCGACGCTTCAGCGAACGTCACAACGATTATGTCGCCATCATGAAGAGCCTGGGCGCGACCTCCCGGGACATTACCCGGCTCTACGGCAGCAGCCTGTTGCTGCTGGGTCTCATTGCCACGGTGCTGGGTTGCGGCCTCGGCTGGGCCCTGCAACAGAGCTTTTTCAGCCTGTTTGGCGAGCAACTGCCGGTGCAGCCAGGTCCCGCCGGGCTGCGCCCCTACGGCATTGGTGCTGCGACCGCCCTGGTGTGCCTGCTGTGTTTTGCCTGGCCGCCCCTGCGGCGTCTGAGCCTGGCCAGTCCGCTGCGGGTTCTGCGCCGGGACATGCCGTCGGAGCAGCGCCGCACGCTGACCGACTACGCGGTCGGCCTGGCCGCGGTCAGCGGCCTGATGTGGTGGTACAGCGGCGACTGGATGCTGACCGCGGCGGTGCTGGCGGGACTGGCGGCGACGGTGGTGCTGGGACTGGTGCTGGCTCTGACCCTGTTGCGGGGCGGGCGCCTGGTGGGCATGAGCGCAGGCAGTGTCTGGCGCCTGGCCTTTGCCGGCCTGCAGCGGCGCGGCACCGCCAATGCCCTGCAGGTAGTTATTTTTGCCATGGCGATCATGCTGCTGCTGGTGCTGTTGCTGGTTCGAACCTCGCTGATTGACGCCTGGCAGACCCAGCTGCCCGAGGATACCCCCAACCACTTCGCGCTCAATATTGCGCCCGAGGAAGTGCAGGGAGTGGAGCAGATGCTGCGCGCCCGGGACTTGCCCGGGGCCACGCTCTCACCGATGATTCGCGGCCGCATTCTCAGTGTCAACGGCGCAGATCTGCCGCGGCGGGAAGAGGCGGAGGAGGAGGGGCGGCGCCAGCGCGAGGCCAACTTTACCTGGTCCGACCAGCTGCCCGCGAACAATACCTTGTTACAGGGGGAGTGGTGGGCATCCCGCAGCGACGCCAGGGAGGTCTCGCTGGAACGCGAGTTTGCCGAGCGTTTTGGCGTCACTCTCGGTGACCGCATCGGTTTCCAGGTAGGGTCCGAGCCCTTCGAGGCCACCGTGACCAGCATTCGCGAAATCGACTGGCAGTCCTTCAATCCCAATTTCTGGCTGGTGTTTCCGCCGCGATTGCTGGCGCCCTACCCGGCGACTTTCATGACCAGTTTTTACCTGGAGCCGGAGCAGAAGCCGTTCCTCAACCAGTTCATTCGCCGCTTCCCCACGGTGTCGGTGATCGAGATGGATGTAGTGGTGGCGCAGGTCCGGGGCATTGTCAGCCAGGTGTCGGCGGCGGTGGAGCTGGTGCTGGGCGTGATCATGGTGGCCGGTGCCCTGGTGCTGGTGGCCGGGGTCCAGGCCAGCGTCGATGCCCGCATGCACGAGAGCTCCATCCTGCGCGCCCTGGGCGCGCGCCGGCGCCTGGTGCTGGGCGGTCTGCTGATCGAGTTTGCTGCCATGGGGCTGTTCGCGGGCCTGCTGGCCACGGTCGCGGCGGAACTGTCTGTCTACATCCTGCAGGCGCAGGTCATGGGCATGCAGTACTCGCCCTCGCCCTGGGTGTGGCCGGTGGGAATTGTGGTGGGCACGGTGCTGATAGCCGCGCTCGGTGTATTCAGCTGCCGCAAGGTGGTGTCCAGCCCGCCGCTGGCGGTGCTGCGCGAACTCTGAGGGTGGCCTGGGCCAGCGGGCTCCTGCATGAAAACCTGCCCTCAGTCAGCAGGGCCCTGGCTGCTGATGCCGGTGATGAAGGTCTGCACCCCGAGCTCTACCTGCCGGGAAAGGTCGATATGGCGCTGGAACAGTTCCGGCGCATCCACCAGCAGGGTGGCCAGGCCGTGGATGCCGGCCCAGGCGGCGTTGGTGAGATAGGCCAGGTCCTGCTGCCGGAAAATACCCTGTTCGATACCACGGCGCAGGATGGACTGTACCTGCTGGAAGGTGTCGCGGCTCGCCTCGCGCAATTCCGGCTGGGAATCCGGGTGTACGGAAGGGCCAAACATGAGCTTGAACATCTGCGGATACCGGCCCGCGTAGGCGACATAGGCATGGGCCAGGGCCTGCAGTTGCTCCCGTGGAGATTCCCCGGTCGCGGCGGCGGCCTCGCGCAGGCTGGACAGGAGGCGACGATAGCCGACGGCGGCCATCGCGGCCAGCAGGTCGCCCTTGTCGCTGAAGTGGCGGTAGGGCGCGGTCTGGGACACGCCGATCCCTCGGGCCAGTGCCCGCAGGCTCAGCGCTTCCACCCCCCGGATCTCCAGTTCCTCTACCGCCGTGTCCAGCAGCTCCGCGCGCAGGTTGCCGTGGTGATAGCTTTTGTGTCCGGCCGCCTCCCTCACGCTGCGCTAGGGCAGCAGGTGCTGGACAGCATCCCGCTCCTCGGCCAGTTCCTGTTCCGTGGCCTGCATTTTCCCGCGACTGAACTCGCCGACCTCGACGTCCTGGACGATTTCCCAGTTACCGTTGTTGCAGCGGCAGGGGAAGGAATAAATAAGACCTTCGGCAATGCCGTAGGAGCCGTCCGAATAGACGCCCATGGACACCCAGTCGTCGCCCTCGGTGCCCAGCGCCCAGGAGCGCATGTGGTCGATGGCGGCATTCGCGGCTGAGGCGGCGGAGGAGGCGCCGCGGGCCTTGATGATCGCGGCGCCACGCTGCTGCACGGTGGGAATGAAATCGTTTTCATACCAGCTCTGGTCCACCAGGGAAATGGCCTTCTCGCCGCTGACTTCGGCGTTGAACAGGTCCGGGTACTGGGTGGCGGAGTGGTTGCCCCAGATCGTCATCCTGGTGACATCGTTGACCGACTTGCCGGTCTTCCGGGCGATCTGGCTCATGGCGCGATTGTGGTCCAGGCGCGTCATCGCGGTAAAATTGCGGGGGTTGATGTCCGGTGCGTTGCGCTGGGTGATCAGGGCATTGGTGTTGGCGGGGTTGCCCACCACCAGCACCTTGATGTTGCGGCTGGCGTGGGCGTCGATGGCCTTGCCCTGCACCGAGAAGATGGCGGCGTTGGCTTCCAGCAGGTCCTTGCGCTCCATGCCCGGCCCGCGTGGGCGCGCGCCCACCAGCAGGGCGTAGTCGGCGTCCTTGAAGGCAACGTTCGGGTCGTCGGTGCAGATAATGTCGGACAGCAGCGGGAACGCGCAGTCATCCAGCTCCATCCTGACGCCGTTGAGGGCTTCCATTGCCGGGGTGATGTCCAGCAGCTGCAGGATAACCGGCTGGTCTTCGCCCAGCATGTTGCCTGCGGCAATACGGAACAGCAGCGCATAGCCAATCTGGCCGGCAGCGCCGGTAACGGTCACTCGTACGGGTGCTTTCATCGGGAGAGAATCCTCAGCGGTCGGGTGGATAGGTATTGCGGGGTCGACATTGTCGAGTTAAACGGGTGAAAAAACAACCCGCTGCCTGTAAAATGCGCAGCCACACAGGTACCCGAAGCAGGCAGGTCGTGCGCGAACTTTCCCGGAAAGAAAGGCTGGAATTCAACAAGTTGCAGAAGCGCTTGCGGCGCAATGTGGGCAATGCCATCGCCGACTACAACATGATCGAGTCCGGTGACCGGATCATGGTTTGTTTGTCAGGGGGCAAGGATTCCTATGCCATGCTGGATGTGCTGATGGCGCTGCGGGTCAGCGCGCCTATCGACTTCGAGCTGGTGGCCGTGAACCTCGACCAGAAACAGCCCGGGTTCCCTGAAGACGTGTTGCCCGCCTACCTGGAGCAGCTGGATATTCCCTGGTACATCCTGGAAAAGGACACCTACAGCATCGTGCGCGAGGTGATCCCCGAGGGCAAGACCACCTGTGGCCTCTGCTCGCGCCTGCGCCGCGGCAGCCTGTATGGTTTCGCCCAGGATATCGGCGCCAGCAAGATCGCGCTGGGCCACCACCGCGACGATATTGTCGAAACCCTGTTCCTGAACATGTTCTTCGGCGGCAGCCTGAAGGCGATGCCGCCGAAGCTGCTCTCCGACGACGGGCGCAACGTGGTGATCCGGCCGATGGCCTTCTGCAAGGAGAAGGATCTGGTGGCCTACGCTGATTACAAAGCCTTCCCCATCATCCCCTGCAACCTCTGCGGCTCCCAGGAGAACCTGCAGCGGGTGCAGATCAAGCAGATGCTCAGGGACTGGGAGCGCCAGTATCCGGGGCGCACGGAAACCATATTTCGCAGCATTTGCAATGTCGCCCCCTCGCAGCTGGCCGACACCGCGCTGTTCGACTTCAGCAAGCTGCGCGTCGAGGTCGATCGGGACCTGCATTTGCCCGCCATCCGCGTAGTCAATCTCTAGTGGGTCACGCGGCAAGTGCGGGCGAGACCCCTGGCGGGGCGCTGCTGGCAGCCGAGAGTCTGGGCCTGGAGCGAGGTGGACGCCAGCTGTTCAGTGACATCGACCTGCAGGTGGGCCCCGGTGAGCTGGTGCAAATCGAGGGTGCCAACGGCGCCGGCAAGACCAGCCTGCTGCGCATTCTGGCGGGGCTTTCCCGCTACGGTTACAGCGGCCGTGTCAGCCGCCATGCCCCACAGCTGTTCCTCGGTCACCACAGCGCGGTCAAGGGTCTGCTGACCCCGCGCGAGAACCTTGCCTGGCACATAGCTGGCGAGGCCGAATTCAGTGCCGGGGAAATTGACCAGGCGCTGGCGGCGGTGGGCCTTTACGGCTACGAGGATGTGCCCAGCCACGCCCTGTCGGCCGGGCAGCATCGGCGCGTCAACCTGGCCCGCCTCTATCTGTCCCGGGCCCCGCTGTGGCTGCTGGATGAACCCTTCACTGCAATAGACCGCGCTGGTGTCGCCGAACTGGAGGCGCGCCTGGCCCTGCATCTGGCCGCCGGTGGTTCAGTGTTGTTGACCTCCCATCAGCAGGTGGCGGTGCCTTATCCGCTGCTGCGGCTGGACCTGGCCACGGGCCTGTTGCAATGAAGGCCGCCGGCAGTGCCGCCTTCTGTGGCCGCCTGCTGCGGCGGCAGCTGGTCCTGGGCCTGCGCCGGCCGGTGGAGATCGGCAACCCGCTGCTGTTTTTTGCCATGGTTATTGTCCTGTTTCCGCTGGGCCTGGGACCGGCACCGGACACCCTGGCTGCCTTTGCCCCCGGCATTCTCTGGATCGTGGCCCTGTTGTCGAACCTGCTCACCTCCGAGGCCGTGTTTCGCGGCGACTTCGAGGATGGCAGTCTCGAGCAGCTGCTGTTGGCGCCGCAGCCCCTGTACCTGTCCGTGCTGGCCTATGTGCTGGCGCACTGGCTGTTGACCGGGTTCCTGCTGGGGCTGCTGTCGCCCCTGTTCGCGCTGATGCTGGGGCTGGACGTTGCCGCGATTCCGGCCCTGGCCGGCAGCCTGCTGTTGGGTACGGCGGTGCTCAGCCTGGTCGGCGGGATCGGCGGTGCGCTCACGGTCGGGCTGCAGCGCGGTGGCATGCTGATCTCCCTGCTGATCCTGCCGTTCTACATGCCGGTGCTGATCTTCGGCAGCGGGGCAGTGCAGGCGGCACTGACGGGAGCCCCGGCCGCACCCTACCTGGCCATTCTCGGGGCCATGCTCTGCATGGCGGTGGCGCTGGCGCCGCTGGCGATCGCCGCCGGTCTGCGTATCAGCGTCGACACCTGAGCGATTTCCGCCGATTCACATTGTTCGGCGCCCGGGTCGCTGTATAATTGCGCGCCTATGTGGTCACTCTTCCATAAGTTTGGTTCTCCTCCCTGGCTCTATCGCCTGTCCGGGTCCATTCTGCGTTGGCTGTTGCCCATCACCATCATCGCACTGGTGGTCGGGGCGGTGTGGGGCGTCCTGTTCACGCCACCCGATTTCCGCCAGGGCAACAGCTACCGCATTATCTACATCCACGTGCCGGCGGCGGTGGTCGCCCTGGCCGGCTACTATGTGATGGCCATTGCCGGTGCGGTCAGCCTGATCTGGCGGATGAAAATGGCGGACGTGGCTATGCGCGCCTGTGCCCCGATCGGTGCCGCCCTGACCTTTGTCGCCCTGGTGACCGGCAGCATCTGGGGCAAGCCGACCTGGGGGACCTGGTGGGTGTGGGACGCCCGCATCACATCCATGCTGATCCTGTTCTTTCTCTATCTCGGGGTTGTCGCCCTGTATGAGGCATACGAGAACAAGGAGCTGGCAGCCAAGGCCTGTGCGGTATTGAGTCTGGTCGGCACAGTGAACATTCCCATCATTTACAAGTCTGTAGACTGGTGGTACAGCCTGCACCAGCCGGCTTCGATCAAATTTACCGGGGGCACGACCATTGATCCGAGCATGCTCTACCCGCTGCTGTTCATGATCATTGCCTTCTATGCGCTGTTTACCTGTGCACTGCTGATGAACATGCGCGCGGAGATAGTGCAGCGCGAACAGCGGACGGCCTGGGTCAGACGCCTGGCGGGATCGGGAGAGCCGGACTGATGTATTTTGATTCCCTGGTCGCGGCCCTGCAGATGGATGGCCACGGCGCCTTTGTCTGGTCCGCGTATCTGATTACACTTGGGGTCATTGTATTTATTCTGTACGCACCGCGGCGCCGGGAACGGCGCTTCCTGCGACAGCTGGAAGGGCAAATAAGGCGCACCGGTGGCAACGCCCCCGGCGCCCGCAAGGAGGTTTGATGCACCCCGTTCGCAAGCAGCGCCTGTATCTCGTCCTGTTCCTGGTGTTCTTCTCCAGCGCCGCGGTGGCCCTGGTCACCTATGCCCTGCGCGGCAATATCAATCTGTTTTATCCACCCGTGGAGGTCGCCGCGGGACTCGCGCCCCAGGGCCAGAGCATCCGCGTGGGCGGCATGGTGGTGGACGGCAGTATCCAGCGCAGCAACGACAGCCTGGAAGTGCGGTTCGAAGTTACGGATTTCGAAGCCGTGGTACCCGTGGTCTACACCGGCATCCTGCCGGACCTGTTTGACGAAGGGCAGGGCGCGGTTGCCGCCGGCAAGCTGGATGAAAACGGCGTGCTACAGGCCACGGAGGTGCTGGCCAAGCACGACGAGAACTACATGCCACCGGAAGTGGCGGAGGCGCTGGAAGCATCAAAAGCGAGAATGGCTGAGCAGGCCGCGAAGCAGGAGTATGCGCGATGATTCCCGAGTTTGGTCACTTCGCCCTCATCCTCGCCTTTTGCCTCTCGGTGCTGCTGTGCACGGTGCCACTCTGGGGGGCATGGCGCGGCAATGCCACCGCCATGGCGCTGGCCCCCAACCTGGCGATCGGCATGCTGGTGTTTTCCGGTATCAGCTTTGCCTGTCTCACCTGGGCCTTCATGCAGGACGACTTCTCGGTTGAGGTTGTGGCCAACAACAGCAACAGCCTGCTGCCCTGGTATTACAAGTTCTCCGCGGTGTGGGGCAACCATGAGGGCTCGCTGCTGCTGTGGATCCTCACTCTCGCCCTCTGGACCTGCGCCGTCGCCGTCTTCAGCCCGCAGTTGCCGCTGCTGATGCTGTCGCGGGTACTGGCGGTGATGGGCTTCGTCGGGGTCGGCTTCATGGCCTTCTCACTGTTCACTTCCAATCCCTTTGCACGCCTGCTGCCCGGGACGCCGATGGACGGACAGGACCTCAATCCGCTGTTGCAGGACTTTGGCCTGATCATTCATCCGCCGCTGCTCTATATGGGCTATGTCGGTTTCTCGGTGGCTTTCGCCTTCGCCATCGCGGCCCTCCTGGGTGGGCGTCTGGACGCGGCCTGGGCGCGCTGGTCCCGGCCCTGGACCAATGTTGCCTGGGCCTTCCTGACCCTGGGGATCATGCTCGGCAGCTGGTGGGCCTACTACGAGCTCGGCTGGGGTGGCTGGTGGTTCTGGGATCCGGTGGAGAATGCCTCCTTCATGCCCTGGCTGGCGGGCACCGCGCTGATCCATTCCCTCGCAGCCACGGAAAAACGCGGCCTGTTCAAGAGCTGGACCGTCCTGCTGGCCATCTTCGCCTTCTCCCTCAGCCTGCTGGGCACCTTCCTGGTGCGCTCGGGGGTGCTGACGTCGGTGCATGCCTTCGCCACGGACCCCGCCCGCGGCCTGTTCATCCTGGTGTTCCTCGGCATCGTGGTGGGTGGTTCACTCGTTCTCTACGCCCTGCGGGCACCGGCGGTGAGCAGCCGGGTCGGCTTTGCCTGGCTGTCGCGGGAGTCCCTGCTGCTGGTCAACAACGTGGTGTTTCTGGTGGCGACCCTGACCGTGCTGTTTGGCACGCTGTTCCCGCTGTTGATGGATGCGCTGGGGCAGGGCAAGTACTCCGTGGGCCCACCGTATTTCAATGCCGTATTCGTGCCCCTGATGGCGCTGCTGATGCCGTTCATGGGGATCGGGCCGCTGTCCCGCTGGAAGCAGGACAGCGCCAATCGCTGGAAGGTCGAGTTGATGCTGCCGGCAATCGCGACCCTGGTCTGCGCCCTGACCCTGCCACTGCTGCACGATGGTGACTACAACCTCTGGGTGGCGCTGGCCATTCTGTTGGCGGGCTGGGTGACCTTCGGGATGCTGCGCGATCTCGCCAACCGGGTTCGCAATGCCAGTTCCATCGGTGCCGGCCTGCGGCGCCTGGCACCGAGCTATTGGGGCATGTTCGTGGCCCACATCGGCTTTGCCGTGACCGTGATCGGGGTGGTGGTCACCAGCCAGTTCAATATCGAACACGATCTGAAGATGAGCCCCGGCAGCAGCGATACCCTCGCCGGCTACGAGTTCCGTTTCCTCGATGTACGCGGGGTGCAGGGACCGAACTATGTTGCCGATGAGGCGCGCTTCATTGTCTATCGCGATGGCCGCGAGGTCGTGCGCCTGGCGCCACAGAAACGGCGCTATCTGGCCAGCGGCGACGTCATGACCGAGGCCGCGATCGATGACGGTTTCTTCCGCGACCTGTTCGTGGCCATGGGCGAACCGGTGGGAACAGATGGCGCCTGGGCCATTCGCCTGCACTACAAGCCTTTTGTCCGCTGGATGTGGGGAGGCTCGGTGTTGATGGCCCTGGGTGCATTCGTGACCGTCGCCGACAAGCGTTACCGGCGCCAGCGCAGCGCCGCGCGTGAGTCCCTGCGCCAGGGAGGAATCAGTGGTGCCCAGGCTTAAACTGTTCCTGCCGCTGATCCTGTTTCTGGTGCTGGCAGCGTTTCTGTTCCGCGGTTTGTCGCTGGACCCCATGGCGCTGCCATCGGCCCTGATCGACCGGCCGCTGCCGGAGTTTCAGCTCACCGAGCTGGCGGATGACCGGCCCCTGACCCGTGCCGATGTGATCGGCGAGGCGGCCCTGTTCAATGTCTGGGCCACCTGGTGCATTTCCTGCCGCGTCGAACACCCGTACCTGCAACAACTGGCTGACAGTGGAATACCCATTTTCGGGATCAACTACAAGGATGAGGACAGTGCGGCCCGGCGCTGGCTGCGGGATCTCGGCGATCCCTATCGCGCCAATATCGTTGACCGGGAGGGCACCCTGGGTGTGGATCTCGGCGTTTACGGTGCCCCGGAGACCTACCTGGTGGATGCCGACGGCGTGATCCGCTATCGCCATGTCGGCGTCATCAACGAGCGCGTCTGGCGTGACACCCTGGAACCCCTCTGGCGGGAAATTCTCGCCCTGGAGACACTGCCATGAACGCACTGCGCGCAATTGCCCTGGCCCTGTGGGTGCTGCTGCTGGCCCTGCCGGCGGCAGCGGTCATCGAAACCTACGAGTTCAGTGAACCGGAGCTGGAAAAGCGCTATCGCGAGCTCAGCCAGGAACTGCGCTGCCCCAAGTGCCAGAACCAGAATATCGCCGATTCCAATGCGCCGATATCCCAGGACCTGAGGCGGCTGCTGCATCAGCAGCTGGAAGCCGGCGCCAGCGATGGGGAGATTCTCGAGTACATGGTGGCACGCTATGGCGAGTTTGTGCGCTATCGGCCGGCATTCAACGCCGCCACGGCGATCCTGTGGCTGGCGCCAGTGCTGTTGCTGTTGGCTGGCGCCGCGGGTTTATTGCTGCTGCTGCGCGGCCGCAAGCAGTCCCCGGCCACGCTCGACAGTAACGACCAGGCCCGGCTCACGGCCCTCCTGCAAACGGCGGAGAAAGACGCTTGACCACATTCCTGCTTGCCTGCGCCGGCCTGGTGCTGCTCAGTGGCCTGTTCTACCTGTTTCCCGGCTGGGCCATGCGCCGGCCCCTGGACGATGGCGCCCAGGCCAATGTTGACTGGTACCGGCTGCGCCGCCGCGAACTGGCGGAAGAGGGTGACACCGGTCTGGAGACCGATGCCCAGCTGCGCTTGCTGGAAGACCAGCAGTCGCCGCTGGACACTCCGCAGGTAGACTCCCGGGCGCCGTTCCCGGTCTGGGTGTTGTTGCCTTTGGTGGCAGTGATGGCAGGTATTCTCTACTACCAGCTGGGTTCGGTCGCGGATGTCAGGATCGGTAGCCAGCTGGCGGAGCTGGACGAAAACGCCGGCGAGGATGAGATGCTGGCGCTGATGGCAGCGATCGAGAAGCGCTCCGGCCAGCGTCCGGACAATCTGCACTACCTGGCCCTGTTGGGGCGTTTCTATATGGGTCAGGGCGATTTCATCATGGCGGCGGAAACCTACAACAGGTTGGCGCTGGAGGCGCCGGAGGATGCCCAGGCCCTGGCCTACGCCGCCCAGGCGCGCTACCTCGCCAGCGGCCGCACCCTGGACCCCGAATCACAGGCCCGCGCCGAGCAGGCGCTGGCGATCAATCCGCACCAGCGTACGGCGCTGGGATTGCTGGGCATGGCTGCCTTTGAGCGCGAACAGTTCCGAGCCGCGATCCAGTACTGGGAGCGATTGCTGGCCATGGAAGCTCCGGGCGGCGAGGGTGCGCAGATGATTGCCGGGGTGATTGCCGAGGCCCGCGAGCGTCTCGGCGAACCGGAAGTCGCCACTGCAGGTGAGACCGGAGTGCAGGCCGGCATCGGTGTCAGCCTGCGGGTGGCCGCTCCCGAGGGCGTCTCGCTGAACCCGAACGACACTGTCTTCGTGCTGGCGCGCTCCGCAGCCAGTGACAGCCGCATGCCGATCGCGGTGCAGCGACTCCAGGCGAGCCAGTTGCCGGCAACCCTGCGCCTGGATGACAGCAATTCCATGGCGGGGCAGAAGCTGTCCGAGGCCGGCGAGGTCGTGGTGGTGGTGCAGGTCTCCCCTGAGGGCACCCCCGGAGAGGACAACGCCAGTTGGCTGGGCCGGGCGGGACCACTGCAGCCTTCCCTGTCCACAGAGCCGCTGGCCATTACCCTGGAGCCCCGGCAGACCTGAGCGGGCTTTCGCCCGCCACAGGCGTAGTGTTGTCCAGGGAAGTTGGATACACTACATGTTGTGGTCATGGGTCGGCGATCAGCGCTCTATTCGGGCGTTATTTTCGTTTAAAAACAGCGCGTTACATAATTCAATTAAAGTGATATGCGATTAAAGTCAATCAAGCTCGCCGGCTTCAAGTCCTTTGTCGACCCGACAACGGTGAACTTCCCCAGCAACATGTCCGCCGTGGTGGGCCCCAACGGCTGTGGCAAATCCAATGTCATTGACGCCGTGCGCTGGGTCATGGGCGAGAGCTCCGCCAAGAACCTGCGCGGCGAGTCCATGACCGACGTTATCTTCAACGGTTCGGTCAATCGCCAGCCGGTCGGTCAGGCCTCCATCGAGCTGGTCTTCGACAACAGCGATGGCGGGGTTGGCGGCGAGTACGCCAGCTACGCGGAAATTTCCATCCGCCGCCTGGTGACCCGGGAAGCCCAGTCCGAATATTTTCTCAACGGCAGCCGCTGCCGCCGCCGCGACATTACCGACATTTTCCTCGGCACCGGTCTCGGGCCGCGCAGCTATGCGATTATCGAGCAGGGCATGATTTCGCGCCTGATCGAGTCCAAGCCCGAAGAGCTGCGGGTATTCATCGAGGAAGCGGCGGGAATCTCCAAGTACAAGGAGCGGCGCCGGGAAACCGAGAACCGCATGCGCCGCACCATGGAGAACCTGGAGCGCTTGACCGACCTGCGGGACGAGCTGCAGCGGCAACTGCAGCACCTGCAGCGACAGGCCCAGGCGGCGGAAAAGTACACCGAATTCAAAAGCGAGGAGCGTGCCCTGAAAGCGCAGCTCCAGGCCCTGCAGTGGCAGCAGCTGGACCGGCAGGTGACGGCCTGCGCCCAGGCCATCGCCGAGCTGGAAGTGAAGCTGGAAGCGGTGAATGCCGAGCACCAGCAGGTCGATACCGCGATCGAGCAGCGTCGCCAGGATCACAGTGAGTGCACGGATACGTTCAATCAGGTCCAGGCCAACTACTATACGCTCGGTGCGGAGGTTTCCCGTATTGAGCAGGTGATCAAGTTCCAGCAGGAGCGCGCTGGCCAGCTGAACGAGGATTTGCGCCAGGCCCTGGCCAGCCTGGAGGAATCGGGGCAGCACCTGCGCCAGGACCAGGAGAAGCAGGAGGCCTGGGAGGCGGAGCTGGACACCCTGGCGCCGGAGCTGGACATGTTGCACGCGGTGGAGGAGGAGTCCGCCGCGGCCCTGCAGCAGGCCGAGGATGCCATGCTGCACTGGCAGCAGCAATGGGACGAATTCAACCAGCATGCCGCAGCGCCGAGGCAGCAGGCCGAAGTGCAACAGTCGCGCATTCAGCACCTGGAACAGGCCCAGCAGCGCTTGCAGCGTCGTATTCTGCAGCTGGAGGAGGAGCGGGCGGGCCTGGTCCAGGAGAATGACGAACCCGATCTGGAAGTCCTGGCGGAAGAAATCGCCCTGCTGGAAGAGCAGATGGCCGCATTTGAGTCGCGCAGCGATGAGCTGCTGCAACAACTGGCGGCGGCCCGCGAGGAAGAGGGCAATCTTTCCGGCCAGCTCAATGACCGCCGCTCGGGGTTGCAGCAATTGCGTGGCCGCCAGGCTTCCCTGGAGGCCCTGCAGCAGGCCGCCACCGAGGATAGGGACCAGGGTGTCAGCGCCTGGCTGGCAGCGCGGCAGCTACAGGACCGGCCGCGCCTGCTGCAGCAGCTGCAGGTCGATGATGGCTGGCAGCTGGCAGTGGAGACCGTACTCGGCGACTACCTGCAGGCCGTCTGCGTGGATCAGCTGGAGGGTTTTGCCAGTCTGCTGGACGATCTGCAGCAGGGGCAACTGAGCCTGGTGGAAGCGGGCAGCGCCACCGTCGCCGATCCGGGTTTCCTGGCCGGGCGGGTACGCGGCTCCGCCGCCGCCGCGAGCCTGTTGGCGGGCGTGCGGGTGGCCGACGACCTGCCTGCCGCCCTGGCGCTGCGGGCTACGCTTGCGGCGGGCGAATCGGTGATCACCCCGGAGGGTATCTGGCTCGGTGCCGACTGGCTGCGGGTGAAACGGCCGGGCGAACAGGAAGGTGGTGTTATCCAGCGCCGCCAGGAACTGGAGCGGTTGGCCGAGACAATCGACATGACCGCGGAGCAGGTGGCCGAGCTGGAAGCCGGCCAGCTGCAGGCGCGGGAGCGGCAGCAGACGCTGGAGTCCCAGCGCCAGGACTGCCAGCGCGAGCTGCAGCAGGCGACACGGCAGCATTCGGAGGCGAGCGCGAAGCTGTCGGCGCAGCAGGCGCGGCTGGAACAGATCAGTGCGCGCCGTGAACGCCTGGGCGCCGAGATCGCCGACACCCGCGAACAGTTCCGTCAGGAACAGGAATCTGTCGCCGAGGCACGGCTGTTGCTGGCCGCTGCCATTGAGCAGATGGAGCAGGATTCGCGCCAGCGTGAGGATCTGTTGACTCGCCGCGACGAAGCTCGCAGCCAGCTCGATGGTGTACGCCAGAAGGCGCGCCACGACAAGGATGTGGCCCACCAGGCTGCGATGCGCCACCAGTCCCTGCAGACCCAGTTGCGGGCGGTGCGCGACACGCTGGAGCGTACCCGCTCCCAGGTGGCGCAGCTGCAGGAGCGGCGCGAGACGCTGCAGGGCAGCCTGGCGGAGGCTGGCGATCCTCTCGGCGCCCTGCAGGAGGATCTGGAGGCGCAACTGGCGCTGCGGCTGACATCCGAGGGCGAGCTGACCCGCGCCCGGCAGGCGGTCGCGGAAGTGGAGCACGCCATGCGCCAGGCGGAACAACAGCGTGCCGCCATCGAGCAGCGCGCCCAGGGCGTGCGCTCGGAGCTGGAGCAGCAGCGCCTGCAGCAGCAGGGCCTGCAAGTGCAGCGCGAGAACGTGCTGCGCCAGTTGCGGGAAGGCGAGCAGGATCTCGAACAGGTGCTGGCCGAGATGCCCGGGAACGCCGACGAATCCGAGTGGCAGCTTGCGCTGGAGCGGGTGGCCGCGCGCATCGCGCGTCTGGGGCCGATCAATCTCGCAGCCATTGACGAGTACGCGCTGCAGTCGGAGCGCAAGAACTATCTCGACGCCCAGAACGAAGACCTGGAGACTGCCCTGGAGACCCTGGCGTCCGCGATTCGCAAGATCGACAAGGAGACCCGCAGCCGCTTCCGGGAAACCTTTGACAAGGTCAACGCCGGTCTGCAGGAGCTGTTCCCGCGGGTTTTCGGTGGCGGTAACGCCTACCTGGAAATGACCGGCGATGACCTGCTCGATACCGGCATCACGATCATGGCGCGGCCCCCGGGGAAGAAGAACAGCACTATTCACCTGCTTTCCGGTGGGGAGAAGGCGCTGACCGCGATCGCCCTGGTGTTCTCCATTTTCCAGCTTAATCCGGCGCCTTTCTGTATGCTGGACGAGGTGGATGCGCCGCTGGACGATGCCAACGTCGGCCGCTACGCGCGCATGGTCAAGGAAATGTCCGCCAAGGTGCAGTTTATCTACATCACCCACAACAAGATCTCAATGGAGTTGGCGGATCAGCTGATGGGTGTCACCATGCACGAGCCGGGTGTATCGCGCCTGGTGACGGTGGATGTCGATGAGGCGGCGGAGCTGGCGGCCAGCTAGAACAAGCGGAGGATGCGGGTGCAGCTGTGATGGACTTGACGATACGGGACTGGATGGTGATAGTCGGGGTGCTGCTGATCCTGGCGGTGCTGTTGGATGCCTGGCGCCGGGTTCGCAATGAACGCAGCTCCCCGGTGCGGGTGAAACTGGCGAACAGTGATACCGGTGCAGCCGCGGTCGATGATGACATTGGTTTTCTGAAGGAGTTGCCTAACGGCGGGGCGCGGGTCGTTGAGCGCAGCGACCTGCTGGACGCCACCGCCCAGAACAAGGCGGACAAGGCCGAGCGGGCGGAGCAGGCAGCCGGGGCCGCGCGCGCCGCCCGGCCTGTCGGGCGCCCCGTGCAGACACCGCCCCCTGCGCCCCCGCCGGCAGCGGAAACACCCGCGGCAGGCAGCGATCCGGCGGCGGCGCCGAAGCCGAAGTCGAAGCCCAGGCCGGCGAAGGCCGCGGAAAAGCCGGCAGCGGCAGCCAGCGATGACGATGACCTGATCGCCGGACTCAGCACCCGGGACGAGCCGGAAAACCTGGATTGGCTGGACGCGTTGGAGGCGGAAGAGCGTTCGCGCCCGGCTGCCGAAGCTCCGGAACCCGGGCGCCTGCCGCGGGATGTGGAACCCGAGGTCTTCATGCTCAACGTGGTGGCGCGCAAGCCGGAGGGTTTCCGTGGCGACGACATCCTGCATATCCTGCTGGCCTGCGACCTGCGCTTCGGCGACATGAGTTTTTTCCACCGCCACGAGTTCGAGGCCGGACGCGGCGCCATCCAGTTCAGCGTCGCCAACATGATGCAGCCCGGTGTATTTGATATCGACAACATGTCGGATTTCACTACCCCCGGACTGGTGTTTTTCGTCACTCTGCCGGGGCCTGATGACATGATGAAGGCCTTTGACTACATGCTGGAAACGGCCCAGGCGGTGGCGCGCAATCTCGACGGCGACGTACTCGACGAAACCCGCAGTGCCTTGACGCGGCAGACCATGGAACACAGTCGCCAGCAGATTCGCGATCTGGAGCGGCGCCTGCTGGCCCGCTCGCGCTGAGGCGGCCCGGAGTGGCAAAAGTGGAAGCGGAGCTGTCGGCGGCAGACGAAGTCGCCGCTCTGCGCGAGCGGCTCGAGAGCTGGAACTACCAGTACCATGTGCTGGATGAGCCCAGTGTCCCGGACGCCGAGTACGACCGCTGCCTGCAACGCCTCCGGGAATTGGAGGCAGAATATCCCGAGCTGCTCGACCCCGAATCCCCAACCCGGCGCGTGGGCGCCACCCCCCTGTCCCAGTTCCGTCAGCTGCGGCACGAGCTGCCCATGTTGTCGCTGGAGAACGCGTTTGACGCCGATGACATGCGGGATTTCAACCGCCGGCTGCTGGAGCGTCTCGGCAGGGACCCGGCGGACGAGCTGGAGTTCGCCTGTGAACCCAAGCTCGATGGCATTGCCGTCAGTCTCCTGTATCGGGACGGACGCCTGCAGCGGGGCGCTACCCGCGGCGACGGTACCACCGGGGAGGATATCACTCACAACGTGCGCACGGTCGCGTCGGTGCCCCTGCGCCTGCGCGGCCAGGGCTATCCCCCGCTGCTGGAGGTGCGTGGCGAAATCTATCTGCCACGCACCGGTTTCGAGCAGCTCAATGCCGAGGCTCGCGCCCGCGGCGAGAAAACCTTTGTCAACCCGCGCAACGCCGCTGCCGGTAGCCTGCGCCAGCTGGACGCGCGCATCACCGCGCGCCGGCCCCTGCAGATGTGCTGCTACAGCGTCGGTCTGTATGAGGGCGGTGACTTGCCGACCCGGCACTCGGAGGTGCTGGACCGCTTGCAGGCCTGGGGCCTGCGCATCAACAGCGAATCCCGGGTGGTTACCGGTATCGATGCCTGCGACGCCTATTACGAGGAGCTGGCTGCACGCCGCGCGGAGCTGCCCTATGACATCGACGGTATCGTGTTCAAGGTCAATGACCTCGCCCTGCAGCAGCGTCTCGGTTTTGTCTCGCGGGCGCCGCGCTGGGCCATTGCCCGCAAGTTCCCCGCCCAGGAGGAGATGACCCGGCTGCTGGCGGTGGAGTTCCAGGTCGGCCGGACCGGCGCCATTACACCGGTAGCGCGGCTGGAGCCGGTGTTTGTGGGCGGGGTCACAGTCAGCAACGCCACCTTGCACAACAGCGATGAAATCGAACGCCTGGGTCTGCGCATTGGCGATACCGTGATCGTGCGTCGGGCGGGGGATGTGATTCCACAGGTGGTGGCCGTGGTTGCCGAGCAGCGCCCCGCCTCCGCACGGCCGGTGGTGTTTCCGGACGCCTGCCCGGTGTGCGGTTCGGTGGTGGAACGGGCCGAGGACGAGGCCGTGCTGCGCTGTATGGGCGGGCTGATTTGCCAGGCCCAGCAGAAAGCTGCCATACGCCACTTTGTCTCGCGCCGGGCGCTGGATGTGGAGGGCCTTGGCGACAAGCTGGTGGAGCAGCTGGTCGATCGTGGTCTGGTGCGCACCGTAGCGGACATCTACACCTTGCCCCGCACACAGTGGCTGGAGCTGGAACGGATGGGGGACAAGTCCGTGGACAGGCTGCTGCAGGCGCTGGAAAAGAGCAAGACGACCACTCTGCAGCGGTTCATTTATGCCCTGGGTATCCGCGAGGTGGGGGAGGCTACCGCCGGCAACCTGGCGCGTCACTTTGGCAGCTGGGAGGCACTGGTTGCCGCCGACGAGGAGGCCCTGTTGGCGGTGCCGGATGTGGGGCCGGTGGTCGCCGACCACCTGCGCCAGTTTTTCGACTCAAGCGACAGCCTGGCGGTGGTGGAAGCACTGCGGGCTGCCGGTGTGCACTGGCCGGATCTGGAGCCGGTGGCCGCGGAGGCGCTGCCACTGGCGGGGCAGACCTGGGTGGTGACCGGGACCCTGGAAGCGCTGGGCCGCAATGAGGCCAAGGCCCATCTCGAGGCTCTGGGGGCGCGGGTAGCTGGCAGCGTCTCCGCCAAAACCCATACGGTGGTCGCCGGTCCCGGTGCCGGCTCCAAGCTCGGCAAGGCGACCGAGCTGGGCATTCCGGTCATCGACGAAGCGGCGCTGTTGGCGCTGCTGGCGCAGCATGGAGTGCAGCTGTGAGATTAGTCTTCGCCCTGGTGCTCGTGGCCCTGTTGCCCGCCTGCGCCACGACCCCGCCGGCCAATGTGGACAATGCCTGCAGCATCTTTCGCGACAAGAAGGGCTGGTACGCCGATGCGGTCAAGGCGCGCGACGACTGGCACAGTCCGATTCCGGTCATGCTGGCGATCATGCATCAGGAATCGCGCTTTGAAGCCAAGGCCAAGCCGCCGCGGCGACGCTTGCTGGGCATTATTCCGGGGCCGCGACCGTCGAACGCGTTCGGCTACAGCCAGGCACTCAACTCCACCTGGAAGAGTTATCAGCGCAGTACTGGCCGCTACCGGGCCAGTCGCAAGAACTTTGCCGATGCCATTCATTTTATCGGCTGGTACAACAACGAATCCCTGCATCGCAGTGGCATCCCCCGGGACGACGCCTACCGGCTCTATCTCGCCTATCACGAGGGCCACGGCGGCTATAATCGCGGCAGCTATCGCCACAAGGCCTGGCTGCAAAACGTTGCCGGCAAAGTGCGCACCCGCGCCAGCCAGTACCAGTCCCAGCTCGCTGCCTGCGAGAGTTCGCTGCCCCGGCGCCGCGGCTTCTTTGGCCTGTTCCAGTGAGTCCTGCAGTGGTTCAACAATCCTGCCGGCAGCGGCCAAATCCTCACAATGGCCGCTTATTGGACGCCAATTGCGCTTCCGGGGAGATGAAAACATGTCGCGTTTGTGACACACTTTTACCCAGGTCGCACCGGTCGCGAAACCAATCCATAACGATGTAAAACAGGCATTTGCTGTGAATCCAACCGATATCAAGAACCCCGAGTACTTTCACAAAGTGGTCGATTGCCAGTACGCCTGTCCGGCCCACACGCCGGTGCCGGAGTACATCCGGCTGATTGCCGCCGGGCGCTATGACGACGCCTACATGATCAACTGGGAGTCCAATGTGTTCCCCGGGATTCTGGGGCGCACCTGCGACCGTCCCTGCGAGCCGGCCTGTCGCCGTGGTCGCATCGCCAAGGGCGAGGAGCCGGTGGCGATCTGCCGGCTGAAACGGGTGGCGGCTGACAACAAGACCGACATCAAGGCCCGTTTGCCGGCGATCCCGGCCCAAAAGAACGGCAAGCGCCTCGCCCTGATCGGCGCCGGTCCCGCTTCCCTGACCGTGGCAAGGGATCTGATGCCACTCGGCTACAGCATTGATATCTACGACAACCAGTTCGCCGGTGGCGGCATGATGCGCAGCCAGATCCCGTCGTTCCGGTTGCCTGTTTCCGTGCTCGACGAGGAAGTGGGTTACATTCTGGATACTGGTGTGGTCACCCATTTTGACACCGAAGTGACCAGCCTCAAGAGTGTGCTGGACAAGGACTATGACGCGATCTTTGTCGGCACCGGCGCGCCCCGCGGCAAGGGCCTGAATCTGCCGGGCCTGGAAGAGGCGGGCAAGCAGGTGCACATCGGTATCGACTGGCTAGCCAGCGTGGCCTTTGAGCATACCGAGAGTATCGGCAAGCGGGTGCTGGTACTGGGTGGCGGCAATACCGCCATGGACTGCTGCCGCACCTCGCGCAGGCTCGGTGGCGAGGATGTGCGCGTGGTCGTGCGCAGCCCCTTCGCCGACATGAAAGCCTCACCCTGGGAAAAGGAGGATGCCATGCACGAGGGCATCCCCATCCATGACAACCATGTACCAAAGGAATTCGTGATCGAGGACGGCAAGCTCAAGGGCATGCTGTTCGAGAAGGTGGAGGCAAAGTACGACGCCGACGGCAAGCGCAGCCTGGCTCCCACCGGCGAGGACCTGGTGTTCATGGAGGCCGACGATGTATTGATGGCCATCGGCCAGGAGAACGCATTTCCGTGGATCGAGCGCGACCTGGATATCGAGTTCGACAACTGGGACATGCCGGTGGTCGACACCACAACGTTTCAATCCACCAACCCCAAAGTGTTCTTTGGCGGCGACGCCGCGTTTGGCCCCGAGAACGTGATCACCGCAGTCGCCCACGGCCACCAGGCTGCGGTCAGCATCGACCTGTTCTGTCGCGGTGAATCCGTGGCCCAGCGGCCGCCACCCTTCACCAACCTCGTGAGCCAGAAAATGGGTATTCACGAGTGGAGTTACGACAACGCGGTGGAAAACGACAAGCGCTATGTGGTGCCGATGGCGCCGCTGGAGAAAACCCTGCGCGACCGCAAGCTTGAAGTGGAGCTGGGTTTCGACGCGGGTACCGGGTTCAAGGAGGCGGAGCGCTGCCTCAACTGTGATGTGCAGACGGTGTTCGACGCGCCGCGCTGCATTGAGTGCGATGCCTGCGTGGATATCTGCCCGACTGACTGCATTACCTTTACCGCCAATGCGGAGGAGCCGGAGCTGCGCCTGCAGCTGACTGCCCCGGCCGGCAACCTGGCCCAGGACCTGTATGTTTCCGAGCACCTGCCGACGCAGCGGGTCATGGTCAAGGACGAGAACGTGTGTCTGCACTGCGGCCTCTGCGCCGAGCGCTGCCCGACCACCGCCTGGGACATGCAGAAATTTCTCTACAGCGTTACCAAAGCGGGGCAATAAATCATGCAAGCGCTGCAAGCCGTCAACGAGTTCGTCATCAAGTTTGCCAACGTCAACGGCACCGGCAGTGCCAGTGCCAACAACCTGTTCGCCAAGGCCGTGTTCCGCATGGGCCTGCCGGTGTGCCCGAAGAACATTTTTCCCTCCAACATCCAGGGCCTGCCCACCTGGTACGAGGTGCGGGTCAGCGAGCGCGGCTACCTGGGTCGCCGGGGCGGGGTGGATATCATGCTGTCGGTGAATCCCCAGAGCATGCCCCAGGATATCCAGGAAGTGGAGCCGGGCGGCTATTTCATCTACGACAACACCAAGCCCCTGGACCTGCGCCTGATTCGCAGCGACGTCACCATCATGGGCATTCCCCTGACCCGGATCTGCAACGAACAGTACCAGGATCCGCGCCAGCGCCAGCTGTTCCGCAACGTGATTTACGTCGGCGCCCTCGCGGCCCTGCTGGACATGGATTTTGCCGTCCTGACCGGTCTGGTGGAGGACCAGTTCAAGGGCAAGGACAAGCTCATCCTGCCCAACATCCAGGCGCTGGAACTGGGCTACCAGTACGCAACGGAGAACTTTGACTGCCCGATCGGCATTCGCCTGCGCAAGTCCGACAAGGTCGGTGACAATATCCTCCTCGATGGCAATACCGCGCTCGGCCTCGGTGCCATTTACGGTGGCGCCACGGTTGCCGCCTGGTATCCGATTACCCCCTCCACCTCGGTGGTCGACGCGTTTGAAAAGTATGCCCGGCGCCTGCGCATCGACCCGGGTACCGGTCGCAGGAACTATGCCATCCTGCAGGCCGAAGACGAACTCGCCGCCATCGGCATGGTGGTGGGCGCGAGCTGGAACGGCGCCCGTGCCTTTACCGCCACCAGTGGCCCCGGCCTGTCGTTGATGAGCGAGTTCCTGGGCCTGGCCTATTTCGCCGAGATCCCGACGGTGCTGTTCGACGTCCAGCGGGCAGGGCCGTCCACCGGCATGCCGACCCGTACCCAGCAGTCGGACATTCTCTCCGCAGCCTATGCATCGCACGGCGATACCAAGCAGGTGCTGCTGTTCCCCTCCACCCCGAGGGAGTGTTTTGATTTTGGCGCCCTGTCCTTCGACCTGGCCGAGCGGCTGCAGACCCCCATCATCCTGATGACCGACCTGGATCTGGGCATGAACGACAACATGTCGCCGCCCCTGTCCTGGGACGACAACCGGCGCTACGATCGCGGCAAGGTTCTGAGCACCGAACAGCTGGAAGAAATGGAGCGGTTCGGTCGCTACCTGGATGTCGATGGGGACGCGATCTGTTACCGCACCATTCCCGGCACCCACCCTACCAAGGGCGCCTTCTTTACCCGCGGTACCTCCCGCGACGAGTACGCGGTCTATACCGAAAAGGGCGAGGAATACGAGAAGAACATGCACCGCCTGATGGCCAAGTGGGAAACCATCAAGCAGTGGGTGCCCGGCCCGATCGAAACGCCCTGCGAGCAGGACACCGACACCGCGATCCTGTTCTTCGGCACCAGCGAGGAGTCCGCGATGGAGGCCCGTGACTACCTGGCCGAGGACGGCATTCCGCTGGCTGCCTTGCGGGTGCGCTCGTTCCCCTTCAATAGCGAAGTGGAGGAATTTATCGCCCGGCACGAGCGTGTCTTTGTCATCGAGCAGAACCGCGATGCGCAGTTGCGCACCCTGCTGATGGCGGAGTTCGAGCTCGGCCCGGACAAGCTGAAATCCGTACTCTGCTTCGACGGTACCCCCATCAGTGCCCGCAACATCCGCAAGCAGATCCTGCTGCAGATGCCGGGCTATAACGTTACTCCCTTGCGTCGCGAGCGCGTTGTCGCTGGCATGGAGACCAGATCATGAGCTACCAGCTGCCCAAGTTCAGGCACCCCGATCTGCCGGTAAATGCCCTCGGCTACACCAAGGCCGATTACGAGGGGGCGATTTCCACCCTCTGCGCCGGCTGCGGACACGACTCGATTTCGGGCGCGATAGTCCGTGCCTGCCATGAGCTGGCGCTGGAGCCGCACAAGATTGCGAAGCTCTCCGGCATTGGTTGTTCCTCCAAGGCGCCGACCTATTTCCTCGGCAAGTCCCACGGCTTCAACTCGGTGCACGGGCGCATGCCCTCGGTGGTGAGTGGCGCCAGCATGGCCAACCGCGAGCTGCTCTACCTCGGCGTGTCCGGCGATGGCGACACCGCCTCCATCGGCATGGGGCAGTTCGCGCACGCGGTCCGCCGCAACCTGAACATGGTCTATATTGTCATGAACAACGGCTGCTACGGGTTGACCAAGGGTCAGGACTCGGCCACCGCCGATGAAGGTTCAGCGAGCAAGAAGGGCGACCCGAACCCCTTCTCCGCCATTGATTTGCCGGGTCTGGCGCTGCAATTGGGTGCCACCTTCGTCGCCCGCAGCTTCTCCGGGGACAAGGGCCAGCTGGTGCCCCTGATCAAGGCCGCGATTGCCCATCGCGGCTTCGCCCTGATCGACGTGGTTTCCCCCTGCGTGACCTTCAACAACAACCCGGGCTCCACCAAGAGCTACGATTTCGTGCGCGAGCATTCCGAGGCTACCGGTACGGTGGATTTCGTGCCCATGCGCGAGGAGATCACTGCCAGCTATGCCGCGGGTCGCACCCAGGAGGTTACCCTGCACGACGGCTCCGTCCTGCATCTGGAAAAACTGTCTGAGGATCTGGACCCGTTCGACCGGATCTCGGCCATGGTGGCACTGGAGCGCCACCGGGCGGAAGGGCAGATCCTGACCGGGCTGATCTACATCGACAAGGATTCGCGGGATCTGCACGATGTGCTGGAAACCTCGCGCAGACCACTGAACAGCCTCGCGGAGGAGGACCTCTGTCCCGGCAACAAGGTGCTGGCAAACATCAACGCCAGCCTGCGCTAGCCCTGAGAGGGGCAGCACACCCTGGTGTAGGAGCGCACTCCGTGCGCGATCGCCCGCAGAGCGGGCTCCTACAGTAAAAACCGCGTGCAAAAGCGGCTTTGTAACTTTATTGTCACAATTACCTCATCTAATAGGCCCGTGTGGAATGCCAATGAGGGAAATGTGACCGATGAATGAACGCAAGGTGCTGATCGTCGATGACGAATTCGCCATACGCGACATGTTGCGGATGGCGCTTGAGATCGCAGAGTTTCGCTGCATTGAGGCCGAGAATATCCAGGATGCCTTTACCCTGATCGTCGACGAGCGCCCCGATATCGTGTTGCTGGATTGGATGCTGCCAGGCGGTAGCGGCCTTGAGCTGCTGCGCCGTCTCAAGCGGACCGATACCACCCGGGACCTGCCGGTGATCATGCTCACCGCCAAGACGGCGGAGGACAATGTCATTCAGGGCCTGGATGTGGGGGCCGATGACTACATCACCAAGCCCTTTGCTCCCCGGGAACTGATCGCCCGGATCAAGGCCCTGCTGCGCCGCGCCAGTGGCGGCGACGAGATGGACCGGATCCAGGTGGGCGAGCTGGTGCTCGACGGCGAGAGTCGGCGCGTATTCCTGGTCGACCAACCCGTGGATATGGGGCCCACGGAATTCAACCTGCTGCACTTTTTCATGTCGCATCCAGAGCGCGCCTATTCCCGCAACCAGCTTCTGGACCAGGTCTGGGGCGCCAATGTGTATGTCGAAGAGCGCACGGTGGATGTGCATATTCGGCGTCTGCGCAAGGCGCTGCAGACCGCGGTCGCCGACTACAGCGACCTGATCCAGACCGTGCGGGGTACCGGTTACCGGTTCTCCGCCCGCGGGGTTCCTGCGCGGTGAACGCTGCCGGCGCCTGGCTGGTGGAGCTGCGTCGGCTGGTCTTGCTGTCCGTGGTCGCCCTCGGAGTCGGCTGGCTGCTGGGCTTCCCCTGGCTGGTGTTGGCGCTGGCACTGCTGGCACTGCTGGCGCGCTGGTTGTACCAGCTGCAACGCCTGCTGAGCTGGCTGGCGGACACCTCGATTGAGCCGCCAGAGGCTCCCGCAATCTGGGGTGTCATCTACGACCGCCTGTACCAGCTGCAGCGCGCGGGCCAGGAACGGCAGGCGCAGCTGCAATCGCGGCTCGACTACCTGCAGGGTTCCCTGTCTTCCATGCACGACGGTGCGATCATGGTCAACGGTACCGGTGCCATTGAGTGGAGCAACACGGCGGCAGAGCGGTTGCTGGGGCTGCGCTATCCCGCCGACCGCGGGCAGGCCCTGCTCAATCTGGTGCGACTGCCCGAGTTTCATCGCTATTTCCTCGCCGCGGCCTTTGACAATCCACTGCAGGTGGCGCTCAAGGGAGAGCATGTGCAGTACCTGCAGTTTGCCGTCACTGCGTTTGGCGGCGGCGACCGACTGGTGTTCGTCAGGGATGTCACCAAGGAGGCCAAGCTGGAGCAGATGCGCCGCGATTTTGTCGGCAACGTCTCGCATGAACTGCGCACGCCGCTGACGGTCATCAAGGGTTACCTGGAAACCATTCTCGCCAACGCCGGCCAGCTGGAGCCCCGCTTCCGCAGGCCCCTGGAGCAAATGCAGCAGCAGGCGGCGCGGATGGAAACGCTGCTCAAGGACCTGCTCTGGCTCTCCCGAATCGAAAGCGTGCGCACCCAGCCCCGGCGCGAGCAGGTCAATATTGGCGCCTTGCTGGAGGAATTGAAGGACGAGTTGCAGACTTCCCACCCCGGGCGCAAACTTGCGCTGCAGCTGGAGACCGCCGACAAGGTGGCGGGAGATTACCGGGAACTGCACAGCGCGGTGTCCAATCTGGTGTTGAATGCCTTCAAATACAGCAAAGATGACACTATTGTGACAGTGCGCTGGCGGCGGCAGGGGCAGCAATTGTTGCTTTCGGTGCAGGACCAGGGTATCGGCATCGATGCCGTCCATCTGCCGCGTCTGACCGAGCGTTTTTACCGGGTGGATGACAGCCGCTCTTCAGCCACTGGCGGTACCGGGCTTGGTCTGGCCATCGTCAAGCATGTGGCAGCGGCGCATCGGGCGGAGCTGCAGATTGAGAGTACCCCCGGGAGAGGCAGTTCGTTTACCCTGGCCTTCCCCGGATAACGGTCGCCCGCAGCAGTTTTTCGGCGCCCTACACGGAGTTGTCATAATTTTGTCATATATGGCGTTTACTGTGTGCGGCATCAACGCTTTTTGGAAACGGGAGCCTCAAATGTCGATCAAGAATCTGTTCCAGGCCGCGGTTGCGGTTGCCGGCCTCAGCCTCGCAAGCGCATCCCTTGCAGACCTCGATCCCGAACTTCGGGATTACGAAATCTCCAGCGGTGTCTCCGGCAATCTTTCCAGCATCGGTTCCGATACCCTGGCCAATTTGATGACCCTGTGGGCGGAAGAGTTCAAGCGCGCCTACCCCAACGTCAACATCCAGATCCAGGCCGCCGGCTCATCCACGGCACCGACGGCACTGGTCGAGGGTACTGCCAACTTCGGCCCCATGAGTCGGGAAATGCGCGACCAGGAAATCGAGGCCTTTGAGACCCGACACGGTTACAAGCCCACGGCGGTGCCCGTCGCCATTGACGCGCTTGCCGTCTATGTGCACAAGGACAATCCGATTACTGCCATGACGATTGCCGAGGTCGACGCTGTATTCTCGTCCACCCGCAAGTGCGGTGCTGCCGCCGATATCAGCAAGTGGGGCCAGCTGGGACTGGACGGAGCCTGGGAAAACCGTGATCTGCAGCTGTTCGGTCGCAATTCGGTGTCCGGTACCTACGGCTATTTCAAGAGCGTCGCCCTGTGCAAGGGCGACTTCAAGAACAGCGTCAATGAACAGCCCGGATCGGCCTCGGTCGTGCAGTCGGTATCCACCTCGGTGAACGGCATCGGCTACTCGGGCATCGGTTACCGCACCTCCAGTGTACGTACCGTCCCCCTGAGCAAGCGCGAGGGTGATGCGCCGGTCGAGGCCAATGGCGAAAACTCGGTTGATGGCAGTTACCCCCTGGCTCGCTTCCTGTACATGTACGTCAACAAGAACCCGAACCAGCCGCTGTCACCGCTGGAACGCGAATTCATCAAGATGGTGTTTTCACGCCAGGGCCAGGAAGTTGTGCTGAAGGACGGCTACATCCCCCTGCCTGCTGCGGTGGTGGAGCGGTTCAGCAAGCAGCTGGACCTGTAACCAGCGCTGTCGATCGGGCAGCCGCCCCTTGCCGGGGGGCTGCCCGGATTTCGTACCCTACTTTCGAGAGCCGCAGCCTTGGCCAGATTAAGCGAGCACGTGTCGCCCTTCACGCCCCGATGGCGCCATTTCAAGGATCGCACGGCAACCGTTGCCGTCACTGCCGGCGGGGTCGGGGTGCTGGTCGCCATCCTGTTGATTTTTTTCTACCTGCTGTATGAAGTCCTGCCCCTGTTCAGCAACGCCACCATGGAGCCTCGCGCCACTGTGGAATCTCCCTTCTCGGAGGCGCCACTGCACCTGGCGGTCGAAGAGCAGACGGAGGTCGGTTTTGGCGTCTTTGCCGATGGCAGCGCACGTTTTTTTGAGCTCGACAGTGGTGAGCTGGTACTCCGTGAAGCCCTCGCTCCGGAACTGGGCAGCATTGCCGCGGTGGCGCCAGAGGGGGCCGAAGGCCGCCTGTTCGCCATTGCCCACGATTCCGGCAGTATCTCCCTGCACAGCCACGAATATCGCCTGACCTACCCGGACGGCAATCGCGTTATCACCCCGAGGATAGAGCGTCACTACCCCGACCTGGCGCTGAATTTCGGCACCGTGCCGGTGGTGCAGCTGGCCGTTGGCGAAACCGACGAAGGGCTGGTGGTTGCGGCCCTGAACCAGGCGGGGGAACTGCGTGCACAACGTGTCAGGCGCGAGGAGAACTTCATTACCGGTGCGGTGTCGCTGGAGCAGGAGGAGCTGGAGATCCCGGCTCTCGGTGGAGCCACCGCGGCCTTCCATATTGATGAAGACCTGCGCTGGCTGTTCCGCGTGGATTCCCAGGGCGGCTTCAGCGTCCTGAATCTGCGGCAGCGCGACAGCAACGGCTCCCTGCAGGTGGCGAGCCGGGGCGAGTTGTTCACTGACGGCGGGCGCCTCTCGACCAGCGCGATGCTGTTGGGGGGCATCTCCTTGCTGGCGGCTTCTGACCGCGGCGAGCTGGTGCAGTTTTTCATGGTGCGGGACGGGGAGGGCGGCAATCATCTGCAGCGCATTCGCCAGTTCGATACCGATGGCGTGGTCGTTACCGGACTGGTCACGGAGCAGCGCCGCAAGGGTTTCCTCGCGCTGGGGCGCGAAGGTGAGCTGCAGATCTACCACAGCACCGCTCACCGCCGCCTGCTGAGCCGGGAAGCGCTGCCCCTGGGCGCGGGGGCGGCGGCGATTTCCCCGCGCGCTGATGCCCTTGTATTCGTGGACGACAACGGTGACCTGCGCAGCTGGCACATCGACAACGAACATCCCGACATCTCCTGGTCCGCGCTGTGGAGCAAGGTCTGGTACGAGAGCTACGATGAACCCGCCCATGTCTGGCAATCGTCGTCGGCGGACACGGATTTCGAACCCAAGTACAGTTTCGCCCCATTGGCCTTCGGTACCCTCAAGGCCGCCTTCTACACCATGATGATCGCCGCTCCGCTGGCGATCTGCGGGGCGATCTACACCGCCTATTTCATGGCCGCCCCCCTGCGCCGCAAAATCAAGCCGATGATCGAGCTGATGGAGGCGTTGCCCACGGTGATCCTGGGCTTTCTCGCCGGGTTGTGGCTGGCGCCGCTTATCGAGGACAAGCTGACCGCGGTGGTCACCCTCATGCTGGCCCTGCCGGTCGGCGTGTTGCTGTTTGCCTTTCTCTGGTCGCGGCTGCCGATCGCCATCCGTTCCCGGGTGCCGGACGGCTGGCACGCTGCGGTGCTGGTCCCCGTGGTGATCCTGATTGGCTACCTGAGTTTTGCCGCCAACGACAGCTTCGAACTCTTCTTCTTCGATGGTGACATGCGCCGCTGGATCACCGCGGAGCTGGGGATATCCTTTGACCAGCGCAATGCCCTGGTGGTCGGGATCGCCATGGGCATGGCAGTGATCCCCACCATCTTCTCGATTGCCGAGGACGCCATATTCTCCGTGCCCAAGCATCTGAGCTACGGTAGCCTGGCGTTGGGTGCCACGCCCTGGCAGACCCTGGTCGGCGTTGTTATTCCGACTGCCAGCCCGGGCATTTTCTCGGGCCTGATGATTGGCCTGGGGCGGGCAGTGGGCGAAACCATGATCGTGCTGATGGCCACCGGCAACACGCCGATCATGGACGTCAACATCTTCGAGGGCATGCGCACGCTGTCTGCCAACCTCGCGGTCGAGGTGCCGGAGGCGGAAGTGAACAGCACCCATTACCGGGTTCTGTTCCTCGCGGCCTTTGTACTGTTCATGTTCACCTTTGCGGTCAATACCATCGCCGAACTGGTGCGGCAGCGGCTGCGGGTCAAATACGGGTCCCTGTGATGAAGATGATCAACGAACAGGATTTGCACAGCGATCGCTCTCCCGGCGTCAAATCCTGGCTGCGCAGTGGCGAACCGCTGATCTGGCTCAATGGCGCTGCCGTGAGTGTCAGTGTGATTGCGGTACTGGGATTGCTCCTGCTACTCGCCGTGCGCGGCCTCAGCCACTTCTGGCCGGCGGATGTGCTGGCGGTAACGGTGAGCTACCAGGACCAGTCGCGGGAGGTGCTGGGCGAGGTGGTGGAGGAAGTCGAGGTGATCGGTACCCAGCTGCAGGGGGCCGGCATCAATCTGCAGGGCCCGGGACCCTACTACCAGCGTACGCTGCTCAAGCAGGGCAACCGCGATTTCCTCGGCACAGACTTCACCTGGCTCATTGATGAGCAGTTCGGGGAACGCCGCTGGCCCGAGGACGTTGTGGTCATAGAGCGCCTCGAGTGGGGCAATTTCTACGGCTACCTGCGCGGTGTCAGCCGCTTCAACGCGCCGGAGGTCACGGTCGCGGCCGATGGCCCGGAGGCCACCTGGCAGGCGCTGCAGGAACTGGTCACCGAAACCGACGCGGTGCGCGAGCAGATTCGCCAGATCGAGCGGGTGGAGATCGGCGCCATCAACTACGAGCTGGAGCGCCTGCGCCTGCGCGAGCGCAGACTGGAGCTGGACGAGGCCCTGGATGCGGCAGCTGCGGCGGATCTCGCCAGCGAGCGGGCCGAGCAGGAGGCCCGCTTCCGCGTGCTGCAGGAGGAGCTGTATGTGCTCTATGACAGCATCAAGGACCACAGCTACAGCGCCGAACTTGCCGACGGCCGGGTAGTGACCCTGCCCATTGCCAAGGTGGTGCGCGCCTACCAGCCCAACGCCATGGGTGTTGTGGCCAAGGTGGGGATGTACTTCGAGCGGCTCTGGGAGTTCCTGACAGCCGAGCCCCGCGAAGCCAATACCGAGGGCGGTATCTTTCCTGCCATGTTTGGTACGGTGCTGATGGTGATCCTGATGTCCATCATGGTCACTCCCTTCGGTGTGGTCGCAGCAGTCTACCTGCGTGAATACGCCAGCCAGGGCTTTATCACCCGCACCATCCGCATCGCGGTCAACAACCTGGCGGGGGTACCGTCTATCGTCTACGGTGTGTTTGGTCTCGGATTCTTCATCTACTTTGTCGGCGGTGAGCTTGACGAGCTGTTCTTCCCGGCGGCGCTGCCGCGGCCGACATTCGGCACGCCGGGCCTGATGTGGGCCTCATTGACCCTGGCCCTGCTCACGTTGCCGGTGGTGATAGTGGCGACCGAGGAGGGTCTGTCGCGGATTCCCAAGGCCCTGCGCGAAGGCTCGCTGGCGCTGGGCGCCACTCGCGCGGAAACCCTGTGGCGGGTAGTACTGCCGATGGCCAGCCCGGCCATGATGACCGGCCTGATTCTGGCCGTGGCGAGGGCCGCGGGCGAAGTGGCGCCGCTGATGCTGGTGGGTGTGGTGAAGCTGGCCCCGACCCTGCCCCTGGACGGCAATTACCCTTATCTGCATCTGGACCAGAAGTTCATGCACCTGGGATTCCACATCTATGATGTCGGCTTTCAGAGTCCCAATGTAGAGGCGGCGCGGCCTCTGGTCTATGCTACGGCATTGTTGCTGGTGCTGATTATCGCGCTGCTGAATCTCGCCGCCGTGAGCCTGCGCAACCGCTTGCGGGAACGCTACAAGTCGCTGGAACACTAGACAGGAACCCATCATGCAAACCCATGCCCTCGACATCCAGGCTCTGAAGCGCGATCAGGCGCACCCCGCGGGCCAGACCGGCCCCGCGGAAACCAGTCTGCGGATGGAAAATCTGAACTTGTTCTACAACAACGCGCAGGCCCTGTTCGACATCAACCTGGAAATACCCCGCCAGCGGGTGACGGCCTTTATTGGTCCCAGCGGCTGTGGCAAATCCAGTCTGCTGCGCTGCATCAACCGCATGAATGACCTGGTGGATGGCTGCCGCGTGGATGGCAGGCTGTTGCTGGAAAACGAGGATGTCTACGACCGTCGGGTAGATGTCGCAGCCCTGCGCCGGCGAATCGGCATGGTATTCCAGAAGCCCAATCCCTTCCCCAAGAGCATTTACGAGAATGTTGCCTACGGCCTGCGTATACAGGGTATCAACAAGAAGCGCATCCTGGACGAAGTGGTGGAAAAGTCCCTGCGCGCTGCAGCCCTGTGGGAAGAGGTCAAGGATCGGCTGCATGAGAGCGCCCTGGGCATGTCGGGGGGACAGCAGCAGCGCCTGGTAATTGCCCGCACCATCGCCGTGGAACCTGAGGTTCTGCTGCTCGATGAGCCTGCTTCGGCCCTCGATCCAATCTCCACGCTGAAGATCGAGGAGCTGATCTACGAGCTCAAATCCCGCTACACCATTGTAATCGTGACTCACAACATGCAGCAGGCAGCCCGGGTGTCGGACATGACAGCGTTCATGTACATGGGCAAGTTGATTGAGTACGACGACACCGATACGCTGTTCACCAACCCGGAACAGAAGCAGACCGAGGATTACATCACCGGCCGCTACGGCTGAGGACATTGTCATGCTGAACCAGGATAGCTACAAGCAACACATATCAGCCCAGTTCAACGCCGAACTGGAAGCTGTCAAGAACCACCTGCTGGAAATGGGCGGGCTGGTCGAGCAGCAGATCAGCAGGGCGGTGGAGTCCCTCCTCAATCGCGACAGCGGGTTGGCAGAAGAAGTCGTCGCCGGCGATGAGGAAGTCAATGATATGGAAATCAGCATCGACGAGGAGTGCTTCCGCATCCTTGCCCGTCGGCAACCCGCGGCCAGCGACCTGCGCCTGGTGCTGGCGATTTCCAAGGTCACAACCGATCTCGAGCGGATTGGCGACGAGGCCAGCAAGATTGCCCGCCAGGCGGTGAAAGCTTCCGAGGAACCGGCATCGAGCGGTGGCGGCTTTGTCGAGATACGGCACATCAGCAATCATGTCGGCGAGATGTTGCGGCACGCGCTGGACGCGTTTGCGCGCCTGGATGTCGATATGGCGGTGGACACGGTAATTGCCGATCGCTCCGTGGATGCCGAATATGCCACGGCGATGCGCAGTCTGGTGACCTTCATGATGGAGGACCCACGTACCATTGGTCCCGTGCTGGGCCAGATGTGGGCGCTGCGCAGTCTGGAGCGCGTGGGTGACCACGCCTGCAATATTGCCGAGAACGTGGTCTATCTGGTGCGGGGCCTGGATGTGCGCCATGTCGAGCCCGATGAGCTGATGAATCAGGTCGAGGATCGACACTAGACTCTAGGTTATCGCGTACTCACCTGTCATAATGTTGTCATAAAAAAGAAACAGCAATGACACTGAAGTGTCACGCGCAAGCGCGCTGGCAGTGACGGGTGAGGACGATTCATGAGTAAAACAAGAGTGGCGACGGCAGCATGGGCGGTCGTTCTGGCTAGTACTGTGGCTGCGGGCGGTGCCCGGGCCGCCGTCAGCGAAGCCGAGTTTGAGCAGATGAAGGCGCAGATGACCGCGCTGATGCAGCGTGTGACCGCGCTGGAGCAGGAAAACGCCGAGCTGCGTGAGAGCACCGCCAGCGCGGTCTCCGAACTCAGGCTTGAGCGCGCGCCGGTCGCGGCTCCCTCCCGCCCCGCGGACCACTGGTCCGACAGGATTCGCTTCAGTGGCGACTTCCGCTACCGCTATGAGGAGATCGACGTGGCAGCGCGGGATGTACGCAGTCGGCATCGTCTGCGCGCGCGCGCGGGGTTTGTTGCGCAACTGCCCAACGCGGTAGAGGTGGGCTTGCGGATCGCAGCGGGGAACGAGTCGCCGTCCTCCGGCAATACCACCCTGGGCAGCGGTGGCAGCAGCAAGGACCTGTTCCTGGATCAGGCCTATGCCACCTGGAAGCCCTTCGACGGCGCCTACCTGAGCGGCGGCAAGATGAAGAACAACTTCTACCGGCCCCAGGGCTCCGGCCTGCTCTGGGACTCGGACTACACGCCGGAGGGCATAGCCCTGGGCTGGTCGGGCAGCGGCCTGTTCCTCAACGCCGCCGCCATTGCCCTGGAGAGCGACAGCAACCGCGCCAACCGCACTTTCTACTACGGTGTGCAGTCCGGGTTTACCATTGGCCTGGGGGAAGATCTGGGGCTGACGGCCGGTGCCGGGTATCTGGATATTCCGGTGCAGGGTGAAACCGTCTTCTTTGGTGACCGCGATGATTTCTCCGGCAACAGCTTCAGCTGCGACGGCGATGGCCGCTGCACCTACAATACCGATTTCGAGGAGCTGGAGCTGTTCTCCGAACTGACCTGGCGCGGCCTGCCTCGGCCGCTGGCAGTGTACGCGCACTATGTGCAGAACCTGGACGCCGACGAGCATGACACCGGCTGGATCGCCGGAACGCGGCTGGGCAAGGCCGGTGGCGCCGGCAGCTGGGACCTGGGCTATCAATACGAGCGGGTGGAGGCCGACGCCGTACTCGGCCTGCTGCGCGATTCCAACGTCGCCGGTGGCGGCGCCGACATTCGCGGCCACAAGCTGTTTGGCACTTATGCCATCGACAAGCAGTGGCATATGGGCGTGACGGTCTTCGTTGACAACGAGTCGGGTGAAAATGCCTTCGGTACCGGCCGCGACTATGACCGCGTCGTACTGGATACGGTGTTCAAATACTGACGCGGTACTCCAGAGCGCCAGCTTCGCCTTGCCGGCCGCAGGGCAGCCAGCCGCATGGCAGCTTGCAAAGCGATAGTGCTCAAGTAGAATACCGCGCTTCCCGCACTGTGCCGACCACAGGATTGTGCATGAGCCGCTTCTGGAGTGACCTTACCCGGCGCCTGACGCCCTACGTGCCCGGCGAACAGCCGCGGCACCGGCGCCTGGTCAAGTTGAATACCAATGAAGCACCCTACCCGCCATCACCCCAGGTTCTGGCAGCGATCCACGCCACCGACGGCGAGGCCCTGCGGCGCTACCCCGATCCGGAATCCAGCGAACTGTGCCAGGCCCTGGCCGACTATTACGGGCTGGCTGCCGACCAGGTGTTTCTCGGCAACGGTTCCGACGAGGTTCTCGCCCATGTTTTCCAGGGGCTGCTGCAGCAGGACCAGCCACTGCTGTTCCCCGACATAAGTTACAGTTTCTACCCTGTCTGGTGTGAGCTCTATGGCATCGCGTTCGAGCAGATTCCCCTGCGCGGCAATTTCACCATTGATGTGGCTGCCTACGCCCGTCCCAATGGCGGCATTATCCTGCCCAATCCGAATGCCCCTACCGGCATCGTGCTCGAGCTGGCGGATATCCAGCGCCTGCTGCAGGACAACCCCGACCGTGTAGTGGTCATTGACGAGGCCTATATCGACTTCGGCGGCGATTCCGCGGTCACGCTGATCAACGACCATGCCAACCTTCTGGTGGTCCAGACCCTGTCGAAATCCCGTGCCCTGGCCGGCCTGCGTGTCGGCATGGCCTTTGGCCAGGCGCCGCTGATCGATGGTCTGCAGCGGATCAAGAACTCCTTCAATTCCTACCCCCTGGACGCCATCGCCCAGCGCGCGGTCATTGCCTCCCTGGCCGACGAGGACTGGTTCCAGGACAGCCGCCACAAGGTCATCGCCACCCGCGCTCGCCTGACCGAGGGGCTGGAAGCACTGGGTTTCTCAGTGCTGCCCTCGGCTGCAAACTTTGTCTTTGCCACGCCGGGACCCGCACAGGACGCGAAGGCGATCTTTCTGGCGCTGCGGGAGCAGGGCATTGTTGTACGCTACTTCGACAAGCCGCGGATTTCCGACTATCTGCGCATTACCGTGGGCACTGATGAGCAGTGCGATGCGCTGCTGGAGGCGCTGCCAGCCCTGCTGGCCTGAGGATTCCGTGGCACACAATAGCCGGATCCAGG